>Ga0302314_10022182_pt1 | contig 10421 bp, 6 predicted proteins | sample III_Palsa_N2_3_FD_200533 | JGI IMG/M metagenome (GOLD analysis project Ga0302314, IMG submission 200533) | Peat permafrost microbial communities from Stordalen Mire near Abisko, Sweden - III_Palsa_N2_3 | ecosystem: Environmental > Terrestrial > Soil > Palsa > Peat permafrost | place: Sweden... | reverse complement strand
CAAACAGGACTCGCTCACCCTGCCCGCGGCCCAAGCCGGCCGTCTCGCCCAGCTGACTCTCGATGCCGATGCCCCCGCGGCCGATCGTTCGCTCACGCTGCAGGCCGACGACCCCTCGCTGCTCAGCGTCGTTGATGCCGTGCGAAGTTTCTCCGGCATCGTGCCCCTGGCCGCCCCCGCGCAATTCAACGCCACGCTCCGGCCCTACCAGCAAGAGGGCCTGGGATGGCTGCAGTTCCTGCGCCGCACGGCCCAGGGCGGCATCCTCGCCGATGACATGGGACTCGGCAAAACCGTGCAGACGCTCGCGCACCTTGCCATCGAGAAGCAGGCAGGTCGCCTGCGCAAACCTTCACTCATCGTCGCCCCGGTCAGCGTTCTCGGTAACTGGCAGCAGGAAATCCGCCGCTTCGCGCCCCAGCTGCGGCTACTGACGCTGCACGGTGCCAAGCGTAAGTCCTCCTACGCCTCCATCGCCGGCACCGACATCGTGCTCATCGGCTATCCGGTGCTGGTGCTCGACAGCGACATCCTGCTGACCCAGGAGTTCTGCTTCGTCATTCTCGATGAGGCACAGACCATCAAGAACAGCCAAGCCAAGGTCTCCCAAGTCGCGCGCGAGCTGCGTTCGGAGCATCGTCTGTGCCTTACCGGCACGCCCATGGAGAATCATCTCGGCGAACTTTGGTCGCTGTTCGACTTCGCGCAGCCGGGTCTCTTGGGCGAGCGGCAAACCTTCCAGCGCCAATATCGCACGCCCATCGAAAACAACGGCGACACCCAGCGCGCGGCAGCCCTCAGCCGCCGCATCCAACCCTTCCTGCTCAGGCGCACCAAGGACGCGGTGGCGCGCGACCTGCCGCCGAAAGTTCAAATCATCGAGCCCATCGAACTCGACGAACGCCAACGCGACTTCTACGATGGCATTCGCCTAGGTCAACACCGCCGCGTTCAGGAGGCCATTCAGCACCAAGGCCTCGCGCGTAGCCACATCACCGTGCTCGACGCCTTGTTAAAACTCCGACAGGCCTGCTGCGATCCCCGGCTGGTCAAACGCGCGCTGCAGGGCGATAGGGTACCCGCGCTCGATGAGCATCTCGACGCCCCATCCGCCAAGCTCGATTGGCTGCGCACCACGCTGCCGGAGCTCATTGCCGAAGGCCGCCGCATCCTGTTGTTCTCGCAGTTCACCTCCATGCTGAGCCTCATCGAAGCCGTGGTACAGGAGCTGGCCATTCCCTACTGCCTACTCACCGGCGAGACGCAGAACCGTACCGAACTCGTGGATCAATTTCAGACGGGTCAGGTACCGCTCTTTCTCATCAGCCTCAAGGCAGGCGGCACGGGTTTGAATCTCACGGCGGCGGATACCATCATTCACTACGATCCCTGGTGGAACCCCGCGGTCGAAGCACAGGCCACCGACCGTGCTCATCGCATCGGCCAGACCAAGACCGTGTTCGTTTACAAGCTCATTGCTCGAGGCACCGTGGAAGAAAAGATCATGCAACTACAAGCCGATAAGCATGCGCTGGTGAACCAGCTCTACACCGAGAAGAACGCCGCGCCCACGCGCTTGAGCTCCGAAGACTTGGAATCTTTGTTTGCACCATGACCATCGACATCACTCTACAAACTCAAGTAGACACGCAGATCCTGGAACAGGGAGCCTTCGCTCCGCTCGAATTCCTCATCGACTCCGGGCGTCTTCTCCACAGCGACTACGAAAGTTGGCGCCGCCGGCAAATCGACTCACTCGACGACGTGCTCATGGGCAGCAAGACAAAGATCCGCGCCCAACTCGACGCCGCGATTGGTTACGCCCGCTCCATTGGGCTCGTGGAGCAGCCCCAAACTTTCTACGCCTGGGTTTCAAGTTCCGCCGCCGGCGGCGCCTCCAACCGCGGCTCCGCCCTCGATCCTATCGAGGAGCCTCTGCGTATCAGCACCGATGCCGCGCTCAACAAGCTCATCGCCGGCCGCTACGTACCGGCGCAAAGCGCGCCGCAAATGGATTTGTTCTTCGACAACCCGGTGGTAGCCCTGACCAACGGCATCGCCCGCTCGCTATCCGCTCGCAACCTGGGTGAAACGCAGCGGCAACTGGATCGACTGTATGCCCAAGCACCCAATCACGCCGACCTAGCGGCCTTCGACCGTCTGCTCGAAGCACTCGGGCACCTTGATCGGCCAGTGGCCCATGCTCGGCAGGAATTGGAATTTTTGACCGACATCACACCGGCCGCCAAGCGTTTGCTGAGCTGGGAAGCCCGTGACTTGCTCTCCCCCCTCTGGCAGCAACTCGCCGACGCCTTGAAGAATCAGCCGTTCATGGCCGCCGAACCCAATCTCCATACGAGCTTCGCCTTCCTTCAGGCCCTGAACTGGGCCGCGGCCGCCGCCGCCGTCCAGGCCGAACCGGAGTGGTGGTCGCACCCAGCCCTCTGCCTGCGCCTGGCCACCAGTAGTTTCTATCAACAACGCCGCAGCGACGCGCTGACCGCCTGGTTCCACCTCTGCTGGCGCGCGCCCGAGCAGGCAGCCGAAGCGCTGGGCAATCCCCGCCAGCCCGACACGGGTATCAAAGCCCAGTGGCAGCGGTTCCTCGACAGCGAAGAGGATCTGCCATCCGGCTCCGCGGACCCAACGCTCGTCCCCGCCGACTTTCCCGCATGGCTGCTGCTGCGCGATCCCGGCCTCACCCTCCAACTCGCCCTCGACCTTCCCACCGGCACCACACCCGCGGAAGAACACTATCGCTGCGTCCATCGCTGGATCGATGCCCGCCGCGCTCAGCGCACCGATGAGGAAATGACCCTGCGGAAGACACTACAGGCCCGTCACCCCAGCCTGTTTCGTCAATTGAAGCAAGGTATAGGTATGTAGAGAATCCCTGTCGGCCAAGGGCTCGCTCCGATGCGCACACGCCTGGACCGCGCGTATCCCCCGTTCTGATGCAGCATTACCGCTAAATGTCCTTCGCGCTGTCGCCGCCCGTCACCTCGTACTCCGCACCCGTGACCATGGCTGCCGCGTCCGAGGCGAGAAACACCGCCGCCGGCGAAATGTCATCCGGCTGCAGCCAGCCCACTTTCAGCGGCACGGTCGGAGCGCGTGTGTCCCAGGCCTCTTGCGCCGTAGGCTGCGGCCCTTGGGGTTTATGACCGGTCTCCCCCATCGACTCCACGAGACGCTTGTCGTAACGAGTGAGCGCGGTATCCACGAGACCCGGCAGTAACGCGTTCACCGTGATGTTGTATTGACCGAGTTCCAGCGCCGCGGACTTCATCAGCCCGAGGATTCCCCACTTCGAGGCGGAGTAGCTCGCGGCGTCCTTGGTGCCGTGCTTGCCCTGCATGGATGACAACACGATGATTCGACCGCGCTTCCGGCGCACGAGGCCAGGCGCAAACGCGCGGATCGTATTGGCGGTTCCGTTCAGATTATTGTCGATGACATCGCGCCATTCCGCATCTTCCATTTCCAGAAGCGGTTTCCACCGTTGGATTCCCGCATCCGCCACCACGATGTCAATCTTGCCGAAGCTCTTCTCCACTCTGTCAGCCGCCGCCCGTAGCGCCGCGATGTCGCGAATATCCGCCCGAATCGAATCAACCCTCCGGCCATAGGCCTTGATTTGTCGGACCGTCTCTTCCAAATCCTCGGGAGTGGCCGGCTTGGCATCGGACGCGACGCTGACCGGGCCCGCGATATCGAGCACCACGACATCGGCGCCATTGGCGGCGAACTCCACCGCGATGGCCCGACCGATGCCGCGAGCAGCACCCGTCACGACGGCGACCTTGCCCTTGATCGACGACCCTCGCCCCGGCGAGATGGGGCCTGCCGACTGGTCGGGGGAAGGTTCGGGAACAGGCTGTCCGTGCAAGGTTCGTGGCTCGGTATCGCTGCGATTTTGAGCCTGCACCGCGGAGAACGCCGCCAGTCCCATACCGGCAAGTCCGGTTCCGATGAATCCGCGCCTGCCAGAATTCGCCGGGGTTTCGGTTCCCGACAGGTTTTGTCCCGACAGGTTTTGATCCGATGCATCGCTCATGACATTTACCCGAGATGATGGTTGATCTGCAGACACTAAGGCAGACGATGATCGCCGCCGCTCAGACATCGGCGCGATTGCGCGTCGGACGGCCCCGCCTACCGAGTAAGCAACTGGGAGGCAAACTGATCGCGGTTTCCGGCACAGGTCGGGGAGGTGAGGAGGCTCCCCATCACTTCTCCGCTCACGGCTCCTTGAGCGCCTCATTAACTTTTTGCGCCAATTGGACGGCTTCGGCGCCTAGCGCGCGACTATAAGTACTCACGGCGCTTTTCACGAGTAGATCGACTGCCAATGTGGCGTGCGGCAACGCCTCGCGATAGCGCCCTTGGGCGGCCAGCGATTCGCCGAGAACGAGGTGCCCTACGCCGACCATTCGATGAGTCGGCGGAAGCTTGCCGTCGACTCGGCCGAGGTACTCGGTGGCCGCCTGTTCCGCATCGGCGAAGCGCCCGACAGCTACGTAGCCGCGCGCGAGAAAATACAGCAGTGCGGCACGGTCCGTACTCCCGCCGGCGACGCGGCGCCAAGCGGGTAGCGCGCGCTCCAACATGCTCACTGCTTCCGGCGCGCGTCCCAGCCTGATGAGCCCGTCCGCCCAGTAGGGCAGTTGATCGATGGCCTCGGGACTATCGGCTCCAGAACATACGCTGTAGCCCTCATAGGCTTTACTGAACAGTGGCAGGCTGCCTGCGATGTCGCCGGTGGTGCTGTTGATCCAAGCTAGCCAGCTATAGACCTCGGCGCGATCGCAGCGCGACAGCGGATCCGCATCGTAGATGGGCAGCAGCTGTTGAAAGATGGGCTTGGCCTCCAATGGCAATCCACGCATATACAACACACTTCCGAGAGAGAACAATCCCAACGAGGTTTCACGCACCAAGTGATGCGCACGGGATTCCTCGATGGCGGCACGCAGTAAGCGGAGGTTCTCACCGGTGGTAAAACCGTAGTTGTCCTCGTTATACGCGAAGTAGATTTCGGCAAGCACGCGGGTGCGGGGCGGAATGTCGGGGCCTCGAGACAGTTTGAGGGCGTCGGCCTCGAGAACGCGCCCGGCCGCGATATTTCCCTGCTGAAACTCCACGCTGCCCGCAAAGGCCTCCGCTTCAGCCCTATCGGCAGTCGCATTGGCCGCCGTCGCGCTGGCGATGATCGCGGCGAATGCGCTGCGGGCATCGGCGAGGTCGCCGCTCTCCAGCATGGATTCAGCAAGTCCCAATTGAGCGTTGCGCAAATCGGCCGGCTCGTGAACGTAATCGGGCAATTTGGTCATGGCGGCCCGGAGGAATTCCGGTATGGTCGCGACCGGCTTGCCGGTGTGGTCGGGATTCGCCATCTTGAACAGGCTGAACATGAACGTCTGCATGCGTACGGATCGTTCGGCCTCGTGAAGCGCATGCTCTTGCTGCATCCAGGCGTAGCCCATGCTGATCGCTACCGTGAGTGCGACGGTGCAGCTGACGGCAATGGCCACGCGGTTGCGCCGGATGAACTTGCCGATCGTATAGGCGACTGCGTGCCCGCGGATGCGCACCGGCTGAAAACTCAAGTAGCGATCGATCTCGTCCCTCAGCGCCTCGACCGAAGAATACCGTGCTCGGGGCCGTGAACGCAGGCATCCGGCGACTATCGCGCTCAAATCGCCTCGCAACGCATGGTGCAACTTCGATTCGCTCATGCCTCGATGCGTGGCGGCAACCTTCGTTGCCGCTCGCACGATCGACTCCGGTTCCACTTCACGCACGGCCGCTTCGATTCGTGCCGTCGCCGAGGTTTTTCCGTAGGGAGCCCGGCCGGCCAGCAGCGCGAAAAGAATGGCCCCCAAGCCATAGACGTCGCTCGCAGTGCTCACCGGTTCGTTGAGCATCTGTTCGGGGCTGGAATAGGCTGGAGTTGAAACGATCGTCGAGGTCGGCGCGTCATCCAGGCGAATCCCGAATCCGTAATGAGTACGTTCGACGGCTTCAGATCGAGATGCACGATCAGATTGCGATGCGCGTAGCTGACGGCATCGCAGATTTGCAGGAACATCCGCAGCCGGCCTGTAATGCCGAGGTTCCGGGCGTCGCAATACTCATCGATGTGGGTGCCCTCGACGTATTCCATGACCAGATAGGGCTGCCCGTTGTCGCCCCATCCGGCGTCCAACATGCGGGTGATGTTGGGATGATCGAGCGCCGCTAGATGTTGTCGTTCGCGGTAGAACCGCTCCACGAATGACTTGTCGACTGCATGCGGCGCCAAAACCTTGACTGCGGCCCGCAGGGTGACGCCGTCGGCGACTTTTTCGGCGAGATAAACCGCCCCGATGCCGCCTGCACCAATCTCCCGGATCAGCCGATAGGGACCTATGAAAGCGCTGGGGAGAGCTTTTGCGGGCGGCGCCGCATCCATTCCGTCGGCTGCGCTCAGCAAGTCGAGGACGCGCCGGCTCAGCTCCGGAGCAACGCCCGCGGCTTGCATTGCAGCGGCGCGTTCCGCTTTAGGAGTTTGCTCGAAGCGCGCGAATAGCTCTTGCAATTCTTCCCAATGACGGCTGTCATCGGGTGCGCTGTCGTTCAAGACGCTTCCTGCGATCCGGGATTCGAGTGGAGCCGTTGATAGAGCCAACTGCGTGCAAATTTCAGTTCGCGATCGACAGTTGCCTTCGAGGTCTGCAGCAAATCCGCGGTCTCTTCGGCAGTCGAGCCCAAGAAAAATCTCAGCTCGACCATGCGCGATTTCCTCGGGTCGAGTTTTTCTAAATCCTTAAGAGCGCGATCAACATCGAGTAAGTCAGCAGAGGCCATATCCGGTACCCAGGACATATCATCATTTAGTGCGACTTGGACCCCACCGTCACGCTTCAGACGATGTTCCAAACGCGCTTGATCGATGAGAATTCTCCGCATCAACGATGCCGCAAGACTGAAAAAATGCTCGCGATTGTCGAACCGCAAGCTGTGCTGGTGCACCAGCTTGATGAAGAGTTCGTTGACGACGCTCGTGGCTTGTAGCAGCGATCCTGGCGACTCGCCGCGAAACATGGCATTCGCGATCTGCCGCAGGCGCGGATAGACGAGATTGAAGAGCGGATCCAGAGATTCGGTCTCACCCGCGCTCCAGCGCTTCAGCAGCTCGGTAACATCCCCCGGGCTGCTCAATGGCGGAACGCCACTTCGTTTCGATACCGCCCAGCCGCGTGGCGCGCGATGACAGGCAGGCTCTCGACCCCTTCCATTGCTGACTCCCGGTGACGGTGCAAACCGTTGTAGCGGGCGCAAGCGTACGCCAACCGCAGGTACACGGAGAGCAGTCTAACAGCAATGCCACGGCGCGAGACCGCGCATCGGCGCCGTCAAGTTCAAGAAACCCTCGGGAGGCAGGGGTCATTAACATAAATTGTCGTGCCTCAATTCCCACTGCACGCGCTGCCGCCCCTGCGACGGGCTGGAATTCGTGCGACTGTACTCATTTCCACATTCGCCCCCGGCGTTAGTGACGCTTGTCAGTAAAGTCAGCGGCATCCCATAGTGAAATCCGCAGGTAGGGATACCTCGGCTGTTATTGCGTTATGGTCAGTGTTGGGTATGCCGCGGCCGGGATCATTGCCATGCCCTGCGCCGCCTGCGCCTGCAAGCCGCTAATCGTGCTTGCGGCCGGCGCCGTGCCGTCGAGTTGCATGGAATTTGTCCATGCGCCGAGAATTTGGTACCACGCGGATTGCAACGACGATGTGCCCGGCCCGTAACCGACGCCGAACGGCAAACCGATCAGACCACCTCCAAGATTGGAATTCTCTTGGAACTGGCCGAAGTTGGTAATTCCATTACCGACGGTGGCGGCAGGGTAATTTGTAATATCCGTAAGCGTTCCGAACGCAGCGACTTGCGCGGCCGTGTAAGTGACGCTATACGCGCCGACGCCATTGCCGCCGCTCCAGTAGGCAGATGGATAGGTGATTGTATAGCTCGTTGCATTAGGCTGTGTTTGGAAAGTGAAGAACGTCCATATATAGACATAAAAAGTAGAACAATCAGGGTAGGTTGAGTCAGCGCAGTTGTCCGTAAGCTGGTACGTTTCTGTCGAGGTGTGGGTGCCCAATACGGTCGTCTGAGGCGGAGTGGCATTGACGGTGACGGTGGCGCTGGCGGTGGCGAGACTTTCATTGGGCAGCCCGGTGACGACGTACTGCGGAGTGACGGTGATGGTATCGGTACCCCCGCCGGTGGCGCTGCCGGTGTAGGTGACAGTCGCGCTGGAGCTTACGAAATTATCCAAGTGCCCGGCGCCGGTGCCGTCCGTCAGATGTCCGAACAGGGCGGTGTTGGTGTACTGGTAGACGACGGGAAGGGTTTGCGGCGGGTGCACTGCGGCGGTCAAGGTGACGGTAGCATTGACGGCGATATTGGAGGTGGCCGGCGTCAACGTGGTGCTCGGATCGGTGGCGACGACGGTGAACAGATCGCCCTTATCCGCGCTAGTCATGTCCTTGATGACGAACAGCGCATCGGCGACGGCGATGCCGCCATCGACGAGTTGCAAAGGCAGGACCAGAGTCTTCTCCGCCAGCGCGAGGGAGGTGGCGCCGGCAGTTTTCGCCGAGACGTTGAGCACCGTGACGACGGCCTCGAGCAGCGGCTCGACCAGGCTCGCGTTGCCGGCGAGGACCGCGACGACGGCGTTGTAGACGGCCTCGGGGTCGCCCGACTCGGCGGCCTCGGCAACGGAGTTGGTGGCGGCGATCGTGTTGATGGTGTCTTTGATGATGGCATCGACGGTGCCGGTGTCGAACTGGATTTCGCCGAACTCCCCGGCCGGCACGAAGACCGAGGCGAGCAAGGGCAAGGTCACTTCATAGATCAAGGTTTTGGTGACGAGTTCGGGCGCCACCTCTTGTTCGACCTTGGTGAGGGAGTTGTAGTCGCCCGCTTGGCCGCCCGGTCCGACGATGGCGATGCGATAGGTGGTGGATTTGGCGCCCGGCAGGTTGGGCACTTCCTGCAGGGCGGTGAGGACGGGCACGAGGGCGTAGTTGCCGGCCATATAATTGGCGATGGAGCCGCCGAAGGAGCCTAAGGCAGTGACCGCCGGGATGGTCACCGGCGGATTGGTGTCGGGCGCATTGTCGGTGACGGTGTTGCCGCTGGCATCGACGTGGGAGACCTCATCGACGAAGGCCTCGGCGCCGCGGCGCAGGGTGTTCTGGAACTGGATGGAGTTCTGGCCGTTATCCACGATGGTGATGCCGCTGGCGCTGGTGGAGGGGTTGAACAGCAGGCTATCGGGCCGGCTCGTCAACAGGCTTTTGATGGCTTTGATGCCGGACGCGGCGGGCGCGCCGGAGGTCAGCAGGTCGGTGACCAAGCTTTTGATGGCGGCGACCACGGCGGCATTGCTGGAGGGGCTCGTGGTGGGACTGGCGATGAGAGCGGCGGAGATCGCCTGCTCGACCGTGCCGAGGCCGGAGAGGCTGGAGATGGAGGCAATGATGGCGGTGCGCGAGGCGGCGTCCGGCACGGCATAGATGAAGGCGGCGAAGTACACATAGACCTCCGCCGTGGTGTGCGCGTTGATGACCGGCTCGGCATCGCCCAACCAACCGACCAGCAGCGGCACGCCGGCCTGGGTGGTGATGGCGGCATACTGGGCCGAGCTCGACAGGGTGCTCACGGTGAAGGTGCCGGTGGCGCTGACCGGCGCGGTGCCGAAGCCGTTGACCACGGTGAGCGCGTCGAGTGTCTCGACCGCGCCGGTGGGAAATTGCACCGTGCCCTCGCGGGTCGCGGTCGGGGAGAAGCCGAAGGACTGGGCTGCCGGCGCGGCCGGCGTGACCGGCGCGGTGGGGGTGGTCGGTGCGGTCGGCGTGCTCGTCGAGGAACCCGCCGGGGAGGCCGCTGCCGGGCTGTCGCCGCCGCCGCAGGCCGACAAGGTGGCCGCCGACATCAAGGCCATCCCCAGCAACAGCAGCATTCCCCTCCCCTGGCGCTTCGCGAGAGTGAGGACCGTGGAAATCGTGCCGGTGGCGAATGACATGCAATGCTCCCTGGTGCGGCCGTAAGGTGGCTCTGACCAGTACGCGTCATCCGTAGGAAAAATGACTCACGCCATCATGAAATAATTAAGAGGGCAGGAGCGAGCGGGGAACCTACGATTCGATCCAAACCTCGTTATAGGTGTATCTTCTCGAGGGTGACGCCCCTCGATAAAACCTTAAAGCGCATCATCAAAATCAAGGGCGCTGACTTTGTCGTGACCCTAACGCCCGATGCACTGAAAGTAACCCGAAAGGGACATCAGCGAGGAGTCGAGATCCGCTGGGAGTCTTTGGTGAGCGGTGAGAGCGCTCTAGCCGTGGCGCTGCAAGCGTCGGTTGGAAAAT
>Ga0302314_10022181_pt1 | contig 10421 bp, 12 predicted proteins | sample III_Palsa_N2_3_FD_200533 | JGI IMG/M metagenome (GOLD analysis project Ga0302314, IMG submission 200533) | Peat permafrost microbial communities from Stordalen Mire near Abisko, Sweden - III_Palsa_N2_3 | ecosystem: Environmental > Terrestrial > Soil > Palsa > Peat permafrost | place: Sweden... | reverse complement strand
ACCGGCGCCTCGCTCGACAGGTCCGGCGGCGTCGGGGTGACGCCAACCCGACTGCCGAAGCTGTAGAGCTGGGCGGGCTTGGTCTTGGGAAAGAGGGTCACGCACCCGCCGAGACTCAGCGAGGCGGCCGTGATCGCGGCGACGGCGAGGGCCGCCTTCAATCGGGACGATGTCAGTCGAGCCGATGTCATGGCTTCACCTCCACTTCGCGGGGCTTGGGTTTGTTTAGCAGGCCTTGCGGGTTTTCCTGGGCGTCGACGGCCAGCCGGTTCAGCGAGTCCGCGGCCTTTTGCAGCGAGGCGACCGCGGCGGTCAGTTGCGGCAGGCCGTTGTTGGCGAAGTCCTCGGTCGGCCCCTGCAGCTTGTCCACCAGGGCGCGGGCGTCGGTCGCCGCGGCCTTGATCTGATCGGCGGCGTCCGACGCCTCCTTCAGGGTGTGCTTGCCGTCGGTGTTGACCAGGTTGTTGCTGGAGTCGCTCAGCTGTTTGATGCTCTGCGCGGTCTGATCGATGTCCTTGATGCTCTGATCGGCGTCGGCGATCAGCTCTTTGCGCTTGCGGATCTCCAGGGTGATGTCCTGGACGTTGTTGATCGTCGCGGTGAAGCTCTTGATGTTGTCGTCGGACAGGATCCGGTTGACCCGGTTGAGCGAGTCCACCGCCGCGTTCAACACCGTGCCGCCGCCCTCCAACAGGCCCGACAGGGCGCTGGCCCGGCTGGTGATGATCGGCACCTTGCCTGGCGGGGTCACGCTCTTCAGCAGCGGCTTGGTGTTCGTGCCGGCGGTGATCTGGATGTAGGTTACGCCGGTGATGCCCAGCGGCTCGAGGGTCGCAAAGCTGTCCGTGCGGATCGGCACATTGGACGTGACACGCACCTCGGCGACCACCTTTCGCGGGTCCTGATCGTCGAGACCGATCTTGGTCACATCACCGACCTTGATGCCGTTGAAGTGCACCTCGCCGCCGTCGGACAGGCCGCTGATGGGACCCATGAACACCACCTGATAAGTGGTGTAGGTGTCTGAGAAGGATATTCTGGCCAGCCAGACCACGAACACCAGAAGCCCGACAAACAGGCCCAGGGAGATGATGCCCACCAGAGCGTAGTTGGCGTTTCTTTCCATCAGGGTTGAACTCCAGCGGGAACGGGGGATCGGACCGCCGCACGGCCGCGCGGACCCAGGAAATATTCCTTGATCCAGGGATGATTGGATTTCTCGAGCTGCGCCACCGTGCCCACGGCGACCACCTTCTTGTCGGCGATCACCGCGACCCGGTCGCAGATGGCGTAGAGGCTGTCCAGATCGTGAGTGATCATGAATACCGTCAGATTGAGGCTGGCGGACAGGTCGGCGATCAGCTCGTCGAAGGCGCCAGCCGAGATCGGGTCCAGCCCTGAAGTGGGCTCGTCCAGGAACAGCAGCTGCGGATCCAGCGCCAGCGCCCGCGCCAGGCTGGCCCGCTTGATCATGCCCCCCGACAGCTCCGACGGCTTCAGGGCGCCGGCGTCCGGCGGCAGGCCGACCAGGGCGATCTTCAGCTCCGCCAGGTCGGAAATCAGCTTCTTGGGCAGGTCCGTATGTTCCTGCATCGGCGCGGCGACGTTTTCTTTCACCGTCAGGTTGGAGAACAGCGCCCCACGCTGGAACAGCACGCCCCAGCTGCGTTCGATGGCGTCCCACTTGGCGTTGGTCGCCTGGTCCAGATCCTGGCCGAAGATCTTGACCACCCCGCCGTCGGGAATCTTCAGCCCGATCAGGGTGTTCAGCAGCACCGTCTTGCCCGCGCCAGAGCCGCCGACCACCCCCAGCACCTCCCCGCGCCGCACGCGCAGGTTCAGGCCGTCGTGGATCACATGTTCGCCATAGCGCGAGACCAGACCCTTGACCTCGATCGGCGGGGCCTTGTCGTCGATTTCGTCGTCTTCGATGATGTGGTCGGGCTCGCTCATATCTTCAGCTCCATGAAGAGCAGGGCGAACAGGGCGTCGATCAGGATGATCGAGAAGATGGCGTGCACCACGGCGGCCGTCACCCGGCGGCCGAGGGACTCCACGTCGCCGCCGACCTCCATCCCCTGGCGGCAGCCGATGCCGGCGATTACCACGGCCATCACCGGCGCCTTGCTCATGGCGATCCAGAACTGGCTGACGCTGACGTTCTCGACGATCCGCTGCAGGAAGAAGGCGGGGCTCAGGTCCAGCACCAGCCAGCTGACGATAAGGCCGCCGGCCAGGCCCGCCAGGGTGGCGACGAAGGTCAGCAGCGGAATGGTAATGAGCAGGGCCAGGAAGCGGGGCAGGACCAGGGCCTCGAACGGATCGACCCCCATCACCCGCATGGCGTCGATCTCCTGGTTCATCTTCATCGAACCGATTTCCGCCGCGAAGCTGGAGGCCGACCGCCCGGCCAGCAGGACGGCGGTGATGACGATGTTGAACTCCCGCATCACCGCCACGCCGATCAGCTCGACCGCGAACACTTGGGCCCCGAACTGCGACAGCTCATTGGCGCCCAGGAAGCCGATGACGGCGCCGATGAAGAAGGTGGTGATGGCGACGATGGGGATGGCGTCGATGCCGGCCCGCTCCGCCAGGCTGAAGATCGGCGCCCAGCGGATCCGGCGCGGATCGGCGATGACCCGGCCGATCACCACGATCAAGTGTCCAACGAAGGCCATGGTGTCATAGGCGTCACGGCTGACGTTATGCAGACCGCCGCCCAGGCGGGAGAACAGGTCCTCCACCGGGCGGATAGCCGGCTCCGGCACCGGCTCGGCCTTCAGCGCGTGGCCCACCAGCTCCAGCAAGCGCTCCGTGCGCTTGGGCGCCTTCAGGCCGCCCGGATTGGCCCGCGCCTCGCTCGCCCGGACAATGGCATAGGCGCCGGCCGTGTCGCAGCGGCCGATCTGGGTGAGATCCAGGGCAAAGCCGCGCTCGTGGCGCATCTCCTCCAGCAGGCGCGCCCCCGCATCGCCCAACTCGACCGCGGTCCAGTCGCCGGTCAGGGACGCTGTCCGCCCGGCCGTGTCGTAGGTCAGGCTGAAGTCGGCCGGTGTACTCATTGGGCGGGGCGGTGTTCCTGGCGAGACTCAAGAGCAGGATTGGTCAAGCCACGATCCTAGCAGAGGTTGTTGCGAGTGCAGAACGCACGGATCGCCATTTGGCGCCACAACACAGCTTAACCATTTCCGGAAATGCCGGCTTAAAGGCGGTTGGTCATAATGACGGCATGACCGACCAGAACCCGCCCTCCCCGATCCTGTGGCAAACGCCGCGAATCCGCCTGCTTGGCGGCGATGTGGACGCGGTGACCGCCGAGGCGGTGATGGCCTATACGGCGGAGTGTGTCATCGCCGGCCAGCGCGCCATTGTCGCCAATCACAATCTCCATAGTCTCTATCTGGTCCGCCGCGACGCGGAAATGGCGGCCTTCTACGCCATGGCCGATCTGGTGGAGGCCGATTCCACACCGCTGATCGCCTGGGGCAAGCTGCTGGGCCGAGCCATCGGCCGGGAGCACCGGGCCACCTATCTGGATTGGCGCGAGCTGTTCTGGCGCACCGCCTGCGAGCAGAACTGGCGCGTCTTCTACCTCGGCGGCGCGCCAGGCGTGGCGGCCAAGGGCGCCGAGGCCGTGCGCGCGCGCTGGCCCTCCGTCCAGATCGAGGTTCGCGACGGCTATTTCGACATGGACGATCCGGTGGCCGACGCCCGCGTGATGGACGAGGTCAAGGCCGCGCGACCTGACGTGCTGTTCGTCGGCATGGGCATGCCGCGCCAGGAACGCTGGATCGCCCGCCATCATCGCCGGCTTGGTCCCTGCGTGACCTTCTCCGTCGGCGCGGCCTTCGACTATGAGGCCGGCGTGGTCCCCACCCCGCCCCGCTGGACCGGCCGGATCGGCCTGGAATGGCTCTACCGGTTCGCCACCGAGCCCAAACGCCTGTTCACCCGCTACTTCGTCGAGCCCTGGAGCCTGATCGGCCCAGCGCTGGGGGATCTGGCGGGTTCACCGAGTTTGCCGTCAAGGCTTTAGGAGCGCGCTTAATCCTCCGCGTACAGCGGTCCATAGGCGTCGGCGCCGCCCTTCACCTGATCGACGCTCACTGCCGGATATCCGGCCGACCCGTGGGCGCTGGCGGCCCAGGCCTTGATGGTCAGGTCCCGCAGCTGCGCCGCGCCGGCCGCGACGCGCGCGTTGGCGAAGGCCACGCCGCGCGGATCGGATCCAACAAAGCCGCCGGCCTTCTGCAGCTCATAGAAGGGGATGATCGCCGCCTCGGTGGCCTCCAGGTATTTCGCGGTGCAGACCTCAATCATGGCCGTGCACGGCGTCGGCGGAGGCAGCACGGCGGTCACCGATTCAAGCGTCACATTCTGGCGCACAAACGCGCCCTCGAACGGTCCGTGCACCTTGTCCAGGGTGTAGCCGTTGGGGTTCGGGAAGTCCTTGCCCCAGCCGTTGAAGTGTTCCGACACATGCATCGGCTGGCTGCCATCGCCGATGAAATGCCCCCAATAGCCGATGTCGTTGAGGATGGTCCGCTCGCGCCGGACCAGATCGCGCTCCAGCCAGGCCCGGTGATCGGCGTTCCTTTCCAGCGGAATCGCGGCCTTCAGAATGCGCCAATAGGTGAAGTCCTTCACCAGGTGCTGCCAGCCGTCGACGATGCTGTAGGGCAGGTAGCCGGCCTTGTACTCGTCGACGCCGACCTTGCGCAGCTCGGTGTCGTACAGCGCCCGCGTCGGCGGCAGGTCGTCCAGGGCCGGACCGCCCAGAATCCTGCCGCTGTCGTCCACGTCTGTGAAGTGGCCGGGGTCGCGATTGGAATCGTGAGTCAGGCCCGAGCCTTTGAACCGGTCCGGCTCGCGGGCCATTTCGCCGACGATCTCGATGGCGTCCGGCGTATGCAGGAAGGCGGGCATGTCAGCGGGAAGCGACTGTTCAGCCGTCATCCCGATGATCCGGTGACCCGTGGCGCCCCAGGCCCAGACCTGGGAGGCCGAGGCCAGCAAAACCAGGGTAAGGCCGCTCGCCGTCGCCCGGCGCAAAAGCTTACTCATCACCACGCTCCCAACACCTTGACCAAGCTCAGTCAGCGATCCTGAGCGCGCCCTCCACCCGTCCGATCCAACCCCGAACGGCGGGATAGGCGCGCAGGTCAAAACCGCCGTCCTGAGCCCAACGGGTATAGGCGACCAGTGAGACATCCGCGAGACTAAGCCGGCCGCCGACCAGGAATTCGCCGACCTCGGCCGCCGCCTCCAGCCGGGCGAGCGCCGCATTGCCCCGCTCGATCAGCCGCGCCTCCAGCTCGGACACCGGCTTGCCCAGGAACTTCACCTGGAACCGCGCCACGGCCACATAGGGCTCATGACTGTACTGCTCCCAGAACAGCCACTGCAGCATGCGCGCGCGATCGTAGCTGTCGTGCGGGATCAGGGCGGAATCTTCCGCCAGGTGCAGGATGATGGCGTTGGATTCCGCCAGCGGCTTGCCGCTCGGCAGGATCACCAGGGGCACCTGACCGGCCGGATTCAGCTCCAGAAACGCGTCCGTGCGAGTCGCGCGGGCCATGACACTGGTCTCGATCCAGTCATAGGCCAGGCCCACATGGTCCGCGGTCCATTTTACCTTCAAACAATTTCCCGAGATCGAGTCGCCATAAATCCGCATCTTCATGAGCCGCTCTCCTGAAAAACTATTCCAATATTTCCGTAGCTTATTAGCTAGGCCGTGCCGCTTTGCCACGGTCGCCAAAATTTGCAGCCAAGCTGGAACCAATCCCGGACCCGAGTCGAACAAGGGTTGACCCCGCCTCCCCGCCCTGTAGGACTTCGCGCCGAGACGAGCAACAACAGGGGGGGCGCTTGAAGCGTATCCTGCACTGCCTCGCCGCGCTGGCGCTTTCGGCATCGGCCTTTGGCGCACAAGCCCAAGACGCACAGGCGCCGGAGTCCCAGACTCCACCTTCCGCCCATTCAGACAAGTACGATCCGATCGGCGACGTTCTGTCCGCCGCGATCCGCTCGGTGGAAGAGAACGCCACCGACTGGCTACTCAAGGCGACCCTCTATCACGGCGGCGGCGGCATGAAGGGCCGCGACTCCCTGGGTTGCCCCGTTTCGGCGATGCGGACCGTAGCTGTCGACCCGGCGATCGTGGCGCGCCACTCCATCATCTTCATCAAGGAAACCGTCGGCATGCCCCTGCCCGGCGGCGGCCTGCACGATGGATATTGGTATGCCTCCGACATCGGCGGCGCGATCAAGGGCCGGCGGATCGATCTCTTCACCGGCGCCGGCGCCGCATCGATGCGGCCCATGGCGGCCCTCAACCTGCGCACCCTTACCGTCAGCAAGGTCGGCTCATTCACTGGCTGCCCCCCCGCCGACGGCGGGGCCGCGGTGCGGGTCGCGGACGCGCGCTAACGATTTTGCGCTCATCGCGCCAAGGCGGATGGGCGATGATTGTGTCTTCTGGGCACATATAGGCGCCGCCGCCGCGGCGGCAAGGCCCCTCAGTCACCCCTCCGGGGCGACCCTCGGCGTATAAGCCTCGACCCCCAACGGGGGAGCTGTCCCGTTGGAGACCTCTGCAAAAGTCTTGGCCCGCCCTCGCCCTTCGACAAGCTCAGGGTGAGGACGACTGAAATGCAGTAGAAATCCTTATGCTGAGCTTGTCGAAGCACAAGGATTTCGGACTCGCAGGCGGTTTTGCAGAAGTCTCCGAAGGGACTGCGCGGGCCTAGCCGCCACGCAGATGGCCGACAAGCAACGCCCGGTTTCAACGCCTACGGCTCTGACATCCGCAGCGACGCTCCAGCGCGGGAATGAGCGAAACTAAACTCGCTCGCTACTTCCCCTTGCGCGCCTTGGCGATCGCCACATCCAGGTCGGCCAGGCTGCGCTCGCCCTCGAGCTTCTGGTCGCCGATCAGGAAGGTTGGCGTGCTCTCGATGTGGTCCTTCGTGGCGTAGCCGTCGACCTTCTTGAACAGGGCGTCCTTGGCCGCGTCATTGGTCAGGCAGCTCATATACTGGGCCTCGGTCAGGCCGTTGTCCTCGCCGATCTTCAGCAGCACCCCGCGCACGTCGCCGGTCTTGTACATCTTCTCCTGGTCCTGGAAGACCGCGTCCAGCACCTTGAAATATTTGTCCTTGCCCGCGCAGCGCGCCATCATGAAGCCCGCCGCCGCCACCTCGACCGGCTCGGTCAGGAATTCGCGGAATACATAACGCACCTGTCCGGTGTCGATGTATTTGGCCTTGAAGGCCGGGAAGACCTCGTTGTTGAACCGGGCGCAGTGCGGGCAGCTGGCCGAGGCATATTCGATCACCGTCACCGGCGCGCGGGGCGAGCCCAGGGTCATGTCGTCCGGCCGGACCTGGGGTTGGGCGGCCGGGGCGGCGCTCGACACAATGAGGCCCAGGCCCAGCAGGGCGGCGGCGGCGATACGGCGGTTGAGGCGGATCATGGGCGTCCCGGTAAAGCAAGGCTGATGCTTCCTAGCATTGCTGGCGCCAGGGCGAAATCCGGCGGCGGCGCCGCCAATTCAATCTGTCGCAAATCTTTGGCGTCCGCATCGCGGATTGACTTGAAATGACCATGAATAACGGGTCGCTCGCACCTCAGCAGGCGGATGTATTCGTCCGTTCACGGCCCATTCTCCACACACTGTTTTCGAGCGTTACACTTTCAGTCCATGAAGACGATTCGCACCAAACCGGTCGTGGCCGCGGCACAGGAGCCGGGGCGGCAGTTCGCCGCCCTGCCCTACCGCGATCGCGACGGTCTGGAGGTGCTGCTGCTGACCTCGCGCGAGACCCGGCGCTGGATCATCCCAAAGGGCTGGCCGATGTCCGGCAAGACCCCTTCCGCCGCCGCCGCGCGGGAGGCCAAGGAGGAAGCCGGCGTGGTCGGCCGGGTGTCCAAGAAGACCATCGGCGCCTTCGACTACGTCAAGCGGCTGAAGAACGGCGCGCCCCTGCAATGCACGGTCGACGTCTTTCCGCTGAAGGTCTCCAAACAGCTGACCCACTGGCGTGAGCAGAACCAGCGCACCGCCCACTGGTGCGCGCCGCAGGAAGCCGCCGAGCTGATTGAAGAGCCAGACCTCAGCGCCCTCATCCTCGCCTTCGCCAAGGCCCACGACAAGGCCGTCAAGAAGAAGAAGGCCAAGGCGTCCAAGGCCGTCACCGCCGACGAAATCGAAACGCCCGTCCCGCTGGCGGACGATCCCGCTGACACGATTTAGGTCTCGACGAAGGCCCGCTCGAGCACGAAGTCGCCGGGGTTGGCCAGGGAGCCTTCTTCATAGCCGCGCGCCAGCAGCAGGGCCTTCAGGTCGGCCAGCACCGACGGGCCGCCGCACAGCATCAGCCGGTCATGGGCGGGATCGAGGTCCGGCAGGCCGATGTCGCTGAACAGCTTGCCGGAGGCCATCAGGTCGGTGATCCGGCCCTGGTTGACGAAGGGCTCGCGAGTCACGGACGGATAGTAGATCAGCTTTGGTGCGATCAACTCGCCCAGGTCCGGGTCGTTGGCCAGCTCGTGCGACAGGAATTCGCGATAGTTCAGGTCGGCCACCTCGCGCACGGTGTGGGTCACCACCACCCGCTCATAGCGCTCATAGACCTCAGGATCCCGCACCAGGCTCAGGAAGGGCGCAAGGCCCGTGCCGGTGCCCACCAGATAGAGGGTCTTGCCGGGGCGCAGCCCGTCCAGGATCAGGGTGCCGGTAGGCTTCTTGCCCACCAGGATCTCGTCGCCCTCGCGGATGGTCATCAGGTGCGAAGTCAGCGGGCCGTCAGCCACCTTGATCGAATAGAATTCCAGCTCGTCGGCGTAATAGGGGCTGGCAATGGAATAGGCGCGCAGCAGCGGCTTGCCGGCGATCTCCAGGCCCAGCATGACGAACTGGCCCGACTGGAACCGGAAGCCCGGATCGCGGGTGGTCTTCAGGCTGAACAGAGTGTCGGTCCAGTGGCGAACCTCGGTCACCCGCTCCACATAGAAGGCGCCGCGGGCCTTAGCGGGTGGGGCGGCAGGGGCGTCTTGCATCAGGCTCATATGTCTCCGCCCACGCTCGGTGTGGCGTGCGGCACGTGGATGCCGCATTCGGTCTTGTCCTGTCCAGCCCAACGGCCGGCGCGGGCGTCCTGGCCTTCTTCGACCGGCTTGGTGCAGGGCCAGCAGCCGATGGAGGGATAGCCGAACTCCACCAGGGGGTGGGGCGGCAGGTCGTGCTCGACCATATAGGCGTCGATCTCGGCCTTGGACCAGTTGGCCAGGGGGTTGAACTTGATCTGCTTGTCCCCGCGCTCGACCACCTTCAGCCGCAGCCGCTCGCCGCCCTGGAACCGCTTGCGGCCGGTGATCCAGCCGTCGAAGCCCGCAAGCGCCCGGTCCAGCGGCAGCACCTTGCGGATGTTGCAGCAGGCGTCGGTGTCGCTCTTCCACAGGTCCGCCGACGGATCGTGGATGGCGATATCCTGGAACTGCGGGCGCAGATCGCGCACGTCGGTCAAACCCAGCCTGGCCGCCAGCCGCTGGCGATAGTCCAGGGTCTGGCCGAACAGCATGCCGGTGTCGAGGAAGAGGACGGTGATGTTCGGGTCGATCTGGGCCGCCATGTGCAACAGCACCGCCGACTCCGACCCGAAGGACGAAACCAGCGCCAGCTTGTCCCCATGCCGCTCCACCGCGGCCCGCAGAATTTCCTGCGGCGTCGCATCGCGCAGCTGGTCGTTCAGCGCGTCGACGTCGTCATGAACAGCGACAGAACCTTCATAGGCCATCACTAGGCCCTCCCCTCCGCCCGTTCGGCGAAGATCGGCTCGCGGGAATCCGCGGCCCGTTGATAGACGTGACGAAACCGGGCCGCCGCGGCCGCCCATTGCTCGGGCGTCGATCCGTCGGAGGCGGCGAATACGTCGATGCCGCAGCGGACCATGGGACCGGCCTGCTCGCGCAGGACATCGCCCACGGCCCTCACCTCGCCCTTATAGCCATAGCGTTCGCGCAGCAGCCGCGCGGAGCTGTAGTGGCGACCGTCGCGGTATTTGGCGAAGCTGAGCGCGATCACCGGAATACGCGGCAGGTCATAGACCAGGGTCTCGACCGCCTCGTCGCCGGCCAGAACCACGCCGATATCGCGCCCGGAGCCGGCCAGGGCCTCGCCCTCGGCCTGGTAGCGGGTCAGCGACAGGATGATGTCGCCGGCGGGAATGGCCTCGTCATCCGCGACCGTGGTGAAACGATCGTCCACCAGTTCGGCGCCATCCGGCGTCAGCCTAATGAGCTTCGGCATAGACGGCCTCCTTGAATGGCTCGACGCCGGTGCGGCGGAAGGTGTCGAGGAAGCGTTCGTCGCCCTTGCGCTCGCGCAGATAGACCTCGACCAGATCCTCGATCGC
>Ga0302314_10022180_pt1 | contig 10421 bp, 12 predicted proteins | sample III_Palsa_N2_3_FD_200533 | JGI IMG/M metagenome (GOLD analysis project Ga0302314, IMG submission 200533) | Peat permafrost microbial communities from Stordalen Mire near Abisko, Sweden - III_Palsa_N2_3 | ecosystem: Environmental > Terrestrial > Soil > Palsa > Peat permafrost | place: Sweden... | reverse complement strand
CCTGCCGATGAACTCGGGCGCGGAAGCCGTGGAGAGCGCGCTGAAGGTGGCCCGCAAATGGGCCTATCAGGTCAAGGGGGTGGCGAAGGACCAGGCGGAGATCATCGTCTGCGCCGACAATTTCCATGGCCGCACCCTGGCCATCGTCGGCTTCTCCACCGATCCGGTGAGCCGAGACGGATTCGGCCCCTTCGCGCCTGGCTTCAAGATCGTGCCCTACGGCGACGCCGCGGCGCTGGAAGCCGCCATCACCCCCAATACCGCCGCCTTCCTGATCGAGCCGATCCAGGGCGAGGCCGGCGTGGTCATCCCGCCCGCCGGCTATCTGCGCCGCGCCCGGGAGCTGGCTACCCAGCACAACGTCATCCTGATCCTGGACGAAATTCAGACCGGCCTCGGCCGCACCGGCAAGCTGCTGGCCGAAGAGCACGAGGGTATCGAGGCGGACCTGACCCTGGTGGGCAAGGCCCTGGGCGGCGGCTTCTATCCGATCTCGGCGGTGCTTTCGAACAAGGAGGTGCTGGGCGTCCTGAAACCCGGCGAGCACGGCTCGACCTTCGGCGGCAACCCGCTGGCCTGCGCGGTGGCGCGGGCGGCGATGAAGGTGTTGGTCGAGGAAGGCCTGATCGAGAACGCCGCCCGCGTCGGCGACCGCCTGCTGGCCAATCTGAAACTGGCCGTGGGCGACCGGGTCGCCGAGGTGCGCGGCCGGGGCCTGATGATCGCGGTGGAGCTGCATCCGGACGCCGGCGGCGCCCGGCCGATCTGCGAGCGGCTGCGGCACATGGGGCTGCTCTGCAAGGAAACCCACGACCACATCATCCGCATCGCCCCGCCGCTGGTGATCGGCGATGACGAGGCCGACTGGATCGCCGATCAGTTCGCCGCCGCGATCTGAGGCGATCCGCGCTCAGCCTTAGTGCATCAGCATCCAGGCCATTGAACCCGCGCCGGCGAGGACGCAGTAGATGGCGAAGGGGGTGAAGCCGCCCTTTTCCTCGTGGGCGCGGAACCAGCGCATCAGCGCCCAGACGCTGATGAAGGCGACGACGCCGGCCACCGCACCGGCCAGGATGGCGACATGGCCCAGGCCCGTATTGGGCGCTCCGGCAGCGTGATGCAGCAGTTTGGGCGCTTCCAGCACCGTGGCGCCCAGGATCACCGGCGTCGCGGTCAGGAAGGAGAAGCGGGCGGCGTCCTCATGCTTGAGGCCGGCCAGATATCCGCCGGCCATGGTGGCGCCGGAGCGGGAGAAACCGGGGATCAGGGCCAGGCATTGCCACAGGCCGATCACCAGGGCGTCGCCCCAGCGCAGCTGATCAAGTGAACGTTCGGACCGGCCGCGCCAGCGATCGGCGACGAACAACATGACGCCGTTGGCGATCAGGAAGCCGGCGGCGATGGTCGGCGCGCCGAAGCCCTTGCGCAGGATGTGTTCCAGACCGGCGCCCAGAATGACGGCCGGGATGGTCGCCACGACGACCCGCCAGAACAGCCGGCCTTCCTGCGCGGCGCGCGGACCGCGCCGGAACACCACCGCCATCACGAAATCGAACCAGTCGCGCCAGAAGTAGAGTAGCAGCGCGATCGCCGTGCCCAGATGCATGACCACCAGGAAGGGCAGGAAGTCTTCGGAGGCCTGGTCGACGTTCCAGCCCAGAAGCTTGGGCATGATGACCGCATGGCCCAGGCTGGAGATGGGGAAGAGTTCGGTGATCCCCTGGACGATGGCCAGGATGATGGCTTGTAAAGCAGTCATGACCGACGACAGATCCCCTCGTGGCGCCATTCCGGTGCGTCGGCGCGTCCCCGCCGCTTATCCAGCAATTCGCGGGCCGCGTCAGCAGGGGGATGTGGCGCCGTCCTATGCCTTGCGGTCGACCTCGCCGCCGGCGCCGTCGGAATCCGCCTGGGCATAGGGGTTGCTCGAGGATGGCTCCGCGGCCGGGCCAGAGCCCTTGGCCGAAACCACCACCATCGCCGGGCGCACATTGCGTCCGAACAGATCGTAGCCGGACTGCATGACCTGAAGCACCGAACCGGGGCCGACATCGTCGGCATGCTGCTCCATCATCGCCTGATGCTGGTGAGGGTCGAACTTCTCGCCGCGCGCCGGGTCGATACGCTTCAAACCGTTGCGCTCGAAGGCCGAGAGCAACGCTTTTTCCGTCATCTCCAGGCCGATGGCGAGGTTCTTGACCAGCGGATCGTCGGAATCGCGCGGTGCGTGTTGCATGGCGCGCTGCAGATTGTCCGCCACGCCCAAGAGATCCTGGGCGAACTTCTGGATTGCATAGGCGCGGCCGTCGTTGGCGTCGCGCTCGGCGCGGCGCTTGGCGTTTTCGGCGTCTGCCGCCACGCGCAGCACCTTCTCGCGCAGCTCGGCCACCTCGGCCTTCAGCGCTTCGGTCTCTTCGGCGGTCGCCGCCTCAATGAATGCGTCGGCCTCGTCGGCCGGCGTTGTGTCGTCGCTCATCACTCTTCCTCTAAGCGTTCAAGAGCCGTCCGAGGACCCTGGCGGTATAGTCCACCAAGGGGATCACTCGGGCGTAGTTCAAGCGCGCCGGCCCGATCACGCCGATCGCGCCGAGCACCTTCTGTCGCCCCGTCATATAGGGCGCCGCGATCACAGCGGAACCCGAAAGCGAAAACAGACGCGTTTCGGCGCCGATGAAGATGCGGACGCCCTCGGCGGTCCGCACATCGTCGAGCAGGCCGATCAGCTGCTCCTTCTGCTCCAGATCATCGAACAGCATGCGAACCCGTTCGAGATCTTCCACCACCGTTCCGTCGCCGAGGAGGTTGGCGCGGCCCCGAACGATCAGCGCCCGCTCCGCACCTTCACCGCCGCCCCAGGCCGCCAAGCCCTCTTCCACCAAGCGAGCCGCCGCCTCGTTCAGCTCGGCGCGGGCGCCGTCCAGCTCACCCCGCATCTCCTGCTTGGTCTCGGTCAGAGTGCGGCCTTTAAGCCGCGCATTGAGGAAGTTGGAGGCTTCCTGCAGCGCCGAAGGGGTCAGGCCCGCCGGCCGGCGCATCAGCCGGTTTTCGACCACGCCGTCGTCGAACACCATCACCGCCAGGGCCTGGTCTGCGCCGAGAGCGATGAATTCCACATGTTTGACGCCGGCGTCCCGCACGGGCGCCACCACCACCCCCGCGCCGCCGGCCAGACCCGACAACAGGGCGCTGGCCTCGTTCATCACCTCCTCGAAGCCGCGGCCCCGCGAGAACAGGCGCGCGTCGATATCCCGCCGCTCCACCTCGGTAAGGTCGCCGACTTCCAGAAGGCCGTCGACGAACAGACGAAGACCGGCGTGGGTCGGCATCCGGCCGGCGCTGATATGGGGGGAATCCAGCAGCCCCATCTGCGCCAGGTCCTGCAAGGTGTTGCGAATCGAGGCCGGCGACAGATGCACGCCGCCCTTGGACAGGGTCCGCGAGCCCACCGGCTCGCCGGTTTCCAGATAGCTTTCCACGACCCGCCGAAAAATGTCGCGGGCGCGCTCGTCCAGTTCCGTCAGGCTTGGCCCTGGGGCGGCGGGGTGTATCAGACGGCTCATCGGCGGCGCGAACGGTCTCCCGAATCTAAGGCGGCCGGCGCGGATGGACGCAGCGACCGTCTTCTAGGATAAGCGCGCGGCGGCTCCAGGCAAGTCGCGCCGAATATTAGGACATTGCATGCGCCCCTCTGAACGCCGCCCCGACGCTTTGCGCGCCGTTACGCTCGAAACCGGCGTCAACCGATATGCCGAAGGCTCCTGCCTGATCGGCTTCGGCCACACCAAGGTGCTGGTGACGGCCAGCATCGACACCAGCGTGCCCGGCTTCCTGCGCGGACGCGGCCAGGGCTGGGTCACCGCCGAATACGGCATGCTCCCCAGGGCCACCCACACGCGCGGCCGGCGCGAGGCCGCCGAGGGCAAACAGTCCGGACGCAGTCAGGAAATCCAGCGGCTGATCGGCCGCTCCCTGCGCGCCGTCACCGACATGATGGCGCTCGGCGAGCGTCAAATCTCCATCGACTGCGACGTGATCCAGGCCGATGGCGGCACGCGCACCGCCTCCATCACCGGCGCCTGGGTCGCCCTGCGCCTGGCCACCCGCTATCTTTTGACCGAGGGCGTGATCACCAAGGACCCGATCCTGGATCAAGTCGCGGCCATTTCCTGCGGCGTGCACCAGAACACCCCGGTGCTCGACCTGGATTACGAGGAAGACAGCCAGGCCGAGGCCGACGCCAACTTCGTCCTGACCGGCGCCGGCGACATCGTCGAAATCCAGGCCACGGGCGAGAAGCGCGGCTTCAGCCAGGCCGAGTTCGAGGCCCTGTTCGGCCTGGCCCGCAAGGGCATCGGCGAGCTGATCGAATTGCAGAAGGCGGCGGTGGCCGTTTAGGTCGTCGCCTCACTCGTCCTCGTCATCCTCAGGGTCGATCGGCGGTCCGGCTTCGAACTCCACCAGGTCACCCGGCTGGCAGTCCAGTTCGCGGCAGAGGGCGTCGAGGGTCGAGAACCGGATCGCCCGGGCCTTGCCGGTTTTCAGGATCGACAGGTTGGCGATGGTCACGCCGACGCGGTCGGCGAGCTCGGTCAGCGACATGCGCCGCTCGAGGAGGATACGATCTAGGCGGACCCGAATGGGCATGGCTGGCGCGCTTAAATGGTCAATTCGGCTTCGCGGCGCAGACGGGCCCCCTCGCGGAACACCTCCGCGAGCACGAACACCACCAGCACGGCGAACCAGGTCGTGAGATTCATACCGAACCCGCTTTTGGACATGACTTCGGGCGCCAGCCAGACCGTGATCAGCATGATCGGGTAGCGGATGATCTCCAGCACCGCCAGCACCACGCCGATCGTGCGCAGGCGGCGCACATTGTCCGGATGGAAGGGGTCGCCCGCGGTCAGGGTTGAGAAGATCCGCCGCAGCCGGCCGACGATCACCAGCACGCCGGCGATATAGAGGGCGCCGATCAGCAGGCCGCCGGCGATAATCCGGCGCGCCGAGGCGGCGTCCGCCTGACTGAAGTCGGCGTCCTGGAAGACGATTTTCGGATCGAAGTGGAAGATGAGGGCCGCGAGACCCAGGGTCGTCACCACGCCCAGCCCGATCGACAGGGCCACCTGGGCGACGTCCAGGATGATCTTCAGGAAACTCGATACGGAGCCTGGCCCCAAGGCGCGCATGGCTTGCCCCCTTTCACCGCCGGCCGGATCAAACCGGAACCGGCGGCGAACATGCCCCGTGATGCGTCGGCGTGAAAGATGCGCTGGATCAAAAGGGGTGAACCAGCAGCATCAGGGCGGCGACGGGGAGGACGGCGATCATCGCGGACGTGGCGACGGTGTTGGCGACGGTGTCGACCCATTTGGTGAAAGAGGAGGTCATGGCTAAATCCCTTATCCATTGTGCGTTGCGGTAGGAGGCTTTGGTTTGGTTGGCCTCAGGACCGTCACATCGACCGTCCATGGCGTTAGTCGATACGCCCACATCGATTATCAATCACGTTACTTATCGGTAATCGATATTACTTTTTTGCAATGCAGCGTTAACAGCGGTCTGGCGGTCCTGCTAGGGCTCATGGCGGTTTGGCGCGAAACCGCGTATTTCCTTGCCATGAGCCTGATCCTCGCCCCCGGAACCCGCCTGGTCGCCGCCACCCACAATCCCGGCAAGGCCAAGGAATTGGCCGAGCTGCTGGACGGCCGGTTCGATCTGATCGCCGCTGGCGCACTGGGTCTGCCGGAGCCGGAGGAGACCGAGGCAAGCTTTGTCGGCAATGCCCTGCTGAAGGCGCGCCGCGCGGCGGACGCTTCAGGCTTGATCGCCTTGGCCGACGATTCCGGCTTGTCGGTCGCGGCGCTCGATGGCGCGCCGGGCATCTATTCCGCCCGCTGGGCCGGACCGTCGAAGGATTTCGCCATGGCCATGGCCAAGGTCGAGGAGCGGCTGGAAGCCACGGGCTCGGACGATCGCGCCGCCTGGTTCACCTGCGCCCTGGCCGTGGCCTGGCCAAACGGCCCGGCCGTGGTGGTGGAAGGCCGGATCGACGGCGTTCTGACCTTCCCGCCGCGCGGCGGGCGGGGGTTCGGCTATGACCCTATCTTCGCGCCCGAAGGCGGAACGCTGACCTTTGGTGAGATGGAGCCCGCGGCCAAGGACGCGATCAGCCACCGCGCCCGCGCCTTTACCCAGCTCAAGGCCGCCCTGTTTTGAGCGCGCCCGCCCTTTCGGATCCGCCGCCGCTCGCGCTCTACATCCACTGGCCCTACTGCGCCCGCATCTGCCCTTATTGCGACTTCAACGTGGTGCGCGATCGCGGCCAGGCTGAGCAGGCGTCGCTGGCCGACGCCATCCTCCGCGACCTTGAGGGCCAGGCGGAACTGACCGGGCCGCGCCGGCTGGTGTCGATCTTCTTTGGCGGCGGGACGCCCTCGCTGATGCGCCCGGACTGGGCCGCGCGGATCATTGAGACGGCGCGGCGGCTGTGGTCACCGACCGACCGGGTGGAGATCACCCTGGAGGCCAACCCCACCGATGCGGAAGCTGGCCGGTTTGCGGCCTTCGCGGACGCCGGGGTGAACCGGCTGTCCCTCGGCGTGCAGTCCTTCGAGGACGCGGCCCTGCGCTTTCTCGGCCGCAACCACGATGCGGCGGAGGCTCGGCGCGCCGCCGGCATGGCCCGCGACCGGTTCGAGCAGCTGTCGCTGGACCTGATCTATGCCCTGCCCGACCAGACGCCCCCGGCCTGGTCGGCCCAGATCGACGCCGCCCTGGCGTTCCAGCCCGACCATATCTCACCCTACCAGCTGACCATCGAGACCGGGACGGCCTTCGGGCGGGCGGCGGAACGCGGGAGCCTGATCCCGCCGACTCCCGATGCTGGCGCGGACCTCTATGAGATCACCCAGACCCGGCTCGCGGAGGCGGGGTTCGAGGCCTATGAGGTCTCGAACCATGCGCGGGGCGCGGCGGCCCGGTCGCGCCACAACCTCGCCTATTGGCGCGGCGAAGACTACGCCGGCGTCGGGCCCGGCGCGCACGGACGCATCACCTTGGGCGGCGCCCGCGTGGCCACCGAAGCCGCGCGCGGCGTGAAGGCCTATATCGAGGCTGTCGACCAGACCGGTTTGGGCTTTGCTAGCCGCGAGACGCTGACTCCGCGCGAGGCCGCGCTGGAACGGCTGTTGATGGGGCTTCGAACCCATGAAGGCGTCTGCTGGCGCGATCTGGCGCCGCTCGGGCTGTCCGCGGACAGCGGCGCGACCACCGAACTCACCCGCCTAGGTCTGCTGGACGCTGGCGAAACCCGGCTGCGCGCCACGGCAGCGGGGCGGCCGGTGCTGGATCGTGTCGTGATGGAGCTAGCCGGTGGGTGAAGCCAAGCGGTGTAAATCGCTCCCCCGATGGGGGAGCTGTCCCGACGGGACTGAGGGGGCCTCCTCCCCCATCGGGGGAGGAATTGGCGTTCGGGACGTTGCGGATGCCTGATTATCCTCCCGCCAAAGGCGGGCCGATCGCGCCCGGCCTCTACATCGTCTCGACGCCGATCGGGAACCTGCGCGACATCACCCTGCGCGCGCTGGACGTGTTGGAGCAGGCCGATCTTGTGCTCGCCGAGGACACGCGGGTCTCGGGCAAGCTGCTGTCCGCCTTTGGGCTGAAGAACAAGCTGGAACGCTACGACGAACACGCCGCCGAGCGGGTCCGGCCCCGCGTGTTGCAGCTGTTGGCCGAAGGCGGACGCATCGCCCTGGTGTCCGACGCCGGCACGCCGCTGATCTCCGACCCGGGCTACCGTCTGGTGCGGGAAGCGACGGGGCAGGGCGCGGCGGTGATCCCGATCCCCGGCGCCTCTTCGGTGATGGCGGCGCTGGCGGTGGCCGGCCTGCCCACGGACCGGTTCCTGTTCGCCGGCTTTACCCCGTCCAAGAGCGCCGGGCGGCGGACCCTGTTCGCCGAGCTGGCCCCGATCCGGTCCAGCCTGGTCTTCTTCGAGGGCGGCTCGCGCCTGGCCGCCAGCCTCGCCGACATGGCCGCCGTGTTCGGCCCGCGCGAGGCCATGGTGGGCCGCGAGCTGACCAAACTCTACGAGACCTGCATCCGCGGCACGCTGGATTTGCTGGCTCAACACCCGGCGCTGGCGACGCCGAAGGGCGAGATGGTGGTGGTGGTGGGTCCAGGCGCCGAGGTCGCGGCCACGCCCGCCGACGCCGATGCCGCCCTCGCTGATGCGCTCACCCGGCTGGGCCCGGCGGAAGCCGCCTCCGAGGTCGCCGGCGCCTTGGGGCTGAACCGCCGAGAGCTTTATCGCCGGGCGCTCGAACTCAAGGGCGTGCGGTGAGCGAGGCGCGGCGGGCGCGGGGTCACGCCGCCCGTCTCTCAGGCCGGCGCGCCGAGGTGGTCGCCGCCCTATGGCTGATGGCCAAAGGTTATCGCATCCTCGGTTTTCGGCTGAAGACGCCGTTCGCGGAGATCGACCTCCTGGCCCTGCGCGGCCAGGTCCTGGCCGGCGTCGAGGTGAAGACCCGCGCCACCATCGAGGCGTCGCTGGCCGCCGTGGGCGCGGACCAACGCCTGAGATTGCGGCGGGCGCTGCGCTTTGTCGCCGGCAAGCGCCGGGGTTTGGCCGACGCCACGGTCCGCCTCGACCTGATGGCCCTCGCGCCCGGCCGCTTGCCGCGTCATATTCCAGACGCCTGGAGCGAAGACGATCCGTTCCGCTAGCAGAGAGCAGGCGCGTGAGTGAGTCGAGATGACGCGTGAGGACGCCGAACAGTCGCTGAGCGAAGCGGGCGCGGCCAAGGACGGCGATTTTCCGCTGTTCGAGGCGGCGCTTGCCTGCGCCCTGCACGAAGCGCCCGATCGCGATCCAGTCCCAGCACGGGAGTTGGCCGAAGAGGCCACGCGCCGGCTGACCGCGCGGCTTTCACGGGAATCGGCGGAGGAGGCCATCGCCGAGACCATGGCCGGGGACCTGCATTTCGCGGGCGACCTGATGACCTACGAGAACCCTGAAAACGCCGACATGATCTCGGTGTGCGCCCGTCGAAAGGGCCTGCCGGTGGCGTTGGGGGTGCTCTATCTGGAGGTGGCGCGGCGCTGCGATCTGCCGGTCTACGGCGTCGACTTTCCAGGGCATTTCCTGCTGCGAATCGAGACCGATGAGGGGCCGATGGCGCTTGACCCCTACAGTGAGGGCCGGGTGGTGTTGCCGTCGGAGCTGTCCCGGCGGGCCCTGCTGACGGGCCTTACCCCCGACGTGGCCTCGCGGCTGGACAGCCTGATGGCGCCGGTCAGCGACCGCGCGGTGCTGACCCGGCTGCAGAACAATATTTTCGCCCGCGCAAGCCAGGCCAAGGATTTCGCCAGGGCCGAGCGCTCGGCTTTGCGCCGGGCGCTGCTGAATCCTGGCGACCATCACCCCTGGCTGGACGTCGCCGCCGCCCGCGAGGGCCAGGGCGCCCTGGCCGGCGCGCTGCTGGCCCTGGGCCGCGCCCAGGAGTTGGACGGCGGCGCCGCGCTCGCGGCCAGGGCGGCGCGCGAACGGGTCCGCCTCAGGCTAAACTGATCTACTGGCCGGCCTTGGCCAGATAGGCCCGGCTTTCCTCGCCGACGATGTGCACCAGATTGCCCATGTACAGATTGGCGTCGACCAGGTGCAGGCCCCAGTCCTTCAAGATCACGGGGCCAACCTTCACGTCGCCGCCGATATCGCCCACCCGCGCGCCGCCCGGAGTCGGATGCATCGTCACGGCGATATAGTCGAACGGCCCGGTCACGCACTCGGCGGTCATCAGGCCCGGCAGTTTGACGAAGGGGGTGGTGACGGCCATCGGCGGGTTCGTCCAGCCGCTGGGCGAACCGGATGGGCTTTGGGCCGTGTTCATATAGGCGTTGAGCGCGCCGGCGCCGCCGCCCAGCGCCGCCGGATTGACGCAGGCGGCGACCATGTCGCCCACGCCCTTGCCGAACCGGCTATTGGCCGGCGGCGGGGAGTCGGCGCGGAAATCGGCGTAGGCGATGGCGCATCCGACCTGGCTGTCCGAATGGCAGGTCGGGATCGACTTGAACGAGCCGCCGACATCCGCGCCCTTGGGCAGCTGCAGACGCGAGCCCATCAGGATGGCCGAGATGATCTGCTTCTGCACCGGCTTGCCGTCGATCTCGCGGGCGATCAGCTGGATCAGCACGCCCGAGCCCTGGCTGTGGCCGACCAGGACCACCCCGCGCCCGTGGTTGTCGTGGGCCAGGTATTCGTTCCAGGCGTCCAGCACATCGGCATAGGCCAGCACCGGACTGGCCCCCGCCATCGGCTTGCCCATCATGCCGGCCTTCAGCGCCGTCAGGGTGACCTGCCGGTACATGGGCGCATAGAGGCGGCATTTGGCGCCGAGGCGGGCGAACTGGGCCATCACCAC
>Ga0302314_10022178_pt1 | contig 10422 bp, 6 predicted proteins | sample III_Palsa_N2_3_FD_200533 | JGI IMG/M metagenome (GOLD analysis project Ga0302314, IMG submission 200533) | Peat permafrost microbial communities from Stordalen Mire near Abisko, Sweden - III_Palsa_N2_3 | ecosystem: Environmental > Terrestrial > Soil > Palsa > Peat permafrost | place: Sweden... | reverse complement strand
GGAAGGTCGGGCTCGGGGAAGTAGCGGTAGTCGTGGGCCTGCTCTTTGCTGCGCATGGAGTAGGTGCGGCCTTCGGCGTTGTTCCAGAGGCGCGACTCCTGGATGACGCGGCCGCCGTCTTCGATCACGCCGATCTGGCGCTCGATTTCGTATTCGAGGGCGGCGCGGATGTAGCGGAAGGAGTTTACGTTTTTTACTTCGGCCTTGGTGCCGTACTGCGTTGCTCCCTTGAGCATGACGCTTACGTTGGCGTCGCAGCGCAGGGAACCTTCTTCCATGTTGCAGTCGGAGACGCCGGTGTAGAGGAGGATTTCCTTGAGCTTCGTTAGATATTCGAAGGCTTCGTCAGGCGTGCGTAAGTCTGGCTCGGAGACAATCTCGACCAGCGGTGTGCCGCAGCGGTTGAGGTCAATGTAGGTGCGCGTGGCGGAGTCGGGGAAGCCGTCGTGGAGGCTTTTGCCGGCGTCCTCTTCCATATGGAGGCGGGTGACGCCGATGCGTTTGGGCGCGCCCGTCGCGTCGGGAACGACGATGACGCCGTGTTCGGCGATGGGTTTGTCGAACTGCGAGATCTGGTAGCCCTTGGGGCTGTCGGGGTAGAAGTAATTCTTGCGGGAGAAGATGCTGGTCTCGCGGATCTCGCAGCCGATGGCCTTAGCGGCGAGGACGGCGAACTCGACGGCCTGCTTGTTGAGGAACGGCAGTGCGCCGGGCAGGCCGAGGCAGACGGGGCAGACGTGGGTGTTGGGCTCGCCGCCGTACTCGTTGATGCAGCCGCAGAAGGCTTTGGACTTGGTCAGCAGCTGGACGTGGACTTCCAGGCCGATGACGGGCTGGTACTTGGCGAGGATTTCCGGCGAGAGGGCTGCAACGGCAGGCATAGTAGAAGTCTATCAATGCTTGGGAGTTGGGACCACATTCCACGTGCAAGCGGCGGGGAAGTCGATGAGTTCGCGTTCGGAGAGCTTTCGCTGGATGGAGCGCGATGGAATGTCGAGGATGAAGCCCTCAGTGAAATTCGATTCGCAAAATCCGGAGGCCCACGCATTGATGGAGAGTAGCAGGTGATCCGGGTCAAGCCATTTGATCGCGGTCGTATTCAGTCCCGGATTGGCGCAGGAATGCTTCGCGTCGGCGGTGAAGGTTTGCTCTGCGAGTGGGATCATCTGGATGTCTTCGATGATGTTGCCTCTCGGCGAGAGGCTGAAGAGCTGTGTGCTGGTCGCGGACGCATTGAAGTTCCAAGTAAGAGCAAACGCGTGATTTTGAGACACGGTCAACCACCCATAGCCCTGGTCCAAATCCTTCTGTTTCTGGACGAGGACGTGGCTTCCATGCGCAAGGGAGACGATGGCATCCGCGTTCTTCGGGCCGGGATGCTCAATGCGCAGAGCTATCCCATCGCGTTCGACCGACACAGGAGCGCCAGAGTTACCCTCCGACGCATAGAACCACGCGCCGTCCTGGGCGCACCGGTCGATGGTTCGCTTAGGAAGTGTCTGCGCTGGGGTTAAAGTCGCAACCTGAAAGAATGCAATCGCCGCAAAGAGCTTTCTCATTTTTGGAAGTCCGCATGTGACGTTGCAGTCACATTAGCAGTAATGAGGCGTCACTGACCGACAATCGGAGAGGTGGAAGCTTCGGATGCAATTGGCTCGGCGGCTCCATTCGCGACGTCGACCTCGGCGGGCGGATCTTCGAGAGGTTCGTCGAGGAAGGAGATGCTCTTGATCTTGGAAGATTTGGTGAGCAGGACGCCGAGGCCGGGGACCACCTCGATGGTGCCGTCGGCTGCGATCCAGCGGGCCTGCTCGACGAAGACGGAGCAGTCTTCGGCGGCGTCCGAGTAGTAGGTCAGCACGCCCATAAGGCTGCGATTGCCCTCGAGCTCGATCTGGACGAGCTGGTTATTGCTGGCCTCGCCCTGGAAGATGTCGTTCCAGATGGAACGGCGGGCGGTGCGCTCGGTGATCTTGAGTTTCCGGAAGATTCGGTTGCCGTCGTAGTTAACATAGACGGCGGCCAGAAGCGCGATGACGATCGTGATCGCGCCTAAGCCAAGCAGCGCCTTGCGGTGCCAGAGGATGGTGGCCTCGGTGGCGGGGGGCTGGGCGGCGAGGATGTCGAAGGGAAGGAAGCCGTGGGTGAAGAAGACGAAGCAGGCGTAGATGAGGACGCTGTAAAGACAGGACTCGATGACTTTATCGAAGTCAGTCTGCGGGCCACGGAGCGCGAGCATCTGCACGATATAGGCTGCTGCGAATCCAGGAAGAAGGATGAGCAGAATCTGCAGAGCGATGACGCTGGTGGGCATAGATCATCTCGCGGAATTGGTTTGCGCTGGTACCGGCGTGCTGGGCGGAATCTTTACGGGAGGCGGCATGCGCACGGGCGTGGTGCGGGGTGTGCCTTTTTTGGTGCTAGTCGAAACCGGAGCGCGGGAAGTCTTTAGATACGGCATAGTCCCTCCGACGACAGTATAGCGGCCGGCAGCCATGGGTGTTTCGCGGCGCAGGACGTAAAATAGAGTCTGCATGATTCTTCCCTTCGTCCGCGAGCTGATGGCGGACCTGGAGCACTCCGACGCCTTTGAGCGTGCGCGTCGCCACCTGGCGGGCGGCACGGGTCGGAGACGTGTGTCCGGACTGACCGCGACCGCACGCGCCCTGTACGTCCCATATTTCGTCCGCGCTGCGCAGTCGGCGCACGGCGCGCATGCGTCGGTTCTGATTTTGGTGTCGGACAACAAGGCAGCCGAGGCGCTCCACGCAATGGTGCTGGCGGCGTGCGAGCTGACTGGCGCGCTGGATGCCGACGAGGTGCTGCGTCTGCCGGCGCACGATGTACTGCCCTTTGAAAACCTTTCGCCGCACAGCGAGATCCAGGAGCAGCGCGCGTCGGCGCTTTGGAAGCTCGCAAGCGGGACGGCGAAACTAGTGATTGCGCCCGTCGAGGCGGCGTGCATGCGGCTGTTCGGGCGCGACTATTATGCGGCGCTGGCGCTGCGGTTGCGCGTTGGAGAAGAACATCTGCCCGACATGTTGGTGGAGCACCTGCTTTCGGTCGGCTACACCCGTGTGGATGTGGTGGAGATGCCAGGGCAGGTTTCGATGCGTGGCGGGATTCTCGATGTCTACGGACCGGAGATGGAGCGGCCCGTGCGCGTGGATTTCTTTGGCGACGAGATTGAGTCGATGCGGCGGTTCGATCCCGAAACCCAGCGCTCGAGTTCGGCTGTGGATGAGGTGCTGCTGCTTCCTCTGACCGAGACGCCAGCGACCGAGGCGCTTCTGAGTGCCATCAACGCACGGCTCACCCGCAGCGGTACTGCCGGTGCGGAGCTCGAAGGGGGAGAGACGCCTGCCGAGTTGGTGAATCACGTGAGCCACGCGGCTTCGCGCACGGGCGAGGCAACGATATTTCCGGGATGGGAGTTTTATGCTGCCGTGGCCGGCGCCAAGTCGTCGCTCCTGGAGCTGATGGGCGCGCAGACGCGGGTGCTGATTGAAGAGCCGGCGATGGTGCAGAACCAGGGTGAGCGCTGGTGGGACAAGGTTGAGCAGCGCCATGACCGTGCTGGCATCGGCTCATTGGTTGGACCGAGCGATCTGTATCTGTCGCCATGGGAGTTGCAGGACAGCATTCGCGCATACAGCGGGTTTGATCTCGATCAGTTGGGCGCTGTCGACGTGCTCGAGGGTGATCGTAGTGACGCGAGTGAAATTGAGTTTGCTACGCGTCCGACCATGCGCTTTCACGGATCGATTCCGGCGCTGATTGACCAGTTGAAGCTGCTGATGCAAAGCGAGGCGCGGGTGCTAATTGCGGCGCCGAACCAGGGCGAAGTCGAGCGGCTGGCCGGCTTGATGCAGGAATATGGCGTGGCCTATCGCATCGGCTCGCGGATCGATCAGGGTGGATCGACTACGGTGTATTCCGAGTCGAGTTATATGGCGGGTGATCTCAGTACGCCAGTGATCGTGCGCGCGGCGATTGCGAATGGCGTGCAGGTGTTGGACCTTGACCGCAGGTCTGCGCGGCAGGTGATCGTCGTCGGCGCGAATGACATCAACGACGACGCGGATGTGATGGCGCGGCCGGCGCGGCGGAAATCGAAGACGGCGGCGTTTGTCTCGGATTTTCGCGATCTCGCGGTGGGCGATTTTGTGGTGCACGTAGAACATGGCATTGCGCGGTATGACGGCCTTCGCACCATCGAGCAGCCGGATGGGTCCGATCTCGAGCTGATGATCCTTACCTTCGCGGAAGAAGCCAAGCTGTATATTCCGCTGACGCGGTTGGACTTGATTCAGAAGTATCGGTCAACGGAGAGCGGGCCGGCGCCGCAGTTGAATCGACTTGGAAATCCAGCGTGGGCGAAGACGAAGGCACGCGTCAAGAAGGCCATGCAGGATATGGCCGAGGAACTCCTGAAGCTCTACGCGCAACGCAAAGCTGCCGTGGGCACAGCGTTTTCGCCGGACAACAACATGCAGCGCGAGTTCGAGGACGCCTTCGATTTCAACGAGACGGACGATCAGATCACAGCGATTGCCGACATCAAAGCCGACATGGAATCGACGCAGCCGATGGACCGCCTGCTGTGCGGTGACGTGGGCTATGGCAAGACCGAGGTCGCCATGCGCGCGGCCTTCAAGGCTGTTCAGGACGGCAAGCAGGTTGCCGTGCTTACCCCCACGACCGTGCTTTGCTTCCAGCACTTCGAAAGCTTCAAGCGGCGCTTCAGCAAGTTCCCCGTCGTGGTCGAGATGCTCTCGCGCTTCCGCACCGCCAAGGAGAAGAAGGAGATCCTCGAGCGAACCGAGCAGGGCAAGGTCGACATCCTTATCGGCACGCATGCGCTGTTGTCGCAGGGCTTGAAATTTCAGGACCTCGGGCTGCTGGTGGTGGACGAAGAGCAGCGTTTCGGCGTGCGCCACAAGGAGCGGCTGAAGCAGATGCGCGCGGCGATTGATGTGCTGAGCATGTCCGCTACGCCGATTCCTCGCACACTGCACATGTCGCTGGTGGGGCTGCGCGATATGAGCGTCATCGAGACTCCACCCAAGGACCGCATGGCCATTCAAACGATCGTTGCGAAGTTCGACGAGAAGCTGATTCGCACGGCGGTGGAGGTCGAGCTCGAGCGTGGCGGCCAGGTGTACTTCGTGCACAACCGAGTGGAGACCATCTACGAATTGGCATCGAAGATTCGTGAGCTCGTTCCGCAAGCGCGCGTCGTCGTTGGGCACGGGCAGATGCCGGAGGCTGAGCTGGAACGCACCATGCTTGCCTTCATGGACGGCGAGTACGACGTGCTCTGCGCAACGTCGATCATTGAAAACGGGCTGGATATTCCGCGTGCCAATACGATCATCATCAACCGCGCCGACCGGCATGGGTTGAGCGAGCTGTATCAACTGCGGGGGCGCGTGGGGCGGTCAAATCGTCGGGCGTACGCGTACTTGCTGATTCCGCCGGAGCAGCAGCTGACGGAGATTGCGCGGCGCAGGCTGGCGGCGTTGAAGGAGTTCTCGGATCTCGGCGCGGGCTTCAAGATTGCCGCGCTTGATCTTGAGCTGAGAGGTGCCGGCAACATGCTGGGCGGCGAGCAGTCGGGACATATCGAGGCGATCGGCTTTGAGATGTATACGACCATGCTCGAAGAAGCGGTGAGCCGCCTGAAGGGCGAGGGCCAGGAAGAGCGGCCGCAGGTGACGGTGAACCTCGGTATCTCGTTGCGCATCGACGACACGTACATTCCCGAAGAAGGGCAGCGGTTACGGATGTACAAACGTATCGCAGGCGCGGACTCGATGAGTGCACTGACCGAGGTGCGCGCGGAGCTCGAGGATCGCTACGGCCAGCCGCCGGATAGCGTGCTGCATCTGCTCATCGCCGGCGAGATTCGGCTGACCTGCGAGCTGCTCGGCATTGCGCAGATCGAGCGCAAACGCACACTCATCGAAGAGCCGAAGAGGCCCGCCCCACCTCCAGCGAGAACCAACGTGCAGAAGCCAAGCTTTGGGAGCTGGTCGACGGTGCAGCCAGCGAGACCGCCGCTTGCAGGGCGTCGCGGGCAGCTGCCGCAGACGGCGAATCTGCAATTTTCAACGCGTGCGGCGGCGAATCGCCCGGTTACCAACGCGACGGTTGCTCTGCGCGAGACGGCTGGTGCGCGTCCGGCGAGCGCGCCCGGAGCGCAGGCAGGAAAGCTGAAGCCGATGCGCGATATGCTCTACATCACCTTCAGCGACAAGCTGCACGCCGCACCGCAGGAAGATGGTAAGGGCATCAATGTTGGCGCGCTGATGAAGCTGGTTGCGCGCAACGCGAAGAACGGAGCGCAGCTCACGCCACAGGGCACGCTGCGCTGGCCGCTCTCGAGTGCGCAGCCCGACGTCGTGTTGGCCGAGACGCGCGAACTGCTGGAGATGCTGCGAACGCAGAGTGCGGCGACTTCCTAGCCATTGAATCCTGAGTAAAGCGGTGGCAATCTGCGCTACACTTTGCCCATCATGAATTTTCGCCGGCTCCTTGCCCTTCCTCTTCTCGCTACCCTTATGTCTACCCCTCCAGCACACGCGCAGAACCTCGCGGCCGATGGCGGCAACCAGACGTTCGACTATCTCAGCAGCCAATACTTCCAGGACATTCTCTTCAAGTTTGCGCCGAGCGAAGGTACTGCCGCTGGCCTGCATCAGTACGACTCGCAGCTGGAGGATTATTCTGCGGCGGGCACGCAACGCGAGATCGCGGCGCTGCATGATTTCGAGAAGAAGCTCGAGAAGATTGACCCAAGCGCGCTGGATGCCGAGCCCGCCGCCGACTACCAGATCCTGCTCAACAATGTGCGCGGGCAGCTCTTGCAGCTGGAAGTGGTTCGTGGCTGGGAAAACAATCCGGATCAGTATTCGAGCGGTGTGACCAACGCGATCTTCGTGATCATGGAGCGGCCATACGCGCCGGTGGACGTGCGCCTGCGCGCTGCGATCGAGCGTGAGAAGCAGATTCCGCAGGCGCTCGAGTATGCGCGCGCGAATCTGAAGAACCCGCCGCACATTTACACGGAGATTGCGTTGGAGCAGATTGACGACGACGTCAGTTTCTTCCAAAACGATGTACCGAGCGCCTTCGCCGCGGCGACGGATCCGCAGGCCAAGGCTGACTTCGCGAAGAGTAATGCCGCTGTGGTTGAGGCGCTCAAGAGCTACGGCACCTGGATGAAGGCAGACCTCCTGCCGCGCTCGAATGGCGACTTCCGTTACGGGGCGGATACGTTCGCCAAGGCGCTTGCGTACAACGAGATGGTCGACATTCCGCTCGATCACCTGCTGCAGATCGGGTATGACGACCTGCACAAGAACCAGGCGGAGTTCGCGCGGGTGGCGAAGGAAATTGACCCGACTAAGACGCCGCAGCAGGAGCTGGCCGAGCTGGCGACGATGCATCCGGCGCCGGACAAATTGTTGCAGGCTTTCCACGATCGCTTCGAGTCCGAGATCGGCTTCATCCGTTCGCACCACATCATCACGCTGCCGAGTGACGTGCAGCCTGTGCTGGAAGAGACGCCGCCGTTCATGCGTGCGACCACGCAGGCTTCGATGGATGCGCCCGGGCCGTTCGAAACCAACTCCAACAAGGCCTACTTCAACGTGACGCTCCCGGAGGCGAATTGGTCGGTGCAACGCACGTCGGAATATATGGCTGCCTTCAACATGGGCACCATCGTATCCACGAGCGTGCACGAGGCGTACCCCGGACATTACGTGCAGTTCCTCTTCACGCCGCAATTTCCGTCGACCATTCGCAAGGTACTCGGCGCAAGCACGAACATCGAAGGCTGGGCGCATTACTGCGAGCAGATGATGCTGGATGAAGGCTATGGACAGCCGGGCGTTGGAGCGACGACCGAGCGCGAGGCGAAGCTGATTCGCCTGGGACAACTGCAGGATGCGCTCTTGCGCGATGCACGGTTTGTCGTGGGCGTTCGTATGCACACCGGCGTTGGCGGAGCGCTGACCATCCCCGAGGCGGAGGATTTCTTCGTCAAGGAAGGCTACCAGGCGCGGCCTATTGCGGAAGTCGAAACCAAACGAGGTACTGCGGACGCGCTTTATCTTTACTACACGCTGGGCAAGCTGGAGATCTTGAAGTTGCGCGCCGACATGCAGAAGAAAGAAGGTGCGGCCTTCAACCTCCAGCACTTCCATGACGACTTCATGCGCCAGGGATTTGCGCCCGTCAAGGTCATCCGCAAGGCGATGCTGCATAACGATAGCCCAGTGCTGTAGGAATCGAAGTGCTCTAGGAATCGAGGGTGCGGTCCGCCGTCGATGCCGCGATCGCTCTGCGAAGCCAGCCGATCTCCTCCGTGCTGAAGCGGCTGTGTTCCATCGCGGCGACGTTCGCGCGCAGATGGTCCAGCCGCAGCATCGACGGCACGACCCACTGCACACCGGTTTCGCGGGTGATCGCGTTCAACACAACATCCGCGAGCGCCGCATCGTCTGTCGGGATGAGCTTCTCGCGCAATGCCGTGGGGGTCTCTGGAGAGCGTGCGAGCCGGGTGAGCAGCCTCCTGCCTGCTGCGATGCCAGCGCCGCCGCCAAAGGGATGGTTGGCGATGGCTAGGACGTCGCGGCCCGATGCCAACCATTTATCTGCCGCGACCATGTTGAATAGGTTGCAGGGGAGCTGCACGGTCTGAAGTCCGGCCACGCTAGCCGCCATCGCGGCTTCGATCACGTCCGGCTGTGAGGCGATGCCGAAGCGCCGAACCTTGCCCGCCGCGACCAGTTGGCGCAGCGCGGCGAACAAATCATCCTGCTGGAGAACGCTCACGGGCGGCTCATGCAGGAAGAGGAAATCGACGTAGTCGGTGCGTAGGGCGCGCAGGCTCTGGTGGAGACTTTCGTGCAGCGCGGTTACGCTGAAATGACTGGTGGAAGACATGCTCGCAAGCGGTCGCTGCAGCGTCCTGCGAGCGCTCGGAGCAAGCTGCAGCAGAGCGCGTGCGAGCGGCTTCAGCGCGCGCATGAGAGGGGTTGCGGATGCTGGCCGGATACCGAATTTAGTGGAAAGCAATACCCGGTCGCGGCGTCCGCTTAGAAACTCGCCGAGCAGCGTCTCCGATTCTCCGTAGCCGTAGGAGCGGGCCGTGTCATAGAAGATCACACCGGCGTCATAAGCCGCGGCGAGCGCTGCCAGCGAGGCCCTTCGGCCCACGCGTCCCATCACCGCGGAGCAGCCAAAGCCTAGCGCTGGCGTGCGTAGATCAGAGTCACTGTGCGCAATCGATTGCATGTTCATACGCCTTGCAGGCCGCGTGGCAACCTGTCAGAATCGTTTGACCATCTCAGACAGAACATCCAGTATTTCCCTCGGTCCTTTTGGTTTGTACCACGACCCTCCCTCTACGTGCGTTCATGTTCTCGACCTGACGTTGCTGACGAGGTAAAACAGTAGAGAGACAGCGACTTCAATGATCCCGCAAAAAATCCGCAAGGCAGTCATTCCCGCAGCCGGTTACGGCACCCGCTTTCTTCCCGCCACCAAGGCCACTCCCAAGGAGATGCTGCCGCTCGTCGATAAGCCGCTGATTCAGTATGCGGTGGAAGAGGCGGTTGCCGCGGGTTGCACCGACGTCATCATCGTGACGGGCCGTGGCAAGACGACGATGGAGGATCACTTCGATCGGGCGCCCGAGCTCGAAGCGGCGCTGCGTGCCAAGGGCCGCATGGATCTGTTGAAGATTGCCTGCTCGGTGTCGAGCCTCGCGCGCATCAGCTATGTCCGCCAACCCGAAGCGCTCGGTCTTGGCCACGCCGTACTGATGGCGAAGCAGTTGGTTGGCGATGAACCCTTTGCGGTGATCCTGCCCGATGACATCGTGGACACGAAGGGCGGATGCCTCGCACAGATGGTTGGAGCCTTCGACGAAACGCAATCCAGCATTCTTGGCACCGAGGTTGTGGAAGGCGATGCGATTTCGATGTATGGCTGCCTGGACTGCGATGACGTTCCTACCAATCCGCGGCTCGTTGCGGTAAAGAACCTGGTGGAAAAGCCGAAGCCGCAGGAGGCGCCCAGCCAGAATGCAATCATCGGCCGCTACATTCTCACGCCCAAAATCTTCGAGATGATCGAGCAGCTTACCCCGGGGGCGGGTGGGGAACTGCAACTCACCGACGCCATCAAGGCGCTGCTGCAGTTTGAGCAAGTCTACGGATTTCATTACGTTGGCCAGCGGTACGACGCAGGCGACAAGCTTGGATTTCTCAAGGCAACCGTCGATTTCGCCATCAAACACGATGGCGTCGGGCCTGCTTTTCGCGAATGGCTAAAGTCTCAGAAGTTCTAACCCACATCACTTCGCCTGCGCTGGCATCGGTTTTCCTCACGCCGGAATATATGCTGGAA
>Ga0302314_10022170_pt1 | contig 10424 bp, 3 predicted proteins | sample III_Palsa_N2_3_FD_200533 | JGI IMG/M metagenome (GOLD analysis project Ga0302314, IMG submission 200533) | Peat permafrost microbial communities from Stordalen Mire near Abisko, Sweden - III_Palsa_N2_3 | ecosystem: Environmental > Terrestrial > Soil > Palsa > Peat permafrost | place: Sweden... | reverse complement strand
GGAGCCGGAGGCGATCCTGCTCGAGGGCAAGCTGATCAAGCAGTGGAAGCCGAGGTACAACACCGACTTCACCGACGACAAGCGCTTCCTCCTGGTCCGGGTGGACCTGGGCGAGGAGCTGCCGCGCTTCCGGCTGGCGCGGATCCGCAAGGACGACCGGGCCCGGTACTTCGGGCCCTTCGCCCACAGCGGCCCCCTCCGCAAGACCCTGGCCCAGATGCGCCGGCAGTTCGGCATCCTCCTCAACGACGGCGGCAGCCCGAAGCGGCTCCCGGACGGCTCCTGGCAGCTCTACGACGACGTGCGGGCCGAACTCTACGGCTTCCCCAACAGCGTCAAGACGGAGGACTACCGCGCCCGGGTCGAGACCGCCTGCACCTTCCTGGAAGGCAAGTCGCGCGAATGGCTGGCCTCGCTCCGCCTGGAGATGGCGGCGGCGGCGGGCCGCCAGGAGTTCGAGAAGGCCGCGGCGCTGCGGGACGTCGTCTTTTCCCTGGAAAAGACCCTGGCGAAGACCCGGCGCTTCGAGCGGACCGACCCGACCGCCCTCAGCGCCGATCTGCCGGCCCTCACCTCGCTGCAGGAGGCGCTGGGCCTGCCCACCGTCCCCCGGGTGATCGAGTGCTTCGACATCTCGCACATCTCGGGGACCTTCGTCGTCGCCTCGATGGTGCGGTTCGCCGACGGCAAGCCCGACCGCGACAACTACCGGCGCTTCCGGATCAAGGGCTTCCTCGGCAACGACGACTTCCGCTCGATGGAGGAGGTGGTCGGCCGCCGCTACCGCCGCCTGCGCGACGAGGAGCGCGCCTTCCCGGACCTCGTGGTGATCGACGGGGGCGCCGGCCAGGTCGGCGCGGCGCTCAAGGCTTTCGCGGCCCTGGAGCTCGAGCCGCCCCCGCTGATCGGGCTCGCCAAGCGCGAGGAGACGATCGTCTTCCCCGACGGCCGCCCGCCGCTCGACATTCCGCTCGATCATCCCGGGCTCCGGCTCCTCCAGCGCCTCCGCGACGAGGCCCACCGCTTCGCCAATACCTACAACGCCGACCTGCGGTCCAAGAAGATCAAGGAGTCGATGCTGGACGACTTCCCGGGCCTGGGGCCGGTCCGCCGCGCGGCCCTCTGGGAGGGCTTCTCCAGCATCGAGCGGCTGAAGGCGGCGACGGCGGGGGACATCGCCGCCGTCGCCGGCTTCGGGCCCAAGATGGCCGCGGACCTGCACGCCTATTTGCAGCGGATCGGCGCCGGCGCGCCGAAAACTCCTTGATCCTTCCGGCGGCTTGGGCGACCTACGGGGTCTCCATGTCCCGATTGCGCCTGCCTATCCTGTCCGTGCTGGGACTGCCGGTGGCGGCCGCCCTGGCGGCGCCGCAGCCCGCGAGCCTGTTCCAGGACCACGCCGTCCTCCAGCGCGACCGGGCGGTCCCGGTCTGGGGACAGGCCGACCCGGACGAGCACGTCACCGTGTCGTTCGCGGGCCAGGTGGTCGGCGCGACCGCGGGCGCGGACGGGCGCTGGGTCGCCGTCCTCGCTCCGCTGGCCGCCAGCGCCGCCGGCGCCGCCGGCGCCGACCTCAAGGTTACCGGCAAGGCGACGGTCACGCTCCACGACATCCTGGTGGGGGAGGTCTGGCTGTGCGCGGGCCAGTCCAACATGGAGTTCACGGTCGACAACCACAACGACGTCTACCGGGTGGAAAACGCGGCCGCCGAGGTGGCGGCCGCGAACTTCCCGCAGATCCGGCAGTTCAAGGTCGGCCGGCTCGCCGCGCCGGCGGCGGTCGAGACTGCCGCCGGCGACTGGAAGGTCTGCTCGCCGGCGACCGTCGGCCAGTTCACCGCGGTCGGCTACTTCTTCGCCCGCGACCTCGCGGGGCGCCTCGGCGTCCCGGTGGGACTCATCAACTGCACCTGGGCGGCGACGCCGATCGAGGCCTGGATGAGCCCGGCCGCGCGGGCCGGCTTCCCGGCGCTGGTTCCCGCCCGCCCGCTCACCGGCGGGCCCAACGCGTGGGCGCCGGGGGCGCTCTTCAACGGGATGGTGCACCCGCTCCTTCCGTACGCCGTCCGCGGGATCCTGTGGTACCAGGGCGAGAGCAACGTCGGGCGTGCCGCCGAGTACGCCGCCGAATTCCCGGCCCTCATCCGCGCGTGGCGGTCCCACTTCGGTGCCGGCGACCTGCCGTTCCTCTGGGTGCAGCTGGCGAACTTCGCCGCCCCGGGGGATGCGACCGGACGGTCCTGGGCGCTCCTGCGCGAGGCGCAGGCGCAGGCCCTCGCCCTGCCGATGACCGGTCAGGCGGTGGCGATCGACCTGGGGGACCCCGCGAGCATCCAGCCGCGGAACAAGCAGGAGGTCGGGCGGCGCCTGGCCCTGATCGCCAAGGACAAGGTCTACGGGATCCCGGTCGACTCCTCTGGGCCGGCCTTCGAGCGGGCCGAGCCCGCCGGCCCGGCCATCCGCGTCCACTTCCGCTTCGCCGCCGAGGGCCTGACGGCCGGCGGCCGGCCCCTCCAGTCCTTCGAGGTCGCGGGGGAGGACCGCGTGTACCACCCGGCGAAGGCGGTGATCGAGGGGGACACCGTCCTCGTGCGCTCGCCGCTCGTGCCGCGGCCGGTCGCCGTCCGCTACGCCTGGAGCAACGCGCCCAGGGCGAACCTCTTCGGGGGCACTGGCCTGCCCGCCGCCCCGTTCCGCAGCGACAGCTGGTAACGGGGCCGGCGGCCGGTCAGCTCAGACTAGGGTAGCTCGTAGACCTCGCCCAGCGCCGCGCCGGAGGTCTGCGAGGCGCTCGTGATCTGGAAGGTGTAGGCGCCCGGCGGCAGGTTGGCGATCAGCGCGGTGTCGGTGTTGGCGGTCGAGAGGGCGAAGGCGCCCACGACCGCGTCCTGCGCGGTGATGTCGTTGGCGGCGATCACCGGCTGGTCGGTCCCAAGGGAGGTCTGGTTCGTCCAGGCGAGGTTCTGCGCCACCAGCGTGCCGGACGAGTTATAGACGCTGAGGACCGGGTCCGGGAGCACGCCCGTGACGCCATAGGCCGCCAGGCCCGGGCCGATGCCGCGGATCAGCACGCTCTTCGTCGAGTTGCCGGAGATCACGAAGCCGCCGATGAGCGCGCCGGCGTCCTGGGTCACCTCGCCGCGGGCGGACAGGTTGATGAGGCGGTCGGGCGCGGAGAGGGGCGTGGTGTCCGCGTCGTAGATCTCGGCCAGGACGACGCCCCCGTTCCCGTTCGGGTCGAAGGCGTGCATCGTGTAGCTGCCGGCCGGGAGGCTCACCTCGAGCGCAGCGTCGGCGCTGCCGGTCGCGAGCGCGAAGGCCCCGACTCGCTGGAAGGCCGCGATCAGGGCGCTGGTGCCGCCCCAGGTGCTGTTCTGGTAGATCATGGTGCCGGCGGAGTTGAAGACCTGAAGCTCGGGGGTCACTAGGTAGCCCGGGACGTTGAACTGGGCGAGGCCGGGCCCGACGGCGCGGACGACCAACGTCTTGCTGCTGGTGCCCGAGACCACGAACCCGGCGATCAGGACCTGGCTGCCGGTCAGGTCGGCGCGGCAGGACAGGTTCACCAGCCGGTTGGAGGGGGAGGTGGAGGCCGGGACGAAGGGCGTGGTGCTGGCGCTGCCGATCGTGATGGTCAGCGACGACACGGTCGTGCCGTTGGCGTTGGTCACCGAGATGGAGGCGGTGTACGTGCCGGTTCCCGTCGGGGTGCCGGAGATGACGCCGGTCGCCGGGTTGATCGACAGGCCGCTCGGCAGGCCCGAGGCGGAATAGGAGGTCGGCGAGCCGGTCGCGGTGATGGCGAAGAGGAACGGATTGCCGGTGGTGGCGATGACGCTGCTCGAGGAGCTGATGACCGGGCTGCCCGAGATGTGCTCCTGCGCGACCACCTGCATGAGGCCGGAGGAGCTGAACTCGGTCGTCGGGACGATGCCGGTGGCGCGCACGTAGTAGGTCGCGGCCCCCGTCGAGGCGAGGCCGGAGATCGTCCAGGTCGCGCCGTCCGTGGTCGTGCCGTTGCCGACGGTGGTCCAGGTGTTGTCATCCGTGGACTCCTCGAACAGCACCGACGAGAAGGTCGGGGCGTTGCCGGTGCGGGTCCAGGTCAGGGTCGACTCGTCGCCGCTGGCGCCGACCGTCTGGGTGACGGGGCTGGCGGCGGCGTAGCGCACCATGTCGAGGCGGTTGAAGCCGGCGGCGGTCGAGAAGTTGCCGGCCAGCGTGACCTTGCCGTCCGCCTGCACGGCGACGGCGTTCACCGGGCCGTTGGTGTCCGGGACGAAGGTGGTGTCCACCACGCCGGCGGAGCTCAGGTGGGCGGCGTAGGGCACCGCCGAGCCGTTGATGGTCGTGAAGGCGCCGACGGCATAGAAGCTGCCGTCAACCTGGAGCGAGAGGCCCTGGACCACGCCGTTGGCGTTCGCGACGAAGCTCGGGTCCAGCGCCCCGGTCGAGGTCAGGCGGGCGAGGTGCCCGACCGCCACGCCGTCGACGCTGGTGAAGCCGCCGGCGATCACGATGTCGCCGTTCGGCTGCAGGACCACCGCGTCCACGGCGCCGTTGATCGCGGGGACGAACCCGGGCTCGAAGCCGCCGGCGGCGGTGAGGCGCGCGAGGTAGCTGGCGGCCTTGCCGTTCACGCCGGTGAAGGCGCCGCCGATCACGATCTCGCCGTCCGCCAGCTCGGCGATCGAGTTGACCGCCCCGTTGGGGGCGGCGATGAAGGTGGTGTCGACCGTGCCGGAGAGGTTCAGGCGCGCGATGTTGGACTCGGGCAGGGACTCGATGGTCGCGAAGGAGCCGCCGACCAGGGTCTTGTCGTTCGACTGCTGGGTGATCGCGTAGACCGGACCGTCCGGGTGCGCCAGGTAGGAGGAGTCGAAGGTGCCGTCCGAGTTAAGCCGGCCGAGGTTGGTGGCGGCGAAGCCCTGGATGGTCGAGAAGGCGCCGCCGATCAGCACGGCGCCGCCGACCTGGACTTCGTTGAAGTTGCCGCCGATGAAGAGCGAGCCGTCGGGGTTGATCGTGATCGTGTTGACCGTGCCGTTCAGGCCCGGGTCAAAGGAGGGGTCGAGCGCCCCGGTGGTGTTGACCCGCGCGATGTCGTAGCGGTTGGCGATGAAGCCGGTGGCATTGGGCTGGAGGCCGCTGAAGGAGCCGCCGAGGACGATGCTGCCGTCCGACTGGAGTGCCAGCTCGCTGACCGCGCCGTTCGGGTTCGGGTTGAAGGTGGAATCAAGCGTGCCGGTGGTGGCGATCCGGGCGACGTAGTTCTGGTTGACCGTCGGCGAGGTCTGGGTCGTCAGGCTGGGGTTGTAGTTCTGGAGGAACGACGTGAAGGTGCCCCCGACCACGATGTCCGAGTTGGACTGGACGACGATGGTGGAGACCGGCTCGTTCGGATCCGGCTCGAAGTTGGTGTCGACCGTGCCGTCGCTGTTGAGCCGGGCGAGGTAGAGGACGGTGTCGATCGTCGAGCCCAGGTTGGGCGTGAAGGTGCTGAAGTCGCCGCCGACCAGGATCTGCCCCGAGCTCAGGATCACGATGGTGTAGACCGGGTTGTTCGGGTCGGGGTTGAAGCTAGTGTCGAGGGTGCCGTCAGTGTTGAGCCGCGCCAGGTAGTCGCGCACCACCGGGGTCGTGGTCGTGTTCGGGGTCAGTTCGGTGAAATCGCCGCCCGCGAGGATCTTGCCGTCGGACTGAATGGCGACCGAGAGCACCTGCGAGCTCGGGGTGGGGGAGAAGGTGGTGTCGACGGTGCCGTCGGCGTTCAGCCGGGCCAGGTAGTCGATGGTCGTGCCGCTGACTTCCGTGAAGGCGCCGCCAATGATGATCTGGCCGTTGGCCTGGAGGGCGATGGTCGAGACCACGCCGTTCGGGGTGGGGTTGAAGGAAGTGTCGAGGGTGCCGTCGGCGTTCAAGCGGACGAGGTTCTCGTAACCGACCACGCCGTTGAACGAGCTGAAGAGGCCGCCGACCACGATCTGGCCGCTCGGGGTCAAGGCCGAGCAGACGATCTCGCCGTTGGTGGCCGCGGAGTAGGAGTGGCGGACCGACCCGTTCGGCTCCAGCCAGACGGCGGAGTTGGACGGGGTCTGGGTCGCGCCCCCCAGCGGCTCCACCGAAACGGAGTTCACCGGGCCGTTGACCGCGGCGTTGTAAGTCGTGTCCGGCGTCGAGTCCGCGTTGAAGCGGTCCAGGTAGGCGGCGGGGGCGCCGCCCAGGGCCGCGAAACTGCCGGCGACCAGGAACTGCCCGTTCGGCTGCACCGCCAGGGCGTTGGCCGCGCCGCCGGCCGAGGCATTGGCCCCCGCCGCGAAGCTCGCCTGGTCGGAGCCGGCGCCGTTGAGGAGGGCGACGTGGACGGCGCCGATCGCGGTGCCGGACGCCCCGGGCTGGAGGGTAGTGAAGGAGCCGCCCACCAGGTAGCCGCCGCCCGACGTGACCGCGATCGAGTTCACGAGGGCGTTGAAGTCCGGGTTGAAGGTGGAGTCGAGCGAGCCGTCCGAGTTCACCCGCGCGGCGTAGCCGCGGAGGATGCCGGTGATGGCCCCGTTCTGCGCGAAGGAAGTGAAGAGGCCGCCGACCACGAATTGGCCGTTTGAGAGCATCTGCATCGTCAGCACGTCGCCGTTCGGGTCGGGGAAGAACGAGGTGTCGAGCGTGCCGTCGGCGTTCAGGCGCGCCATGTGGTTCACCGGGATCGGCACGTTGGCGTTGGTCCCGGCCGCCGGGATCGTGAGCACGTTGCCGTTCGGCTGGGTGATGGTGGTCGTGGTGGTCGCGGCCTTGCCCGTCTGCGGGATCAGGGTCGTGAACGTGCCGCCGATCACGATGTGGCCGTCGCCTTGGACCGCGAGGGCGTAGACGGGCGCGTTGGCCTCCGGGTCGAAGTTCGTGCCGTCAGCGGTGCCGTCCGGGTTGATCCGCGCGAGGTAGCTCCGGGTGTTGCCATTCACCTGAGTGAACCCGCCGCCGAGGACGATGTGGCCGTCGCCCTGCACCGCGATGGCGAAGACGCCGCCGTCGGGCGCCGGGTTGAAGGCGATGTCAACCGACCCGTCGTTGTTGATCCGGGCGAACTCGTCGATGCCGATGGCGGTCGTCGAGCCGTTGGGGGTCAGGTAGCTGAAGCCGCCGCTGATCAGGATCTGGCCGCTGGTGAGCGGGAAGATGGTGGTGATGCTGCCGTTGGGGTTGGGGTTGAACGAGCCGACGATGGTGCCGTCGGGGTTCAGGCGGCCCAGGTAGTTGCGGGGGAAGCCGTCGACCTGGCTGAAGGAGCCGCCGATCAGGTAGGTGCCGTCGGAGGCGACCGCGATCGACTGGACCGGCCCGTTGACGGACGCGGTGAAGGTGGTGTCGAGGGAACCGTCGGCGTTCATCCGTGCGAGGTAGTTGCGGGTGGCCCCGCCAATGCTGAGAAAGGTGCCGCCGACCAGCTGCTGGCCGTTCGAGAGCGGGACGGCCACGAGGACGGTGCCCGTGGTGTCGGGGGACAGGGTGGAGTCGGGCACGCCGTAGGTGTTCAGGCGGGCGATGTAGCCCCGCTGGAAGACCGTGGAAGTGTCCAGGGGCGACAGCGAGGTGAAGTACCCGGCGAGAATCACGTCGCCGTCCGGCTGGACGGCGATCGCGCTGACCGACTGGTTGGGCTGCGGGATGAAGGTGGCGTCAAGGGTGCCGTCCGGGTTGATGCGCGCGGCGTAGGAGATCGCCGTGGCCGAGAGGGCGGTGGCGGGGAAGATCTGGGTGAAGATGCCGCCGATGATGATCTTGCCGTCGGGCTGGAGGGCCAGCGCATCGACGTACTCGAGCGGGTTGATGATGAAGGTGTTGTCGAGCCCTCCGTCGTGGTTCAGGCGGGCGACGAAGTCGGCCTGGTTCACGCCGTTGGACATGGTCGTGAACTGGCCGCCGATCACGATTTGGCCGTTGGGCAGGAGGAGGATCGCCATCACGCTGCCGTTCGGCTCGGGGTCGAAGCCGGGATCGACCGTGCCGTCGGCAAGGAGCCGGCCGATGTCGTTGCGGGTGATGGCCGTGCTGGACCCGTTGGGCGTGAAGGTGGAGAAACCGCCGCCGACCACGGTCGTGCCGTCGGTCTGGATCGCGAGGGACAGGACGGTCTTGTCGGTGTTCGGGTCGTAGGTGGCGTCGAGCGATCCGTCGGCGTTCAGCCGGGCGATGTGGTTGCGGGTGGTCGCCGCGGAGGCGCCGTTGGCCTGGACCGAGGTGAAGGCGCCGCCGATGATGAGCTGGCCGTTGGTCTGGGCGGCGATCGCGTAAACGATGGCATTCGGGTTCGGATCAAAGGTGGTGTCGAGGGATCCGTTGGCGTTCAACCGGGCCAGGTAGTTGCGTGCGGTCGCGGTCCCGCCGGTGCCGGTGACGGAGGTGAATTCGCCGGCGATGAGGACCTGGCCGTTGGCTTGGAGGACGATGGTGCGGACCACGCCGTTGGCCTGCGGGGTGAAGGAGGAGTCGACCGTGCCGTCGTGGTTGAGGCGGGCGATGTAGTTGCTGGCGCTGGTGCCGTATCCCTCGGGCGTGAGCTCGGTAAAGTAACCGCCTATCAGGATCTTACCGTCGGGCTGGACGGCCACGGCGTTGACGATCGAATTGGCCGTCGGGTTGAAGCCGTCGTACGGCAGGGTCGTGGCCCGGGCACTCACGCTCGCCCCCAAGAAAGCCATTAGCGCTAGACCCGCCGATGTGATGCCTGACAGGCGGGTTTTTAGGGTCGATAGGAATGCCATGGAAGGTAAAGCTGCTTACAGACAACGGGCACAAATGCAATGCCGGGAAGCAGGGCCTCCCGGAGGGACTTTTTAGTCTCCGCACGTTTGCAAAAGGTTCCGGAAAAGGGGACAAGCGCATCCTTATTCGGATTGGCCCGGCCGCTTGCAAAAGGCCCCGCGCGGCATCAGGGTGCGGCCCATGAAATTGTCGCTGCTTTCAGTCCTGCTCCTTCCCCTCTCCCTCGCCATGACCACTCCCGCCAAAGCCGAACTCCAGGTGGGCGACAAGGCCCCCGCCGTCACCGGCGTCACCGAAACCGGCGCGAGCCTCAACCTGGCCGACGTCTATGCCAAGCAGCCCTACACCCTGGTCTACTTCTACCCGAAGGCCGACACGTCGGGTTGCACCGCCCAGGGGTGTTCCCTACGCGATGCCTACGAGGACCTTACGAAGAAGGGTGTCGCCGTGATTGGCGTCAGCCTCGACCAGGTGGAGGCCCAGAAGGCCTTCAAGGACAAGAACCACTTCCAGTTCACCCTGATCGCCGATCCGGACCAGAAGGTGATCGGCGCCTTCGGGGTCAAGGTGAAGGACGTGCCGCTCGTCGGCCACTTCGCCAACCGCGAGGCCTTCCTGATCAAGAACGGCACGATCGTCTGGGCGGACTACAAGGCCTCGACCACCCAGCAGGCCCAGGACGTCCTGAAGGTGATCGCCGAGCAGAAGAGCTGAGGCCCTGCGGGCTACAGCACTTCGTCCGGTGCGCTCGGGAGCGCTGGGGCCTGCGGGTCGGCCCGGACCCGCCCGAGCCACTCCCGGATGAGCGGGTCGACCGGCGGCCCGGTGCCGGGCCAGGACCCCGCCACCAAGTCGATCAGGTGCAGCTCGCCGTCGGCGCCGCGGACGAAGTTGCGGGCGTGCAGGTCGGCGACAAGGTAGGGGGCGTCGCGGAGGAAGAGGAGCCGCGGGTGATCGCGGTCGGCCCGCAGGAACCGGCTGGGGATCTCGATCAGCGGCGCGGGCAGGTGCCCAGACATGTCGTCGCCTTGGGGGAGCGGCTCGCCGTAGACCTGCTTCGCCACCAGCACCCCCTCCGGGGTCACCGCCAGGACCTCGGTCGGCATGCCGCCCAGGACCTGGATGATCAGCAGCTTCTCGAGGAGCGCCCGGTAGTCTCCCAGGGTGGCCCGGGCCAGGAGCAGGGTCTCCTCGCCGGGGGCGAAGCCGAACTCGCTGCCGATCGTCTTTCCCTCCCGGGGCCGGTAGAACTTGTAGACGGACCCGTCGGCGGCTGCGAAGGCCCAGGCCTCGACCCCGCCGCCGATCCGGCGAAGCCGGGGGTTGGCCTCCTCCAGCGGCTCCTCCTCACCGCCAAACCCGAAGTCGGCCAGGGGGCGCAGCGGCAAGAGCGCCCGGAAGTCCCGGATGGCGGCGCCGAAGGCGGCCCACTGCGGGCTCGTCCCCTCCAGCAGGATTACTTCGTCTTCCGCGAGGAGGACGAGATCGCGGTCCGTATCTGCGCGGAGATCGCATTGGGCAGCCGCCGCGCCAAGGCGAGCGAGCGCTTCCAGTCTTCGCCCGTGATCGTCCTGAAGAGCGGCTCGCCCGGTGGCGCCGGGGAGGACGGGGCCGGCGATGCGGGTGGGGTTTCCGGTGAAGGCATCTTCCATGGGTCCGCCATG
>Ga0302314_10022168_pt1 | contig 10424 bp, 10 predicted proteins | sample III_Palsa_N2_3_FD_200533 | JGI IMG/M metagenome (GOLD analysis project Ga0302314, IMG submission 200533) | Peat permafrost microbial communities from Stordalen Mire near Abisko, Sweden - III_Palsa_N2_3 | ecosystem: Environmental > Terrestrial > Soil > Palsa > Peat permafrost | place: Sweden... | reverse complement strand
CCTGGCGCCGGAGTGGGCGGAGCCCGAGCGAAGGCTCCGTCAGCTCGGCGGCCACCGCATCGACGCGGCTCGCATAGCGGCGCGCTCGCACAACGCCGAACAGGTTGCGCAAAGTCGCGTCCACGCGAACCCGCGCGGCCGCGTCATCGGCGGCGCGGACGAGCATCACGACGCGACGCTCTCCGCGCTCGAGGTAACGCGCCAGCACCTCCATCCCGACGAAGCCGGTGCCTCCGGTCAGCAGGACGTCGCCGCGAGAGCCCATCATCAAGCCGCCGCTTCCAGTGAGCGCAGCGACCAGGCGAGCCGCGAGCGCGTCTCCATCGGTGTGATCAGCTCGTCGACGTAGCCGGCGCGCACCGCGACCTCCGGTCGCAGCTGATCATGCGCGTACGCGGCCGCGAGGCGCTCGCGGGTCGAGGCGGGATCGGACGCTGCCGCGAGCTCGCGGCGGTGGATGATCCCGACCGCCGGCTTCGCGCCCATGACGCCGATCTCCGCCTGCGGCCAGGCATACACGCAGTCGGCACCGAGGTCCTTGGAGTTCATCGTGATGAAGGCCCCGCCGAAGGCCTTGCGCAGGATCACGGTGATGCGCGGCACCGTCGCCTCGGCGAAAGCATGCACGAGCGACGCGCCGAAGCGGATCACGCCGGAGGACTCTTGCTTGGAGCCTGGCATGAACCCGGGCGTATCGACGAGCACCACGAGTGGGATCCCGAACGCGTTGCACTTGGAGACGAAGCGCGCACCCTTCTGAGAGCTGGCGGCGTCGAGGACGCCGCCCAGGTACTTGGGCTGGTTGGCGATCACGCCGACGGGCCGGCCGTCGATGCGGGCGAACCCGGTCACGAGGTTGCGCGCCCAACCGGAAGAGACCTCGAGCAGCTCGCCTTCGTCGGTCAGGCAGGCGATCACGTCGCGGACGTCGTAGACGCGGCGCGCCTGCGCCGGCACGTACGAGCCGGGGTCACGTCCGACCGCGGGCCGCGAGGCGCGCTTTGGCACGGGTGCATCGCGATGGCTGGGCAGGTAGCCGAGCAGATCGCGGGCGAGCAGGGCAGCTCCAAGCGCGGTTGGCTCGACGAAATGGCAGACGCCGTTGCGCTGGTGCACGCGGGTACCGCCGAGCTCGCTGGCAGTCACCTCTTCGCCCAGCGCTTCCTTGACCACGCCAGGGCCGGTGAGGAACATGCTCGATTCCTCGGTCATCATGACCCAGTCGGTCAATGCTGGGGAGTACGCGCCGCCGCCGGCCGAGAGTCCGGTGATGATCGAGATCTGGGGAACCTTCCCGGACAGCGCGACGGTGCGCGCGAAGACCCGTCCATAACCGCCGAGCGCGGCAACGCCCTCCTGCATCCGTGCTCCGCCGGAGGAGACGAATCCGACCACCGGGGCGCGTGCGCGGCCGGCGAGCTCGAGCACCCGGACGATGGTGTTGGCGTGCGCCTCGCCGAGCGATCCGCCGACGAAGCTCGAGTCCTGGGCGTAGCAGAACACGGGGCGGCCGTCGACCGTCCCGGCCCCACCGACGACTCCGTCGCCGGGAGCGGCCTTCGCGCCCATGCGCTCGGAATGGACCTCGGTGCGGATCACATGCAGCGAGCCGTGGTCGCAGAGAACCTCCAAGCGCTCGATCGGAGAGAGCTTGGTATCGGGGGGTGACGCGAGCGCTACGCTCATTGCTGGCCTCCGCCGGTGGTGATCGGGCAATTTGCCATCGCTTGCACGGTGGCCTAGGCGTTGCCGGCAACCAAGCTTCGGTCAGGGTGAACCCGACATACGGGGGGGGTTTCACGACCGCTGGGTTTCTCTATGCATTACAAGGGCTCAAGTCCTGGCGTCTTGCTGCCGATATGCGTCGTATGGAGCTTTGGTCCGTGTTGCGTCGTAATTGCGCAATATCGACCCCGCCACGCCCGGCTGGCACCTCGAGCGTAGGCTGTGGGTTTGGCCATGCCCAAAGACGGGTAGGTCTCGCTGCGTCAACTGCCATCACCAGAGGCGATCAATGTCCGTAATGGAAGCTCCACAGGCAGTCGTCGGTACTCAGCGGGACGACGAGCGGCGGGAGATCATCGAGCTCCTCACCAGCGCCTACTGGCTGGAGATAGACACGGTGCTCAACTACATCGCCGCGTCGATCGTCGACGACGGCGCCTGCGGTGACGAGCTCCAAGCCGCCCTGACGAAGGGCGTCGAAGAGAAGTCCGAGCATGCTGAACGTGTCGGGCGTCGGATCGAGGAGCTGGACGGCATCGCTCCCGGGGATCTCCTCACCACCGACGGCGAATGCCTGCAGCCTCCGGGTCGCCAGCGGGATGCCGCAGCGATCATCGAGGCTGTGCTGGCAGCCGAGAAGATCGTGCAGGTGACTGCCGAGGTCGACCGGGCCACCAACGCGATGGCGACCGAGATCCTCAGCGACGAGCGCCGGCACCTGCGCCTGTTCCAGCAGCACCTTCGCGCGTAGCCGGCGTCAGAGCTCGAGGCGCTGTAGCGCCTCCCGGAAGCCTTCGGTGTAGGTTGGAAACTGCGCCACCATGTCGCACAGCACGTCGAGCGAGGCCTCGGTCTTGATCGCCAGCGCCGCGTAGTGGATCCACTCTCCGGCGAGCGGGGCGACCGCCCAGGCGCCCAGGAGCACCCTTCGCTCGCGGTCCACCATCACCGACAGCTCCCCCCGGGGATCGGTCTCGTACGTCCACGGGCGTGCGATCACCTCGGGTAGCTCGACGCGTGCCACGGCGACGTCGAGCTCCTGGGCATGGGCTTGCTCCTCCGTGAGTCCGACCGCGGCGATCTCGGGATCGCAGAACACGACCCGCGGAACCGCCGAGTAGTCGGCGGCGACGGGCTCGCCGGCGATGTCGGCGCACGCGATCCGAGCCTGGTACTTCGCGACGTGGGTGAACGGCATCACGCCGGTGGCGTCGCCGATCGCCCAGACCTGCTCGCCCGCTCTACAGCGCTCGTCGATCTTGAGGCCTTCCCGGTAGGGGTGGATGCCGACTGTCTCGAGTCCGAGGTCGGCGACGCGCGGCGCGCGGCCGGTGGCGATCAGCAGCTCTCGCGTCCGGATCCTGCCCGCGTCGCCGAGGTCGATCTCGCGGCCCCCTCCGTTCGCGCTGACCGACTGGACCTCGGTGCCGAGGTGGACCTCGATCCCGTCCTCGCGCAGCGCATCCGCGATCAGCTCGCTGACCCGTGGGTCCTCGCGCGCGATCAGCCGGTCGGCCGCCTCGACGAGATGTACCTCGGCGCCGAACCGTCGCATCATCTGCGCGAGCTCGACCCCCACCGGCCCGCCACCGACGATCGCCAGGCTCTCGGGGATCTTCGCGAGCGTCGTCGCCTCGCGATTGGTCCAGTAGCCGGCCTCCTCGAGGCCCGCTATATCGGGGATGCGGGCCTCGCTGCCGGTCGCGATGATGACGCGTGCGGCCACCAGCAGGGTCTCTTCGTCGATCTCCACCTGGCCGGTGCCGCGCAGCTTCGCCTTGCCCTTGAAGACGCGGATCCCCTCACGCTCATAGCCCTCGACCTGGCGCGAGTCGTCGAGGTGGCGGATCATGTAGTCGCGGTAGGCGGCGGCGTCTTCCCACCGCCGCTCGGGCGTCGCGACGCCGGCCGCGCGGGTCGCCTCCGAGCGGACCTCCGCGGGGCGCAACAGCGTCTTCGACGGTATGCACGCCCAGTACGCGCATTCGCCGCCCACAAGCTCGCGCTCGACCAAAGCGGTCCGCAGACCCTGCCGGTGCAGGAGCGACGCGGCCGATTCGCCCGCCGGTCCCGCGCCGAGCACGACCGCGTCGAAGCGCTCGCTGTCATCCATCGGACACTGCATACCCTCCGTGCCGATCGGCCCAAACCGCGCCGCTCACTGCTTGTCCTCGGCGCCGGCGTCGAAGCGGACGTCGATCTGCTCCACGTCGATGCGCTCCTCGACCTTCGCTAGCGCGGTCAGCGTCTCCTCGTCGCCGATCGTCGGCGGATCGTGCAACAGGCTGCGGGGCCACAGCCGCCGGGCGCGCACGACGTTGATCTCGGCCGCGTAAAGGGTCAGCTGCGCGCCTAGGTACAGCCACGAGAGCAGACCGATCACGACGCCGAAGACGCCGTAGGTTGCGTCCGCGTGGCGCAGCACGTGCCCGACGTAGTAGCCGCCGACGATCTGCAGGATCTCCCACATGACGCTCGCGACCAGGACGCCGGGCATCAGGCTGCGAGTCTCGACCTCAGCCGCCGTGAGCAGGCGGAACGCCGCCAGGAACAGGACGACGTTCAGGACCAGCGACACAGCGATGCCAGCGACCACGAGCAGCGGCCCGCCGAGGCCGCCGGTGACGGCACCCGACGCGGCCGAGGAGAAGATGAACAGGACGCCGAGGGACGCGAGCACACCGAGGCCGCGCAGCCGCGCCTGCAGGAAGCTCGGCCGACGCTTATGGGGCACCGCCCAGACCTTGTTGAACGCGTTCTGGCTTGCGTTGGTGACGGCGAGGCCTCCCCAGAGCGATCCGGCGAGCCCGATCACGAGCGAGCTCGCGTTGCCATGCAGCGCGTGCACGTTGTTCTTGATGTCGTTGCCGATGATCGGAAACTGCCCGAGCACGCCGTTCCTGACCGAGTCCTGCGCGCTCGGGTCGCCGTGGAGGACGAACCCGAGCACGGTCACGAATACGAGCAGCAGCGGGAACAGCGAGAAGAACCCGTAGTAGGCGATCAGGGCCGCCAGCGAGCCGGCCTGATCGTCGGAGAACTTCTTCACGATCGCGAACGGGATCGCGATCCAGCGGTGTCCCTGCTGGTAGTGGTCGAACGACTCGATGCGGCGGCGGAAGTTCATGGCGGGTGGGATGTTCTACCCGGAATCGGGACCGGCCGATTCCCCGACCGCGCGCAGATGCTGGAACGGCCTGCCGTCGCGCAGCTCGCGGACGACCGCCTCGACGAGCCCGTCGCTGTGCAGCACCCGGCCATCGGTGACGGCCGCGACGACCTGGCGCTTGCTCTGGATCAGGCGGGCCATCGTCTCGTCGATCGTGTTCGCCGCCAGCAGGTACCAGGCTGTGACCGCGTCGTGCTGTCCGATCCGGTGACACCGATCCTCGGCCTGGTCGTGCATCGCCGGCGTCCACTCGAGCTCGAGGAAGGCGACGTTGGAGGACCGCGTCAGTGTGATGCCCTGCGCTGCCACCCGCGTGGCGCCGATGATCAGCGATGGACCACCGGGATCCTGGAAGGCGGCGATGCTCGCCTCGCGGTTGCGGAGCGAGTCGGCGCCGAGGAGGTGCAACGCGGCGGGAAAGCGCACGAGCACCGCCTGCTGGACCTCGACGTGGCGGGCGAACACGACCAGCGGCTCCCCGGAGGCGAGGAAGTCATCGATCCACGCCAGCGCGGCGGCGAGCTTCCCGCGAGCCGCCAGGCGCTGGAGCGTGCCCAGCTGCGCCAAGCGCTCCGCACGCAGGGTGGCGGCGATCCGCGCGTTGAGCTCAGACAGGTCGAGCGGCTGAGAGCGCAACCACTCGATCACGTCCTTCTCGGCCAGCCGGTATTCAGCCTCGTTCGTCAGCGCGACCGGTACCACGACCTGTCGCTTGGCCGGCAGCTGTGGCAGGACCTCGGATTTCAGCCGGCGCACGAAGCAGCGGCGGCGCAGGTGCCAGTGCAGCCGCTCCTCGCTCAGCTGACCGCGGAACTGTCGCGAGAAGCGCGCGCCGGAACCGAAGTCCTCGAGCCGCCCGATCACGCGCAACTGGGCGATCAGCTCGTCGGCATGATTGAGCACCGGCGTTCCGGTCAGCGCGAGGCGCAGGCCGTCCGGCGCGACCGCGCCCGCCAGCCTGCGCACCGCCTGGGTGCGCTTGGCTTGCGGGTTCTTGCAGTAGTGGGACTCGTCGACGACCAGCGCACGCGGATGGCGGCGGCTCAGCGCCTCGCGGTGGGCGGCGACGATCTCGTAGTTGAGGATCGTGATCTCGCCGCTGGGCGGGACCGGTGGGCGGCCCTCCACGACCACGACGCTCCGGTGGGGCAGCCACCGCTCGGCCTCCCGCTGCCAGCCGAGCTTCATCGACGCCGGGCACACGACGATCGCAGGGTAAGCGCCGTCCGCCTCCAGCGCCGCAAGCGCCTCGACCGTCTTACCCAGGCCCTGCTCGTCAGCCAGGAAAGCGCGACGAGCATCGAGCACGTAGCGGACCCCGGCCCACTGGAAGGGCGCCAGCTCACCGCCCAGCACGGCGGCGGTCGACGCGATCGGATCTCCGTGATCGGCACGCGAGTTGCGGACCGCTTCGGCCGCCTCAAGTCGCTCGGCGAGCAGCGCACCCAGCGCCTCGATCGCGGGTCCCTCGACCTGCACGTCGTGGCGGGCAACGAACTCGTCGAGTCGCTCGGCGAGCCACGGGTCCAGCGGCACGGTGCGGCCGCTCTCGACCCCGGGGAGCCTGTCGAACGCCGAGCCGATGTCGGGATCCCAGAGGACCTCGAGCCGCAGCTGCTCGCCCTCCACGCCCCGAAACCAGACGAGGCGCGCCGGTGGCGGGACGGCTCCCAGCTCGACGAGCGACAGGCACCGCTCGGCGGCTACGTCCAGCCGCGCCGAGGACTGCTCGCGCAGCACCCGCCCTGCGGCCTCGGTGAGCGGCACCAGCAGCTTGCCCTGATGCTCGAGTGCGCACGATCTCAGCTCCTCAGGTACCGGACCGGCGCGGGTGTCGAGAACCCACCATCCACGCCCGTCGTGGCGCATCGTCCGCACGTGGCCGATCCACCGCCGCTCGACGCCGGCGAGCCACGACAGCACTTCGCCGTCGGCGGTGAGCTCGGGGTAGCGCTCGAGCACTTCGGCGACCTTGATCCCGGCCCAATCGTCGGCAGGCGCCCACCACTCCCGTGCGTCCCAGTCGAATCGCCGGTGCGGGATCGTCCGTACCAGCTCGACAAGCTGACGCTCGTACGGAAACGCCAGCACCACGATCCGCCCGCCCTCGCGGTCGCGGCGCAGCTCGACGTTGGGGCGCTCGGGGGCCAGCTCCATCAGCGGAAGTAGGCTCCCGGGGTCAGCCCCGTCTCACGCCGGAAGGCCGCGACGAACGCGCTGGGGGTCTCGTAGCCCACGTGCGGGGCCACCGTGCCGATCGGCTCGCCGGCCGCTAAGCGCGGCAAGGCGGCGCGGAGGCGCAGCGCGGTACGCCAGCGGCTGAACGGGATCCCCGTTCCGGCCAGGAACCCACGCGTGAGGGTGCGCGCGCTCGCTCCGACCTCGTGACCCCACTCCTCCAGGCTGCGCGAATCGGCCGGGTTGGCGATCAGCGCCTGTGCGACGTCGAGGGCGCGCTCGTCGGTGGGCATGACTACTTCGATCGTCGCGACGGCCACTGGTTCGAGAAGGTCTAGCAGGACCGCCTCGGCCCGGGCCCGCCGCGGCGGCTCGAGCGCGGCGTCGCCGAGATGCTCGATCAGGTCGGCGAGCAGCTTGGTGGCGGCCACGGGCTGCGGCGCCGGCCAAGTGATCGGACACCGCTCCGGCGCCAGATAGAGCGTCCGCATGGTTGTGGCACCGGAGGCGGCGGTCTCGTGGGCGACGCCGGCCGGGATCCAGAGCGCCCGGGTCGGGGGCAGGATCCAGGTGCCGGCGTCGGCTCTCACCTCGAGCACTCCGCTGGCGGCCCACGCGAGCTGGTGGCGCGGGTGGGCGTGGCGGGCGAAGCGGCTGCTGGGCGGCATCGGAAACGTGCTGACCAGGATCGCCGGCAAGAACGCCGCAGGAACCGCACGATCGTGTCCGTTTGGCGACACTATATGGAAGCATACGCTGTTGCGGACTGGCCGGCCGGGTACTAGCGTGACGGGCATGAACGAAAATCACGCAAGGTTGTGCGGTGGCCCGGAATGGGCAGAGCACCTGCACAGCGAGATCCTGCCGTCGGTGACGAGCGGCGTCGACCTTGGAGCCGAGTTGCTCGAGGTCGGGCCGGGACCGGGGGCGGCGACGGAGTGGCTTCGAGGTAAGGTCGAGCGGCTGGTCGCGGTGGAGCGTGAGCAGGACGCCGCTCGTCTGCTCGCCGAGAAGTACGCCGGCACGAACGTCGAGGTCGTGCATGGGGACGGCACCGCGTTGACCTTCGCGGCTGCCTCGTTCGACTCCGCCGCGTCATTCACGATGCTCCATCACGTGCCGACCGACGCGCTGCAGAATCGCCTGCTCGCCGAGGTGCTCCGCGTGCTGCGCCCCGGCGGCGTGCTCGTCGGCTCAGACAGCCTGCCCAGCGATGGGCTGCACCACTTCCACGAGGGCGATACATATAACCCCGTCGAACCCGCGATGCTGCTGGTGCGGCTACAGACGCTCGGTTACTGCGAAATCACCATCACCGTAGGCCGCGGGCTGAAGTTCGTCGCGCACAAGGCCGCCACGAGCAGCTAGCAGACGAACCGCTAGCGTGTCGGCGATGGCGCCGATCTTTCGCATGGTCTGCACCGCCGCGACGATCGCCGGCGGGCCCACGGGCTGGGTGGCCGAGGAGCTGCGCGACGGCGAGCTGGCGCTACTCGTCGACGACGGCGGGCTCGAGGCGATCGACTCGGCCGCGCACGCGCTCGACCTGATCACCGTCCGGGTCCTGCGCAGCGAGGAGACTGCGGCCCTACAGGCGCAGACGGTGATCGCGTTCGCCGGGTCCTTCCCGCTGATCTGGGTCGGGGCGGGGCTCGACGACTCGGTGCGGACCTGGGCGCACGAGCGCCGACCGATGACGCTGCTCGTCGACACCGACGGCCCACTCCCCGACGCAGAGCGCGGCCGCATCGAGCGCTTCATCGCGCTGCTGGCGCGCCAGACGGAATGACGCAGACCGAGTACGCCAACGCCTGGGCGCGCCAACCGCTCCTGGGCGTGCCGACGCTACACGCGAGGGCACGCCCAGAACGCTAAGCCCTCAGTCCTCTTCGGGCGAGGCGGTGTCTGCGACGTTCGCGTCGTCGCCTTCGGCCGCTGGCGCGCTGTCGTCTTCGGCCGCTGGCGCGCTGTCGTCTTCGGCCGCGGGCGCGCTGTCGTCTGCGGCCGCCGGCGCGCTGTCGTCTGCGGCCTCGGGCGCGCTGTCGGCTTCGGCCGCCGGCGCGCTGTCGCTTTCTTGCGTGAGACCGGCCGGACCGCCCTCTCCGCTGACGACGTTCTGCGTGTGCTGACCCGCGCTGGGCGTGCCGTCCTCGTCACCCCCGCCGAGGCCGCCGACGCCTCCGCTGGTCCGGTCGCCCGCCCAGGTTTCCTGCTCCTCGTCGTACATGTTCCCTCCCGTCGTGGACGATGGTCACCGTCTGCCGGCAAGCCTGCCCGTCTCGAGCCTCCCCAAAACCGGCTACGCGTCACCCTACCCGTTGCTCGCCTGCCACACCGGTCGCCTGGAGATCCTCCGTTCGGGCGGGTAGCTTGCCTTGCATGCCCGAGCCCCGCTTCGTGATTCAGAAGCACCGCGCGACGAGCCTGCATTACGACTTCCGCCTCGAGGTGGACGGCACGCTGCGCTCCTGGGCGGTGCCGAAGGGACCGTCGGCGGATCCGCGCGAGAAGCGCCTGGCGATCGAGGTAGAGGATCACGCGCTCGAGTACGCGGACTTCGAGGGCAAGATCGGCTCCGGCAGCTACGGCGCCGGCGCGGTCATCGTGTGGGACGCCGGGACGTACAGGAACCTCGACGAGGAGCACTCGATGGCCGAGACGATCGCGGCCGGCCACGTCAAGGTCTGGCTCGAGGGCCAGAAGCTCAAGGGCGGATGGACGCTGCAGCGCACGCACCAGGGCGAGAAGCCCCAGTGGCTGTTGATCAAGCGCCGCGACGAAGGGGCGGACGCGCGGCGCGATCCCGAGCGCACCCAGCCCGAATCGGTCAAGACCGGGCGCGCGATCGAGCAGGTCGCCGACGAGGATGCGCCGGAGTGAGCACGCCGCTCGACGCGCTCACCGACGACGAGCGCGCAACGGTGCGCCCGGCCTCCGCGCCCGACCATGCCGCGGCGATGAAGGCGGTCCTGACGCGGGAGCGCTTCGACGATCCGACCTGGGTCTTCGAACGCAAGCTCGACGGGATTCGCTGTATCGCGATCCGCTCCGGCGTGCACGCGCGGCTCCTGTCGCGCAACGACATCTCGATGAACGACCGTTACCCCGAGATCGCGGACGCGCTCGACGCCGAGCCCTGCGACCAGTTCGCCGTCGACGGGGAGATCGTGGCCTTCGAAGGACCCCGGACGAGCTTCGCCCGCCTCGTCCAGCGGGGTCGGCACCACGTGCCCGTGTTCTACTACGTCTTCGATCTGCTGTGGCTGGACGGCTACGACGTCCGATCGCTCCCGCTGCGCTCCCGCAAGCGGCTGCTGCGCTCGGCGCTGAGGTTCGAGGACGGCGTGCGTGT
>Ga0302314_10022166_pt1 | contig 10426 bp, 6 predicted proteins | sample III_Palsa_N2_3_FD_200533 | JGI IMG/M metagenome (GOLD analysis project Ga0302314, IMG submission 200533) | Peat permafrost microbial communities from Stordalen Mire near Abisko, Sweden - III_Palsa_N2_3 | ecosystem: Environmental > Terrestrial > Soil > Palsa > Peat permafrost | place: Sweden... | reverse complement strand
CTGATGGGGTGGACGGCCCCTGTGTCCGGCGTCTGAGCGCCATAGGATGGTCGTTGTTGTAGCAACCCCCATCAGGAGCCGTCCGCGATGCAGATTACCACGATCGGTCTCGATCTCGCCAAGAGCATCTTCCAGGTCCACGGCATCGATGCCAGCGGTCAGACAGCGGTTCGCAAGAAGCTACGCCGCGCTGAGGTTTTAAGGTTTTTCCAAGCACTCCCACCGTGTTTGGTCGGCATGGAGGCGTGTGCGACGGCCCATTATTGGGCGCGCGAGATCGGCGCATGTGGGCACGACGTGCGGCTGATGGCGCCGAGCTACGTGAAGGCTTATCTCCGCCGCCAGAAGAACGATGCTGCTGACGCCGAAGCCATCTGCGAAGCGGTGCAGCGCCCGACCATGCGGTTCGTGCCGGTCAAGAGCGCCGAGCGGCAGGGCGTGCTTGTGCTTCACCGAACGCGCGAGCTGCTGGTCCGACATCGGACCATGCTGATCAACGCCATCCGCGGCCACTGCGCCGAGTTCGGAATCGTTGCTCCACAGGGAGCGCGTCGAGCAGTCGAGTTGATCGAGCATATTCGACAGACCGAGGCCGGCGACATTTCGCAGCTTGTCCGCGCCAGCCTGCTGACTTTGGCGGATCAGCTCGACGCCATCGCCGTTCAAATCCACGCCCTCGAACGGCGTCTGCTGGTCTGGCATCGACAGGATCAGGACAGCCAGCGGCTGGCGACGATCCCTGGCGTCGGAATAATCAGCGCCACGGCGCTCGCCGCTTCCGTGCCCGACCCTAAGCTGTTTCGCTCAGGTCGGGAGTTCGCAGCCTTCCTAGGTTTGGTTCCGCGCCAGAACTCGTCTGGCGGCAAGGCGCGGCTGGGACGCATTTCAAAGATGGGCGATCGGTACTTGCGCAAGCTTCTGGTGGTCGGGGCCACCTCGGTGATCCGCCGAGCCCGAACAGGAGCCTTGGCCGCAGCGCCCTGGATTCGATCCCTGCTCGAACGCAGGCCCGCCCGCGTTGTCACCGTCGCCATGGCCAACAAGACCGCGCGGATCGTCTGGGCCGTGTTGGCTCGCGGTGAGGTCTACCGCGCGCCGGCCTCAGCTTAACCCAGATCGCTGCGGCCCTCCGCCGCGGCCCCAGACTGTAAGGGTGCAATCGGAATGATGACGATCTGAGCGCGGCCGCAGACCAGGACAACCCGAGGTGCTGTCGGAGCCTGAGTGCTCGATGGACTGAAAGGGACCAGGTCAGCGGACTCCATCAGGGCCAGCGGCCATGAGCGCCGCACCAGCAGGCCGGACAGATGACCGCACCCCGACAGATCAGCAGATCAATCCATTTTCACTCTTGCGGGGCCGGGGCCGTCCACAGATGACAGCACCGTCAAGAGCTCAAGGCCTGACGCTTAGACAGGCCCCGCGGCTGCGCGACCGGTGGCTGCCTCGAGCTGTCGCAACGCAATGCCGTAGACGATACGATCAAGTCGTGTCAGGCGCTCTAGCTCGGTGTTAATGTCCGGCGTGACTGGCTCACGCGGGACGGGGCTGAAATACTCCGGCAAATTGGCCTCGTTCTCCAGGCTGATGTTGATGCGCGGAATGGTCAACGGATCGACCAGGCCGAGCTGCTTGCACAGCAGGCCCAGGCTTTCGTCAAGCCGCTCCTGTATACCAACAAACTGCAGGCCTGCCAAAGCCGCGAGCGCCGTTTCGAGCGCCGCGAACGGATTGTCGGCAAGCGCGTCATCCACTTCGTTTGCATATAGCCCGGTCAAACGCCGGGTATAGATGTTGTCGATCTGGTTTCGAACTACCGGCAGATCGCAGCGCAGAAAATCGAGCAGGCCGAATTTCGCGGCTGCCACCGCAGCCTCGTTGACGTCGTCATCCGCGATCGAGAGCTGCCGGGACCGCCAAAAATAGTAGGCAGACAAGATACGCGACGCAGGCTCGCGCAGGAAGGTGATAACAATACGTTCCGGCGCGAATGTACGTATTGATGGCAGATCGTAATGTCCATGCAGCAAGCTGAAGTGGCGCGTGGATGCGGCGCGCAACTGTGCTTCCGCCGCCGCCGCGCTCCGCGCCAGCGGCGCTATCAGCACAGTCGCATAGCGCCGGTTCAAGAAACTTGTAACCGAGGTGCCGGCTGTCTTTTCGATATGCATGAACGCAACAGGTTTGCCGGCATATCGGGCATGCGGCGCTGCTGCTGCGGGCGTGGCTTCGACGTTGCGGCAGACTAGGAGCATGGTGTCGATCAGGTAAAACCTAGCCGGGGTGATGTGGGACAGCGCCCAGAACAGCCTTGGTAAGTGATGATGTCCCTCGGCGAAAGCCGAGCGAAATGTCTGCAGCTCCCGCCGCCGTGGCCATCTGCCGGTGGATAGCCGCAAAATGGGGCGCGCCAGCAGAAATAGCAGCACGTTCAACGCGCGCATGAGGCATTCATCAACCCAGAGTTTTATCCGCAGCAGACCGGACGGGGAACGACGCGGGGCAGCACTGGCCAGCCGTGGGGTTGGGCTGGCGCGGGCGAACCGGCTCAAGTTTGCCCCCATTGCCAATCGATATGAGTCAATGCCAGTTGTTCAGTTCCCGTTATGTACTCCAAACGCCGGTGGAACGCTGCAGATGGGCCCGGCCGGAGATGCAGCCGACTGTAGACCACGGCGGGATCGGTTGTAAAAGTCAAGGCTGATCAACCTGTTACAATTTATCGGGCGCAACGTGCCGGTGCCATCTGATCGCGTGGACCGGGTATCGCGGCGGTTGGACTTTGGGCCATTTCGGCGGTACTCAACCCGCATGAAATCACTCCGTGACGCAGCTGCGCTTATCCCGGCCGTGGGACGGCTTCGCCATGCCCGCGATGCGCTGCTGGCCGAGCGTGACGCGTTGGCTGCACGGCTTTACGCGGCTGACCGGCGCCCGTTGCAGCACGCGAGCAGCCCGTTCCTGCACTACAATGCCTGTTTCGACCCGGTGGAGGTGATGCGCCGACACGCCGTCTTTCACGTAAACGCGACCGCGGGCTACCTGACCAACTTTTTGGGCGTGCGCATAGATCCGAAGGTTTGTCCATCCATCCTGGCCGGCCGGGCGGGCGAGGTTGAACCGATTCCGATTCCAGCCAATTGGCACGCCGATATCGCGGAGTGGGGTGCAGCGTTGCGGGCCGTCGATCTGGCCCGCCACAGTTTTACGGTCGTCGAATTAGGCTGTGGCTGGGGTTGCTGGTTGAACAACACGGGCGTCGCCGCCCGGCGCGCCGGGCTCGATGTTCATCTCATCGGCGTGGAGGCCGATGAGGGCCATCTGGGCTTTGCCCGCGAAGCCTGCGCGGTTAATGGGTTCACGCCAGATCAGGTCTCGATTTATCGCGGCGTTGCCGCCGCCAATAACGGCATCGCTTTGTTTCCGCACCAACACCAGCCGGGCGAGGCGTATGGGCTTGAACCGGTCTTCGGTGCGACCGAACAGGAGCGGCGCGCCGCGGCCGAATCGGGCCGGTTCGATGAACTTCCGATGATTCCACTCAGCGAGGTGGCCGGCCCGCACGCGCGCGTCGACCTCCTGCATATCGATATTCAAGGCGGCGAGGCGGACTACATCGCCGGATGCCTGCCCCTTCTAGGCGAGAAGGTCGCCTATATGCTTGTCGGTACACATTCCCGCCAGATCGAAGGCGCAACCATAGCGATGCTGCTGCAGGCAGGCTGGAGGCTGGAAATCGAGCGGCCGGCGATCTTCGCCCTGGTGGACGGCCAACCGCGAATTACGGTTGATGGCGTGCAGGGCTGGCGAAACCCTGCATTGCACACGGCGTAGCGCGACCCTCCTCGTTCGCAGAGCGCCGCGCAGGGATTGCCACAATCTGTTACAAATATCTGGCATCATCGCGAGTATCAAGTTCAACGAGCCTAAGCGTCGGGTACGGCGCGCTTTGAATCGCGGGATCGGCATGCTAGCAACGCCAGGAGGTAATTCGGGCCACAACCACAATGCACCTTGTCTCGTCAGCGCAAAACCAGGAAGATATTATGCTTTGGCGCGCGCTGCGGAACGTTACCGAAGGATTTTACATTGACGTCGGTGCAGCTGATCCATACACTTATTCCGTAACCCGGGTGTTCTACGATCGTGGTTGGCGCGGCATCAACCTGGAGCCAAGTGAAACCTACTTCCCGGCACTTCGCCTGGCGCGGCCCGGCGACATCAATCTTGCTATCGCCGCCGGCCGGACCGCAGGGCAGCAGATTTTCCACGATGTCGGCGATAGTGGGCTTTCGACATTCGATTCTGAGATCGCAGCGAAACATCAGTCAGATGGGATGGCCGTAACGACGAGGACGGTGGAGACGCTTCCGCTGGCAGAAATTTGCCGGCGCTACAGGCCCGAGGGACCCATCCATTTCCTCAAAATCGACGTTGAGGGCGGCGAGGGTGATGTGCTGGCCGGCGCCGATTTCGATGCGTTCCGTCCGTGGATTGTTGTCGTGGAAGCCACATTGCCGGGATCGCAGGTGGAATCCCACGGTAAATGGGAAGAGTTGCTGCTGCGGCATGGCTATAGCTTCGTGTGGTTCGACGGTTTGAACCGGTATTACCTGTCGGACGAAATGAAACCGGACCTTGAGCGCCATTTTCGAGTACCGCCGAACGTGTTCGATGGTTTCGAGTCCGCGGCCTCGTTGCTGGATCGGCTTAACCGCGCCGAGGCTGAAACCGTGGAGGCACAGCTCCGCGCCAGCGATGTCGGCGCGGAAGTCGCCGAACTGGCCGAGCGCCTCAAAGCGGTGTCGCGAGCATTGGATGAAACCCGCTTGTCGCTGGACCTTACGAACAAGCAATTGCTTGCGGGCCGGCAAGAGCTTGCCCATATGAGTTGGCGCGCGGGGGTGGCAGAGGAGAGAATGACCTTTCTGCTCGCCAGTACTTCGTGGCGGATAACGGCACCGCTGCGGATCGCGCGCCGCCTGCTGCCGGGCGCCCAGGCGGATGGCGCATCGCCGCCGACAGTCCTAGCCGCAGCCGGCCAGGGCCTGGCGCGCCGCGTGCTTCATCGCGGCATGCGCCTATTATTAGCGATGCCGGGCGCCCGGCGGGTTTCCCGGATCATCTTGAAGATTGCGCCTGGTCCGGTGGAATTGTTGGCGCGGCGTTACCGCACAGACGAATGGCGGCAAATAACAAACGGGCAGGCGCAGGCCGTTTCTGTGTTGCAAGCGGCCGGCCCCATGATTTTTCCGGCCGACTTGCCTGATCTGAGCGAAGCCGAAGGCCTCCTGTACCGACAATTCGCAACTGCCGACCGTTCAACGAACGGCGGAGCAGCTACTCACCGTTTCACGGCGGCGCCGTAAGGACCAGAATTTTCCATGCGTCTTATTATAGACCTCCAGGGCGCGCAAGGCAGCAGCCATGCGCGCGGGATTGGCCGTTATTCCCGCGAGCTTGCCATGGCCATGGCGCGGGACTGCCGTGAGCACGAAATTGTCATCTCTCTGAGTGGCGCCTGGCCCGATATAGCCGAGGATCTGTCCGCCGCGTTCAGCAGGATTCTGCCCCGGACGCAAATTCGCGTTTGGACCCCACCAACGGGCATCGCGGCACTGCAGAACGCTTCTGCGCGTCGGTTTGCCGAGGGATTGCGGGCGCAGTTCCTGGCATCACTGCAGCCGGATCTTGTGCACGTCAGCAGTATGTTCGAAGGGCTCGGTGACGATATTGTTACCTGGCTACCGCCGCGGCTTGAGCGCCTGCCTGTGGTCGCGACGTGCTACGACCTGATCCCGCTGATCCGCCACAACGAATATTTCGGAGCCTCGGGTGTGCTCTCGCCAGGCACCCACTGGTATTACCGGTGTGCGCACGAAATGTCGCTGTGTGAGGGCCTGCTCGCGATTTCGGAGTCAAGCCGCGGCGAGGCGATTTCCCACCTGCCGTTCCCGGCCGACCGCGTGTTCAATGTGCAGGCCGGCGTGAGCACTGCGTTCCGCCCCGCCGTCACCGGCGGCGAGGCGCGCACTGCGTTATTAAGACGATATGGCCTGCAAGACGATTTCGTATTGTTCCTGGGCGCCGGCGACATCCGCAAGAACGAGGCTGGTCTGGTCGCCGCATACGCGCAATTACCCGCCGCGTTGCGCGACCGGCATCCGTTGGTAATCGTGGGCCGCACCGACGAGGCCGCGCTGCGAAAATCCGCGGTTCGGCTTGGCGTGCCGGCGGATAGTCTTGTCATACTGCCATTTGTTGCAGAAGGCGACCTGAACCGCCTATACTCCGCCTGCGCGCTTTTCATATTTCCCTCGTTGCACGAGGGTTTTGGCCTGCCGGTGGCCGAAGCGATGGCCTGCGGCGCGCCGGCGATTGCCAGCAACACCAGCAGCCTGCCTGAAGTGGTCGGGCGCGCGGATGCAACTTTCGACCCTCGCGATCCCGCTTCGATGGCTGCTTGCATGCGCCGCGTGCTGGAAAATCCTGCCCTCCGCGCTGAGTTGGCGGCGCATGGGCCGGTGCAGGCCGGACGCTTCACCTGGCCATCAACGGCCGCGCGGGCCTGGGACGCCTTGGAGCAGTTGCACGACCGGCGTGTGCCGCGGGATCGTCCCGTGCGCGGCACGGTGCTGTTGCCGCGGCCCCGTTTGGCCTTCGTGTCACCTCTGCCGCCGCAGGCCAGCGGCATCGCTGACTACAGCCGGGACCTGCTGCCCAGCCTGGCCCGGTATTACGATATTACCGTGGTCAGTGAGATGGACACAACGGACATCCGGCTGCAACCCGCCTTCCGCCGGCTGGATCCCGGCAGCTTTTTGCGGCAGGCGCAGCATTTTGATCGCGTCTTGTACCAGATTGGCAACTCCTCGTTTCACCGGTATCAGATCGAAGATCTCTTACCGAATTGCCCAGGCGTCGTGGTACTGCACGACGCCTTCCTGTCCGACTACGTCAATTGGCTGGCGCATGAAGAGGGCCGGCCAGATAGTTTCCGCGCCGCGCTGTGGCGATCACATGGCTATGGCGCGCTCCGCTACGATGCCGAGCACGGCCGCGCGGCGACGCTGGCGCGGTATCCTTGCTGCCTGCCGGTTCTGCAATCATCGCTGGGCGTGATCCAGCATTCGCGGCATGGCGTGGATATCTTGCGGCAGCATTTTGGCGAAACTGCCACACAATCCGTATCGATTATACCGCTTGTGCGCGCTGTGCGGACGCGGCCTGAGCGGGCAGCCGCACGGGCTGGCCTTGGTATTGATGACGATGATTTCGTCGTTGTCAGTTTCGGGAGTGTTACGGCACTGAAATGCCCGGATGTCGTCGCCGATGCCTGGCGGCAGGCGGGTTTGTCCGGACGGCTCGTATTTGCCGGCAGCGCGCCCGACGAATTCCGCCATTGCGTCAAAGACGCCGCCGCACGGATCAGCTGTACTGGACGGCTGACGCCGGCGGATTACGCGGCTTGGCTCTCGGCGGCGGATGTGGCCGTGCAGTGGCGCAAAGGCTCTCGCGGCGAATCGTCGGCTGCCGTGGCCGACGCGCTGATGGCTGGCGTGCCCACGATCGTCAACCGTCATGGCTCAGCGGCAGAATTGCCGGCGGACGTCGCGGTGGGTCTGCCCTGCGAGGCAGATGCTGCCCAGTTGGCAGAGGCGATTATATCCTTGCACAGCGACCGCGCGCGCTGTTCTGCGCTCTCGGCGGCCGCGCGCGATTATGCCACGCGGGAGCTGGCGCCGGAATCGATTGCCCGGCGCTACCGCGATGCGATCGAACAGGCCTACGCGACGGTGCAGCCGGGCACTGCGGCACTTACCCTGGCGCCGGAGATCGAGGCCAGTCTCGGCCAGCCGGGTGGCCTTGTGGCCGCGGTGCGCGGTATTGCTGACAGCTTGCCAAATCCGTGGCGGGCGGGTGGCCACCCTCGTCTGTTAATCGATATGTCGGAACTCGCGCGCCGGGATTCGCTCTCCGGTATTCAACGGGTGGTGCGCGAAATTGGCCGGCGCGTTCTGGAAACACCGCCATTTGGCCGCCAGGGTGGCGCGGCCCGGGTTCATGATGGCCGCTTGCGGCACACCCATGACATGCCGTTTCGGCTGCTCGGCCACGCTGGGCTGTCGTTACCGGAGACACCGGTGGATGCCGGCGAAGGCGATGTGCTGCTCTGCGCGGATGTGAACGCCGAAATGACGCCGGCCGAATTCGCCGAATTGCGGCGGCTGCGGCTGGCTGGCATGCGGATCGTGCTCGTGGTTTATGACTTGTTGCCGCTGCGCCATCCGGAGTTGTTCCCTCCCGTCATTGGCCAACTCGTGGCCGATTGGTATACGCGCATGCTATGCATTGCCGATGTTGCCGCCTGCATTTCACGGTTTGTCGCCGACGACCTGGCCGCCTGGCTCGACGACAGCCAAGGCGTGCGCAAGACAAGGCTGCCGATCGGTTTCTTCCATCTTGGGGCGGATTTTCCGGCTGAGAGCAACGGACGTGCCGTATCGCCCGAAATAGCCGCGGCACTTGTCTGCGCGCAGCAGCGGCCCACCGTGGTGGTTACCGGCACTGTGGAGCCACGCAAGGGATGCCCACAGGCGCTGGCCGCATTCGAGCATCTTTGGCAGGACGGCGTGGATATCGGCCTGACCATCGTGGGCAAGCAAGGCTGGCAAATGGAAGAATTTGCCGGCCGGTTGCGTGACGCGCCGCAACTGGGTGATCGATTGCACTGGCTGGAGCGCTGCGCCGATGCCGAGTTGCGGCAGCTTTACGGCGCGAGCTCCGGCCTGCTGATGGCGTCCAGCCACGAAGGCTTCGGTTTGCCGATCATTGAGGCCGCGAGGGCAGGTTTGCCGGTCATGGCGCGCGATTTGCCGGTGTTCCGGGAAGTAGCGGGCGAGCATGCGCGCTATTTCAACGGTACGGGCGCCGACACGCTGGCCGAGGCGCTACGCGGCTGGATGGCGGATGGATTTTCACCCAGCCCGGCCGGGATGGCGCATCTGAGCTGGGATGAGAGCTTTCATCGGCTATGCACGGTGATATTCGAGGAAGACTGGCATAGGATCTGGCATCCGAAAGGATAGCGCGTGATGGCTGACGGCATCAGCACGGACCCAAGTAACGCAAGACAGCGCTTCTTTTTCAAAAACGAAGCAAAAACTTTAGCTCATGGGCGCACGCGTTAAACGGCTACGGATTCTTTATAAACAAAAGCTTTTGGTTCATTTTTTAAAAAGAACGACTCGTTTTGCTCCTTGAGGCGCCGGACTTTTGATAGGCAAAGATCATGCGGTCAACTGGCCATGAAGGCTTGTTCTTCTTTCACAATCCGAAAGCGGGGGGCACCGCAGTAGATCTTCTGCTGCGGGCGATGTTTGCGCCCCAAACGTGCTGTCCGCTGATCGAGAATTCGCAGCGCGACCATGAACAACGCGCCGGCGCGTACGAAGCATTTCGCGGCTATGGTTATTATGGTGGGCATTACGGTTACGACATATTCAATGCCGTCGCCGACGGCCACAATGCGGTCACGAATTTCCGCACTCCTGACCGCCGGCTGCTCTCGCTGTACAATTATTATCGGCTTGACGTGACCCTCCCGGAGGATCCCGCAGGGCTTGATGCGCTTTATCCGGTCGCGTTCGCGAAGGATGTCGATTTTCACAGTTTCATTGCCAGTGACGATCCCCGGATAGAAATCTACACTCGGAATTTCCACGTCCGGCAGTTGACAAACTCGCCATGGCAAGTTGGCACCGACGGAGATTTGGCACATGCGATCCAGTTAGTGGACCGTATGCCCTGGTTTTACCTCTGTGAGCAGCCGGAGCTATCCGATCGATGGGGCCGCATGGTTTTCAGAGATCCGCTTTTTTCGACAGAACTCAAGAACGTAACTAGCGTTGCTCGCAATGAACTGGTAGCCGTAGCGACGATCGAGCCTGCAACGCGGCGGTTGCTCATGGCAAAGAACGAGGCCGACTATGCGCTGTACACACATGCTAGGGGGCGCCTCGATCGTATCTTTTGGCTCGCACGGCCGGCCGCGCGCGGCGATTGATTGTTATTGATAATGAAAAGACCCGAAGTGGAGTGCAGCTTTCGTGTTGAAAAGACTCAATCTGCCGTTTTGACGGTCTGCTTGGTGTCTGGAGTGCGCCGCTGCGGGCGGCCAGAGTGAGCGATTTGACATGCTTTGGGTTGATGAAGAACCCCTTCCGCCACTTAGACAGCTCGCCAGAGGTCATCTAACTGGTCGTACAAATGTAGGTGCGCTATCCCCTGCCATTGCGCAACGTTGAGGACGTACCGGCCGAGCGCGCGATCGACATTTCCTATGAAACGTCTGATTCTGGTGGAATCGGTTCGGACCAATGTTCGTCGTGGAAATCCGACGTAAACGCGTTGACAGCATGCAGGG
>Ga0302314_10022165_pt1 | contig 10426 bp, 3 predicted proteins | sample III_Palsa_N2_3_FD_200533 | JGI IMG/M metagenome (GOLD analysis project Ga0302314, IMG submission 200533) | Peat permafrost microbial communities from Stordalen Mire near Abisko, Sweden - III_Palsa_N2_3 | ecosystem: Environmental > Terrestrial > Soil > Palsa > Peat permafrost | place: Sweden... | reverse complement strand
GAGTTTATTTTCCAATATCGAGCCGGTGACTTTCGGCGGCGCCGACACGAGCAGCGAATACGCCTATCGCGTTTACGACAAGGACCGCATGGTTCAGGGTAAGCGCATGGAGGACTGGCTGAGGGTGGCGGTTTGCTACTGGCACTCCTTCAACTGGCCGGGTGCGGATATTTTCGGCGGCGGTACCTTGAACCGCCCCTGGATCGGGGCGCAAGTCACTCAGGAAATGGCCGACACCAAGCTGGACGCCGCATTCGATTTTTTTTCGCGTCTCGGCGTTCCTTACTACGCGTTCCATGACGTCGATGCGATGGCCACCGCCGGCACATTGAAAGAACATGCGAAGAACCTGCGAGTCATCGAAGAGGGCATGGCGAAGAAGATCGCTGCCACCGGCGTCAAGCTGCTTTGGGGCACGGCGAATTTGTTCAGCCACCCGCGCTATGCCGGCGGCGCCTCCACCAGCCCCGATCCCGAGGTTTTCGCCTGGGCCGCGACCCAGGTGCGCTGTGCGCTGGAAACCACGCATCGCCTGGGCGGTGAGAACTATGTGCTGTGGGGCGGTCGCGAGGGTTACGACTCGTTGTTGAATACGGATCTGGGCCGGGAACTGGACCAGTACGCGCGATTCCTGTCCATGGTGGTGGAGCACAAGCATAAGATCGGCTTCAAGGGCACCATCCTCATCGAGCCGAAGCCCTTCGAACCCACCAAGCATCAATACGATCACGATGTCGCCGCGGTGTATGCCTTCCTGCAGCGCTATGGCTTGACCAAGGAGGTCAAGGTCAATATCGAAGTCAATCACGCCACTCTGGCGGGATTGGATTTCGAGCATGAAATTGCCGCGGCACGCGCCTTTGGAATCTTCGGCTCCATTGACATCAATCGCGGCGACCCGCGCAACGGTTGGGACACGGACCAGTTCCCCAACAATGCGCAGGAACTCGTCCCATCGCTGGTGCAGGTGGTGGAAGACAAGGGCTTCGCGACGGGCGGCTTCAACTTCGACGCCAAGTTGCGGCGCCAATCTGTGGACCCGGCGGATTTGTATCTGGGCCATATCGGCGGCATCGACACGATTGCCCGCGCGTTGCTGGCGGCGGCCGATGTCGTTGCGAGCGGGGCGCTGCAACGCCTGAAAACGGAGCGCTACCAGGGCTGGAGCGGCGAGCTGGGCCGACGCATCACCGGCGGCGAATTGAACTTGGCGAGCCTTGCCGACTTGGCGACCGAGAAGAATTACAATCCGGCACCCCGCTCGGGAAAACAGGAATTGGCCGAGAGTTTGATTGCCCGGACCTGTAAATATTGAGTCAGTGCAGGTATTGAGTCGGAAACGGCGACGCCGTCGGCTGGTCGAGCGAAGGGGAGAGTCAGTGGGTAAATTAACTAGCGTGGCGCGAGCCCCGTATGGGCTGCGCTTCGCCGCGGCGGTATTGTCGGTACTCGGAGCCGCTCTGTCGCTGGCGGCTCCGGGGCCCGTTTACAAAGATCCAAAGGCGGATCTGAATGCCCGCATCGACGATCTCCTCGGGCGCATGACCTTGGAAGAAAAGGTCGCCCAGATGACGGCCATCTGGGAACACAAGGTCGACATATTCGACAAGAATTTCGAATTCGATGCGGCGAAAGCGGCCGCCAAATACCCTGACGGGTTCGGCGGCTTCACCCGGCCCTCCGATCAGCACGGCGCCGGGTCGCCTCGGGTAGGGCATTGGCGCGATACGCGCGGGACCGTGAGAATGGTCAATGCCATCCAGCATTTCGCGGTGGAGAAGACGCGGCTGGGTATCCCCGTGTGGTTGCACGAGGAAGGGCTGCACGGCTACGCGGCCATCGATGCGACGAATTTCCCCCAGGCCATTGCCCTGGCCAGCAGTTGGGACCCCGACTTGCTTCTGAAGGTCAATTCCATTATCGGCCGCGAGATTCGGGTTCGCGGCGTGCGCGAGGTTCTGTCGCCCGTGGTCGACGTGGCCCGCGACCCGCGCTGGGGTCGCATCGAGGAAACCTTCGGCGAAGACCCCTACCTGGTGTCGCAACTGGGAGTGGCGGCCGTGCGCGGGCTGCAAGGCGACACGCTGCCCTTGGCAGACGGCAAGGTGTTTGCCACCCTCAAACATCTGACCGGCCATGGGCAGCCGGAAAGCGGCACCAATGTCGGGCCGGCCAGCATTTCGGAGCGCACGCTGCGCGAGAATTTCTTCCCGCCGTTCGAGGAAATCATTCGCCGTACCAATGTCCGTGCGGTGATGCCGTCGTACAACGAAATCGACGGAATCCCCTCGCACGCCAACCACTGGCTGCTGCACGATGTGTTGCGCGGCGAGTGGGGTTTCAAGGGTGCCGTGGTCAGCGACTACGACGGAATCGAGAATCTGATGGTGGTGCATCATGTGGCGGCAGACCTGCAAACCGCCGGCATCATGGCGCTCAATGCCGGAGTCGACATCGATTTGCCGGACGGCGATGCGTATCACACCTTGGTCGATTCGGTGCACCAAGGAAAGGTGTCCGTGGCACAGATCGACACGGCGGTGCGCCGCATATTGGAACTGAAGTTTCTAGCTGGGTTGTTCGAGCATCCCTACGCCGATGCTGCGGCGGCTGATGCGCTGACCGGCAACGCGGAGGCTCGTGCGGTTGCGCTGGACGCCGCACATCGTACCGTGGTGCTGCTGAAGAACGATGGAACGCTGCCGCTGTCGGTAGGCCCCAAGACCTTGGCCGTCATAGGGCCGAACGCTGCCGTGGCACGCCTCGGCGGTTACTCGGGTCAGCCGCGTCAGGCAATCTCGGCGCTGCAAGGCATACGCACCAAGCTCGGCGCTCGGGAGAAAGTCGTGTATGCCGAAGGCGTGCGCATCACCGAGGATGACGATTGGTGGGCGGATCAGGTGAAGCTTGCCGATCCGGCGAAGAACGCGCAGCTCATCCAAGAGGCCGTCAAAGTCGCTGCCGGCGCCGACGAAGTTGTTTTGCTGCTGGGCGATACCGAGCAGACCAGCCGCGAAGGCTGGGCGGACAACCACCTGGGTGATCGCGACAGTCTCGAGCTGGTGGGTCAACAGAACGATCTCGCTACGGCGATATTCAATTTGCATAAGCCCACGGTAGTGGTGTTGTTGAACGGGCGGCCGCCGACGGTGGTGAATATCGCCGCGCACGCGAATGCCTTGATCGAGGGTTGGTACTTGGGGCAAGAGGGCGGCACGGCTCTGGCCGACATTCTTTTCGGCGACGTCAACCCGGGCGGCAAGCTGCCCGTGACCTTGGCCCGCTCGGTGGGCCAGCTGCCGATGTTCTATAACCGCAAACCCAGCGCGCGCCGCGGCTATTTGTTCGACACCACGGAGCCGCTGTATCCGTTTGGGTTTGGCTTGAGCTACACCACTTTCGATATTGGTGTCCCGCGCTTGTCAGCGCCGTCCATCAAAACGGATGGCTCCGTGACCGTGACCGCCGACGTGCGCAATACCGGCAGCCGGGCCGGTGATGAAGTGGTGCAACTGTACATTCGGGACGATGTCAGCTCGGTTACTCGTCCGGTAGAGGAGCTGAAGGGCTTTCAGCGCGTGACGCTCGCTCCCGGAGAAACCCGGACCGTATCCTTCGAGGTGACGCCGCGCTCGCTGCAGTTTTGGAATACCGACATGCATCGGGTGGTGGAGCCTGGCACGTTTACCATCATGGTGGGATCCAACTCGGTGGATTTGAAGAAGACGTCGCTGACCGTCAACAATTGACGGGGTCTTGCGGCACGGCACCCACGGGCCGGCCCGGTTAACCGGCTCAGGGCAGCGCGCTTAAGGGGCGCGTCAGTTGCCGCAGGTCGGCGAATGTGCTCCGGGGTTGCCTGGCGCGTAGGGAAAGCACAAAGCTTCGTAGTACTGCAGCGTATGGGGCGGCGGCGCGAATCCCGCAGGAAGGGGGCGTTGTGAGAGGCTTTGGAAGTAGGCGATGCTGGCATCGCGCCACCACTGCGCTTCCTTCTCCTGAATGGCGAGAAACGCGGTGATTTGTGCCGCGCGTTCCGAGTCGATCATCGGCGCGAGTTCTTTCCAGGTCTTGCGCATCGAGGCCACCGTCTCGACTCCGTGCGAATAATGACGTACCAGCTCATCCCACAGTGTGTTGCCTGACGCGAGCGTGTAATCCCAGGGCAGGTGATGGAACCAGAGCAATAGGTTCTCTGGGGTACGCTTCGGGTCCTCGAAGCGCGCGGCCACCTCCGGCGCGTATTGAGCGACTGCATTGCTGCCGCTGCTGGTCCGATCGAAACCAATGCCCGTCGCATCGGCCTTGTTGAAGTAAACCGAGGTCCAATCGGCGCGCGGACCGCCGCCGACCCAGGGTCCGGGTCCATAGTGATGGCCGCTGGCCATTTGATGATGCAGCCCCAAGGGCGTCATGTAGTTCACCACGGCCTCGCGTGATTCCATCATCATGGCGATCACGGGCGCGACAAAGCGAGGGTCGTTGGAGAAGGTCATGCGTACCCATTCATCAGCCACTGCGCGAGCCTGGAGTGCCGGATCCCAGGCCAGACGGCCGAAGGCGTACCAATTGGCTTGATCGAAATGCGAGCCCGTCCAGTTGCGGTCCGCGCCGATATTGGCGACGCCGGCCATGCCGGCGATTTGCTCTCGGACAAGAGATCCTTGGCCGTGCGCATAGGTGTCGGTGTCGAGCGTCTCCTGCCACATCGTTCCCAGATAGGCGAGATGCGTGGCGAACCCCAGATATTCCTTGGTCACTTGCACTTCCAGCATGAGCCGGGTTTTTGGCATGGCGCCGAACGCCGGATGAAACGGTTCCCGCGGCTGGAAGTCGATGGGGCCGTTCTTCAATTGCACCAGCACGTTGCTGAGGAACTTCCCGTCGAGCGGCACGAATTCCGTGTAGGCCTGAGTGGCGCGGTCCGCCGGTTCTTTCTGCGAGTACACGAAGGCTCGCCACATGACGATGCCGCCATGGGGCTCGAGCGGCGCAGCAAGCATGTTGGCGCCATCAGCGTGCGAGCGCCCGTAATCCTGGGGTCCGGGCTGTCCTTCTGAATTCGCCTTGACGAGAAAGCCGCCGAAATCCGGGATGTAGTGATAGATCTCTTCCGTCTTCGCACGCCACCATGCGCGAACTCCGGGGTCGAGCGGATCGGCAGTTTTGAGTCCGGCGATTTCCATCGGCGCGCTGAAGCGCGCGCTCAAGTACACGCGCAAACCATAGGGGCGAAACACATCGGCAAGCGCAGCCGCCTTGCGCAGGTATTCCGGTGTCAGACTGAGTGCACTGGCATTGACGTTGGTGAGTACGGTGCCGTTGATGCCCAACGACGCGCAGGCGCGCGCATAGTCGGTGTAGCGAGGGTCGAGATAGTCGGGCAGCTTCTGCCAGTCCCAGAGCGATGCACCTGCGTAACCGCGCTCGACGAAGCCGTCGAGATTGTCCCAATGGTCGAGCACGCGATGCTGCAGGTGCGGTGTGGATAGCACGTTGAGCTCATCGACGGGTTGATGCGTCTGTAGCAATCGCAGCCAATGAAACACGCCGTACAGCACGCCCGCGTCGCGATTGCCCGCGATGACGGTGGTGGAATGACCGTCGACCTTCACGCTGCGAATGACATAGCCTTCATCGCCTGCAGTGCGCAAATCGAGATGCAGCGCCGCGATGACAGCCGAGGATCGGGGCGTTCCTACCATAATGGCGCCGTCCTGCGTGGGACGCGCCACCTCGCGTGGGGCGGCATTCAACAGGCCGTCGAGCCCGCGCAGCAATTCCACGCGTGCGGCCTTCAAAGTCGCTGTTTCTTGGCCCATCACCAGTTGGGTTGCAGCATGGCGATAGGGCTCTATTAGAGAAGCCTCTACCGGTTCGTAGCGTAGCCATAGCCGGTAGCCGTCTTCCGCACTGGCCGGGACGCCTACAGCGAGCAACAGGCCCGCGAGTCCTGATAAGAACGTCGCCCTGCAGAGAAAGCCCCGGATTAGCGATATTTCGTTAAATCGCAAACAGGGATTGCACTCGGATGACACCGCTGTCATTATGGCGTCGTAGAGCGCTGCTATCGATGCCCGCAGGGGCGAGATGAGAAGTTGAAGGCGCCACATGCAAGCGGCTACGCCCCTCGGGGTGTGCAGGCCAGGGGGACGGATGAAAAAGTTGTTCGGCACGATTGGCTGCATTTTGGTTTCCACGCTGTTGCTGGTTCTGCCGGCGTCAGGCGATACCGTGGCCAACCGTCACTACCAGAATTTTCGAGTAGCGGTCTATGTCACCGTCGACTCGACCATACGGCTCGCCGATCCGCAAATCCGCGAGCAGGAATTCGACCGTGTCAGCTCCCAGCTGCACATCGACAAGGTCTATCTCGAAGTGTATCGCAATCGACAGTTTGCGACGGATGCCCAGATCGATGCGGTAAAGCGCTTCTTCTCCCAGCACGGTGTGCAAGTTTCCGGAGGCATTACCTTGGCCGCCGGCAACCAGAGCGGGCAATTTGGGACCTTCGATTACGAGTTGCCGCAGGATCGCGACGAGTGCCGCAAGGCCGTGGAGTTGGCGGCCCGGCATTTCGATGAAGTCATTCTCGATGACTTTTTCTTCTATACCAGCAAGAGCGATGCGGATATCGCGGCGAAGGGCACGCGCAGCTGGAGCCAGTATCGCCTCGACACCATGCGAAGTGTCGCGAAGGATCTTGTATTGGGGTCTGCCAGGGCGGTCAATCCAAAGGTCAAGATGATCATCAAGTACCCGAACTGGTACGAGCATTTTCAGGGCCTGGGTTACGACCTGGAGAAGGAGTCCCAGCTGTTCGACGCCATTTATACGGGCACCGAGACTCGCGATCCTTTCATCACCGATCAGCTGTTACAGCAGTATGAGAGCTACGAGATTTATCGCTTCTACAGCCACATTCGGCCGGGCGCGAATCTCGGCGGATGGGTGGATACCTACGATACGCGATACGTGGAACGCTACGGCGAGCAGCTCTGGGACACCTTGCTGGCCAAGGCGCCGGAAATCACGCTGTTCAACTGGCGCGCCGTGGCCCAGGCAGAGGCGGTGCTACCAGGCGACCGTCCGTGGAGCGGCGAGAAGACCAGCTTCAGCTGGGATGAAATGGTATCCGGATACAAGCCTGCCAAGCAGGATGCAGGCCCGGGCTGGGGCAGGGTGGCAGGGTATTCCTTCGATAAGATCGATCCGGTACTGGGGCACCTGGGCAAACCCATCGGTATTGCAAGCTACAAGCCGTACCAGTCGACAGGCGAAGACTACCTGCATAATTACTTGGGCAATATCGGCATACCCATCGACCTGAGGCCGGATTTTCCGGCGGACGCCGACGTCGTCCTACTGACCGAGTCGGCGAAATTCGACCCGCAAATCGTCGCCAAGATTAAAAGCCAGCTGACGGCCGGTAAGACTGTGGTCATCACCTCCGGTCTGTTGGGTGCTCTGCGGGATAAAGGCATTGAAGACATCGCCGAGATCGAGCCGACCGGCCGAGTCGCGGCGATACATGACTTCCTTGATGGTTTCGGCGCTGGGCGGGGAACCAGCCTGAATGATCCCGGCGAAGATTTGCCTGCCGTGTTGTTCCCGGAAATCCGCTTTCTCACGAACGACAGTTGGCCGATTATTCGCGGCGTCGCCGGCGCCAAGGGTTTTCCAGTGATGCTCATGAACCATTATTCGCGCGGCACACTCCTGGTACTGGCGATCCCCGAGAATTTTGGCGACCTCTATTCGCTGCCGCGCGGCCTATTGTCGAAAATCCGGGCGTATTTGATGCCCGATTTCCCGGTGCGTATCGATGCGCCGTCGCGCGTCGCGTTGTTTGCTTACGACAACAGTGCTTTCGTGGTGCAGTCGTACCGCGCGGACCAATCGTCCGTGGAGGTCTCCGCGCCGGGTGCGAATCTGCGGCTCCGTGACCTCAGTACGGGCGAAAGCATCGCCGCCCTGGCGACGCCAGCAGCGCCGAAAGGCGGTGGCACGCAAAAGGGCGGCCCGGCAGAGCCGCCGCGAACCACTTTCAAGGTGAATATCGGTGCCCATAGTTTTCGCGCTTTCGGATTGGAAAAGTAGAGCTGTTGTGAATATGACGCGAAATGGAATGTTGTTGATTTCGGTTCACAACCGTGCTTATACTTGCGCCAAGAAGGTAGCGCTACCATTTAACTAAAGGGCAGCTACACAAATGTTTGGGAGGCATCTACACACACGTTTAACGAATGATTTTTTCGGCTCTTGTCGCACTTGCGACTTGCGGCTGGCTATTGCTGCTTTACAACGATACGCACGGGGAGTGATATAAATGAGCCGAAAAACACGGCGGAATGCTTCTAAGAATGCAGCCAAGAAAACTGCAGTGGATGTACGCGCACCAATCAATCGTCTGGCCTACGCCATCTCTGGCCTGGCGCTTGGTTCCATGGCCTTCAGCGGTTCGCTGTATGCCGCGGACGCCACGACTCCAGCTCCAGCATCGTCCGATGACTTGACGGAAATCGTCGTCACGGGCATCAAGGCGTCCATCCAGAAGAGCTTGGATATCAAGGAACAGTCGATCGGTGTGGTGGATGCGATTTCCGCCGAAGACATCGGTACGTTCCCTGATTCGAATCTCGCCGCCGCCATTCAGCGTATTCCCGGCGTTTCGATCAGTCGTGGTACCACCAGCATGGGCGGTGTTCCCACCTCGACCGGCGCGGCCACCGAAATCACGGTGCGCGGCTTCGGTCCTGCGTTCAACGAAACGTTGATCGACGGCCGCCCGCTGGCCTCGGGCACGACGGCGCAAGGGTTCGACTTCAGCACGGTCGGCGCGGACTTCGTGAGCCAAGTCGACGTCATGAAGACGCCGGACTTCGCCTTGTCCAGCGGCGCGATCGGCGCAACCATCAACATCACGTACCCGAAGCCCTTTGATCACCCGGGTCTGCGCCTCGCGGGTTCGGTGTCGGCCACCGATTCGCCGGACGCCAGCAAAGCCACGCCGAATGGTGGCCTGCTGTTCAGCGATACTTTCTTCGGCGACACCATCGGCGTGTTGGCCGACGTGGCGTATGCGGAACACAAGACTCTCGCCAATCACGTCAACAGCCAAGGTTGGGAAGGCTTCCAGCTAGCCCCCTCGCAGCTGAAGGGCGCGGCGGCGGGCGCTTCGACGGTGGGGAGCATTCCTTCCTGGTTCGATCAGGACTATGGCATTTACCAAGAACACACCGACGATCAGCGTAAAGACGCTCGCTTGGTGCTGCAATGGCATCCCAACGATGACTTGATGATCACCGCCGACGATAACTACTCCAGCGACTTACTGAAGCAGTATCAATACGGCTACAGCGTGTGGTTCAACGGCCCCTCGCTGACCAACGCCACCCGTGGCGCCGACGGCACCTTGACCAGCTGGAACCAGCCCAATACGCCCACCGACTTCCAGTCGCAGGTGAACGGCTCCGTCATCGAAAACAACGAAGTCGGCTTGAACGTTGCCTGGAATGTGAACAGCAAGTTCAAGGCGGCATTGGATGTCGATCAATCGGTGTCGAAGTTGAACCCGTCAGGCCAGTTGAGCAGCATCGATTCGGACGTGGGTTACGGCCCCTCTGCGACGGGCGGCACCAATGGCAATGATATCGGCCTTGCAGGTGTCGCAGGCGGTGCGTTGCCTTATTTGACCGGCTACGGCCCGAATGGCAACACCGCGGACGTACTGGGTACGGGCATCATTGGATCGCATGTGTATCCGATGACCAGCAATCAGAACACCGAGACGGTGAATCAGCTGAATCTGTCGGGCGATTGGAAGGAAGATAAGTTGGACCTGAAGTTCGGCTTCCAATATGTCGGCGACAACAAACAGCTCAGCTCGTTCAGCGATTTCGCGAATAACCAGTGGCAGTCGTACTCCGGCTACGGTGCAGCGTCGAATAACTATACGACGGCTTGCGCCGGTACACCTGCTACCGCGGCTCCTCCGGGCGTCGCCTGCGGAACACAAATTCCCTTGGGCGCCACATTGCCTCAGAGCCTGTTCACAGGTTCATTCAGCACGGGCGGCAACTTCATCCCGGGATTCAAGAACAACGGCAATCTAATTCCGAATGTGCTGCAGTTCAGTTCCGCTCAGGTCCTCCAATACCTGGAGAGCTTGGGCAATCCGCAGGCGAAGTACGTTCCTGGATATGCGTACACCAACGCGGGCATCAGTCCGGCCTATAACGGTATCTACGACCTCGAGTCGGTTGCCGGCAGTTATCAGATCGTCAATCAGAAGACGTTCGCGCCGTATTTCATCATCACGCAGCAGGCCGAGATTGCGGGCATGCCGTTGACCATCAAGGAAGGTCTGCGTGACGAAGAAATTTACCTGACGTCATCTGGTTTGGGTCAGCTGCCGACCGCCATT
>Ga0302314_10022164_pt1 | contig 10426 bp, 11 predicted proteins | sample III_Palsa_N2_3_FD_200533 | JGI IMG/M metagenome (GOLD analysis project Ga0302314, IMG submission 200533) | Peat permafrost microbial communities from Stordalen Mire near Abisko, Sweden - III_Palsa_N2_3 | ecosystem: Environmental > Terrestrial > Soil > Palsa > Peat permafrost | place: Sweden... | reverse complement strand
GTGCTGCTGGAACGGGAGCGTCAATGCGCCAAGGGGTGCTCGAACTTCGAGAGTTCTACGCCACGCCCCTGGGGCGGGTGGCGCGCGAGATGGTGTCCCGAAAGGTGGCGGAGGCCTGGAGCGATGCGCGCGGCCTCGACCTCCTGGCGCTGGGCTACGCCACGCCGTTTCTGGACGGCCTCGGCGGGGAAGCGCGCCGGGCGGTGGCGGTCATGCCGGCCGGACAGGGCGTAGAGTTCTGGCCCGCCGGCGAGCGCAACCGGGCCTGTCTGGTCGAGGAGGGTTCTCTGCCCCTGCCCAACGCCCTGTTCGACCGAGTTCTCGCGGTTCACGCTCTCGAGGAAAGCGACAACCCTCTGCGCCTCCTGGAGGAGATATGCCGCGTCATGGCGCCGTCAGGGCGGCTCATCCTGGCGGTCACCGCCCGCCACGGACTGTGGGCCAATGCCGAGAACAGCCCCTTCGGACACGGTCGACCGTTCAGCCGCCGACAGCTGGAGCGGCTGGTGCGCGAGGCGGAGCTGTCGCCGGTCAGCTGGACCCGCGCGCTCTACGCCCCGCCGCTCGGCTGGGCTTCACGCTGGGCCGAGGGATTCGAGCAGGCGGGCGCGCTGCTGTGGCCGCCGTTCGCCGGCGTCATCCTCATGGAAGCGATTAAGCAGACCTTCGCCGTCCGCCCCAAGGGCCGGCCAGCGCGCGTTCCCGTCCGGGCCTTGCCGGGCTTCGCACCCGCGCCCGCGGGCCGGAAGTCCCGCCACGCCTTCGATCGCCAAGCCATCACCTCCCTCTACGGAGAACGGATCTCATGAAATTCATCATCGCCGTCATCAAGCCCAGTTGCCTGGACGCCGTGATCGACGCTGTCGCCCATGCCGGCGCCTCAGGGCTGACCGTGACGGAGGTGCGCGGCTACGGGCGTCAAAAGGGCAAGACCGAGGTCTACCGCGGCGCCGAGTACGAGGTGCGGCTGGTGCCCAAGGTGCGCCTGGAAATCGCCGCGCCCGACGAAATGGTCCCGGGCATCGTCTCCGCCGTGGCGGCGGCGGCCAACACGGGCAAGATCGGCGACGGCAAGGTCTTCGTTCTCGACCTCGAACAGGCGCTGCGCATCCGCACCGGCGAGCAGGACCTCGACGCCATCGGCGAGTAACGTCAGCTTCGCCGGCTGAGCAGGAACAGCGCCGCCTCGGCGCGCCAGTTCTCGATTTCGCGGGAGGGATCCATGGCGCGCGCCCGCTTGCCGGCCGCCAGCGCGGCGCAGGCGTCGATGGACAGCTTCAGCTCGTCGCAGATCGCCGTGAAGTCCCGCACCGTGCACAGGTGGATGTTGGGTGTGGCCCACCAGGGTTCGGGGAGCGCCCCGGTGATCGGCATGCGCCCGTGCAGCAGCAGATCGATCCGCACCCGCCAGTAACCGAAGTTCGGCAGCGACACGATCGCCTGGTCGGCGATCCGTAGCAGTTCGGCCAGCACGTGCCGGGGCCGCAGCACGGCCTGCAGCGTCTGCGACAGGATCACATAATCGAAGGCGCGGGCCGGGAAGTAGTCGAGATCGCGATCCGCGTCTCCCTGCACCGCCGCCAGCCCCCGCGCCAGGCAGGCCGACACGCCCTCGGGGCTGATCTCCAGGCCTCGCCCGTCGACCTGGTTCTCGCGCACCAGCAACTCGAGCAGGCCGCCTTCGCCGCAGCCCACGTCGAGCACCCGCGAGCCTGGCTTGACCAGCCGCAGGATCTCCTTGAAGTCCTCGCGAACCGCCTGGCTCATCGTGGGACTGCGCCCGTCAGCCGCCACTCGTCACGCCCCGGCCGCCAGGCCTCTGGCCTGGGCCGCCGAAGCCATGAAGCCGCCCAAGGCCTCGCGCAGCACCGGCTCGTCCAGCAGAAAGGCGTCATGGCCCTTGTCGCTGTCGATCTCCACGAAGCTCGCCCGCGCGCCGGCCGCGTTGAGAGCCCGGACGATGGCCCGGCTCTCCACGGTCGGATAGAGCCAGTCGGAGGTGAAGGAGAACACGCAGAAGCGCACCTCGCGCGCCGGCCGGAACACGTCGGCCAGGACGCCGCCGCGGTTCGCCGCCAGGTCGAAGTAGTCCATCGCCCGGGTGATATAGAGGTAGGAGTTGGCGTCGAAGCGGTCGACGAAGCTGGCGCCCTGGTGGCGCAGGTAGCTCTCGATCTGGAAGTCGGCGTCGAAGCTCCACGACAGGCCGTCGCGTTGCAGCTCGCGCCCGAACTTGCGGTGCAGAGCCGGCTCTGAGAGGTAGGTGATGTGCGCGGCCATCCGGGCCACCGCGAGCCCTTTTTCAGGCCGGACTCCCTGGGCGGCGTAGTCGCCCCCCCGCCAGTCGGGATCCGCCATGATCGCCTGGCGCCCCACCTCGTGGAAGGCGATGTTCTGGGCTGAATGGCGGGCCGCCGCCGCGATGCAGACCGCGGCAAACAGGCGGTCGGGGTAGTCGGCCGCCCATTGCAGGACCTGCATGCCGCCCATGGAGCCGCCCACCACCGCAAACAGCCGCTCGATCCCGAGCGCCTCCACCAGCATCGCCTGCGCGCGCACCATGTCGGCGATGGTGATCATCGGAAAGGCGAGGCCCCAGGGCTTTCCCGTCGCCGGATCGACGGACGACGGACCGGTGCTGCCCATGCAGCCGCCGACCACGTTGGAGCAGATGATGAAGTAGCGCTCGATGTCCAGCGGCAGCCCAGGGCCCACCAGCGTGCGCCACCAAGCCCGGCGGCCCGTCACCGGGTGGTCCGACGCCACGTGCTGATCGAGGGACAGGGCGTGGCAGATCAGGATTGCGTTCGACCGCTCGGCGTTCAGCCGTCCATACGTCGTGAAGGCGATCTGCAGCCCTTCGATGCAGCCTCCGGAGTCCAGTTTCAGAGGCTGGTCAGCCGGAAACGTCAGCACGCTTCCGCTGTCCAGATCGGCGCGCAAAGCCTGTTGGATCGACATCCGGCGGTAGGAGCGGAATCGCCCCCGCCGTGTCAAACCAAAAGCGTCGGCCGAGCGCCCAAACCTCCCCCAAAAAACTTCGGCCCGGCAGAGCTTTCGCTCATGCCGGGCCTTGTCTCCTGCCTTCAGTCGGGGGGGGCGAAACAGCAGGCGGGAGACATCACGGAAACGCCCTCGCTTCAGGACAGTTCCAGGCCTCGCGAAATATTTTCGTGGGGAAATAGCGCTCGAGGGCCCGGCGGGTACGAGTGGATTGGGCGGCAAGCACCCGATCACCGCCAACGCCGGTCTGGCGCTCCAGGATCAGGAGAAGCGCGCCGCCAGCTTTGAGAGTCCCTGATCGATCAGGGGATCGGAGGCGGCTCCGGCGATGCGGCTGGCGAACACCGCCTCGGCGGCTTGCGCGGCCATCTCAGCCGCGGCGGCCTTGACCTGGCCGGCGGCCTGGGCTTCGGCGAGGGCGATCCGGCGTTCGGCCATCTGGCCGCGGCGCCTCACGTCCTCCTCCAGCTTCACGGCGGCTTCGGCGCGCATCCGCTCAGCGTCCTTTTCGGCGTTCCTCAGAAGCTCGGCGGCCGCCCGCTCGGTCTCGGCGCGCTGGGTCTGGATCTGCGCCAGGAGCGCCTGAGCCTCCTCGCGCAGGCGTTTGGCCTCATCGAGATGCGCCTGCACCTTGGCGGCCGCGTCGTCGAGCGCCTTGGCGGCCATCCCGGGAACCTTGGCGCGCCAAAGCACGACGAAGAACACCACGATGGCGATCATGATCCAGAACTCGGCGTTCTGCGGGTCTAGCAAAGGGGGCACGGGGGCCTCGCTTCCTTCGGGTATGCTAGGACGCGGGCGCGTCGGCGAGCGCGCGCTCGACCTCGGCCCTGTCGGCCTGGGTTCCGCTGAGCCGGGCGATCATCGCCTGGGCGGTCTCCACGGCGATGTCGCGCACGTGAGTCATGGCCTCGCTGCGGGCCGCGTCGATGCGAGCCTCGGCCGCGGCCATGATTTCGGAGAGCTTGGCTTCCTCCTGCGCCTGGCGGGCGGCCGCGGCGGCCTTGGCCTCGGCCTGGGCGTCGGCCGCCACCTTCTGAGCCCGCGCGCGGGCGGCCGCCATCTCGCCGGCGGCCGTCTCGAGTTCAGCCGCGGCGGCGTCGCGCGCGCGCCTGGCGTCGCCGATGTCGCCGGAGATCTTGTCCTCCCGCGCGTCGATGGTCCCCCCGACGGCCGGCACGAAGACCCAGTTGAACAGGGCGAACAGCACGGCGAAGATGATCAGGATCCAGACCATTTGGCCCGGCCACTCGCTCACATCGAACTGAGGCAGTCCGCCCGACCCGCCCTTCTCCGCGGCGGAGGCGGCGACGGCCGCTGCTGTCGCGGGATCGGCCATGCTGGGCCTAGACCTTAACGAAGAGGATGACGAAGCCCATGACCAGCCCGAAGATACCCATCGATTCAGCCAGAGCCATGCCGAGGAACAGCCACACGCGCTCGCCGGCGGCGCCGGCCGGGTTGCGGATGGCGGCTTGCAGATAGTTGCCGAACAGGATGCCGAGGCCGGCGCCGGCGCCGATCAGGCCGGTCATCGCCAAGCCCGCGCCGATGTATTTGGCGGCAGTAACGTCCATTGGAGAGGGGTCCTTCGAGGTCTGTTGGAGGAAAAGCTAGTGGCCGTGATCGAGATTCACGACTTCGTTGAGGTAGACGCAGGTCAGGGCTGCGAAGACGAAAGCCTGCAGGAACGCGACGACGAACTCCAGCGCCAGCAGGGCGACGATCACCAGGAATGAGACCGCCGAGCCGATCAGGCCGAGCTTGGCGAGGCCGGCGCCTTCGAGGCCGAACAGGCCAAGGCCGATGACGAAACTGGCGAACATGTAGGTCACCACGTGGCCGCCCAGCATGTTGCCGAACAGTCGCATCGCCAGGGTGAGCGGGCGCACGGAGAACGAGATGAACTCGATGAGCACCATCGGAATGGCGACGCCCAGTGGCATGCCGGGCGGAAAGAACAGCTTAAAGAAGCCAAGGCCGTTGCGCGCGAAGCCGACCACCAGGACGATGGCGAAGGTCATCACCGCCAGCGTGGCGGTCACCGCAAGCTGCGCGGTGACGGAGAAGCCGCCGGGCGCCAGGCCGATGAGATTGAGGAAGGCGATGAACAGGAACAGAGTGAAAACGAACGGCAGAAAGGGGCGGCCGCGGTCGCCGATGATGCCGCCCGTCAGGGTTCCGTCGACCATGTTGTAGAGCATCTCGGCGAGGGCCTGCATGCGGCCGGGCACGATCTGGCGACGCGCCGCCAGGAAGAAGAATCCGGTGATCAGGATCGCCGCGATCAGCATGAACAGCACCGAATTGGTGATCGACATGTCGAGCATCCCCAGTCCCGGGACGGGAATGGGAGGCCAGTCCACCACCTTGTGGACCAGGAACTGTTCCATCGGCTCGATAGCGGCCATCGGTCTCTTTAAGTCCTCACACCCTCAACATCATCAGTCGTCTTCATCGTCGTCCGGCGGCGCGGGTGGTCCCGTCCCGCCGCCCATCCGGGCGCTCATTCTCGACGCCGTCCGGACGGTCGAGTAGATCGACAGTCCCGCGCCGATCAACAACCCGCACACCAGACCCCAGGGGCTGGTGTGCGCATAGTGATCGACAAGCCACCCCAGGCCGATCCCGCCCAGGACCCCACCGAGCATCTGGCCCAGCAGGCGGTAGCCGGCCCCTGCCTCGCCGCCCATGCCGGACGGCGTCTTCCGGCGTCCGGCCTCGAAGGAAGCCAGGTCCGTATCGAGTCGGGCCAGGGGATCCGGGCCCGCGGCGCCGGGGCTCGGTCTGGACTTTTGCGGCCGTTTCATCGAGCCTCGCTGTCCCATCTCGGCCCGGCCAAGTCGCGGCGGAACCTATAGAGACGAGTGCGGTGCGTCAAGACTGGCCGCCGCGCGATTAAACAATTGTTTTATTTATATAATTCCAAGAACTGAGCGCCCGGAGGGCTATCGCTCGGCGAGCGCCTCCGCCTGCCGCAAGTCGACCGAGACCAACTGGGAGACGCCCTTTTCGCGCATGGTGACGCCGTAGAGGCGGTCCATCCGGGACATGGTCAGGGGGTTGTGGGTGATGGTCAGGAACCGGGTCGGGGCGCGGCGGCGCATCTCGTCCAGGAGATCGCAGAAGCGCTCGACGTTGGCGTCGTCCAGCGGCGCGTCGACTTCATCAAGGACACAGATCGGCGCGGGGTTGGCGAGGAAGACGGCGAAAATCAGGGCTACGGCGGTCAGCGCCTGTTCGCCGCCGCTCATCAGGCTCATCACCGCCATCCGTTTTCCCGGCGGGCAGGCCAGGATCTCCAGGCCGGCCTCCAGAGGATCGTCGGATTCCACCAGGCGCAGCTCGGCCGATCCGCCCTCGAAGAGCGTCGTGAACAGGTCGCGGAAGTGGCCGTCGATGACGGTGAAGGCGTTGGTCAGCCGTTCACGTCCTTCGGCGTTGAGTTCGTCGATGGCGCGGTTGAGCCGCCGCAGCGCGCCGGCCAGATCGGCCCGTTCCTCGGCCATGGTGGTCAGCCTCGCCGCCACCTCGACGGTCTCGTCCTCCGCTAGCAGATTCACGGCGCCCATGGCGTCCCGGTCGCGCTCCAGCGCGGCCAGGTGGGTCTCCACGCCGGCGGCGTCGGGGGGCACGGCGACGGCGTCGGCGGCCAGTCGCGCGCCCAATTCTTCGGGCGTAAGCGCCAGAGCGTCCCATATCGCCCGCCCATGCTCGGCTACCCGCGCCAGCGCGCCCTCGAGCCTCGCCTCGGCGCCGGCGCGTGACTCCCGGATGTCGGCGACGCGGGCCTCGGCCGCCCTGGCCCCCCGATCCGTCTCGGCCCGGCGGCTTTCCGCCTCGGCGAGCGCGTCGGCGGCGCGCGACTTGCGCGTCTGGGCTGTCGCCAGCGCGTCGAGCAGACGCGAGCGGCGAGCCTCGATATCCGGGGCGGCTTCAAGGGCGGCGCCCAGACTTTCCTGGGCGCTCCGCCGCCGCTGCGCCAGTTCGACCTGACGGCGCTGCGCCGCCTCCGCGCGACGTTCCCAGTCGGCGTGTTCCCGGGTCAAGGCCTCCCGGCGCCGTAGCCGGCCGTCCCGCACGCCGATCTCGCGGTCGAGCGCCGCGCGCGCCTGGAACGCCGCCTCGCGCGCCCGCGCGGCCGCCATGCGCGCCGCTTCGAGCCGTTCGGCCCCGACACTGCCGGCGGGCAGCGTTGCAACGGCGCCCTGAGCCTGCTCCACATCGGTCCCGGCGCCCGTCGCCTCGTCGCCGAGCCTCGCGAGCGTTTCGTCCAGCGATGCAGCGCGGGCTTCCCGCCGGCCGCCCTCCCGCTGCAGCCGCTCGACGGTTTCCCGGGCGCGCGCCAGATCAACTTCCGCGGCGCGCGGGCGAGCGCGCGCCGCGGCCACCGCCTGGACGGTGGCCGTCAGCGCGGCCGCAGCGAGCTCATGGGCTGTCCGGATCTCGGCTGCGCGCGGCCGAAGAAGCGCAATCTCCGCCTCGAGGCTCGCAAGGCGGCTCTTCTGTTCCAGGCGGACCTGGGCGGGCCGCGGCGCTTCGGCCGTCACCGTGAAGCCGTCCCATCGCCAGAGGTCCCCCTCACGCGACACCAGCCGGGCCCCGTTCGGCAATCCCTTCTGCAGTCGCGCGCCGTCGCCGCGATCGACAAGGCCGATGAACCCCAGCCGGGCGGTGAGTTCCGGCGGCGCCGCGACCTTGGGCGCCATCGGCGCCACGCCGTCGGGCCAGGCCGGCGATCCGGCGTCGCGGCCGCCCCAGAAGCTCGGCGCCCGGGGATCCAGGGCCGCGCCGAGGTCGTCGCCGAGCGCCGCCGCCAGCGCGGCCTCCAGACCCGGCTCAACGGCGATGGCGTCAAGGGCGGTGGAGAATGCGCTTCCAGGGGTGGCCGACGCGAGCTTGGCGAGGCCCCCGGCCTCGGTCGCCTTGCGCCCCAGGTCGTCCTCGATCGCGCGCGCCGCCTTGCGCGCCTCGGCTTCCTCACCCGTCGCCTTGGAATGGCTGCGTTCGGCCACATCCAGCTCCTGCCGCCGTTGGGCGAGGGCCGAGGTCGCGGTCTCCAGGATGGCGATGGCGCCGGCGAGGGTCGGATCGGCGAGCGGGCCGAGGGCCGCGCGTTCGGCGCGCGCCTGCGCCAGGGCCTGAGCCAGTCGCGTCGAACGGGTTTGCGCTTCTTCCAGCCGCGCCCGCGCCGCGCGCGCCTCGGCCTGACCGGCGGCGACGCTCGCGGCGGCGGCTTCAAGTTCGGCTTCCGCCCGTGCGCGTGCGCCATCGGCCTCGACGGCGGCGGCGTCCAGCTGCGGGATGCGCTCGGGCGCCGCGGCGATGTCTCGCTGGGTCTGGCCGAGGTCCTGGGCTATCCGGTTCAGCGTCTCCGCCGCCTCGGCCCTGGCTTGAGCCTCCCGGTCGAGGTCGGCGTCGATCTGCGCGATGTCGGCGGCGAGGCGGCTCGCGTCGGCCTTGGCGCTCTCGAGCGCCCGTTCGAGCCGATCCTGTTCGATCGCCACGTGGTGCAGGATCGCCGCCGCGGCGGTGTCCTCCTCACGCAGCGCCGGCAGGACGGTCAGCGCATCAAGAGCGGCCGCGGTGGTGGTCGCGGCCGTCCGGCCGGCAGCCTCCGCCGCGGCGCGCGCCTCGTCGACCTCCGCCTGGGCCGCGTCCCGCACGGCCACCGCTTCGGTCCATCGCGCATGCAGCACGGCGCTCTGCAGGCTGCGGATCTCGGCCGCCAGCTTCCTGTAGCGGGCGGCGGCGCGGGCCTCCCGGCGCAGCCGTCCGAGATTGACCTCGAGCTCGCGGGCCAGGTCGTCCAACCGCTGGAGGTTGGTCTCGGCGCCTTTGACCTTCAGTTGCGCCTCGTGCCGGCGGCCGTAGAGGCCCGAGACCCCGGCCGCCTCCTCCAGGATGCGGCGGCGGTTCTGCGGTTTGGCGGCGATCAGTTCGGAGATCTGGCCCTGGCGCACCAGGGCCGGGGAGTTGGCGCCGGTGGAGGCGTCTGCGAACAGCAGCTGGACGTCGCGCGCCCGCATCTCCACGCCGTTGACGCGATAGCTGGATCCAGCCCCGCGATCGATCCGACGCGCCACCTCAAGCGTCGGGTCGGTGATGAAGCGGGAGGGGGCGGCGCCGTCGGTGGTGTCGACCGTGAGGGTCACCTCGGCGTGGTTGCGACCGGGCCGGGCGCCCGAACCGGCGAAGATCACGTCGTCCATGCCCTCGCCGCGCATGGCCTTGGCGGAGTTGGCCCCCATCACCCAGCGCATCGCTTCCAGGAGGTTGGACTTGCCGCAGCCGTTTGGCCCGACGATCCCGGTCAGGCCGGGTTCGATGTGAAATTCGGTCGGGTCGACGAAGGACTTGAAGCCCGAAAGGCGAAGCCTCGTGAAATGCACGCTGGCGCCTTCGCTGTGGCTTTAGTGTTTGGCGCGGCCGATGGCGGCGGCGAGCACGTCGAGGCTTTCCTCGCCGTCGAACTTCTCGCCGCCCACGAAAAATGTCGGCGTGCCGGTGACCCCGTGCGCGGCCGCATCCTCCTGAGTCCGCTTCTGCAAGGCCTCGAGCGCCGCGGGGTTCTCAAGGCAGGCGTCGAACTGGTCGCGGGTCACGCCCGCGTGGTCGCCGATCTGTTGCAGCACGTCGATCCCCTTGTCGCCGATCTCACTCTGCCGGGCGAAAACGTCGTCGACGACCTGGAAGTATCTGCTCGGCGCGGCGCACCGGGCGAGCAGAAAGCCCGCCGCCGCCAGGGTTGGATTCCCCGTCAGCATCTCGTGGAACTCGAATCGGACCTTCCCCGTGTCGATGTACTGGCTGCGGAACTCCGGGAACACGTCGTTTGCCCACTTCGCGCAGTGGGGACACCCGACCGAGGCGTATTCGATCACCGTCACCGGCGCGCGCGGGTTGCCGAGCGACATCGCTTCGGCCGCTTGGCCGGGCGCCGCCGGCGAGGGCGGCGTGGCCGAGCCGGCGGGCAGGGCGACGGCGATCCACGCCGCCGCAAGGGTAAGGGGCGCCAGCCGGCTCACGAGGCCGTCTTACCCGAGGCCTTGGCCTCGGCCACAGCGGTGTCCAGTTCGCCCAGGGTCATCTCGCCCTTGTTGTAGACCTTGCCGTTGATGATGAAGGTGGGCGTGCTGTTGACGCCGTCATCCTTCACATAGTGCTCCCACCGGTCGTTCAACGCCTTCAGGGCGGCGTCGTCCTTGATGCACTTGTCGAACTGGGCGTCGGTCAGGCCGGCCGAGCGGGCGATGTTCAGCAGCACGGCGTGAGGATCGCCGCTGGCGAACATCTCCTGCTGGGCGTGATAGATGGCGTCGACCACCTGGAAGTACTTGTCCTTGCCGGCGCAGCGGGCGGTCAGGAAGCCGGCGGCGGCGATGGCCGGATCGCCGGTCAAGGCCTCGCGGGCGATGTAGTG
>Ga0302314_10022163_pt1 | contig 10426 bp, 8 predicted proteins | sample III_Palsa_N2_3_FD_200533 | JGI IMG/M metagenome (GOLD analysis project Ga0302314, IMG submission 200533) | Peat permafrost microbial communities from Stordalen Mire near Abisko, Sweden - III_Palsa_N2_3 | ecosystem: Environmental > Terrestrial > Soil > Palsa > Peat permafrost | place: Sweden... | reverse complement strand
AAGGGCGTGAACGATTCCCCGGCCGAGGCGCTGGCGTTGGTCAAGCTGCTGGCGGGCGTGCCGGCCAAGATCAACCTCATCCCATTCAACCCCTGGCCCGGCAGTCCCTACGAGTGCTCGGACCCCGCGACGATCGAGACTTTCGCGTCGATCGTGAATCGCGCCGGCTACGCCTCGCCCGTGCGCACGCCGCGCGGGCGCGACATCCTGGCCGCCTGCGGCCAGCTGCGCACCGAGAGCGCCAAGCCACGCGCCAGCGCCCGCCGCGCCCAGGTCGCCTGAGCTTCCGAGTCGCGATTGAAGCCGCCGCGCCCGTCGATCTGGCTGATCTGCCTCGCCGTCGTTGGTGGCCTCGCGGCCCTGGCGGTCGGTGCGCCATGGATGCGTGGGGCGCCGGCGCGGGCGCCGAAGGTCGGCCAGCCCCTGGCGCCGGCCTCTCTGTTCGACCCGGCCATCTGGGTCAGCACGCCGCCGCCTGGACCGGGCGGCGGCACCGCCTTCTCCGTCGACGGCCGCGGCGTCTGGCTGACGGCGCGGCATGTGGTCGAGGGCTGCGGCCGAACGGTCATCGTCACCGCGCCCGGCCATGGCGTAGCGGCGCGGGTCCAGATCACGCCCGGGCGAGAAACGGCCGTCCTCATCACGCGCGGCGGCTCGCCGGCGCTGCCGATCGCGCCGGCGGGCGTGTTAAGACGCGGCCAGCGGTTGTTCCATCCCGGGTTCCCGAGGTCGCGGCCCGGCGAGGCGGCCTCGGAGGTGCTGAGGCGCGCCACCCTGCTGGTCGGCTGGCGCGGCCTGCGGGCCGAACCGGTGCTGACCCTGGCCGAGGTGGGCCGCTGGCCTGCCCTGCGCGGTAGCCTGGCGGGCATCTCCGGCGCGCCGGTCCTGGATGGTGAGGGGCGCGTGCTGGGCGTGACGGTGGCCGAGAACCCCCGCCGCCGGCGTCTCTACGCCACCACGCCGGCCTCCCTGCGCGCGGCCCTGGCCGGGGCCGGCGTCACGCCATCGGGAGCCGCGGGCGAGGCCCTCAGTCAAGCGACCTGGCGCGGCGCCTCCGACGACCTGCGCGCCAACCTGAGCGTCGCCGAGGTGGAGTGCTTGGCGAGCTAGGAGATAAATTCCGACGGCTGGCGCGCGACTGTCAGTCGACGAGACCGTCGATCGAACGTCCGCGTCTGGACCGGACGCAAGCGGTAAAAATCGACCTAGGGCCGTCATTGGCAGGATCGCCTATTCGCCGCCGGCGGGTAGTGTCTCAGATTCTCAAATCGGCCCTTTGACAGGCATGGCGCCAGGAAATCCGAGCGCTTAACATCAGCGCGTGATTGCTTGGCTCAACACGCCGCTCGGGATCGGTATCTCCACGGCGGTCGCTTGCACCTTGGGTGCCGGCATTGGCTTCTCGCAAGACGGGACGCCACTTTGGCTTGCGCCTATCGGCGGAATAGGAGCCGGGGTGGTGGTCTATTTTTGGTATGGGTGGAGACGCAATGCCAAAGGGTCCTAACGGCCAGAAGCGCCCAGGCGATTTGAGCGGCGCGGCGGTCGTGGTCGATCGGCCTCGAGGCGGTAACCGCCTGCGGCGCGGACGCTCTGGGCGTCAACGGAACCAGCCGTCAGATTCTATCCACTATGACGCCGCCGGTTCCGGCGCGCGCGGCGGTTTGGCGAGCAGGAAGCTCAAGAGCAGCCCCGGGATGCCGACCGCGGCGCACAGGACATAGAACAGGGCGTAGGCGTCCAGCAGGGAGCGGCCGTGCTGCAGATGTTCGACGATGACGCCTGAAAAGCCCTTCAGGGTCTTGCCGGACCAGACAAGGGCCGAGGTGAGCAGGGCGTATTGCGTGGCCGTATAGCCGAGGCTCGTCAGGGTCGACATATAGACGGTCAGGGCCACCCCCGAGAACGCCATGGCCGCGCCGTCGAAGGTCATGATCGCTTCGAAGGCGGTGAGGTGGACCGGCCCGAGCGACGCCAAGGTCCAGTCGCCGCCGTGCGCGCCCATCAGGGCGAAGGCGGCCACGGCGATCGGCTGGACGACCGCGCCCACGATCAAGGTCGTACGGACACCCAGCCTCAGGCAGGAAATGCCGCCGAGGGCGATTCCCGAGATGGAAGCGATGAGTCCCAGCGAACTGCGCACACCGGCGATGGTCAGCATCGGGATGCCGAGCGCCAGGTAGTAGGGATTGGTCATCGGCCCGCGCATGTAGTCCGACAGGTGATAGGAGGAAATCAGCGCCAGCATGAGCACGGCCATGGCCAGGCCGTGAACGCGGAAAAACTCCACCAGGGGGCCGATGACGGCGTCGGCCGCGCCCGCCAGCGGATGGCGCCGCGCCTCGCCTGACTTGATCTCCATGACCTGGTCGGCGCGCTGGGGCTCCTTGACCAGGAAGGTGGCGACGATGCCGATGGCCATCATGCCCCCGAACAGGGCGTAGGAGACCGGCCAGCCCACCGCCTTGGCGAGGATGAAGATCCAGGCTTCCGTGGCCAGCAGGGCGATGCGGAACCCGAGCGAATAGGCGGAGGTGAGCAGGCCGAGCTCTTCGCCGTCCACCGCCGATTCGATGCGCCAAGCGTCGATGATCGTATCCTGCGAGGCGGCGCAGACGCCGGTGAACACCCCCGCCAGGGCCAGGAAGCTCAGGTGCGCCCGCGGGTCGGCGATCGACATGGCGACAAGGCCGGCGCCGACGCCGATCTGGGTGAGGATCAGCCAGCCTCGACGACGACCTAGACGGCCGGTAATCGGCGCCCGCAGCCGGTCAACCACGGCGCCGTAGACGAACTTCACCGCATAGGTGAGGCCGATCCACGACACGAATCCGATCGTCGCCAGGCGGATGTGGTCCTCGGCCAGCCAGTAGCCGAGGGTGTTGTTGATCAGCATGAACGGCAGGCCGGAGGAGAAGCCGAGCGCCAGCATCAGCGCGACCTTGGGCCGCCTGAGCGCGGCGAGGGTTTCCTTGAGGCCTTGCTTGCGGCGCGCCGGTGTCGACATGCGGCGGAAGATTGAAGCGCGTCGCGCCGCCCGTCCAGCGCGCGGTCAGGCGCCGGAGAGGAGAGGTGGGAATCTCATACGATCGTCCCCAACCCTACCGTCATAGCCGGGCGTCAGTCCCGGCTACCCATTCGGCGCTGGCGAGCGGGTGACCGTGCCGGGCACGGTCAATGCTCTGCCTTCGAGACGAACTTGGACAACTTCTGTAGCACCGCCCCACCGTGGCCATGCCGGCACGGCCACCCGCCGTTCGGCGTTCATGGGTCGTCGGGACTGACGCCCGGCGATAACGGTAGAGAGAAAGCATATGCGCTCACCCTGCCATGGGAGAGGTGGGGTTGCCGCAGCTTCAAACTGAGGCAGTCCCGTCAGGTCCGCGCTAGCGCCGCGCGGATAAGTTCCAGGCGGTCGTTGCCGAAATACATGTCGTCGCCGTTCACGAACATCGTCGGCGAGCCGAAGCCGCCGCGGGCAATGAGTTCGTCGGTGTTGGCCTTGAGCTGCGCCTTGATCTCCGGCGCGGCGGCCCGCTGCAAAACGTCCGCGTCGACGCCGGCGCGGGCACAGAGGGTCTCCAGAACGGCGTCCTGCGAGATATCCTGGTCCTCGCCCCAATAGGCCTGGAACACCGCCCTGGCGAAGCGGACGAGCTTGCCCTCCGGTTCGACCACCAGGCAGGCGCGCATGGCCTTGACGCTGTTCACCGGAAAGACCGTCGGCGGGAACTTGATCGCCACGCCAGTGACGCGCGCCCAATCGTGCAGGTCCTTGCGCATGTAGCGCGCCTTGGCCGGCACCGGCGTGGCGCGGCTCTGATAGACGCTCGGATTGACCGAATTGAACACGCCGCCGACGAGGAACGGTCGCCAGACGATCTCCGCCCCGAACTCCGCGGCGAGCGGTTGCAGGTTCTCGAAGGCGAGATAGGTCCACGGGCTCGAGCAGTCGAAGAACACCTCGATCACCGACGCCATCGCCCGCTCCCTTTCACCTTGCCCGCGCCGGCCCCCGGCCGTAATCACGCCCCCATGACTGAGGAGGCGCCCCAGGTGGTGGCCCGGCGATCCGCCGGGGCCATGTACACCCTCCTGTCGGTGATGTTCATCAACATCCTGGGCTTCGGCATCGTCGTGCCGTTGCTGCCGTTCTACGGAGCCTCGTTCCACGCCGCGCCCTGGCAGATCGCGCTGATCTTTTCAGCCTATTCCATGGGCACATTCATCGGCGAGCCGTTCTGGGGCCGGATGTCCGACCGCATCGGGCGCAAGCCGATCCTCGTCTCCACGGTGTTCGCCAACTGCGCCTGCTACGGGCTGTTGGCTTTCGCGCCCAACATCTGGCTGGCGTTCCTGATCCGCTTCGCCGGTGGCATGGCGGCCGGCAACGGCTCGGTGGTCCAGGGCTACATCGCCGACGTCACCCCGCCGGAGCTGCTCGCCGGCCGCATGGCCAGGCTGGGCGCGGCCTATAACATCGGTTTCATCCTGGGCCCCGCCGTCGGCGGCATCCTGGCTAAGCCGTCGGCCGGGACGATCGGTTTTCAGATTCCCCTGCTCGCCGCCTCGGCGCTGGCCGGCTGCTCGGCGATCGGCATCGTGCTGGCCGTGCGCGAGAGCCGCGCCAAGCCCAAGACCGACGTCAAGCCTCTCAGCCGCTGGGCCGCCCTCGGCGTCGTCGCCCGCCATCCCCTGATGGGGCCGGTCGTCCTGCTGACCTTTCTGGTCGGTTTCGCCTTCAACGGCATCGAGTCGGTGTTCGGCCTGTGGGCGCATCACCGGTTCGCCTGGCAGCCGAGCCAGGTCGGGATCTGCTTCGGCATTTCCGGGCTGGTGTCGTCGCCGACCCAGTTCTTGCTCACCGGGGCGCTGTCGCGCCGCTTCGGCGAGGCGCGCATGCTGGCGGTCGGCATGGCCGGAACCGTGATCGCCATGCTGTTGCAGCCGTTCGGCAACGGCGGCTGGGAGACCTACGCCCTCATGGCCATGACCGCCCTGTGCGCCTCGGTGGCCTTTCCAAACGCCGGCGCCTTGCTGTCGCGGGTGATCGGCGAGAACGATCGCGGCCAGATCCTGGGTCTCAACAACGCCGCCAACGCCCTCTCGCGCGTCGTCGGGCCGCAGGCCGCCAGCTTCGTGTTCACGGTTTTCACGGTGAACGGGCCGTTCTTCCTGGGCGCGGCGATCGTGGCCCCGGCGATCCTGCTGGCTCTGGCGGCCGGCCGGGCCTCGGCGAAGGCCGCCTGAACCGTGGCCGCCGGCGACCACACCTTCGTCGTCCTGGCCTATGGCGACTCGCCGTTTCTGCCCGGCTGTCTGGCGTCGCTCACCGCCCAGACGACCCCGCCCCGAATGGTCGTCTCGACCTCGACCCCGTCGCCGTTCATCGACGAGGCGGCCGCGGCGGTGGGCGCGCCGGTCATCGTCAATCCGGCCCGCGCGGGCATCGCCGCCGACTGGAACTTCGCTCTTGGCGCCGCGGACACGCGCTATGTCACCCTCGCCCATCAGGACGATGTCTACTATCCGCCCTTCCTCAACCGCAGCCTCGGCCTGCTGACCGCGAGCCCGCGCGCGGCCCTGGCGTTCACGGGCTACGTGGAGATCGACGATCACGGCGCTCCAAGCCGCTCGAAGATCAGCTTCGCCAAGCATGGACTGGAGCGGCTCGCCCTGGGCGCCGCCACCGCGCCGTCCCGCGCGCGTCTCCGCGCCTTTCTGTCGTTCGGCAATCCGTTGCCCTGTTCGTCGGTGACGTTCGACCAGACCCGACTGCCCGGCTTCGCCTTTTCGGACGCCTTCAGATCCAACCTCGACTGGGAGGCCTGGCTCAGGCTCGCGGACGCCGGGACCGTGTTCGCCCGCACCCCCGAACGCCTCATCGGCCGCCGGCATAACCCGCTCACCGCCACGTCGGCGCTCACCCGCGAGGGCGTGCGCCTGAGCGAGGACCTGACGATGTTTCGGCGATTGTGGCCCCGCCCGCTGGCCGATTTCATCGCCTTCGCCTACAGAGCCGGCTACAGCTAGAGCGGCGTTGGAGCGCGGAAAAGTCTTGTCCGAACCCGGTCAATCCGGCGGCGCGGTCGGCGTCTCCTTCGTCATGCCCTGCCTCGACGAAGCGCTGTCGCTGACGGCGTGCATCGTCGCTATCCGCGACGCAGAGGCAGGGATCGCGGAGCGGTATGGTCTGACCTCCGAAATCGTGGTCGCCGACAACGGCAGCACCGACGGCAGCCAGGCCTTGGCGGAGGGCCTTGGCGCACGGGTCGTGCCGGTGTCCCAAAAAGGATATGGCGCGGCCTTGAGCGGCGGCTTCCAAGCCGCGAGCGGGCGCTACCTCGTCATGGGCGACGCTGACGGCAGCTACGACTTCCGCGAGGCTGTCGCCATGATCGGCGCACTCGAGGGCGGCGCCGACCTGTGCATGGGATCCCGCTTCAAGGGCGGAATTCGGCCCGGCGCCATGCCGTGGAAGAACCGCTACATCGGCAACCCGTTGCTCACCGGCATCCTCAACCTGCTGTTCCGCGCCGGGATCGGCGACGCCCATTGTGGCCTGCGCGCCCTGACTCGCGACTGCTTCGACCGCCTGCATCTCACCGGCACGGGCATGGAGTTCGCCAGCGAGATGGTGATCAAGGCCGCGCTGAAGGGCGAGAAGATCGTCGAGCGTCCGGCGACACTGTCGCCCGATCTTCGCAACCGGCCGCCCCACCTGCGGCCCTGGCGAGACGGCTGGCGGCACCTGCGCTACCTGTTCATGCTGAGTCCGGCGTGGCTCTTCGCCTTGCCAGGCGGCGTGGCCATGGCCGCGGGCGCCTTCATTCTGGCAGCGTCAGGCGCCCATTTCCTCGTGGCTCCGCGCGCGCCGTTTTTCTTCGGTAACTACTGGGACGTGCTGGCCAGCGCCCTTGTCGCCGTGGGCCACATCGCCCTGGTGCTCGCGTTAGCCAGCCACCTGCACGGCGTCCGTTCCGGCTTCCGGAAGGCGCCGCCGCTGTTCATGGGGCTGGCGCGCTGGCTCAATCTGGAAAGCATGATCTTCGGGGGTGTGGCTCTGGCCGGCCTGGGCGTGGCCGATCTGGTCGCCGTGTTCGCGGCCTGGAACAGCCACATATTGACTCACGCCGACTCGGTGTTCCCGGTGGTGCTCGGAACCTTGCTGATGACCCTGGGCGCCCAGACGGTCCTGGGCGGCTTCCTGCTCGCCATCATCGGCGGCAACGAGTCGCGATTCATCGAGCTTCCGGACCGGGCCGACCGGCCCTAAGCTCCGCGGAAATCTTGGGAAACGCCATGCGGCTCCGCCAGATCGCGATCGCCTGCCGTGACGTGGACGCCGTCGCCGCCGATCTCGCGACCGTATTTGGCCTGAAGATCGCCTATCGCGACCCGCACATCATCCACTACGGCCTGCGGAACGCGGTCCTACCGGCCGGCGGGGCGTTCATCGAGCTGCTGGCCCCGGTGCGGCCCGACGCCTCGGCCGCGAGGTTTCTGGCCCGACGCGGTGGCGACGCCGGCTATATGCTGATCTTTCAGGTCGCGGATATGGCGGCCGAACGGGCGCGGATCGCGGGGCTGGGCGTGCGGGTCGTGGACGACCTCGACCGGCCCGACTATCGCGCCGCCCATTTCCATCCCATCGACTTCGGCGGCGTGCTGGCCTCCGTGGACGAGCAGCGGTCGGCGCGGGATCACCTCGAGCCTTTCGGCGACTGGTGGCCGGCTGGCCCTGATTGGCGCGAGGCGCATACGCCGGATGTAGTGGATCTCACGGCCGCGACGCTGGCTTCGAGCGATCCCGCCGCCCTCGCGGCCCGTTTCTCCGAGCTGCTGGCGCGGCCGCTGGCGGGCCCGTCGAGACTGCCGCTCGATCGCGGCGAGCTCAGATTCGCCGCCGGCGAGGCGCCAGGCACGGCGATAAGCGCCATAGAACTGCGGGTGGCCGATCCGGCGGCGGCCTTGGATCGCGCGCGTCGCGCCGGCCTCGATGTCACCCCGGGCGGCGTGCGCATCGGCGGCGTCCTGTTCCACGCCCGTGGCTGAATTCGACCTAGGGGCAGAGGAGGCGGCGGGGCGCGGCGCTCGGACCTCGGGTCTCGGCCGGATCCTGGCCGTTGGCTTCAGCGCTCACTTCCTGATCGCGCTCGTCAATGTGCTGGCGACGCCCTTCCTGCTGAAGCTGATGGGCGCCGAGGCCTATGGCCTGGTGGCGTTCTTCCTGGTCCTGCAGGCCTGGATGTTGCTATTTGACCTCGGCGTCTCGCCGGCGGTGGCCAGGCAGCTCTCACGCTTTCGCGCCGGCGCGCTCGCCGCCCAGGACGCCGCGGCCATCTTCGCCGCCGCCGAAGTGGCCTTCGTCGTCGCCGGCCTGACCGGGGGGGCCGTCCTCATCGCCGCCGCGCCATGGATCGGCGGTCACTGGCTGCACAGGGCCGCCCTGACCCCGGGTGTGCTCGACCTTTCCTTGCGTCTGCTCGCCGCCCTGCTGGTGTTTCGCTGGCTGGCCGGCCTCTATCAGTCGGCCCTGGTCGGTCTCGAACGACAGAACCTCGCCAACAGCGTGGCCGCGACCTCCGTGGTGTTGCGCTACAGCGCCTCTGTCGCCGCCCTGGTGTTCATCGCCGGCACGCCGGTGGTCTTCTTCGCGGTCCAGGCCGCCTTTACCCTGGCCGAGGCGGTGGTCAGTCGCTGGTTGCTGGCCGGCGCGCTGCCCAAGCGTCCGCGCGGCGCGCGGCCGGGCTGGCGGCTGCTGACCGGGGAATTCCGCTTCGCTCTGGGCCTTACACTGGCTTCGACGGCCGCCACCCTGACCAGCCAGGCCGACCGGTTGGCCTTGTCCCATGCCCTGCCGCTGGCCGATTTCGGTCTTTTCGGCTTGGTGGTGCAGGTGTGCGCCGGGATCACGCTGGTGGCGCCGCCCTTCGTGCAAGCCTTCCAGCCCAGACTTACAGCCCTGCTCGCCCAGGGCCAAAGAGCCGACTTCGTCCACGTCTATCGCCTGGCCGGCGGCTTGATCCTCGCCCTGGCGGCAGGACTGGCCGGGACCATCGCCGCGCGGCCGGTGTGGGTGATCTGGGCCTGGACCGGCCGCGCTGACGCCGCGGCCCACCTCGCGCCGGTCCTGACGCTGTATGCGGCCGGCGGGGCGATCGCCGCCTTCCTCTATGTCCCGTTCCTGCTGCAGTACGCCCTTGGGCGCGTGCGGCTGCACGTGATCGGCGTCGCCGGCTTCGCCGTCGTCTGGGCGCCCGCGGCCGTGTGGGCCGCCTTCGCCTACGGTCCGATCGGAACCGGGGTCGTCTGGCTGGCCGGCAATCTGCTTTACCTTCTCCTCTGGGTCCCGGTCATCCACGCCCGCCTGCTCGCGCCAGGGGAGCGACGGGGCCTCGATGTCGGCGTCTGGCTGCGCGGGGCCATCCTCGCCGCCCTGTTGACGGCCATACGCTTTGCGCCGATCGGACCCCTGAGCCGGCCCGCCGCGCTCCTCGGCTTGGCGGCGGTCAGTATCGCGATCACCCTGATCGGCGCGGCTCTGTCGCCGGAGGCGCGTGAGTTCGCCTCCCACGCGCTCGCTCGCCTCGGAGCGCGCCGGCGGTGAGCCCGAGGATCGCCGTTCTCCTCTCGACCTATAACGGTGAGGCCTATCTGGAGGCCCAGCTCGCCAGCCTGGCGGCGCAGGAAGGGGTTCAGGTCCAGGTGTTCGCCCGCGACGATGGATCCCGCGACGCCACCCGCGAGATCCTCGCCCGCCACGCCGACGGCTGGCCGGCCCTCGCCGACCTGCCGACAGGGCCGAACCTCGGGCCGGCGATGAGCTTTCTCCACCTGCTGGCGACAGCGCCGGAAGGATTCGACGGCTACGCCCTCTGCGACCAGGACGATGTCTGGCTGCCGGACAAGCTCGAGCGCGCCGCGCGCCGGCTGGCCGAGGTCCCCGCGGACCGCCCGGCCCTCTATTGCTCGCGCGTGATGTGCGTGGATGTCGAACTCCGACCACTGGGACCGGGGCCGGTCAAGGGCGACGTCCGCTTCGAACATCTGTTGTTCGAGAACATCGCCTTCGGCGCCACCGTGGTGATGAACGCCGCCGCCATGCGCCTCGTGCGCTCGCGCCTTCCGGTTTCGGGAGTGGTCATGCACGACTGGTGGTGCGCGCTGTTGACCTCCGCCTTCGGCGAGGTGATCTACGATCCCAAGCCCGGCGTTCTCTACCGCCAGCACGGCGGCAACGAGATCGGCCAGGCCAGCACCCCGCTCGCTGAACTCCGGCGTCAGGCGCTGATGTTTGCCCGCTCGCCGCGCCGTTACTGGCCGGTCCACGCTCAGGCGACCGAATTTCTGCGCCTCTGGGGCGACACGCTCGACCCATCCCGCCGGGAGCTCACGCAGGCCTTCGTCCAGTCAAAGGCGTCCC
>Ga0302314_10022162_pt1 | contig 10427 bp, 6 predicted proteins | sample III_Palsa_N2_3_FD_200533 | JGI IMG/M metagenome (GOLD analysis project Ga0302314, IMG submission 200533) | Peat permafrost microbial communities from Stordalen Mire near Abisko, Sweden - III_Palsa_N2_3 | ecosystem: Environmental > Terrestrial > Soil > Palsa > Peat permafrost | place: Sweden... | reverse complement strand
AAGCGGCTGGCGGCGGCCGTTCCGGCTGACTTCGATCCCGACGAGGCGCAGTCGCAGGCCGGCGACGCGTGGCCGTTCTGGCTCGCCGGCCACCTTCTCGAATACCATTGGCGCGAAGAGAAACCCGAATGGTGGGCCTTCTACGATCGCTGCGAGCGGTACCGTGACGATCCAGAGGAACTGCGGGACGACGGCGTCGCGATCATCGGGCTCGAACGCGAGGGGGCGCCCGAGCGAGTCGGCCGCTCGCACGTGCATCCGTTCCGGTTTCCGGCGCAGGAATTCAAGTTCGACGGCGGCGACGCGTACGATCCGCAGACGGAGAAGAAAACCGGACGGGTCATCGAGGTCGGCGTTCGCAACGGAGGCGGCCTCCTGCGCCTCAAGCGCGGCCCCACGCTCGACGATGCCCCGATGCCCGCTGCCGTCGTCATCCGCGACTACGTCCCGAGCAAACTGTTGGTCGCGAGCCTCGCGAGGTTCGCGCAGGAGCTGCTGGACGCGGGCCCGGCGCATGGACGTTTCCACGCCGCGTACGATCTGCTCGTCGCGGGCGCGCCGCGATTTCGCACGCGAGCGCCCGGGGCCGTCGTCCAACCCGGCGTGGTCGATCCGGGGGCGCTTGTCTCCCTGATCCAGGACCTCGACGACAGCTATCTCTTCGTACAAGGACCGCCGGGGTCGGGGAAGACGTACCACGCTGCACATGCCATCGTCGCGTTGCTACGCGACGGGTACCGCGTCGGGCTGACTGCCTTCAGCCACAAGGCGATCAACAACGCATTGCTCGCGGTGGAAGAAGCGGCGCTCTCGCGCGGCGTGCCGTACGCGGGCCAACGGAAGGCGAAGGAGGACGATGCGTACGTGCCGCCTCCCGGCAGGCCGACGTTGATCGAGAACGTCACGGACTTCCGCCTCGGCGACGGCACGCTGTTCGCGGGGACGGTGTGGGCATTCTCGCCGCAATCGATGGATCAGCGGCTCGACGTCCTGTTCATCGACGAAGCCGGGCAGTTGGCGCTGCCGAACGCGATTGCCGCAGCGTTGTCCGCGCGCAGCGTGGTCTTGCTCGGGGATCCGCTCCAGCTTCCGCACGTGCATCACACGTCGCACCCCGGCGGCATCGGCGCGTCGGTCCTCGAGCATCTCCTCGGGGGCGCGCTGCGGCCGGTGCCGCCGGATCGCGGTGTCTTGCTGGACCGGACGTGGCGGATGCACGAGGACGTCTGCCGTTTCATCTCCGATTTGATGTACGAGGGACGTCTGCATCCCGTTCCGGCCTGCAACGCCCAGCGCGTGGACTCGCCCGGGCTGCGGGGCACCGGCCTGCGCTACTTGGCCGTCGAGCACACCGACGCGCGCGTCCGCTCGGAGGACGAAGCGCGCCGCATCGCGGACGAGATCGAGCTGCTGCTGGACGGAACCGTGACGGACTCCAGCGGAGTCTCGAGGGGCCTTACCCCGTGCGACATCATCGTGGTCACGCCCTACAACGCGCAGCGCCGCTGCATCGAAGCGGAGCTGCGCGCTCGCGGCGGCGGCTGCGAAGGCGTGGCCGTCGGGACGGTCGACAAGTTTCAAGGGCAGGAGGCGTACGTCGTTTTCTTCTCGACCGCCAATTCGAGCCCCGACGATGCTCCGCGCGGGGTCGAGTTCATCTTCGATCGCAACCGCCTCAACGTCGCGATCTCCCGAGCACGCGCCCTTGCCGTGTACGTCGGCAGCCCGACGCTACTTCGCGCGGTCGCATCGTCCATCGATCGAATGCGGGCGCTGTCGGCGGGCTGCTCGCTACGAGACTACGGCGTCGTCAGTGCAGGGCCGCAGGGAGAATATTCCGGGGCACGATCCGCTCGATGAACTGCTTCCAGCCCCGCAGGTAGTCGCCGTAGTTGGCCGCCATGATCAGGACCGTCATGTCGAGCTGCGGGAAGACGAACAGCAGCTGGCCCCCGTTCCCACCGGCGCTGATCGCGCGAATCGTCCGCCCGCGAACCTGGTACTCGTACAGATGCCAGCCGTATCCGTACTCGCCGAGCTCGCCGCGCACCGTCGTGCGCCGCATCGAAACCGCGCGGAGCCAGCTCGGATCGATCACGCGCGTTCCGTTCCAGTGGCCGCGATCGAGAAAGAGTTCCCCGAACTTGAGGAAATCGCGCGGCACGAAGTAGTCACCTCCGCCCATGTATGCGACCGAGCGCGGTGGCGGCGTGACGAACATGCCGTACTGCCGGAACTGCAGCGGCACGGCGAAGCGATCGTAGAACGCGTCGACCAGCGACGCGCGCGAGCCGCCGGAGATGACGCCCCCGAGCAAGTTGATCCCAGCGCTGCAATAGATCGATGCCGTCCCCGGATCGTGCGCCATCGGCAGGTCGAGCGTGAACTTGTACCAGTCCGGCGCTCGCGACTGCGATTGCATCGTGTCCTCGCTCCCGGGGGAGCGGTCGTCGTCGTCGTCGCACGCGAGGCCCGACGACATCGTCATCAGGTCGGCGACCCTCATTCGGGCTTTGCGCGGATCGGGATGCGCGAACGGCGCGTACTGCGGGAACAGCGGATAGACGAGCGAGCGCGGCGTGAACGGCGCGCCGTCTTCCATCGCGCGCCCGACCATCAAGGTCGTCACACTCTTGCCTGCGGAGCGAACGTCATGCGGCCGGTCTCGGCCGGATCCGAAGAAGTACTCGTCGAGCACGAGCTTGCCGTGCCGTGCGATCGTCAAACTCTGGATGTAGGGCGCGTGAACGTCGTCCAGGCTCTCGCCGAGCAGCGACTGCACGAGCGCAACGACCGGCTTCGGATCGAGGCCGACCGACTGCATGGAGGCCGTTTGCCAGCCGTCTGGGATCGTCGCTGGAACGCGGTAGACGTACGGGCCGTGCCCGCGACGGGCGACGTACCCGACCGCGTTCTCCTCGGCGACGCGCGTGAAGCGCACCGGCCCCGCATAGTCTGCGAGGGCGCCGGGCAGATAGAGCGTGAGTTCCCGTCCGCTCGGGTCGCGCCAACCGTTCACCACCCGGCGGCCGTGCGTCAGCTGCACGCTGTCGCCGTCGGTCGTGAGCACTGCCGGCCCGCCGATGTTGAACTCGGGGTTGCGGAGAACCGCTCGGACGCTGCCGTCCGGGCGCGCTCGCACGGCGAGGAAGAAATGCGCGACATCCGGCAGCGGACGCGCCGTTCCGACCCAAACGCCGCGCCCGGCCGGCGCGAACGCGAGCGGTGTGGCGAACGCTTCACCCGATGTCACGAGCGGCGGCTGCGTCCACTGCCCGGCGAGCCCGCCGCGCAGCCGGCGAACGGCTAGTCGCGTGCCGCCGGGGAAGCGGAAGCGGAGGGGAAACGCCGCCGGCGAGGTCGCGCTGTGTCCGCCCGCCGTCGCATTCCAGCGCGCGCCCTCCGCACGCAGCGTCACACGCCCCCCGAGAGGCGGCCCGAACGTCAGCGTGCACTGCCAGATGCCGGCAAGGCCGAGGGCGATGCTCGCGACCGCGAGCGGGATCGGGCTCGTCATGGGTTCTACTGTCGCAACAGGCGCATCCAACCGTCCTCAATGAACCATCAATCTTCCAATCTTTCGATTCCTGGAGCCGCTTGTGGCCGACCGTTCGTACCGCTTCGCAACCTTCGTCCTCGATGCCGATCGCGCGTTGCTGGTACGCGGGTCCGCACTCGTTCCGCTTGCGCCGAAGACGGTCGCTCTCCTGACCATCCTGGTCGAGCGCGCAGGTGAACTGGTGACGAGGGCCGAGCTGCTTGCCCTTCTCTGGCCCGAGGGATTCGTCGAGGAAGGCAACCTCTCGCAGCACGTCTACCTGATTCGCTCGGCCTTGCGATCCGGTGGGATCGAGCGTGCGATCGAAACCATCCCTCGCCGCGGGTACCGCTTTATCGCTGCCGTCGCCGCCGTCGCCCCGGTCGCCGCTGTCGGCGCTGTGGCCGCCGTCGCCGCAGTGGCCGCCAACCCAACGGCAGTTCCAAGCGCGGGTTCGGAGTCCGTCGCGGCCGGTGCAGGAAGCCCGCGCAGCCGCCCACGCGCTCGCGGCATCCACACATGGCCTGCGGTGCTCGCGGGCATCGGCGTGCTGTGCGCCATCCTCGCGGTGGCCGCCGTCCGCCCCGGGCCGCCGTCGGCGTTTGCGCGTCTGCGTCCGGAGTCGCAACGCTTGTACCAGCTCGGTCGCTTTCACTGGAATCAGCGGGACACTCGCCTCGAAGAGAGCGTCCACGATTTTGCGGCCGTCGTGCGGCACGATCCGCACAGCCCGCTGGGCTACGCGGGCCTCGCCGACGCGTACCTCGCGGTATACGACTATCCGTGCGACGATCGCGGCTGCACGCAGATCGTCGCGAAGGCACTTGTCAACGCGCGCCGTGCCGTCGACGTCGGACCGGACTCGGCCGTCGCGCACACATCGCTCGCCATGGCACTCCACGTGTTTGCGAACGACGACGGCCGCGCCGATGCCGAATTCGCACGCGCGCTCGCGCTCGATCAACACTACGCGCTCGCGCACGAATGGTTTGGGAATTCACTGCTCGAGCGCGGCCGGCTGGCGGAGGCGCGCCGCGAGCTCGAGGCGGCCGTCTCGCTCGATGCGACGGCCCCTGCGACCTACGCGTGGCTCGCGCGAGACGCGTACTACGATCGGCGCTACGATGACGCGATCCGCCTCGCGCACGAGGCCCTCGCGCTCAGCCCGGGCCGGTTCGAGACGAAGCTGCTCCGCGCACTCGCGCTCGAGCAGGCCGGGCGAACGCAGGCAGCCCTCGCAGCGGTCGCCGCACTCCGCTTCTCCGTTGCCGGCGATCTGCACGTGCGCGTCTTGCAGGCCGGCATCTATGCCCGCGCGGGCGACCGACGCGCGGCGTGTCGCCTCCTCGACGCGCACACCGAGCGGCGAGCGATCGGCGACGGTATCGGGGACGACGTGGCCGTCGCCTGGATCGCCATCGGCGCCCCAGAACGCGCGCTGCACGCGTTGCGTGCGACGCACGACGATCGCAGGCACCGGGCGTTCCTCGCGCTCGATCCTCGCCTCGACCTCGCCCGCGGCGACCCACGATTCCGCCGATGGACGAGCCTCGACGCGGGGACCTAGCCGCCGGCGTGCTCGGTGAGCTCCTTGAGTTGATCCTGCTCCATTTGCGCCGACTCGGTCATCTTCTGCGCCGTCGCGCGCACTTTCGCGTCCTTCCCGCACTGTGACTCGATGTGCGCCATCGCGGCCACCATTTTACTGTTCGCCATCATCGCATCGACAAACTGTTGATCGAGCGTCTCGTTCGCCTTCATTGCACTCGGCGACGGGGACGCCTTGGTCATTGCGACCGACGCCGTCTTGCAGTCGATCGTCGGTCCCGCCATCGCGTCCGCGCGGGCGAGTTGGGGTTGGGCACACAGGGCGACTCCGAACGCCGGAACGAGCATCCAACCTCTGATCTGGAAACGATTCACGCCTTGTCCTCTCGCGTATCCTTGGGGACACCCATCGTACCGCATGAGGCCGGGTGGGGAGGTAAGGCCCCTTACCGCGTGGCGAGGCAGGCGGCTTTGCCGAGCGAACTCGGGATCGAACATGGCGAGCGTCTTGCCGTCCGGCCGGCGCCGCCACGAAGCGGCTGCGTCTTGGACGAAAGGGGGCACATGATCGAAGGCAAGCGCTGCCTGCTGCGTCCGTACCGCACGAGCGACATCGCTGCGCTACCTGCCCTCGCCGGCGACTTCGCGGTCGCGCGGTGGATGACGGCGACCTTCCCACACCCATACACGCCGGCGGATGCCGAGGCATGGGTCGCGCGAGCGAGCGCGGATTCTCCGCTCGACAACTTCGCGGTCGAAGTCGGCGGCGAGCTCGCCGGCGGCATCGGCCTGCGCCCGCACGACGGCGAGCACGCGGGCGTCGCAGATTTCGGCTACTGGTTCGGACGCGCGTTCTGGGGCCACGGTCTCGCGACCGAAGCCGCCCGGCTGTGCATCGCGTACGCGATCCGCGAGCGCGGCCTACGCCGCCTGGAGGCCCACGTGTTCGCTCCGAACCTCGCGTCCGCGCGTGTGCTGGAGAAGTGTGGCTTCGTGCGCGAGGCCGTGATGCGCGAGGCGCTCGTCGAGCGCGACGGATCGGTCGTCGACGCCTGGCTTTACGCGCTCGTGCGCTAGTGTGAGGGCTCGCCGGCGATGCCGTACCCGCCCCCGCCGGGCGTCTGGACGACGATCGCGTCGCCCCCTTCCACGCGGATGCTCCCCTTCGCCGGGAGCGGCCGCTCGCGGCCCTCGCGCACGAGCGTATGCCGGCCGCAGGCGCCGGGCTCCCCACCCGCGGCGCCACGCGGCTGGAGGACGTGGCGATCGGCGAGCAGCGAAAACGTCGCGCGGCCGTCCGTGACACGCATCGTTCGGATCAGTCCGCAGCCGCCGCGGTACCGCCCGGCGCCGCCCGTGCCCTCGACGATTTCGTAGCGCTCGACGCGCAGCGGATAGTCGCGCTCGATCGACTCGATCGGCGTGTTCATCGTGTTGGTCATGTGGCACTGGATCGCGTCGATACCGTCCATGGTCGGCCGGGCGCCCATCCCGCAGGCATTCGTCTCATAAAACGTCCACGCGCTGCCGTCGGCGCGCGTTCCACCCGCGAGCACGTTGCTCATCGTCCCGCCCGACTGCGCGCCGACCCGCGACGGGGCCGCCTGCGCCAGCGCGAGGAGGATGACGTCGGCATTGCGCGTCGACGTCTCGACGTTGCCACCGCTCACGGGCGCGGGGCGCAGCGGCGAGAGGATCGTCCCCGGCTCGGCGAAGACGGTCACGGGGCGAAAGCAGCCCTCGTTCATCGGGATCGTCGGATCGGTCACCGCGCGCAGCGCGTAGTGCACGCCGGAGAGCGTGACGCCGAAGACCGCGTTGATCGGCATGTCGCGCTGCGGGCTCGTCCCAGCATAGTCGATCGTTGCCGTGCCGTCCCGCAGGGTCAGCGCCGCGCGGATGCGCAGGGCCGGTTCGCCGAACTCGTCTTCGAGGAAGTCCTCGGCGACCCACGTGCCGTCCCCAAGGGCGCGCAGCGCCGAACGCATCCTGCGCTCGCTCTCGTCGAGTATGCGCTCGACGGCGGCGTCGAAGCGTGGGACGCCGTAGTGCCCGATGCACTCGAGCATGCGCTTCTCACCCGTGAGGTTTCCCGCGAGTTGCGCGCGCAGGTCGCCGCTGCGCGCCTCCGGGGAACGCGAGTTCGCGCGCACGAGCGCGACGACTTCGCTCTCCACGCGGTCGTCGCGCACGATACGCATCGGCGGCAGGACTAGGCCCTCCCCGAACATGTCGCGCGCATCGGCCGGCATCGATCCGGGCACGAAGCCGCCGACGTCCGCATGGTGCGCTTTGTTCGCCGCGTACCCCACCAACCGTGCGCCGTGGAAGATGGGCCGAACGATCGTGACATCGTTCAGGTGCGTGCCGGCAACGTATGGGTCGTTCACGACCCATTGCTCGCCCGGTTGCATCACCGTCTCGCGATCGTCGAGAACGGCGAGCGTCCTGCGCAAGCCCCATGGCAGCGATCCCAGGTGGACCGGAATATGCTCCGCTTGCGCAACGAGGCGCCCACGGCGGTCGAAAAGCGCGCACGAATGATCGAGCCGCTCCTTGATATTGGGGGAGTACGCCGCCTGACGAACGGCGACGCCCATCTCCTCGCTCGCGTAGGTCAGGGCGCTTCGCACGACCTCGGTCGTCACCGGATCGACCTGCGCGTGCGCGGTCACGTGCGCTCCATGACCAGGCGTTCGCCGCTATCGACACGCGCCCACCAGGAGGGCGGCACGAGCGTGCACGCGTCGTACTGCTCGACGATTGCCGGACCGTTCAGCCGGTCGCCCGGGAGCAGCCGTGCGCGGTCGAAGACGGGCGTGTCCAGGCGGCCGGCTCCGCCGTGATAGACGGAGCGTCGCTCGAGGAGCGCGCGCAGCGCCGGGTCGCCGCGCAGCGGACGAGCGTCCGGCGCACGCGGTGGACGCGCATCCGCCGGCTTCGGCAGATCGCCGATCGCGCTCGAGCGCACGTTCACGAGCTCCACCCGCTCGTCGCGCGAGGCAAATCCGTAAATGCGCTCGTGCCGATCGTGGAAGGCGGCGACGAGCGTCGCGCGCGCCGCCCGATCGAACGGCGTGCCGGCGGGCAGCGTGAGCTCGAAGCTTTGCCCGGCATAGCGCGCGTCGATCTCGCGAGCGGAGCGCATCGCGGCGTCCGCGACGCCCTGCGCGCGCAGAGCCGCCCGCCCGCGCTCTTCCTCGCGCCCGAACAACTGCTCGATGTCGGCGGCGGATGGATCGCCGTCGGCGACGATCCCGCGCACCCCGGTGACGGTGAGATCCGCGGCGAGCAGGCCGTGCGCAGAGAAGAGACCGGGGGCGGCAGGGACGATCACGCGGGCGATGCCGAGCTCTGCCGCCAGCGCGCATGCGTGCAGCGGGCCGCCACCGCCGAACGCGATCAGGGTGAAGTCGCGCGGATCGTGCCCGCGCTCGATCGTGACGATACGCAACACCTTCCCCATCGCATCGTCGATCAGCGCGATGATGCCGGCAGCAGTTTCATCGAGCGTCAGTCCGCGCATCGCGGGGACGAGGCTCGCGATCGCAGCACGCGCGCACGCGGCGTCGATCGGCATCGCCCCGCCGAGCAGCGCATGCGGATTGAGGCGGCCCAGGACGATGTTCGCGTCCGTGACGGTCGGCCGCGCACCCGTTCCGTATGCGGCCGGCCCTGGATCGGCCCCCGCGGAGAGCGGCCCGACGCGCAGCGCACCCGCGTCATCGACGAAGGCGATCGTGCCGCCGCCGGCACTCACCTCCGCGAGGTCGACGAACGGGAACCGCACGGGGTAGCCCGACCCACGAACCGCCCGGCCCGAATGCGAACGACCGGCGGCCTCGAACTCGCCCACGACCTGTGCGACGCCACCCAGTATCGTGCCGGCCTTCGCAGTCGTCCCTCCCATGTCGAACGAGAGCGCGCGCTCGATGCGGAGGGTCCGTGCAAGCGCAGCCGCGCCGATCACTCCGGAAGCGGGACCACTCTCGATGATCGTCGCCGGCCGGTCCGCTGCAGCGTCTGCGCTCGCCATGCCGCCGCCCGACTGCATCACGTACAGCGCCGCTCGCACGCCGCGCTGCCGGAGCGCGGTCGTGAGCCGTTCGAGATATCCGCGCACGAGCGGCAGCAGCGCGGCGTTGACCACCGTCGTGCTCGTGCGCTCGTATTCGCGGTACGCAGGGTCCACCTCGCTCGAGAGCGTGACGTCGAGCCCCGGAAATGCGGCCCGCAGGGCGTCGCCGACGGCTCGCTCGTGGGCGTCGTTCGCATACGAGTGCAAGAAGGCGACGGCGATAGATGCCACCCCCGGACGTGCCCGCAGCGCGTCGATGGCCGCCTCGATCGCCGCCGGCTCCAGCGGCACGATCGCCTGACCGCGGAAGTCCATACGCTCGCGAACCGGAATCCGATCCGCTCGCGCGACCAGCGGCGGCGGCCGCGACACGAACAGGTTGTAGACCTCGCTGCGGTTTTGGCGCCCGATCTCGATGACGTCGCGAAACCCCTCCGTCACCAGCAGCGCGAGCCTCGGCAGCTCGAGGTTCATCTGACCGAGCAGCGCGTTCGTCGCCACCGTCGTGGAATGGGAGACGGACGCGATCGCGTTCGCGTCCGTCCGGGCAAGGAGCGCATCGAACGCCGCGAGCACCCCTACTTCGGGAGCCGCGGGCACCGATGGCACCTTCACGCGCACGAGCGCTCCGCTTTCGTCATCGATGGCGACGAGATCGGTGAACGTCCCACCCACGTCGATCCCTACCCGCAGGGGCATGATCCGATAAGCGCGCAAGCACGCTCGCGCTCCTTCAAGCGCGACCCCCGAGTCGTCGGGGCCGGCGAACGCGCCCCGTGCCGAGGAGCCTGCCCCGCGTGCCGGAAAACGTAGCGGCGAGCATGTCCTCCGCTCACGGTGTTGCGCCGCGCTCGATACCGCGGACGCTCGTCCTCGTCCTGATCGGCGCACTGGCACTTGCAGCGCTGGTGGTTTCGCTGCCGGCCACGGTCGAGCCGGGCGGTGTGTTCGGCTGGAACGTCGCCCCCGACGGCGTCACCGTGATCTCGGTGCTCCCGGGCGACCCGGCGCAGCGCGCGGGGATCGTCCCCGGCGACCGCATCGTGTACCGGACGATGCCGCTGCTCGGGCGCCTGAATACGATCTTCGTCACGCCGGTCCAACCGGGTGCACGCATCGCGTTTTCCATCGTGCACGAGGGCAACGCGCGGACGGTCGATCTGCGCGCGGTCCCCTGGCCGTCGAACCTGCTCACCACGTCCGTCATCGCCGGATTGATCGCCAACATCGTCGGGATCGCGGTCGGGATCATGCTCGTCGCCC
>Ga0302314_10022159_pt1 | contig 10427 bp, 10 predicted proteins | sample III_Palsa_N2_3_FD_200533 | JGI IMG/M metagenome (GOLD analysis project Ga0302314, IMG submission 200533) | Peat permafrost microbial communities from Stordalen Mire near Abisko, Sweden - III_Palsa_N2_3 | ecosystem: Environmental > Terrestrial > Soil > Palsa > Peat permafrost | place: Sweden... | reverse complement strand
CGACCGCCTGCAGCCAGAAGGGGCCTAGGGCGTGCAGGGCTAGCGCCGAGCCCGCCTCCTCCAGACTGGCGCCCGCGACGCCCCAGGGCGGAGACGGGGCGAGCAGCACCAAAGCCCGCACGGGGGCCTTGGCCGCTGCCATCATCGCCACCAGCCCGCCCATGGAGTGGCCGATCAGCACCGGCGGCTCGGCTTGCGCGTCGATCAGGGCGGCGATGTCACGGGCGAAGTCGGTCATGGAGACGCCAACGACCTTGCCGCCATCGCCATGGCCACGCAGGTTGGGCGCAACACAGTCGTAGCCGGCCGCTTCGAAGGGCGCACGGAAGGCGTCGAACGCCCAGCCGCCGCAGAACCCGCCATGGACCATGATGACGCTGGGTTTAGGCCTATTGCCGCGCGCCATTCAAATCCCCGACAAACACCGCAAAGGCGCGGACCACTTCTTCGTACACCTTGCGCTTGAAAGGTACGATCAAGCCCGGTGCGTCATCCAGCGCGGCCCATCGCCACGCATCGAATTCCGGCGGACGCTGGGCGTTCAGATTGACCTCCGCCTCGTCGCCCTCGAACCGCAGCGCGAACCAGATCTGTTTTTGGCCGACCCACCCCTGGCGATGTTTTTTGGCCTCTGGCGGGAAATCGTAGGTCAGCCACTCGGCCGTGCGGCCCAGCAGGCTGGTGGAGGTCACGCCGGTCTCTTCGGCCAACTCGCGGCGAGCGGCTTCGTAAAGGTCCTCGCCGTCGTCGACGCCGCCTTGCGGAAACTGCCAGCTGTGCGGATCGCGGCTGTCGGTCCGGCGGCCGATCCACACCCTGCCATCGGGATGGAACAGCACCACGCCCACATTGGGCCGGTGGCGCGACAGGTCTTGCACGCGGGGCTTGCCTCAGGTGACGGCGCCCAGGCGCCCGGATCGGCGCAGTAATGAACGCGAACGGTCCCCGAGAAAAGCCGCCTCGCGCTTTCAACCGACGCCGCAGAAGCGATTTCGCAGGGCCCGGAAGCGATCGTAGGCAGGGTCCAGGCGCGCCTCAAAGGCTGGCTGGCCCAGCAAAGGGTCGTGAACCTGGTGCGCCGCCTGCAGCCGGGTATCGAGGGTTCGCACGGGCAGAGTCGTGACCAGACCGGCGGCCCACACCGTGGCCTCGACGATGGTCAGGCCATATTTCGGATCGCGCAGGAAGGCTTTGCGGGCGGCCATGATCGCGGCGGAAGTCTCGTGTTCGGAATCGAAATACTCCGCCACGCGCATGTCGGCCTTAGCCTGGGCCTCCGCCTCGTTCACCGCGCGGTCCCTATAGTTGGAATAGATGTAGAGGATGGACGCGATGTCCGAGATGTCTTCCCGGACATTGCCAAAGGTGACGAGAATCTGGCTTTCCGGGTGGGCTGCCTGCGTGCGGTTATAGGCGTCCACCCCTTGCCTCACGCGCCCGTACGCCGACACATCCAGTTGCAGACGATAGGAGACGTAGTGTGCTGTCTCGTGCAGGGCGACCTCCACCAGGTCGGGCATGGGGCCTTGCCGCTGGAACTCCGTCGTCACGCACGGCCTCAAGCCGTCATAGGGAAACAGGTCCATGTGAGACTGAATGAGGCGATATTCGTCGCTATAGGCGTTCAGGCCCCGCACCAGGATCGGCGGACCGGGCAGGAGCCAGCCATCTGCTTCGGTGGGCGCGCGGGGGAACAGGTCGAGCTGAAATCCGGACAGCCTTGCGCTCAGCAGCTGGTACGAAATCGATTTCGAGAACCTGACCGGATCGGTCTGATAGAGGCTTGCGGCGCCGTAAGGGACCTTGTCCTGGGGCTGATACCAGTCAGCGTCGGCCGATGTCATCGGCGTGGCGATCGCGAGCAGAAACGCGACATAGGGCGCTGTGATCGAAAACTGCACCGAAGCTCATCTGACCCAATGCCAAGCCAGGCCCACAGCCTAGCTTGCTGTTGACCATGTTTGAGGAAGGGCGCGCCGACGCGCGACGACATTCGCCTGTCCGATGAAGTCGGCGCAGGCGCGAGGAGCAATCTGTTCGATTCTGCGGCGCCCGAGGACGCCGCCCGCCGCCTTGGCTAGCGGTGTGTGACCGCCGACGCCGGGGCGAGCTGATAGCCGCGCGACGGCAGGGCCGCGACCCAGCGGGTGACTTCTTCCAGCGTGATCGGATAGGCGAAGCCGGATCCCAGCGCCTGGCCGTTCTGCAGGGCCGCAGCCTCCAGGCCCAGCAGCTGGTTGTCGATGGCGTCGCTGGCCAGCTGGTCGTCGATCACCTTGTCGGCCGAGGCGCGCGGCGCGCCGCCGCCGCCAACCCGCACGGCCGAGCCATCATCGATGAAGGCCAAGCCATGTTGGCGCACGCCCAGCATCAGGGTCGCCATCGCCTTCTCATTGTTCACGAACCTGGAGCCAAGATAGTTGGTCAGACCGAAATAGCCGGTGGTTCGCGACATCAGCCACTCCAGCTTGCCGAGGGTCTCCTTCGGCTGGGCGCCCGTCAGCAGGGTGTAGGGACCGGGGTCGTTATCCGGATAGTCGTTCGGCTCCATCGGCGTCTCGAGCAGCACCTCGTGGCCGTTCTGCCGCGCCAGATCGATCCAGCCCTGCAGGCCGTCGGCATAGGGCACGAAGGACAGGGTCACGTCGGCGGGCAGCTGTTCGATCGCCTGGCGCGTCGCCTTGGCGTTCAGACCGAGGCCGCCGATGATCAGGGCGATCCGGGGCTTGCCGTTGGAATGGAATGGGCGGGCGTAGGCGTCGGCCGGCGTGCGGCCATCAGCGCCGATGGCCGGCAGCGGCGCGCCGCCTGGGCCCGGCGAGGTAAGGCCGGCGATGGGGGCCGGGGGCAGCGCCTGGCCGGTGTGGTCGACAGGCGCCAGCGGCGGCGGGGCGCCGGGGAAGCTGATGACGGCCTGGCCCTGGATCGGGGCGGTGTCCTGTCCGGCGGTCAGTTGCAGGTCGGTGACGTTGATCGGCGCATTGCCCATGGTGTCGGGCGCGAGAGCCTCCTTCCACCCTGGCGGCGGCGGGGTTCCAGGTTGGGTCACTGGCATGCGCACCATGGGATCGCCCGCGTGCGGATCACCGGCGGCCAGCAGCACACCCGCGCCGGCAAGCAGGAACATCAGCGCCGCGCCGCCAACGCTGAGCGCCGGGTTGCGCATCGCCGCGGCCACCAACGCGTTGGCGCCGCCAGGCGAGGCCTGGGCGTTCATGCCGGCATAGGCGAGTGTCTGGGGCTTTTTCGAGAACATGCGACGCAGGGTCCGGGACTATCCCGAAGGCTCGCCGATCATGGTTAAGAAAGGGGAAATTTAGACGTTCCGTAAACCGAGACTGTCTTGATAGGCGTCCAATCTCGCGTGAATTAAGAGCATTGTTGGTTTGCTCGGAATCCGGGCAGGATCGTCATATGCGACCCGCACACGTTGTCACGATTTCTACCACCATATTCGGAGTAGCGGCCGGCGGCGTTGTCGCATTTATAATTGGGTTAGCGACTGCGCCCACCTATCACCAATTCTGGTTAGGCTCCTTTGTGATTGCGAGCGTGATCGCGATCCTGTCAGGTGCGGTTGCGCTCATTCAGGCGCTAGCGGACAAAGAAGAAAGTCAGGCCTTAGAGAGGCGCCGCAAAATGATCCCGCTGATCGGTATGATCATTTCTGGCATCGCGCTGGTTGGCTTTGGCTCTTGGTACTTTTGGCCATCAGCACACACAGAAGCCCCGTCTTTGGCCACAGATTCGTCGTTACCTGCACAAGCTCAACGCCTGCACGGGAATTTGCCGGGCTACTCTTCATATCTCATTTGCAGGATTGAACCGCTAGACAAGCTCCGGCGTCGATATGTATTTGAGGCAGATAGCAAAACATCCAGAGCGGGGGTGGCTCTCTATATGTCCGCAAGCAATATATTCACACTGACGGTCACGGACACGTCAGGAGAGACTTATCCACTAGAGGTAGGGCTGGGAGAAAATGGCCTCCCTGTCGGGCAAAGCGTTTTCATGCTGGCCGAGGTTGGCGTCGGGAGCAGTTATTCTATGCTTCGGCTTTCAATTGATGGCGCCGAGGTTGGCGAACGTAAATTACCGTTCCCGATTAAATTAGGTAGTCGCGATTTCGGTCTAGTTGTCGGTAAGTCAAAATATCGTGGCTTCGGCAGCTTCAAATTGGCGGAGCTCGAAATATACAACTCTATGCTATCAGAAGATGAAGAAAAGAAGCAGTCAGAAATTTTCATGAAGATAAAGCCGGTCACTGATCAATTGCCCGCGATAAATTTCAACGGAAAAAATCAAAGCCTGGCCACAGGTGCACCGACGGGAAATCCGAAAGACCTTACTGCGCCTGCCGGTCATGGCCCCTCTGTCGATTTTGGGCAACAACGCTAGCTACCTCCGCGCCACATGCGCCTCGATCAACGCGTCCGCCGCCGCCGCCAGATGTTGCGCGGGGCCGGCGGGGCCGAAGAGTTGGCCGGTGGCGTAGGCGCCTTCCATCAGGAGGAGCAGGCCGTCGCCTAGGGCCTCGGGATTGGCCGCGCCCATCTCGCCGGCCAGGCGGATCAGGCGGGCGCGCAGGGCGGTCTTGTTGGCGAAGGAGACCTTGTGCGCGGGGTGCTCGGGGTCGGGGTATTCCACCACCGCATTGGTCATGCCGCAGCCGCGATAGCCGGGTTGGACCGCGCGGGCGCCCAGGGCGCCCATCCAGGCCAGGATCTCGCCGCGTGGGTCGCCGGGGTGTTGGGCCGCATTGGCCTCCAGCCGCTCGACATAGTCGCGGTCGTAGTCGCGCAGGTAGGCGGCGGCGAGTTCGTCCTTGGAGGCGAACGAGCGATAGAGGCTGGGCTTGGTGGCGCCGGCCTTGAGCACGATCTCGTCCACGCCGATGGCGCGGATGCCTTCCCGGTAGAACAGCTCGCGGGCGGTTTCGCGGATGCGATCAGCCGCACGTTTGGGCGGCAGATCCGTTTTTGGGGCGAGGTCGGAATCCAGCTTTGACATGTCGACGTCCGGAATGTTACTGACCGGTACGTATCACAAACCCTTGTGACTGACCAGTCCGTATCCAGCCCTGTAACGCGGAGCACCCCGCCGTGAAATCCTTGCTCCGGCGCCTGGCCGGTCCCCGTTACGCCTTTGTGGTCGCAGGCCTGACCTTCGTGTCGCTGCTGACGGCGGCGGCGCTGCGCTCGGCGCCCGGGGTGCTGATCGTGCCGTGGCAGAAGGCGTTCGGCTGGGATCGTGGGACCATCTCGCTCGCGGCGGCGATCGGCATCTTCCTCTATGGCCTGGTCGGCCCCTTCGCGGCGGCGCTGATGCAGACACTGGGCGTGCGCAAGACCCTGGTCGGGGCGTTGATGCTGATGGCCGCCTCGACCCTGGCCAGCGCCTTCATGACCCAGCCTTGGCAGCTGATCGCCACCTGGGGCGTCTTCTCCGGCGTCGCCAGCGGCTGCGTGGCCATGGTGCTGGGCGCGACCATCGTCAATCGCTGGTTCGTCACGCGGCAGGGGCTGATGATGGGCCTGCTGACCGCCTCCACCGCGACCGGGACCCTGATCTTCCTGCCCGGCATGGCCGCCATCGCCCAGGCCGGCGGCTGGAAGCCGGTGGTGCTGACCATCGCCGCCGTCGCGGCCGTGCTGGCGCCGGTCATGTGGCTATTGATGCCCGAGCGGCCCGCCGATGTCGGCCTGGTCCCCTATGGCGCCGATCCCGAGACCCACGTCGAGCCGCCGGCGGCCGGCGGCGATCCGCTGCGACGCGCCCTGTCGGCGCTGGCGACGGCGGCGCGGACCAAGGACTTCTGGCTGTTGGGCGGCACCTTCTTCATCTGCGGCTTCACCACCAACGGCCTGATCGGCACCCACATGATCTCCCTGTGCGCCGACCACGGCCTGCCGGAGGTGAAGGCGGCGGGTCTGCTGGCGATGATGGGACTGTTCGACCTGATCGGCACCACCGGCTCGGGCTGGCTGTCCGACCGGGTCGATCCGCGCAAGCTGCTGTTCGCCTACTACGGCCTGCGCGGGCTCTCGCTGATCTACCTCGCCTACGCCAACTTCACCTTCTATGGCCTGTCGATATTCGCCGTGTTTTACGGGCTCGACTGGATCGCCACCGTGCCGCCGACGCTCAAGCTGGCCAACCGCGCCTTTGGGCCGGACCTGGCGCCGATCGTGTTCGGCTGGATCGCCGCCGGCCACCAGCTCGGCGCGGCCACCGCAGCCTTCATGGCCGGGACCCTGCGCACCATCGAGGGCCGCTACCTGGAGGCCCTGGTGCTGGCGGGATCGGCGGCGATCGTGGCGGCTGTGCTATCCTTGCTGATCGGGCGCGGCGCGCGCGAGGCGGACCCGGTGCTCGCACCGGCCTGAAGTCGGAAGAGTTGTGCAATATTCCGCACAAGCCGTTTCGATTGGGTGGGATTATCGTACGAACCCCTAGGGTCCATATCCCGTCCAGTCCAGCATCGGAGCATTTGCATGACTGATATCACCACCGCCGGAACCTACGCCCTTGGCGACCGCACCGTGAAACGGATGGGCTATGGCGCGATGCAGCTGGCCGGCCCCGGCGTGTTCGGGCCGCCCAAGGATCATGACCAGGCCCTCGCCGTCCTGCGCGAAGCCGTGGCCAGCGGCGTCGACCACATCGACACCAGCGACTTCTACGGCCCCCATGTCACCAACACACTGATCAAGGAAGCCCTGCACCCCTACGCCAAAGACCTGGTGATCGTGACCAAGGTCGGGGCGGTGCGCGGCGCGGACGCCTCCTGGAAGCCGGCGCAGAAGCCGGCGGAGCTGGTCAGCGCCGTGCACGACAACCTGAAGAACCTCGGCGTCGAGGCCCTGGACGTGGTCAATCTGCGCATTACCGGCGAGGGGCATGGCGGGCCGAGCGAAGGCTCGATCGAGCCCCAGTTCACCGCCCTGGCGGAGCTGCAGCAAAAGGGCCTGATCCGTCAGCTCGGCCTTAGCAACGTCACCTCGACCCAGGTGAAACAGGCGCGCGGCATAGCCCCGGTGGCCTGTGTGCAGAACATGTACAATCTGGCCGTCCGCGGCGACGACGCCCTGATCGACGAGCTGGCGGGCGCGGGCGTCGCCTACGTCCCCTTCTTCCCGCTGGGCGGCTTTAGCCCGTTGCAGTCCTCGACCCTGTCTGAGGTTGCGGCCGACCTAGGGGCGACGCCGATGCAGGTTGCGTTGGCCTGGCTGCTGCATCGCTCAGCCAACATCCTGCTGATCCCGGGGACGTCGTCCGTCGGCCACCTGCGCGAGAACCTGGCGGCGGCGGAGCTGAAACTGTCGGACGAGGTGCTGGCGAAGCTGGAGAGCGTCGGGAAGAAGTGAAGCGGCGGTTTCATTCCTCCCCGATGGGGAGGAATTAGCAGCTCAGCCCACCGCTAAATCTCGGTCTTGGTGATCCGGCCTGTCGGGGGCCGGCGATCCGCCTGGCCGGACCATTCGGCGCCGAGGTAGGAGGACCTGGCCTTGTCGAGGGTTTCCGCGCCGCCTCTCAGGCCGCGTTTGACGCCGCCCTGGCCGATCAGCTGGGCGGTGAATTCGGCGACCTGATCAAGGCCGGGTCCCGCGGGAACGACCTTGGTCGTCGCGGCGCCCGCGATCACCGCCGGCAGGTTGGATCGCACCTCGCCCTCGGCGCGACCATCTTGCGCGCCTCCGGCGCGACGATCCTGCGCGCCTCCGCGACGGACGTTGCGGCGGCGGGAGGGGGAGCGTGGCGGAAGGGCGTCGAGTTCGGACATGAGCAGCATTGAGGCCAGGAATTGATCGGGCCGAAGGCTAGGGCAGACGAGGTTAAGAACGCGTGCGCGCGCCTATTCCTTGGCCGCCAGTTTGGCGATTTGCGCCTGCATCTCTTCCATCCGCTTCTTCAGGTCATCGAGCGAGGTGTCAGCGGCTTTGGCCGGCTCCGCGGCGGCGGTGGGCGGCGGCGCGGCGTCCTCGGGCTTGGCGAAGGCGAAGGGGGTGAACATCTTCATCGCCCGATCGAACAGCACGAGGTTCTGGCGCACCTGTTCTTCCAGGAAGACCATCCCAGGGGCCGCGCCCATGGCGCCGGTGACCTGGCCGCGCAGGCGTTCCTGCTGCTGAGTAAAGCCGTTCAGCGACATCTCCAGATAGCTCGGCACGAAGGCCTGCATGGAGTCGCCATAGAAGCGGATCAGCTGGCGCAGGAACTGGATCGGCAGCAGATTCTGTGCGCCGCCGCGGTTCTCCTCGTCGAAGATGATCTGGGTCAGGACTGAGCGGGTGATGTCTTCATTGGTCTTGGCGTCATAGACGACGAAGTCGACGCCTTCCTTGACCATTTCGGAGAGATGTTCGAGCGTGACGTAGGCGCTGGAGCGGGTGTTGTAGAGCCGGCGGTTGGCGTACTTCTTGATAACGACCTTGTCGCCACCGGTCCCGGCGCCGGTCTGTTCAGTCTCCGACATTCTGCCCCTCGGGTTTCCTCGCCGGCGTGCGAGGTTTATGATTTCGCCGCACTGCAGTATCGCGGATGCGGCGCCGATGCGCCAGTCGTCGTTTTGACATATGAATTTCACGCCATATCTGAGGCTTGGCGCGTGACGAATGCGCCGCCTTGGCGCAAAGGTTGCGCCGACAAGAGGACCTCCCGGAGGAGACCAGCATGAGCAAGATCGCCATCGTATCCGCGGCCCGCACGCCGGTTGGCTCCTTCAACGGCGCCCTTTCCAGCCTGCCCGCCCACGAGCTGGGCCGGATCGCCATCCAGGCCGCGGTCGAGCGCGCCGGGATCACGCCGGCGGACGTGGATGAGGTGGTGCTGGGCCAGGTGCTGCAGGCTGGCGCGGGCCAGGGCCCGGCGCGGCAGGCGGCGGTGAACGCCGGCATCCCGGTGGAGAGTCCGGCCTGGAGCCTGAACCAGCTGTGCGGGTCGGGCCTGCGCGCGGTGGCCCTGGGCGCCCAGCAGATCCTGCAGGGCGACGCCAAGGTGGTCGTGGTCGGCGGCCAGGAAAGCATGAGCCAGTCGCCCCACGCCGCCAACCTGCGCAACGGGACGAAGATGGGCGACATGTCTTTCACCGACACCATGATCAAGGACGGCCTGTGGGACGCCTTCCACGGCTATCACATGGGCCAGACGGCCGAGAATATCGCCGCCCGCTGGCAGATCACCCGCGAGGACCAGGACCGGTTCGCGGTCGCCTCGCAGAACAAGGCCGAGGCGGCGCAGACCTCGGGCCGGTTCGACGCCGAGATCGCGCCGGTGACCATCAAGGGCCGCAAGGGCGATACTGTCGTCTCCAAGGACGAGTTCATTCGCCATGGCGTCACCTACGAAAGCATCTCCGGCCTCAAGCCCGCCTTCACCAAGGACGGCTCGGTCACCGCGGCAAACGCCTCGGGCCTCAATGACGGCGCCGCGGCCCTGGTGCTGATGAGCGAGGACGAGGCCAAGGCGCGGGGCATCAAGCCCCTGGCCTTGATCGCCTCCTGGGCCCACGCCGGGGTCGAGCCTGAAATCATGGGCACAGGGCCGATCCCCGCCACCAAGAAGGCGCTGGAAAAGGCCGGCTGGAAGGCCTCCGATCTCGATCTGATCGAGTCCAATGAGGCCTTTGCGGCCCAGTCCCTCTGCGTCGTGCGCGAACTTGGCTTCGACGTGTCCAAGGTCAACGTCAACGGCGGCGCCATCGCCATCGGCCACCCGATCGGCGCCTCGGGCGCGCGCATCCTGACCACCCTGCTCTACGAGATGGAAAAGCGCGACGCCAAGAAGGGCCTCGCCACCCTCTGCATCGGCGGCGGCATGGGCGTTGCCATGTGCGTCGAGCGGGATTGATCGTCCCACCCTCGCCTCTTTCGCTTCCTTGTCGCGGCCAAAAAATTCGGTCCATATGAGGCGGGCGCTCGCTGAAGGAAGCGCCTGAAACAAGGGTGAGGAAACGATGGCTCGTGTCGCAATGGTCACTGGCGGAACGCGCGGCATTGGCCTGGCGATCGCCGAGCGGCTTAAGTCGGATGGTTTCAAGGTGGCGGTGGGCTATGCGGGCAACGAGGAGGCGGCCAAGAGCTGCGCCAGCAAACTCGGCGTCATGATCGTCAAGGGCAATGTCGGGGAATTCGGCGACTGCGAGAAGGCGGTGAAGGACGTCGAGGCCGAACTCGGCCCCATCGATGTCCTGGTCAACAACGCCGGCATCACCCGCGACGCCATGCTGCACAAGATGACCCCGCAGCAGTGGAACGAGGTGATCTTCGTCAACCTCGCCTCCATCTTCAATATGAGCCGCCAGGTGATCGATGGCATGCGCGAGCGCAACTACGGCCGGATCATCAATGTCTCCTCCATCAACGGCCAGAAAGGCCAGATGGGCCAGACCAACTATTCCGCCGCCAAGGCAGGCGTGATCGGCTTCA
>Ga0302314_10022158_pt1 | contig 10428 bp, 8 predicted proteins | sample III_Palsa_N2_3_FD_200533 | JGI IMG/M metagenome (GOLD analysis project Ga0302314, IMG submission 200533) | Peat permafrost microbial communities from Stordalen Mire near Abisko, Sweden - III_Palsa_N2_3 | ecosystem: Environmental > Terrestrial > Soil > Palsa > Peat permafrost | place: Sweden... | reverse complement strand
CGTCTCGACCGGGTACTGCCCGGTCTCGTACACGTTGAGGATCGCGCCGCGCGACTTGAGCACGCAGAAGTGGTTGCTCTCCACCGTCAGCAGGCTGCCGTTCATGATGTCGTTTCCGGGATAGTGGTACATGAGGACGCCCGGCCCCATGATCTCCGTACCGTCCGGGTTCAGCGTGCTGACCACGTTCCGTATCGCCATTGAGCGACTCCTCCCGTCGTGCGCGGGCTCAGGCCCCGCCGCGTTCTGACCCATCGTGGCACGCCGGGAGGGAAGAACGAGGGGCGCTTGCTCAACCGCGGAGACTGCTCGGCGGGGGCGGTTACCAGGTGTGGTGGAGGTTATCCGGGGCGTTAGCGCCGGCCCGGCCGGGGGTACCGGCCCGGTCAGGCGTGCAGGACGGCCGCGGCCGCGCGGGCGGCGGCCGGGACGGCGTCCGCGACCCGGGCGAGGACACCGGAGTCGTGCGCGGCGGACACGAACCAGGCCTCGAAGGCCGACGGCGGAAGGTAGACGCCGCCGTCCAGCATGGCGTGGAAGAACGCGGAGTACGCGGCGGTGGACTGGTCCCTGGCGTCGGCGAAATCCCGCACCGGCTCGGTCCGGCCGAGGAAGATCGTGAACAGGCTGCCCGCCGTCGACAGGTAGTGCGGCACGCCCTCCTTCTCCAGGACGGCCGACACGTGCGTGCGTAGCGCGTCCGCGGCCGAGTCGACCGCGGTGTACACCTCCGGGGTGCAGGCGCGCAGTGTGGCCAGGCCCGCCGCCGTGGCCAGGGGGTTACCCGACAGCGTGCCCGCCTGGTAGACCGGGCCGACCGGGGCGAGCCGGGACATGATCTCCGCCCGCCCGCCGAACGCGGCGCACGGCAGGCCACCGCCCATCACCTTGCCGAAGGTCACCAGGTCACCGCGGACGTGGTCGATCCCGTACCAGCCTTCGCCGGTCACCCGGAAGCCGGTCAGTACCTCGTCCATGATCAGCAGCGCGCCGGAGGCGTCGCACAGCGACCGCAGCAGCTCGTTGAACCCGGCCTGCGGCGGTACCACGCCCATGTTGGCCGGGCAGGCCTCGGTGATCACGCAGGCGATCTGGTCGCCGCGGGCCGCGAAGAGCGCGGTGACGGCCGCCGCGTCGTTGTAGGGGAGCACGACCGTATCGGCGGCGGACGCGCCGGTCACGCCGGGCGTGTCCGGCAGGCCGAGCGTGGCCACGCCCGAGCCGGCCGCGACCAGCAGCGCGTCCACGTGCCCGTGGTAGCAGCCGGCGAACTTCACGACGATCGCCCGGCCGGTGTAGCCGCGGGCCAGGCGAAGCGCGGACATCGTCGCCTCGGTCCCCGAGTTGACCAGCCTGACCTGCTCCACCGGGGCCCGGGCGATGATCTCCTCGGCCAGCTCGACCTCGCCTGGTGTCGCCGCGCCGAACGACGTCCCGCGCGCCAGCGCGTCCGTGACCGCCGCCACCACGGCGGGGTGGGCGTGCCCGAGGATCATCGGGCCCCAGGAGCAGATGAGGTCCACGTACTGGCGCCCGTCCACGTCGAACAGGTAGGGCCCCGCTCCCCGCTCGATGAACCTGGGCACCCCGCCGACCGGCCCGAACGCGCGGACCGGCGAGTTCACGCCGCCCGGGGTCACCGCGGCGGCCCGGGCGAACAGCTCGGCACTGCGGTCAGCGGGCGGCTCGGTCAGGGGGTGGTCAATCACGGGTTAGCCCTCTTCCTCACAGGCGTCGGCCAGGAATTCCAGCAGGCGGAGCGCGTCCGGCAGCTGACGCCCGGCGGGCGGGCGGACCCAGCGTACGTCCTGCCCGGTGCCGTACCGGGACGGCGCGGCGAGCACGTAGCTGTCCCGGCAGTGCCAGCGCAGCGTCCCGCTCTGCATGGACGGATCCGGCGACGCGTCCAGGCCGCAGGACCACCATTCGTCCTCGTCGGCGGGCGCGCCCCTGGTCGCGACGTAGAAGTGCATCCGCCCGGTGGACGACTCCGCCGCGACCGGGCCCGTCTCGACGTCGGCCGCTGCCATCAGGGCCAGGGCGGTAGCCCCGGCGACGGCCGGCACGTCGAGAATGTCAAAAACCCGCCCGGTGGCGAGAATCACATTCGCCTCCGGACGGGTTTCCCACCACTGTCCGATGATCGCGCTGTCCACGGTCGCCTGCATCTGCCAGGTCGGTGAGACCGGGTGCGCGCCCGGTGCCGGGCAGCCGACCCGGTCGCAGGAGCACGCGCGCCCCGGCTCGGGCATCCCGATCCCGTCGAGTTCCCCGCTGGGGTGGGCGCCCGGACACACCGGCCAGCCGAGCGCCGCGTACTCCTGGGCCGCGGCCCCAAGCGCGGGTGGCCGCTGCGCCGCCCAGCGGCGGCTCCGTCGCCGCATCATCGTCACCATCTGCCCCGCCGTCCCTCATGGTTGCCCGCAATCCCACCTTGGGAGGGAATGCCAAAGCATCCGCCAACCTGGTAGGGGGATTGCGGAAATGCTACCTCTGCCGGGCTCGTCGTTCGGTGCGGATGGCGGTGACCCACGCTCCCTAGTGGCGCGGATCACAGCCATGACGGGGGTGCAGGGGGGCGTCCCCCCCGCGCAATTAAAGGCGGTTTGCCACTTCGGTCGCCCAGTAGGTGAGGATCACGTCCGCGCCGGCCCGGCGTATCGACGTGAGCGTCTCCATGATCGCCTTGTCGCGGTCCACCCAGCCGTTGGCCGCCGCGGCCTCGATCATCGCGAACTCGCCGCTCACCTGGTACGCGGCGACCGGGACGCGGACCAGGTCGGCGACCCGGCGGATGACGTCCAGGTAGCTCAGCGCCGGCTTGACCATGACCATGTCCGCGCCCTCGGCCAGGTCGAGCTCTACTTCCCGCAGCGCCTCCAGGGCGTTCGCCGGGTCCTGCTGGTGAGTGGCCCGGTCACCGAACTTCGGCGCGCCCTCGGCCGCCTCGCGGAACGGGCCGTAGAAGGCGGAGGCGTACTTGGCCGAGTAGGCGCAGATCGGGATGTCGTGGAAGCCGGCGCCGTCGAGCGCCTTCCTGATCACGCCGACCTGGCCGTCCATCATGCCGCTGGGCGCGATGACGTGGGCCCCCGCCCGCGCCTGGGCGACGGCGGTGGACGCGTAGCGTTCGAGCGTCGAGTCGTTGTCCACCAGTCCCGCGGGGGTGACGATGCCGCAGTGGCCGTGATCGGTGTACTCGCACAGGCACAGGTCAGCCATCACCACCAGGTCGTCGCCGACCTCGGCCCTGATGTCGGCCAGGGCGAGCTGGGAGATGCCTTCCGGGTCGTCGGCCGCGCTGCCCAGGCTGTCCTTGTCCGCCGGGACGCCGAACACGATGATGCCGCCGACGCCGGCCTCGACCGCCTCGGCGGCCGCCTTGCGCAGGCTTTCCCGCGTGTGCTGGCGGACGCCGGGCATCGAACTGATCGGCTGCGGGTCGGCGATGCCTTCCTTGATGAACACGGGCAGCACGAGCTCGGCCGGACGCAGCGTCGTCTCCGCCACCATGGTGCGCAGCGCCCTGGTCCCGCGCAGCCGGCGCGTCCTGACGTCAGGAAACCCAGCGCTCATGGCGTTCTCCTGTTCTAGTCGTGGCTAACGTATCCGCCGCCGGCCGCCGCGACGGCGCTCGCTCGGCCGGCGCAACGGCTCGCCCGCGGCGAGGGCCGCGTCGCGCTGCGCCGCGCCGAACTCGGCCAGCGCGTCGACGAGGGCGGTCACCGACGGCTTGTCCGCCGTCACGTCGGTCCGCAGCCCGAACTCGGTCGCGGTCTTGGCGGTCTGCGGGCCGATCACCCCGATGACGGTCACCGCGTGCGGCTTGCCCGCGATACCGACCAGGTTCCGCACGGTGGACGAGGAGGTGAAGAGCACCGCGTCGAATCCGCCCCCCTTGATCGCCTCCCGGATCGAGGCGGGCGGCGGCGCGGCGCGCACCGTCCGGTAGGCGGTCACGTCCTCCGTCTCCCAGCCCAGCTCGGTCAGCCGGGCGAGCAGCGTCTCCGTCGCGATGTCGGCGCGGGGCAGCAGGACCCGGTTGATCGGGTCGAGCAGGTCGTCGTAGGGCGGCCACGCGTCGGCCAGGCCCTCGGCCGACTGCGGGCCCTCGGGCACCAGGTCGGGCCTGATGCCGAAGTCGAGCAGCGCCTCCGCGGTCGCGTCGCCTACCGCCGCCACCTTCACGCCCGCGAAAGCGCGGGCGTCGAGGCCGTATTCCTCGAGCTTCTCCCTGACCGCCTTGACCGCGTTCGTCGAGGTGAACGCCACCCACTGGTACCGGCCGGTGACCAGCCCCTTGACCGCGCGCTCCATCTGCTGCGGGGTACGCGGCGGCTCGACCGCGATGGTCGGCACCTCCTCGGGCACGGCGCCGTACTCGCGCAGCCGCTCGGAGATGGCGGACGCCTGCTCCCTGGTGCGCGGCACCAGAACCCGCCAGCCGAACAGCGGCTTGGTCTCGTACCAGGACATCCTGCTCTTCGCCGCGTCGCCGACCACGGCGACCGCGGCGCCGCGGGTTGTGGCGACGGTCACGCCGGCCGCCTTGAGGTCGGGCCCGATCCGGCCGAGCGTGGTGACGACCGTCTGCTGCTCCGTGGTTGTCCCGTCCCAGGTGATGGCGAAGGGCGTCCCATCGGGCCAGCCGGCGGCGATCAGCATCTTGCCGAGGTCGGCCGGCGCGGTCTCCGCCCCGAGAACCACCAGCGTGCCCGCGCCGTGGCCGACCTGGCTCACCTCGTTGGCGTGGATCACCCTGAGCTCCCCGGCACCGTCGGCGGCCAGCGCGATCCCCGCGTAGGCGGGGACACCGGTCGCGACGGGGACGCCGGGGACGATCTCGAACCGCACCTGCGCCCGGATGCAGGCCTGCACCTCGGACGCGGCTCCGGCCAGCAGCGGGTCGCCGGGAAAGAGCCGGACGGCGAACTGCCCGGACTTCGCCGCCTGGACCAGCGACCTGACCGTCCCCGGCCCGTCCGCGGGCTCGGCTACCGCGGCGTCCGCCGGGAGCAGGTGCCGCACGCGGTCCGCCAGTTCGGCCTCGGCGACCAGCAGGCCCGCCGAGCCGAGCAGCCGGGCGCCGCGCATCGTCAGCAGCCCGTCGTCGCCAGGGCCGGCGCCCACGAACGCGACCCAGCCATCAATATCAGTCATGCCGCATCATTCCTGTTGGTCTCTTCCGCGCGCATCAGGCCCGCGGCGCCGAGCGCCAGCATCCGCCCCGCCAGCTCACGCCCGAGTCGTTCGGCGTCCGCCGCATCCGCCTCGCCGCGTTCCCGTATCACCATTCTCCCGCCCGGAGTCGCCGAGTCCAGCGCGCCAGGCAGGAAAGTTGCAGTTGCGGGGGACAACTCCGCTGCTCCCCCGAAAGTACTGCCTCCCCCGGCAGTAACCGCGGGGGCACCGAGAACGATGCCCTCGAGGTGCAGCCGGCCGGTGCCCGCCGGACTGAACGCGTAGGCGCCGACCGGCGCGCTGCACCCGGCCTCCAGGGCGCCGAGCAGGCTACGCTCCGCCGTCACCGCGGCGCGGGTGGCCGGATGGTCAACCCGGGCGAGCAGCTCGCCGAGCACGGTGTCGTCCGCGCGGCACTCGACGGCCAGGGCGCCCTGGCCGGGCGCGGGCACCATGGCCTCCGGCTCGAAGATCTCGCTGACCAGGTCGGTATGGCCGATCCGGGCCAGGCCCGCGTAGGCCAGCACGACCGCGTCGAACTCGCCGTCCCGCACCTTCGCCAGCCGCGTATTGGCGTTTCCCCTGATGGGCACGCAGACGACGTCGGAGCGCAGCGTCATGATCTGGGCGGCCCGGCGCGGCGAGCCGGTGCCGATCCGCGCACCGGGCGGCAGGTCGGCGAGCTTGGCGCCGTCCCGGCCGACGAGCGCGTCGCGCGGGTCGTCGCGGGCCGGGATCGCCGCGAGCGCGATCCCCGGCGCGGCCGCGGTCGGCAGGTCCTTGAGCGAGTGCACGGCGAAATCCACGTCCCCGCGCAGCAGGGATTCCCGCAGCGCGCTGACGAAGATCCCCGTCCCGCCAATCTGGGTGAGCTGCTCGCGGCTGACGTCGCCGAGGGTGGTCACCCCGACGATCTCCACCGGGCGGCCGGTGGCCGCGGTGATGAGCCCGGCCACGCCGCCCGACTGCGCGACGGCCATCGGACTCCTGCGGCTGCCCAGGCGCAGCGGCGCTCCGGCCGTCACTGAGTCCCCTCCCGGTCAGCCCGCTTCATCCTGCCCTCTTCCCTGAGATCCGGCGAACCGTCAACATCGAGATGAAGAGGGTTCATGATGCTGGGGGATTCCATGTCGGCGCGGGTGACCGCGTCGACCGTGCGCGGGTCGAGGTCGAAGAGCACCCGCAGCGCGGCCGCGTACTCCTCGCCGTCCGGCGATGACGCCAGCTCCTTGACCCGGACGGTGGGCGCGTGCAAGAGCTTGTCTACCACTCGCCGCACGGTCTGGGCCATTTCTTCCAGCGCATGCCCGCTGACGCCCTCATCGGTCAGGCGGCCCGCCAGCCTGCTCAGTTCCGCGTCCACGACCGTCGCCGCCTTCGCCCGCAAGGCCACCACCGTCGGCGTGACGCTCGAGGCACGGACCGCGGACCCGTAGGCGGCGAACTCCTCCTCGACGATCGCGCGGACCGCGGCCACGTCGTCGGCGCCCACCCCGCCACCGCCGGCCTCGCGCAGCGTGTCCATGCCGATCACGGTCACGCCGGGCAGTTCGCCGACCGCGAGGTCGACGTCCCGTGGCATGGCGAGGTCGAGCAGCACGAGGTCGTGGCCGGGCGGGCGCCCGGCCACCGCCGCCGCGGCGATCGCCTCGGTAATCACCAGGCCGGCCGCCCCGGTGCAGGAGATCACCAGGTCGGCCGCCGCGATGGCGGCGGACAGGTCGGTGAAGTCCGCCACGGCGCTGTCGACAACGCCGGCCACGCCCGCGGCCAGCCGTTCCGCTTTCTCACGCGTCCTGTTGGTCACCGTCACCCGCGCCGCGCCCGCGCGCGCGGCGGTCGCCACGGACAGACCGCTCATCGCGCCGGCCCCGACGACCAGAATGTGGCGGCCGGAGAGCAAGCTCTTGTCCGGTCCGGCCGCCGGACCGGGCCCGGCCGGGCCCGCGGCGGGTTCGGCGCCGAGCACGGAGACGGCGCGGTCGATACCCACGCTGACCAGACTGAGGCCGAGCCGGTCGATGCCGGTCTCGGCGCGGGCCCGCTTGCCGGCGTGCAGTGCGAGCCGCCCGAGATCGCGCAGCGACCGGCCGAGCGTCCCGGCCTCGCCCGCCAGCCTCAGCGCGGACCGTACCTGGCCGAGTATCTGGTCCTCGCCCACCACCATCGACTCGAGACCGCTCGATACCGCGAGCAGGTGCTGGACCGCGCGGTCCTCGTAATGCACGTACAGGCTGCCGGTCAGCTCGTGCGGAGGAATCCCGGAGTGCCGGGACAACAGCTCGCACACCCCGGCGACGCCGCCGTGGAACCGGTCCACCTCGGCGTAGACCTCGACCCGGTTGCAGGTGGAGATCACGAAGGTCTCCGCGATGTCCGGCAGGCGCGCGACGTCGTGCAGCAGCTTATCGAGCGTGTCACCGCTGACCGCGGCCTGCTCGAGAACCGAGGCCGTCGCGCTCTTATGGCTCAGGCCGACGACGAGGACGCTCATTGCGGGTTCGCTCCAGCTGCGGGCCATCCGCTGGTGGCCGTTCCCTGTGTTTCCCGCTCGGCTAGAAACCAAGCCTCGCTCATTGGTGCACCGCCTACACTTCCGCGACTGTCTGCTCCGCCGCCTGCCCGAAGCGCTCGGCATTGCGCCGCTGCGCGTGGAAGGCGAGAATTTGCAGCTCGATCGATAGGTCGACCTTACGCACGTCCACGCCATCGGGCACTTTCAAGACCAGCGGGGCGAAGTTCAGGATGCTCGTCACGCCGACGGCGACCAGCCGGTCGCACATCGCCTGGGCCGCGCCGGCGGGCACCGCGATGACGCCGATCGCGACCCCGTGCTCGCTCACCACCGACTCAAGTTCGCTGACGTGGCGGACGATCACGCCGCCGAGCTCGCGGCCCACCAGCGCCGGGTCGGAGTCGAGCACGGCCTCAATCTGGAATCCGCGGGTGAGGAAGCCGCCGTAGTTGGCCAGGGCGCGGCCGAGGTTGCCGGCGCCGACGATGACCACGGGCCAGCGCTGCGTCAGTCCCAGCGCCCGGGAAACCTGGTAGACGAGGTACTCGACGTCGTAGCCGACTCCCCTGATGCCGTAGGAACCCAGGTGGCTCAGGTCCTTGCGCAGCTTGGCCGAGTTGACGCCGGCCGACCGCGCGAGTTCGTCGCTCGCGACGGTGGTGACCCCGCGCTCCGCCAGCGCGTAGAGAGCGCGCAGATAGACCGGAAGCCTGGCCACCGTGGCCTCGGGGATGCCGCTGGGGTACGGCCGGTCCGCGTTGTTGCCGGGCTCGGCTTCCTGATCGGATAGCTCGGCGGCACTGGACATGCGACGCTCCCGGGGACGGTTCGGCGCTGTGGCGGGCCAGGCCAGGGCGCGACCCGCGACGGTCAGGGCCGGCGCGCCGGGCGCGCGGCCACCCCTACCATACGCCGTTTGTGAACAAATGCACAAAGTCCGCGCCACCCGTCCCAGGGGAACGGGGCGGCCCCGGGGATCACCCCAGCGCCCGGCGGAGACGATCTTCCGATACCCGCCAGAAGTCGTGCTGTACGCCGTCGACCAGCGTGACCGGGATCTTCTCCCAGTACTCGCGCAGATCCGCCGCTGACTGCGTGATGTCGCGCTCCTCCCAGCCGACGCCGAGGTCGTCAGCGACCTTGCTGATAACCTTCCGCGCGTCATCGCACAGGTGGCATCCCGCGCGGGCGAGGAGCGTGATCCGCGGCGCCGTCATCGGGCTCGCCTAGCGCTGGTCCGGTGAACGGGGGGTCCACTCGGGCGACCGGGACGGCGGGGTGTCGCCGTCCCGGTGGCGGCCGCCGTTCGCCGGGTGCCCGCCGCCGGCCTCGGGCTGCGCGCCACTGGTCAGCTCCCGGTAGCGCGGGGTGTACTGCGCGCCGTGCGACACCCCGCCGGCGGCGGAAGATCCGCCGGCCGCTCCGTAGCCGCTGCCGGCCCCGCTGGGGTAGCCGCCGTTCGCCGGGTAACCGCTGTCATTCTGGTAGCCGGCCTCGTTGGAGTAGCCGCTGCCGTTCGACTGACCGCTGCCGTTCGACTGACCGCTGCCGTTCGACTGGCCGGCGCCGTTCGCGTAACCGCCGCCACCCGAGTATCCGCTGTCGTTCGAGTAGCCATTGGCATCTGAGTAACCATTGGCACTCTGGTAGCCTTCGCCGCCTGAGTAACCGCTGGCGCCCTGGTAGCCGTTGCCGCCCGAGTAGCCATTCGCACCCGGATAGGCCTTGGCGCTCGAGTAACTTCCACCATTTGCGTAACTGGCAGTACCCGAGTAGCCGTTAGCGCCATACTGGCCGCCGGCCGCCCCGTACGCCCCATTAGCGGAGTTATCGTACTGAGCGGACGTGGGGTACTGTTCGCGGCCGGTCGCCGAGTACTGACGGTACTCCGCGGGGTACTGGTCCTGCGCCGGGGTGAAGCTCGCCGCCGCCTGCTGCGGCTGAGCCGCCTGGTACTGGGCTCCCTGGTACTGCGCCCCCGGATACTGGGCCGCCTGGTACTGGGCAGCTGCCGGGGAACGGTCAACAATGCTGGTAGCAGGCTCATGCGAGCGCGCCGCCCAGCTCTGCTGCGGCGACGGTGCTGCCTCCGGCGCTCCGCCGAGCGCCGCCACCTTCGCGTATTTCAGCCGCAAGTCAATGATGTTGGTCGCGAGGACGCACGGGGCGCGGTCCGCGGCGAACTGCCGTATATGCGGCTGCCGCTCATGGCTCAAGAACGCGGCCCGGTCCCGATAGATTTCGTAGATGATTCGCTGCATCGGCGCCTTGGGTACGACGTGGATGACAAATACCAGGGTGTCAGGTTCTGACGCCCTAACGCCTTCCGCGGCACGCTCGGCAATCCGGTCGAATTCCCGCGTCTTATCGTCATGCAACGTATAAATGGAAAGCCGTCCGATCGGCCGGGGTGTCCCCGCCGGGCCGTCGTCGTCCATGTCGTCATTCTCGACCGGCGTAAACCCGGGGACCCCCGCGGCGTCGCCCCGGCCATTGGCGCCAAGGCCAGTTCCGCTGCCGAAACCGGGGTCGTTTCCGTAACTGCCCGCGCCGTAGCCCGGCTTCCCGTACCCGCCGGCGGCGCTGTCGCCGCCGCCGTAGCCGGCGGCATCGCGCCCGCCGCGGCCGTTGCGCCCGTAGCCGGCGTCGCCATAGCCGGAGTCGCGGTACCCGTCGCCGTTAACATCGCGGCCGCCATACCCGGCGGCACCGTACCCGGCGGCACCATACCC
>Ga0302314_10022156_pt1 | contig 10428 bp, 9 predicted proteins | sample III_Palsa_N2_3_FD_200533 | JGI IMG/M metagenome (GOLD analysis project Ga0302314, IMG submission 200533) | Peat permafrost microbial communities from Stordalen Mire near Abisko, Sweden - III_Palsa_N2_3 | ecosystem: Environmental > Terrestrial > Soil > Palsa > Peat permafrost | place: Sweden... | reverse complement strand
GGATGGTTACGGCGATCAACGCGCTGACAACCGCTCCGGCCCGGCTGCAAAGCCTTCGGCTGGGCCAGCTCATGGGGAACCTGCCACGCGGTGAGCTTATTGGATCCACAGGCTGGTAGCGAGCACCCGCCCGGGCCGCACCAGCAGCCTGAGCAAGGGCGGCAGCGCGACGAGGATGCCGACCAGCGTGCCCGCGATCAGCGCGGTGCCGGGCACCGGCGCGTGTGTCAGGACAAGGTTGCTCATGATGAGCTCCGTGGCGATGCTCGCCACGGCTGCAAAAAGCGCCCAGCGGGCATACGCCAGGGACTCGAGCACGTTGACGAGCAGGGTGACGAGAGCCACGCAGCCAAAGCCCACGAACAGGCTCACCCGGTTGGTGCCCGCTGTCCACTGGGAGATGAGGATCACCGCTCCGGAGAGCACCACCGTCATGCCCACCAGGCGCAGCAGCGCCCCCACGAAGATTCGCATGGCGGCGCCCTGGCGGTTGCGCTGGTTGGCCTGCGTGAGGGTCACCCCCTGCAGCCCGCGCGGAACGGCGTCATAGAACTTCCACAGGTGATAGCCGCCCCAGAAGCTGCCGAGCACCGACGGCAGCAGCGCGAGCGCCGGGAAGGCGCCGTGGACTCCCCAGCCGAGGCTCGGGTCCCCGACGAGCAGGCCGCCCAGCGCCGCACCGATGGCACCGGCCCACAGGGCTCGTCCCACCCGGCCGGCGGGTTCGTTCGAGTGCTCTTCGCCGGTGCGGACGGCTACGACGCCGGCGACGAGGACGACGCCCGTCAATACCTCCAGCAGCGGGTAGGCGGGCAGCCGAGCCTCCAACCCGACCACGGCCGCGACCAAAAGGAGTCCGTAGGGCAGCGCCCAGCCTCGGCGAGCGAGAACGGTCCCCCCGACCCAGATCGCCACGAACATACCGGCCAGAGGTCCGTAGGGATGAAGCAGCATCAGCGGCCCCTCGATGCCGAGCACGGCCACGGCGCCGAGCGCCAGGCGGTCATGCGCCAGACAGGCCAGGCCACTGCGACGGCTGAGGTAGCGGCTGCGAATCGCCCATTGGAGGGCCAGCGTCAGGGGCAGGCCGATCACGATTGCATGCTCGAGCGCCGATGTCCCCACCTGCCGGCTCAACGGTCCGGCCCATGACGCGACGGCGAGGATCGCCATGATCAGGGCTATGGCCTCGCTGAGGATGCCGTCACGGCGGCCGGGTTCCTCCGTCGTCAGTCGCCCGGGCGTCCAGCGGGGTGGTTTTGGAGGCACGACTCGTGAGCCGAGGCTGAGCGCCCTGCCGGCTCGCACGCCGCCCCATGCCTCCAGCACCACTGCGGCCTCCAGCACGTCCTGCGCGCCGCGTCCGAGCCGCGCCTCGATCACGCCCGCCGCGTACTGATGTCCTGTGGAGTCCATCTGGCTCAGACCACCCGCCATTGGACCGACTGCTTGCACACGATGTGCTCAGCGGGTGTCATGCCGCCATCTCCACACCCGCGAGTTTGCCGAGCAGGTCGCGATAGCCGTCCAGGCACGCTTTCTGCGTGTAGACGCGATGAACGCGCGAGAAGCCCCGCTGGCCCAGATGTGCGGCGAGTTTCGGATTGGTCAACAGCGTCGCGACTCCCGTGGCGATGGCATGGACGTCGCCCGGTGGTGGGACTATGCCGCACCCGCGCAGGACCTCCGGAACGCCGCCGACCGCCGTTGCCACGACCGGGCGCGCCTGGGCCATCGCCTCGAGGATCGACATGGGAAGCCCCTCTGAGATGCTCGTCATGAGGACCACGTCCGCATCGCGCACGACGCCGTGTGGGTCGCGCGTGCTCCCCATGAAGCGAAAGCACTCCTCGGCGCCGAGCCGGCGTGCCAGCTCCTCGCACGCTCGCGCATAGGCCTCCTGGCCCTTGGTCGGCGGACCCCAGTACTCAAAGCGCGCTCCGGGGACCCGTCGGTGGACCTCGACGGCGACCCGCAGCATGGTCTGCACGTCCTTCAGGGGGTCGATCCGGCCGACCGAAACCACCTTCAGGTTGCCCGGCGGATCGGTGTAGCTCGCTGGCGCGTCGATCCCGTTCTGGATCACGCGGATCTTCTCCGGGTCCACGCCCAGGCCGCGCTCCCAGGCGGCGTTCGCCTCGGTCACCGGGGCCACAGAGTCCGCAGCCGTGTAGGCCGCGCGGCTCAGCCCTCGGGCCAGGCGGCTGCTCAGAAAGCGCTCTCCCTGTGAAGAGGCGCTCCGCGCGGCGGCCAGGTAAGCCTCGCGCACATATACGCCGTGCTCCGTCAGAAGCATGTCCGTGCCGAACAGCTGCTTGTGAACGAGCGCTGGGATGACTGCCCAGCCGGCGGCCGTAACGTGCAGCAGGTCGGTTTGCGGGGTGGGGACTGCCGCCGCGCGGGCGATCCAGTAGATCGTCTGATAGAGCCTCGCCGCCTCGACGGCGTCGAGTTGCGGCGCCGGTCCTGCGTCGGGATGGGTCTCGGCCAACACCTCCTCGAGTGCGCCCAGAAAGGCTTCCCAGGCACCGGCTCCGCGAAAGGCGCGCCGCACGGCCTGCGGTCGCCGCCGGCACCACACGAGCGCGTCGAGCAAACCGTCGTAGCTCCCCTCCCAGCCCATCAGCGATCGGACCAGGTTGGCGGGAAGGCTCTCGCGCGAGTGGTGGTCCGCGCGAACCATCCAGCGACGGCGAGGCAACTGCTCGGACCACAGTTCGATCTGACCGACCACCTTGGCATGCGGCGGCAGCTGGAAGATCGCGGAATGGCTGCGGTCGCCGGCCCGGATCGGGAGGATCTGCCAGTCGAACTCCGGCAGGCCGCCGATCAACAGGTCACACCATGAGCTGACGCCGCCCATGGCATGGGGGTAGGTGCCCTCGGTCGTCATGAGGATGCGCGGTCTGCGCGCCGGCCGGACGGTGGGCGATCGCCGAGCCCTGCGGGCCCGCATGCGGGCGAGCCCGGCGACGCGATCCAGCGTGGGCTCCGCAGGCGCGGTTTGCCGTTCGACAGAATCCGCGGTATCGACCAGCATCGCCGGTTGCGGCGTGGACATCAGTGGGGGCCGGAGCCGTTCGAGTCGGGACCTGCTCCGTTGGAGCTGTGTCCGGAGCCGTTGGAGTTATGACCGTTCCCGTTGGAGCTCAGGCCGGAGCCGTTGGAGCTCAGGCCCGCGCCGTTGGAGCTATGACCGGCGCCGTTGGAGCTATGAGCGGCGCCGTTGGAGCTATGAGCGGCGCCGTTGGAGCCATGAGCGGCGGCGTTGGAGGTCAGGCCGGCGCCGCTGGAGCTCACAAGCGCGGCGTTGCCGTTGGCCGAATGCCCATTGCCGTTCGACTCGATCACGGCCGGCAGGCCGCTGATGCGCAGTTGGACGCTGTCCATCGTCCGCTCGATCTCAAGGCATGCCGTGAGCAGGCCGTCGCGCATGACCTGGCACTCGGTGAAGATGCCCCAGGCCTCCTCCAGCAATCTCTGGGCCTCCGCGTACAGCTCTGCACCGTCCGGCTGCTCGCGCTCGGTCGAGCGCTGCACGCCGGTCGCCTCGAGTTCCGCCGCGAGCCGCTGCAGCGGGTCGGGCGCGTCGGCTGGGCCGCGGCCGTTGACGGGAGCGGATGGACCGTCGCCATTGCGGGGAGCGGAGGTCCCGGAAGTGGCGTCTGGTGCTGTGGGTGCATCCATGCTGTTGCGCTCGTTCCATGTAGACGGACATCTGAAAGTCTGCGTATCGTGCAAACTGTCCAGCGGAGCCTGCCTTTCGCGTTTGCTGGCGAAGCCAACGCCTGCGCTCGGCCTCGTTAGTGTCTTAGGTTCCGGCTCGCCGCCCAATGGCCCATGTGCCTCATCTTGCGTTCACCCCCTGAACGCCGCGCGCATCTGAGCGCCCGGATGAAACCTTGCGTGGCAAGGAAAACCTGGTAAAGCCGGGTATGGGGTGTTACGATGCGCTCCTTCGGTGCCCCAGCCCTGACGGGCAGAATCGCCCTCGTCGCAGGAGGCCGGAGGAGCTTGTTCCCGAGTCATGGAGCTGACAAGGGCAGAGCTCCATTCAACGGAAATACAGGGGTAGACAAGGATGTTTGGATCCCAGGCCGGCTCGACAACGGATTGCGCCCGTGACTAATTTGGCGGAGGGTGTCTCCGCGGCCCTGCGGCCGCGATCTGCGGAAAGGGCGTCGCCACGCCGTCCCCGGACTGGCTCTGTTGTCCTGTCATGGGGCGCCGTGAGACCCCAGGCGTCGCTGCTCGGTGTGGCCTTTCTCGCCGTCGCCGTCACCGTCCTTCTGCAGACGCTCTCGATCACCGTCAGCAGCTCGTCGGGACACGCCACGGTCTCCACGGCGACCGGGTTGATCGGAGCGCTTGCCGCCTTCGTGTTTGCCGAGCGGATGCGCGCCACCCACCAGCTTCGTGACCTGCTGATCGCCCTGGGGCTGGGAATCCTGAGCTTTGCGGACCTGGTCCTCGCGGCCGGTCCCTCGCTCGTCAACTCGAGCCCCGGCCATTCCTGGCAGTGGATCACCCTGACCGCCCGCCTGGCGGCGAGCGGCATCCTGATCGGCGCGGCCTTCTGCCCGCAGGTCGATATCGACGGGCGCCGTCTCACAAGAACGATCGTCGCCGGCGCGGCCGGCGCCTTGACCCTGATCGCCGCGGCCCTGGTCATAGCCGATCAGCATCTGCCGGGCCTGCTGGTGAGTGCAGGCTCGACTGGGTCGAGCTCTCCCGCCGGATCGCATGGCCACCTGCTGTTGAGCTACCTGCAGATCTGCGGCACGCTGCTGGCGGCGTGTGCGGCCATCGGATTCGCCCGCCATTCCGCACGCGAGGGTGACGGCCTGGAGAGATCGATCGCGGCGGGCGTTGCGGTGCTGGCGGTGGCGCGCTTGAACTACTTCCTCGTCCCATCGCTCAGCAGTGGCCGGCTGTACGCCGGAGACATCTTGAAGCTCGGGGCATACGCGCTGATCCTGTATGCGTGCCTGCACGAGTTTCGCGTGCTCCAGCGCAGGCTCGTGCAACGGGTGGCGGTCGATGAGCGCAGGCGCATGGCCCGCGACATGCACGATGGCCTGGCGCAGGAGCTCGCCTTCATCGCCACGCACTCGCAGCGATTGAGCCAGACCGGCGAGGATGCTGCGACGGCAGTGCATCTACGCGCCGCCGCTGAGCGTGCGCTGCACGATTCGCGGACGACGATAGCCGTTCTCACCTCGCCTGAGGACGCGCCACTGGACCTCCTGATCGGCCGCACCGTGGAGTCGTTCAGATCCAGATTCGGGGTCGATGTGGAGCTCGACCTGCAGAGCGACGTCGTCGTCGCCGCAGAGCGGCGCAACTCTCTGCTTCGCATCCTGCATGAGGCGCTGACAAACGCGATCCGCCACGGCGACGCCGGCCGGATTCTCGTACGCCTGACGGGCGACCGGCGCGGCTCCGCGCTGAGGATCGACGATGACGGCTGTGGGTTCGACGTGGAGGCGACCATCAACTCCGTGCGCGGTCTCGGCCTGACAAGCATGAGCGAGCGCGCGGAACTGCTCGGCGGCAGCCTGAACGTGTCCTCGACCCCTGGAAAGGGCACCGTTGTGGAGGTCGAGCTGCCATAGCGGAGCGTGTTCGCATCGTGCTTGCCGATGACCACGCCGCGACCCGTCTCGGCGTGCGTCTTGCGCTGGAAGAAGGCGGCTTCCAGGTGGTCGCCGAGGCCGCCGACGCGGAGGGCGCGGTCGCGGCGGCCCTCGAGCATCGCCCCGATCTCTGCCTGATCGACGTCTACATGCCGGGCAAGGGCATCGCTGCCGCGGCCGAGCTCACGGAGGCGCTGCCCGACATGCCGGTCGTGATGCTGAGCGTCTCCGACAGCGACGAGGACCTGTTTGAAGCGTTGCGCGCGGGCGCCTGTGGCTATCTGCTCAAGGACACCGACCCCAAGCGCCTGCCGTTCGCGCTCAGTGCCGTGCTGAACGGCGAGGCGCCGTTGCCGCGCGTGCTCACCGCCCGGCTCATCACCGAGTTTCGCCGGCGCGGCAAAGAGCGTCGCATCGCGGACGCCGACGGTGACATGATCACGTTGTCCGAGCGGGAGTCCGAGGTGCTCGAGCTGCTGCGCACGGAGTTGACCACCAAGCAGGTTGCCCACCGCCTCGGCATCTCCCCGATAACCGTGCGGCGACACGTCTCTGACATCTTGAAAAAGCTACGGGTCCCCGACCGCTCCTCGGCGCTTCGCCTGACCGGTCAAGCGTCGAAGTAGAGATCACCTGAGCGCCAGTCGCGAGCGACCGTCGCTTGCGAGATCGATCTCACACCACACGAGCGTTCCTTCGCTGCGGTCCACGCCCCACCGGTCGGCCACGCGATCGACGATGAACATTCCCCAGTCGCCGCCGCTCACCATCGCCGCGGGCTTGCTGACGGGCACGTCGTGCCGGGGCTCTCTGATCTCGGCCCGTACCAGCGTGTCCGAGCGCCATACGCAGAGTTCGGTCTGACCGGCTCCGGCCGGCTCGCCGCGTCTGACGGTGTTGCTGACGAGCTCGCTGACGCACAGCGACAGGTCGTAGAAGACGTCTGGCTCGAAGTGGCTCTCCCAGTCCCGCAGCGCCCGGCGGGCCGCTCCGACCGCCTGGGGCAGCCCCCGTAACTGGAACTTGCGCTCAGTTTCACTGAGCACGACCGAGGTCATCGGAGCGATCGCGCCCGCGATGACCGAGCCGGGGGGCAGGAGCACCGGCGAGCGGCGCCTCGCGTCGAGGCCAGCCGTCAACGCCCTGCGCTCCTGCGCTTCTGCAAGGGCCTTTCTGATCGGTGCTGGCACAGGAGTCCTTTCCTTGAATGACGCGCCTTGCCTGGCTACATTGCCGGGCCGCCCCGAGGGCTGCCTGGCAGTGCTGTCACGATGCTGCAACTGCCGCGCTACCGCACGGCATTTCGATCGTTGCACCATGCCGCCAGGCTGTCAAGCCCGGCAAGGACTACTCCACCGTCACCGTCTTTGCCAGGTTGCGCGGCTGGTCCACGTTCAGCGCCCGCTCGCGCGCGATGTAGTAGGCGAGCAGCTGCAGCGGCACCACCGCCAGGATCGTCTGCAGCAGCACATCGGTCTGCGGAATGTAGACGACCTGCTCGGCGTGCTCGGCGACCTCCTTGCTTCCCTCGCTGGCGACGGCGAACACGCGCGCTCCGCGTGCGCGCACCTCTGAGATGTTGGAAAGCATCTTGTCGAGCACGGTCACATCGGTCGCCACGCAGACGACAGGCGTGCGCTCTGACAGCAGGGCGATCGGGCCGTGCTTCATCTCGCCTGCGGCGTAGGCGTCGGTGGGTATGTAGGAGACCTCCTTCAGCTTCAGCGCTCCCTCCAACGCGACCGGAAGGCCGGCCAGCCGACCGAGGTACAGGAAGAACTCGCAGCCGGCCAGGCGCTCGGCGAGCAGCTGCACCACCGGCTCCACCGAGGCGACCACGGCATCGACCCTTCCTCCGAGCAGCGCCAGCTCGTCCGCCAGCTCACGGTGCCGGGCGGGCGAGAGCGTCCCGCGCACTCGCCCCACGCGTAGGGTGAACGCATACAGCGCGGCCACCTGTGCGACGAACGTCTTAGTGGCCGCGACCCCGATCTCGATACCCGCGCGGGTGAGGAGCACCCCGTCGGCATCGCGTGTGGCCTGGCTTCCAGGGACGTTTGTCAGGGCGAGGACCGTGGCCCCACGGGCGCGGGCGACGCGCATCGCCGCGAGCGTGTCGGCGGTCTCCCCCGACTGCGTGACCCCGATGATCAGCGAGTCCTCTTCGAGCAGCGGGGCACGATGACGGAACTCGGAGGCGAGGTCGACCTCGACCGGAATTCGCGCCCACCGCTCGAGGGCGATCCGACCGGCGAGGCCGGCGTGGTAGGAGGTGCCGCAGCCGACGATCACGACCCTGCGAATCCTGCGCAGCTGATCGTCGGTGATGCCGATGTCCGGCAGCGCCACATCCTGGTCGAGCCAAGCCGCCAGGGTGTCTGCCACCGCCGTCCCCTGCTCGTGGATCTCCTTGAGCATGAACGTCTCAAAGCCACCCTTCTCGACGACATCGTCGTCCCAGTCGACGGTCGTCGGAACGACGGTCACGCGTCGGCCGCAGGAGTCCACGAAGCTTGCCTGGTCGGCTTCGAGCACGGCTATCTCGCCTTCGCCGAGCACGTGGACTCGACGGGTGTGGTGCAGGAACGCCGGGATCGCCGATGCGAGGAAGTGCTCGCCCTCGCCCATGCCGACAACGAGCGGGCACTCTCGGCGGGTGCCGACGAGCAGGCCCGGGTGATCGGCACTCATCGCGACAAAGGCGAAGTGTCCGCTGAGCTCTTTGAGGGCCGCCTGCACGGCGGCGAGCAGATCGCCCTGGTAGCGGTGGGCGATGAGATGGGCGACGACCTCGGCATCGGTCTCCGAGGAGAACTCGGCGCCCTCGGCGGTCAGCTCGTCGCGAAGGATCAGGTGGTTCTCCACGATCCCGTTGAGCACGATCGAGAAGCGACCTTCGGTGTCGGTGTGGGGATGGGCGTTCTCCCACGTGACCCGCCCGTGCGTCGCCCACCTGGTGTGGCCGATGCCGGTCGTCGGCTCCGCGAGCACCGTCGCAATGCTCCCGTTGTGAGCGCCGCCGTTGCGGGCGCCTGCAGCGGCGCTGGCGCCGTTGTGAGCGCCGCCGTTGTGCCCGTTGCCGTTTTGCACGGCCCCGTTGTGAGCGACGCCGTTGCGGGCGCTGCCACGTTCGAGCGTCCGCGTCGCAAGGGCCTCACCCAGCGATGAGAGGTTGCCGACGGCGCGCACCGACTCGATGCGCCCACCTTCCTGGAAGGCAAGGCCTGCGGAGTCGTAACCCCGGTACTCCAGGCGCTGAAGGCCCCGTAACAGGATCTCCTCACACGGCCGATGGCCGACATATCCGATGATTCCGCACACGTTGGCTTGGTTTCCTTTTCTTGTCTCTTCAGATCCGGGCCTTGTTGACCCGCCTGTGCCCCGCTCGACCAAGCCCGACAGCGACTTGGACTGGCACTGAATTACACGCCCGGCGCGAGCCACGGTCAATGGCTCCAATGACTCATACGGGCGTTCAGCGCGTGAACGCGAGTGGGTGCTCGACCGCTCGCCGACCTAGACTGCCTGCTAGATGTCTGCACCGATCACCGTCGTCGTCATCGACGACCATGTGCTGTTCCGTACGGGGTTGCGGGAGCTTCTGGAGCAGGAGGAGATTCGAGTCGTCGGAGAAGCCTCGACGGCCGAGGCCGGTCTCGAGGTGATCGAGCGCCAGGCCCCGGACGTGGCGATCGTGGATCTCAATCTCCCTCGCATGTCCGGTCATAACGCCATCCGCCAGATAGCCACCATCGCGCCTCGAACCCAGGTGCTCGTGCTGACCATCTCGGCAAACGAGGCTGATGTGACCGACGCGGTGCTCGCCGGGGCGTGCGGCTATCTGCTGAAGGACGCGTCGGTCGGCGACATTGCCAGCGGAGTGCGCGCCGCCGCGGTGGGTGAGTCGATGGTCTCGCCGAGAATGGCGACGGCGCTTTTGGACCAGTTGCGCCAGCACGAGAGCGGCGAGACGCGTCCACACGTCGAGAACCTCTCGACTCGCGAGAAGGAGGTGCTTCGCCTCGTTGTCGAGGGCAAGGACAACTCGACGATCGCGCAGGAGCTGTTCATCAGTCCCTACACGGTCAAGAACCACATCTCGAACATCCTGTTGAAGCTGCATGTGGAGAACCGTCTTCAGGCGGCCGTTCGAGCGGTCCGCGACTCCCTGATCTGAGCGGGTCGCTCCCGCTCCCGCCGCCGGCGGGAGCGCTTTCAGCTACCCGCGCGCTCGATCCCCTCACGCACGCTGCGGAGCAGTGTGCGCAGACGCTCACTGGTGCGCATCAGGCACCGCACCACGCCCGAGAGCTCCTGCAGCTGTCCGGCGACGGCCGGGTCCCCCGATTCTGCGAGCCGGGCGATTTCGCGTTCCATCCTCATGCGGTCGACATCGAGAGCGAGGACATGGGCGTAGCCGTCGACGATCAACTCGAGCAGGCTCTTGGTGGCGTGCGCGAGCGTGTCCTCGTCCGACAGGGTGCGGATGAGCAACTCCGCCTGCCTGCGAAGGTAGTCAGGGCCGTGGTGGACGGGCGTGTGATGGGGGGCGGGAGTGGCTGGCAACCAGGTATGGAGGGTCGGATACAGATGGAAGGCTCGGGTGTGTACAGGGTGCTTGCACGGCTTCACCCGGTCAATCGACCGCGTGGCCCTTTTCACGTTCACTGAATGAACGCGGAACGGCCGAGTGAGCTATTGACCTAAGGCCCCCGCATCGCCAGCCTCACTGCAATGAGACGACGTTCGCCCTTCCGCAGTGACCCACCCATCGAACCCGCGCGCAGCGGCC
>Ga0302314_10022154_pt1 | contig 10429 bp, 12 predicted proteins | sample III_Palsa_N2_3_FD_200533 | JGI IMG/M metagenome (GOLD analysis project Ga0302314, IMG submission 200533) | Peat permafrost microbial communities from Stordalen Mire near Abisko, Sweden - III_Palsa_N2_3 | ecosystem: Environmental > Terrestrial > Soil > Palsa > Peat permafrost | place: Sweden... | reverse complement strand
CCGATCGCCGGCACCGAACAGTCCGGCCCCGACGCGGGTTTCGCCACACTGTTCGAGAACCGGTGGACCATCCTGTGTCCGCGTGACTCGACGGACCCGGCCTATGCGGACGCCGTCGAGCGGCTGTCGGATTTCTGGCGCGCGCTGGGCGCCAATGTCGAGCTGATGGACGAGCGGCACCACGACCTGGTCCTGGCCGTCACCTCCCACCTGCCCCACCTGATAGCCTACAACATCGTCGGCACCGCCGCCGATCTGGAGGAGGTCGCACAGGGCGAGGTGATGAAATATTCCGCCGGCGGCTTTCGCGACTTCACCCGCATCGCGGCGTCCGACCCGGTGATGTGGCGCGACGTGTTCCTGCTCAACAAGGACGCGGTGCTCGAGATCCTGGGCCGCTTCACCGAAGACCTGCAGGCCCTGTCCCGCGCCATCCGCTGGGGCGAAGGCGAAAAACTCGAAGCCCTCTTCACCCGCACCCGCGAAATCCGCCGAGGCATCGTGGCGGCGGGCCAGGAGAGCGCCGAGCCGAACTTCGGGCGGGATAAGAAGGGGGCGTAGCCGCCGCCCCGCGCGGCTGCCTCGTTCGTTGGCGTGCGCCACCGGACTGCGGATCGGTCCTTGCCGGACGGCCATCCCATCTCCATCTTACTGACATCTTACCACTCCACGGGACCGTATCGACATGGCGGGCGCCGATCGGCTGACCACGATCGTGTCGACCAACGGTCAGGTCATCCTGCCCAAGGCTATCCGGCAGCAGCGGCATTGGGAGACCGGCACGCGGCTGATCGTCGAGGACACGGCTGAAGGGGTGCTGCTGAAGGCCGCGCCGCTGTTCGCGCCGACGCGGATCGAAGACGTCTATGGTTGCCTGCCCTATTCGGGACAGCCCAAAACGCTTGAGGACATGGACGCCGGGATCGCCGCCGAGGTGAAGCGGCGCCATGCTGGCGATTGAGACCAATCTGATCGTCCGGTTCCTGGTCAAGGATCACCCTGCGCAGTCGGCCAAGGCGAACAGTCTGATCGGAAGCGAGGATATGTTCGTCTCCTCGATGGTCGTGCTTGAAACGGCTTGGGTGCTGCGCAGCGTCTATCGATTTTCCAACGATCAATGGGGAGCCGCCCTGGCGGCCTTCGGCGGACTGCCGCGCGTGACGCTGGAGGAGCCGGCGACCGTGGCGCAGGCGCTTGTCTGGATGTACGGCGGCCTCGATTTCGCCGACGCTCTCCACCTGGCGAAGGCGCGCGGATGCGAAGGCTTCGTGAGCTTCGACCGGAAGTTCGCGAGGGCGGCCAATCGGATCAGCGACATCAAGGTCCGCGTCCCTTGAACGCCTGGCCTTAACAGTGCCCAGGGCAGGTCCCGTTTGGTCCGCCTACCCCGCCCCCTCCAAAATCACCTTCTTCTGCTTCTCCGTGAACGCATGCAGCTTCTGCATATAGTTGAACCGCGTGTAGTCCCGCCCCGCCGCCGACATCTTGTCGAACCAGTCGTCCTCGCCCAGCATTTCGCCCAGGCGGGGGGCGTTGCGGTGGAGCATCTGGACGTCGGTCTTCTTGGGTTCCAGGCTGCGCAGGATGCCGCGGTTGAAGTGGGCGTGCAGGGTCACGCGGTCGCCGGGTTCGGTGCGGTCGCCCTGCCAGTGCCAGACGCCGTGGGTGAAGAAGACCACCGAGCCCTTGGGCATCAGGATCGGCACGCCGTCATTGGGTCGCTCGTCCTTCCTGGGGCCGCGGCGCAGCTTGTGGCTGCCGGGGACGATCCAGGTGGGGCCGGACTCCAGGCGCCAGTCCTCCAGCGCCCAGACCCCGACGCCGGTCATGGCGAACTCGGGATAGGGTTCCGGAACGTGGGCGTAGTCGGTGTGGATCGGGATCACGCCGGGCCCCGGCCCCTTCCTGATCGAGCTGAACGAGGCGATCACCGCGCCGCGCCCCAGCGAGGCGTCGATCAGGGTCATCAGCAGCGGATTCTGGATCAGCTGCTCGAACTCGCGCCCGTGATACAGCATCCAGTTCATCGAGAAGGTCTGGTGCGGCAGCAGCGCGCGTAGGGTCGCCGCGCGCACCTCGTCGGCGAACTCCGGCGAGATGGCGTTCTCGATGACCGTATAGCCCTGCTCCTCCATTTCGCGGATCCTGGCGGTCAGGCCCTGGCGCGCGGCGCGATGGGCCAGATCGGGGTTCTCCACCGTGCGGCGGCCCATATGGTCGTGCAGAGTTGAGAGCAGTTCGCCGGCCGCCTCGTTCGGCGGCGCGCCGCGCGCGCGGACCGCGCCCTTGCCGAATTGGCTCCGGGTCTCGCGGAGCAGGGCCTTCATCGCGCCGGGCGCCAGCACGCCGACGAACTGGGCGCCCGCCAGACCGGCCTGATAGTCGCCCTCGACCACCAGATCGGCGGTTTCATCGAAATCGCGCGAGACCGTGACCGTCTCGCCGTCATAGCGCAGGCTCCACGCGCCGACGTCGCCGGGAAATTCCAGGTGCGGCGGCGCGTTGGAAAACCGTTCGCTTAAGGAAAAGGCCTGGCCGCCAAGCCGGTCCTTCCACGCGACTGCCTGACGCTCCAGAAAAGCGCGGGCTTCGTCCAGCCAGGCGTCGGACAGGAACTCGCACCGTTCCGGCAAGGTCAGCATCGCATCCTCCTCGCGTTCGGTCTTTTGTGTCCGTCGCGGGCGTCGCGCGGAAGAAGTTTAGAACGCGTTTCGAATTTCAGACCAACCGGGCGCATCGGTCAAGCGCGGAGGGCATCGCGTTTCAACCCTGGTCGGACAGTTACGTCGGCCAGGTCGCGGCCAGGGCGGCCTGATAGGCGGGGCGGGCGGACAGACGCTGGTTGTAGGCGCCCAGCACCGGATCGTCGGGAATCTGCTTGGTGAACAGTCCCACGGTCACAGTGGCGCCCAGCGCGACGTCAGCGGCGGTGAAGGTCTCGCCGAGCAGCCAGGGCCCGGGCGTCAAGGCCTGGCGGACCGCGCTCAGCGCCGAGTCCAGGTCGCCCCAACCATGGCGGAACGGCGAAAGGTCCAGGGACTTAGTCTGATAGGCCGGCTCCAGCACCGCCGTGGAGAACACCGCCCATCGCAGATACGCCGCTCGCCCCGCCTCCTCGACCCTGGGCGCCAGCGTCCCATAGCCGTAGCGGTCGGCGAGATAGAGGCAGATGGCGGTGGTCTCGGTCACCACCTGATCGCCATCGGTCAGGGTCGGCACCTTGCCCATCGGATTGAGGCGCAGATAGTCGGGCGACTTTTGCTCGCCGTTGCGGATGTCGACCGTGCGCACCTGATACGGAACGCCCAGCTCTTCCAGCATCCACCGCGCGGTGAAGGACCGGCTGGCCACCGAGGCGTAGAGGGTGATGTCGGGCTGGGTCATGGTCGGATCATTCCCTTTCTGACGCCAATCTCGTCGCCGTCTCTGTTCGCCTGCACCCTAGAGAACCAGTCCGACAGTCTCGTTGCAACGGTCGCCCTTATTACGTAAGATCGGGAAGTTACGGAGAACTATCCATGTCCATCACAGCGCCGGCGTCCGAGGTCCAAAAGAACTTTGGAGCCTTCCACGACCGGGCCATGCGCGAGCCCGTGCGGGTGACCAAATATGGCCGCGAGACGGTTTATATAGTGTCCGCTGAGACCTTTCATGAATTGAAGCAGGGTCGAAGAGATGCGGTGGCCGCTGCTGATTTGAGCGACCACGAGGCTGCACTGATCGCGGCGGCGGAAATACCAGCGGAGCACCGCTACAGCCTGAACGACGATAGCTGAGCCGATGGCGCTGCCGACGCCGGCGCCCGGCCTGGTCATCTCTTACGCCTATCTCTGGCGGGCCCAACAGCAGGCCGGCGCAACGGAAGGCCGCAAGGACCGACCCTGCGCCATCGTCGTCGCCACCAAAGACGAGGACGAGGACACTCTGGTCTATGTCGCTCCGATCACCCACGCGCCACCGGTTGATGGGATCGGCATCGAAATTCCTTCGACCGTAAAGCGACGTCTGGGACTGGACGCGGCGCGCTCCTGGATCGTGACCGACGAACTCAACCGTTTCATCTGGCCGGGCTTTGATCTCAGGCCAATCAGACGTGACCGACCGGATGTCTTCCACTGGGGCTATCTGCCGGTCGAGCTGTTCGAAGCGTTGAAGGCGGCCGTCCTGAAACACCAACGGGATCAACGTCTGGGAGTCGTGCAGAGGGACTGATCGTGCGGCTCGTGGAGCGCTCAACCGGCGCTCAAAAACGCCGTCGTCGCCTCGATCGCTTCGACCAGCCCCACGCGTTGCAGGCTGACCCCCGGCGGCAGGCTGGAGAACAGGCGCGTGGGGGCGGCGGGGTCGAGGATGACGAAGACGCCCTTGTCGTCGTCTCGCCGGATCAGGCGTCCAAACGCCTGGGCGATGCGGGCGCGGGCGACGGCGTCGTCATAATTCTTGCCGCCGAAACGCACGCGCCGCGCCTTGTGCAGGATATCGGGCCTGGGCCACGGCACGCGGTCAAACACCAGCAGCCGCAGCGACCGGCCGGGAACGTCCACGCCATCCCGCACCGCGTCGGTGCCGAGCAGGCAAGCGTCCTCCTCGACCCGGAAGATGTCGACCAAGGCGCCGACCTCCAGCGGGTCGATATGCTGGGCGTAGAGGGCCACGCCCGCCTCCGCCAGGGGCGCGGCCATCCGCTCATAGACCGCGCGCAATCGGCGGATGGCGGTGAAAAGGCCAAGCGCCCCGCCGCCGGCGGCCAGGAACAGCTCGCGCATGGCCGCGGCCACCTGGCGCGGATCGTCGCGGCCCACATCGGTGACCACGACGGCGCGGGCCTGGCTCGCGAAGTCAAAGGGCGAGGCCAGGCGCAGGGTCTTGGGCCGGTCGGCGAAACGCGCCGCGCCGGTGCGCATCTCGGCCAGGGCGAAGGGGTCGTCCAGCGTCGAATCCGCCAGGGTCGCGCTGGTGATCAGCACCCCGTGGGCAGGCGCCAGGACGGCCGCCTGCAACGGCTCTGTGGGATCGACCCAGTGGCGGCGATAGGCGGCGTCGACCACGCGGCCATAGAGGTAGGTCGCCTCGAACCAGTCGACGAAGTCGGGATCGTCGTCGGCGTTCTCGGCGATGGCCTGCAGCATGGCGCGCCAGGCCGGCAGGGTCATCCGCGCGCGGCGGTCCAGGCCGCGAAGGGCGCCTTCGATGCGGGCGCGGTCGCCGGTAGCCAGCTCGTCGGTCTCCTCGTCCAGCAGGTCCTCCAGCCGGCGCGACAGGGCGACCAGCGGCGCTTCGACCGCGGCCAGGGCGCGGGCGGCGGCGGCGGCGCTCTGGCGGACGATGTCCAGCGCGGGGCGCGCGGCGCATTCCTGGCCGATCTCGGACGGCGCGGCGCGGGCGCGCAGCTGCTCCAGCGCGGCGGTCAGGAAGGCCTCGACGGGGCCGATGGGGTTGGTCTCGCCCGACTGCGGTGAGATGCGGCCCGACCAGCCGTCGCCGGGCAGGGCCGAGGCGGCGCGGACCACCTGGGCCAGCGCCTCGCGGGCGTCCTCCCGCTCGCCGACCAGATCGCTCAGGCGCTGCTCCAGCCCGCGACCGCGCCGGCCGCGGCCCTCCGGCCCCCGGATCCAGCGGCGCAGCTCGGCCGCCTCCGCCCCGGAGATGGCGGCGGAAAAGGCCGCGTCGGCCGCGTCGAACAGGTGGTGGCCCTCGTCGAACACGATGCGCTTGGGCGCGGTGGTCTCGACATCGGTCTTCAGGCCCCGCGCGGCCCGGGCGCCGTCGAACGCCGCCTGGGTCAGGACCAGGGCATGGTTGGCGATGACCAGATCGGCGCGGCGCGAGGCGCGGACCGTCTTTTCAATGAAGCAGACCCGGTAGTGCGGACACGCCGCGTGGACGCACTCCCCGCGCCGGTCGACCAGGTTGCTGGGACCGGCCTGGGCCGCGGGCCCCACCGCGAACAGGCCGGGCAGCCAGGCCGGAAAGTCGCCGCCGGTCATGTCGCCGTCACGGCTCGCCCTCGCCCACCGCGCCGCCAGCGCCACGCCCACCAGGTCGCCGCCGCCCAGCATCGAGGCGTTGACCTGTTCGCGCAGGTTCAAAAGGCACAGGTAGTTTTCCCGTCCCTTGCGCACCACCGCCTTCTTCGCGCGCACGGCGGGGTCGGGATAGATCGAATGGCTCTCGCGCTCGATCTGGCGCTGCAGGGCGCGGGTGAAGGTCGATATCCAGACCGAAGGCCCGTTGGCCTCGCTCCACAGCGAGGCCGGCGCCAGATAGCCCAGGGTCTTGCCGACGCCGGTGCCGGCCTCGGCCAGCATCAGGTTGGGCTCGCCCTCCCGCTCGCGCGGCTCGAACACGAAGGCGGTCTCGGCGGCGAAATCAGCCTGGGTCGGGCGGGCCTCGTCCAGGCCGGCGCGGGCCAGCAGCTCAATCAGCCGCGCGCGGGCCGCCTCGGGTTTGACCGACGCCGAACCGGGCTCGCCCAGGGGCGCGCTATCCTCCCACTCCGGGATGCGGGCCCAGACGTCCAGACCGTCGCCACGGCGTGCGTCCCGCACGGCCTTGGAGCGCAGGGCCGCCGTCACGGCGCCCGCCCAGGCCCAGCCGGCGCGGCCCAGGGTCTCGGCGGTGGCCAGGGCGTCCTCGCGATTGGGCCAGGGCTGCTCGGCCAGTTCGGCCAGCAACATCTGGCAGGCTTCGCGCAGGCACGCCGCCCCCGCCGCCGCGCCCTTCGGCTGCGGCAGGCCCATCGCCAGGGCCAGCCCCACGGCGGAAGGCGCGCAGAACCTGGCCGGCCGCACGAAGGCGAACAGCTCGAGCGCATCGAAGATGTCGCGCGAACGCGCCGGACTGCGCAGCTCCAGCCGCCGGGCCGTCCAGGCGGCGTGGACCACGATCACCGGCGCGGACTGAGCCAGCACCCGCGCCTCGGCGGCGCTGATAGGCCGCGCGCCGGCGCCGTCGCACACCGCCGCCTGGGGTCCAGGCAGGACGATCAGGGCCGGAGCCAGATCCAGGGCGGGCGCGAGGGCGTTCACAGGCGAGCGTTAGCGGATTCTAGGTAGTGGGTCAGTTTGAAATTTGGCGGGGTTGACGCCATCGCGCGCCATAGGAGCGCCAGAATCTAGGCGTACAAGGCTATATGGAAATGGCCCGAAACATTTTTTGCGCCACCAGCCCGAAGGGGCAAGCGATCAAACGAACAGAGCGTTTGCTCGTGCCATGCCGGGTGAGTTTTGTCAAGCGGGTCAACCTTGACAAGAAGGAACTCGAGCCCAACTCATGCGTCCACTTGGGATGGGCTCCCATAGTATGACCGTCAGATTCGGAAAAAAGATCATGGCGTTCCTCAACTGGTTCCACCGCACCGATCGGGACGAACGGGTTATCGCACACCGCGACGAGATACGAGCGGCGGCGAGCGCCGCGCGCGAGCGGTTGGCTGAGCGCGGACTCCTAGCCGCCGAAATTGAAGCGCAAAAGGAAATCAAACAGCGCGTTGGATCCAGCCGGAATATCAGCGATGATCACGGCTCGGCGCGCAACGCCGCTTGACTAAGTCGACCGCATTACCAACTGCGGCCGAACAAGTCAGGGTCTCATACCCTGATATTCGGGACCGATTCCTCGCGTCCTCCGACAAAGGCGAATATTCGGAATGGCTCGTTGCGGTCGGGCGATATGTCCATGACCGATGGCTTGCCGAGGAAGGAAGCAGAATAAAAGGCAAGCCTCTTGATGAGGATGCCACTAAACATTTCTGGGATGAGTGTACTGAAAAATACTTACGAGATATGCAAGTAAATGCGCTCTTAGAGCTTAAGGAATATCGTAGACGATCAATATTTAGTAGCGTGAAGGATGCTGCGCTTCGCGACGGATTGCGTGGTCCCGTGCTTGGGGCATGGTGGTTATTGAGAACAATGGCGGAAGGGTTTGTGGGCGGCATCGGATTAATCGTTTTGGGCCTTATCTTCGTTTGGCTCGCGCCCCATTTCGCGAAAGATATCCGTGGCGCCCTTGATGATGCACTGCCCGAGTCGACGTCACCCCATCAAGTGACGCCGTGTCCTCCTGGCGGGACGCATCTAAGCGATCCGGGCCGCTGTTAGACCGCGCCGACCTGGCGCGCCTTGTGGGGACCTCGCGCCTTTGGGGCGGTTTCGGCTCCCTCCACAATCGCCACCAAGTCAGCCATTTCCCACAGCCGGTCAGTCACGCCAGCCGCCATCGCAGGCGTCACCCGCAGCGTCTTATGGATGCGGACGAAGTTGTAGTAGGCGAAGTGCAGGCTGATCGCGTTGACATGGTTCTCGATCTTTTTCGAGAATCCGTTGGTTAGCCGCGTGAACCGTCGCATGTGCATACGCATGGTGAGGTTCTGACGCTCGACGTAGGACGTTGAGACCTTCGCCAGATCGGGCGCGCCTGTGACGGGCACCTTGCGGATGCCGGTGAGTTCGTGGGCGCTGTAGCGACGCTGAGCGCTCGCGGCGGGGCCTTCGCCTTTCGGGGCACCGTACATCTTGACCAGTTGGGCGTAGTCAACGTCGGCGCCAAAGTTTTCGCGCACGGCTTGGAGATAGACCGGGTGGCCATCCGAGGTGAGCTGAACGCGGCCAGGGACGCGCTCGCGAACGTCCTTGATAAACTCATAGGCGTAATCCGCGTCGCGGCCACCAACTAAGACGGCGAAGACAAGCTTTGAGTCCGCGTCAATCGCGGTCCACGTCCACACGTCGCCCGCACCCCCGACAAATTCAAACTGACCCATTACCGGATTCTATGGTGAAACGGAACGGGAACGTTTGCGAGACGCGCGCCGCCGCCACGACTTCCCAGTGACGGCGGGCTCGTTGGAGAGCCGCCGCGCCTATATGCTTCGTACAGAACAAGGAATGACACAGTGACTCAGACTCCAACCGCCGAATTGAGCGCCCGCCGCATTCTGGAGGTGTTTCTGACCCACAATCTTAAGGGTGGGGACGTCCTGCAGACAGACAGTTTCATCGCCCCCTTCAACAAGCCTGGATGGGGTTCCGCCGACCTTGACGCCGGAATCGACTATGCCGTCGCGGAGGACTGGATCGAACTCGTCTCGGCCCATTCCTATCGATTGACCCCCGAAGGCTTTGCCGAGACTTGAGGGTGGCTACCACGCCCCACGCCTGCGCCACGGACTGAGCGGCCGGTATTCCGAGATGTCCGTCGCGCCCCGGCGGCTGACCTCGATCAGCTGGCGCCGGCGAAGCAGCGTGACGGCGGTCTGGACCGAGCGGCGCGAAAGGCCGGTGCGTTCGGCCATCTGCGCATGGCTCAGCGCCACCCGGCCTTCCGTCGCAGCGGCTAGGATGACCATATAGACTAGGAAGGCCGAGGCGCGCCGGTCGTGGCCGACCAGATCGGGCATTAGAGTCTCGATCACATAGCGATCGAGCATCAGCGTCGATGGCGCATCCATTGCTATAGCAATGACAGCCTGTCTTTCACCCCGCAACCCGCCGCGTGTATCGATTCCGCCAGGAGGAGCAGGTCATGATCAAGCAACTCAAATTCGCCGGGATCGCCGTGCGCGACCAGGACGCAGCGTTGGAGTTCTGGACCAGAAAGGTCGGCTTCCGCGTGGCGACCGACCAGCCGATGGGGCCGGGCCAGCGCTGGATCGAACTGAGCATCCCTGGCGGTCAGACCGGCATCGTGCTGTTCACGCCGGAGGGCCACGAGGACCGGGTGGGGACGTTCTTCAACGGCTCCTTCGCCTGCGACGACGTCGAATACACCTACAGGCAGATGTCAGAGCGCGGCGTGGAATTCACCCAGCCGCCGAAGAAGGAATCCTGGGGGACATCGGCCATCTTCACGGACGTGGAGGGCAATTCCTTCGTGCTTTCGAGCGGCTGAGATATCTGGCTTTCGCTACGTCGGCAGCCCTTACCCGACGTGTAAACCTGAAGATGTCTGGCGGATTTATCGGGCCGTTTGTCCGAAAACACCGCCTCGTTCGACTGCCTATTCTCAGTGCTCCGAGATAGCTAATGCGACAGCTATTTCCTCCGGAGCAGTAAAATGGATCGACGTCGTTTTCTTACTCAAACCTCCACCGCGGCGGGCGCACTCGTCGTGGCGGGCCAGGCGCCCGCTCCGGCGAGCGCCCAACCTAGCACGGACGCGGCCACGTTCCGCCGCCCCAAGAAAATCATTCCCGTGCCCACGCCGGCAAAGCAGTTTCAGCGTGTGGAGCAAGGCGTTCCCGACACCCAATTGACGCGGGAGGCCACCGCTTTGCTGCGCGAGTTCAGCACGCCAGTGCTCATCAACCATTCCCTCCGCGTATTCTTCTGGGCGAATGAGATGGGGCGTCAGACCGGAAAGAAGTTCGATGCGGAAATGCTGTTCGTCTGCGCGGCCTTCCACGACATGGGACTACTCAAGCGGTTCA
>Ga0302314_10022152_pt1 | contig 10429 bp, 9 predicted proteins | sample III_Palsa_N2_3_FD_200533 | JGI IMG/M metagenome (GOLD analysis project Ga0302314, IMG submission 200533) | Peat permafrost microbial communities from Stordalen Mire near Abisko, Sweden - III_Palsa_N2_3 | ecosystem: Environmental > Terrestrial > Soil > Palsa > Peat permafrost | place: Sweden... | reverse complement strand
CGATGCCAACAAGCGTGTCGACCTGACAATCTTGTTGCGACGCTCCGATGCCGACGCGCAACCCGGATCTCGCCGCGCGCTGACGATCAGCCGGGCGCTCGCCAAGACCATCACCTTTCGTACCATCGCAACGACGATGGACTTCGCCGTCAACTTCGTGGTGGTCGGCGATCTCGCGACCGCTGCCGCCCTCTCCGCGTCCGGGTTCATCCTGGGACCGTTCGTTTATTTCGGCCACGAGTGGGCCTGGGATCGTTACGGCTCGCCGGCTGACGCTGCGGCCGAATTTGAGGCGCCCCTTGCGCTGTTGCCGGCGCCGGACTGAGACGCACCAAGAAGCGCAATCCCTGAAGAAGCCCACGAGGATAAGCGCATCAATCGCGGTCTTATCTTCTCCGCATACAATCTTGATTATGTCCTTGATCGACTTCGGAAAACTCGACGCCATGTTCCAACATCGCCTTGAAGCGCTGTGACATGCTTGTCGAGTCTTTGGGGCGACCCGCGGGATTGCCGGACTGGGCGCGGCCGCCAAGGCTTGAGCCCTCTTATTTTGGACAGTGTTTTGGCACTGTTTTCTTGCTTATCAGTCACGCCCTTATGCGCGCAGCACCAAATGAGTTGGCAAGCCTTCAGCCCGTGTACATCTTGAGCAGAATGCCGGCTATCGTTCCGGAGACCACCTTCAGTCCCACGTCCTCGGTAATCTTGACCAGCCGATCACCCCAACGTTTCAATTTTCCAGGCTCGGGCGTCGGCTTGACTGCCTCCTCCTTCACTACTTCAGCAATGTCTTGGACGCTCACCCTGTCCTCTGGCTTGAGACTCGCGAATTCCTGCGAAGCCAAGACCTTCTCAATCTCTTGTACCAGAGATTGATGGTTTTGATTATAGGCCGACTGATTGAAGTGGCCCGAGCCTACCTGAAGAACAGCGCCAGGGCTGTTGCTCTGCACAACGTTGATCACACCGTCGTTCTTCAATTTCTCGTTTCCCATCATGCCATGCCTGAAGTTATCGAGGATAATATCCTTACGGTCGCGAAGCGCGACTTCCATCTTATTGATAATCTCGCCCCCAACCGGCGTATTGCGGGATCGCGCGAGTAGCATAATTTTATCGACCATCTGTTTTGCGCAATACTCGACCTGCTTGAACACTTCGCCATCGTGCTCATTCGTGTAATGGTGTGCGAACTGAAGCGCGGCGTTTATTTCGCGCTCAGCAACAGCCAATCCTGCGGTGCTTATACGCAAATAGGCGCGACTGCTGTTCACCCCGTTCACGCCTGCCTGCGCCAACATATTGGCCATCTCTATCCCAAAGTCTTCCGCGGCCTTTCTGGCGCGTTCGTTTAGCTGACGGCCAAGGTATGCGAGATCGTAGGTCATAAAAAACGCCAATTGGCTGCGAATGTCGCCCTGTTGTACATACGGAAAAGCTGATATTGGCAAGCGCCTCAACTAACGATGACCGCTATGCCGATGTTAGCCATCGCAACCGTCATGTTTACCCAAGAGGAATACCCGGCCATGCAGCTGGGAAAGGTCGATGCGGCTCGTGCCAGAAGCAGACACAGACCGGTGGGCGAAGCATGACCGACAAATGGCCCTCCTACAGGGTTGCCGACGACGATTCCGTTTATGCCCTGGGCGTAATGAACATCAACTACGTGCGGTTCGAAGCGACGCTAGTCTACATGCTCGCCGCGGTCGCCAACATGAAGCAGAACCAGGCCGCCGTTTTCATTTCACGGACCGGCGCGGCCGAGCGCGCGAACCTGATTAAGGTGTTTGCCAGCAAACGTGAATGGCCGTCCGAAGCGTCGGCCGGCATCGATCACTACCTCAAAGCTGTCCGTACCCTTACCGAGAGCCGCAACACTCTCATCCATGGGAATCTTGTCGATATCTGGAACACCAAAAATCCCAGCATCATCACCATGGACCGGGAAGGCCTCACATCGGTCACTCAGTTATCGTTGGCAGCAATCCGCCAGATCGCAGATGAAATCGAGGCCTTTGGTGGCTACGGCTATATGCTCGCCTGCTACCTCGCCAGTGAGTTCAGCAAGATGGCCCTTGAGGCTGGCATGGCTGCACCCAGCCAGCCACCACCGCTCATCGAACTACCCAAACCGATCAAACCTCCCAAGCCGAAGGTTACCGTTTAAGGCTGTTGAAATCCCACTTCGTGCGGTGGATTCGTCGCCAATATAGTGCCCTAGCCCGGAATTCGCGTTTCGCGAATTTCGACCGCTCCCCGCAAGTGGGGCGGCGGGACGAACTTGCCCGCTCGCCGATTTAGACAAAACTCATCATGCCCTAGATCGTCGGCAACACCGAAAACCCCTCGCTGGCTCGCCGCAGGTTCAAGACATCGATGCCGGCCGCCTCATCCGTCACCGTCTCGACCCGCGCCAAGGATGGACCGCGGCGGCAGAGCGCCGTCATTTTTGCCACGGTTTCTGCCGGTCCTGAAAACAGCGCTTCGACGCTGCCGTCGCGGCGGTTGCGGACCCAGCCTTCCAGCCCGTACGTCCGCGCCTGATGTTCGACCCAGGCGCGGTAACCAACGCCCTGCACCCGGCCCCGGATCATCACCTGGCGGATCGTGCGATCCATCTATTTCTTCAGCCCAAGGAAGTCGGCGCTGCGCTGCTTCATCTCCGCGTCGCGCATGACGCGGCCGGTCAGTTCCGCGGATGCGAGGCCTTTCAGGCTCTTCGGCGCGGCACCGTCTCGCAAAGCTTTTAGCGTGTCGTAGACGGCTTGCGTGGCGGCCGCGAACGGCGCGTGGCCCTGCAACGCGATCTTCACGCGCTGGCCGCGGAGATAATCCAGCGCGCTCATCTCTTCCGGCGCGCCGCCAAGCACGATCGGCAGCTTGGTGGCGGCGGCGATGGCTTCGAGCTCGGCACGGCTCTTGATGCCGGTAAAGAACAGCGCATCGACGCCGGTAGCTTCATACGCTTTGGCGCGTTTGATCGCATCATCGAGCGAGGTGATCGACGCCGCCCCGGTGCGCGCGACGATCACCAGCGAGGGATCGCCGCGGCCATCAAGCGCGCCCTTCATCTTGCCGACGCCCTCCTCCAGCGAAATCAGTTGCGGCTTGGCCTCGCCAAAGGCCTGCGGCAGCAAGGTGTCCTCGATGGTGAGTCCGCCCGCGCCCGCCGCTTCCAGCTCCTGCACGGTGCGGCGGACATTGAGCGCATTGCCGTAGCCGTGATCGGCATCGACCAGCACCGGCAAGTCAGCCGCGCGCGACATCCGGCGCATCTGTTCGGCCAACTCGGTCAGCGTGATCAGAGTAATGTCGGGATCGCCGAGCACCGCCAGCGAGGCCACCGAACCGCCGAACATGCCGACCGCAAAACCCAGATCCCTGGCAATTCGGATCGAGGTCGCATCATAGACCGAGCCAGGGTGAATGCAGGACGATCCCGACAGGATCGAGCGCAGGGCATCGCGGCGCTTGCGGAAGGCCATTGGCGTAACTCCTTGGCTACATTTTCGTCATTGCGAGCGAAGCGAAGCAATCAGAACCGCGAGAAAAGGCTGGATTGCTTCGTCGCTTCGCTTCTCGCAATGACGGGGTTTAGGAATCGCGCTTGCTACGCAAACTCCAGAATCAGCGCATCCACCGCCAGCGTCGCGCCGGCGGAGGCGTGAATTTTCTTGACGGTGCCGTCGCGTTCGGCGCGCAGCACGTTCTGCATCTTCATCGCCTCGACCACCGCCAGCGTTTCGCCGGCCTTGACCTCCTGGCCTTCGGTCACCGCGATCGAGACGATCAGGCCCGGCATCGGGCACAGCAGTTTCTTGCCGGTATCGGCCGCGGTCGCCACCGGCATCAGCCGCGCCGATGCCGCTTCGGCTTCGGTGAACACGTAAACCGGAACCTCAAAACCCTGATGCGCGAGGCGAATGCCATTGGCGATCGGACGCACCTGCATCGCCACCATTTGGCCGTCGAGGGTGCCTTGCCAGACCGCCTCGCCCGGCGTCCACGACGAGACCAGGAGATGCGGATGGCCAGGCGTGCCATCGGCGCCGACAAATCGGACCGCGATGCCTTCGCTTTCACGGGCAATGTCGAGGATGATCTCGCTACGCTCGAGCCACACCGCCCGGCGGCCCTCGCGTTGTACCGGCCGGCCGATCAACTGACCGGAAATCTGCCGCTTGCGTTCGCCGAGCACGTGATCGATCGCTGCGCCAACCGCGGCCAGCCGTCGCGCGATCTCGCCCTCCGGCGTGCGCGCGGTAAATCCCTTGGGAAACTCCTCGGCGATGAAGCCGGTCGACAAATCGCCTTCGCGCCAGCGCGGGTGGCTCATCAGCGCCGACAGGAACGGAATGTTGTGGCGGATGCCGTCGATATAGAACGCATCGAGCGCGCGGGACTGCGCCTCGATGGCGGCAGCGCGCGACGGTGCATGGGTCACGAGCTTGGCGATCATCGGATCGTAATAGATCGAGATTTCGCCGCCCTCCTGCACGCCGGTGTCGTTGCGAACGGTGATGCCGTCGCGGCTTGTCTCCGCCGGCGGACGATATTTCACCAGGCGCCCGATCGAAGGCAGGAAGTTGCGGAACGGATCCTCGGCATAGACCCGCGATTCCACCGCCCATCCGGTCAGGGTGACGTCCTTTTGCGCCAGTTTGAGCTTCTCGCCTGCGGCGGAGCGGATCATCTGCTCGACCAGATCGATGCCCGTGATCAACTCGGTCACGGGATGCTCGACCTGCAGCCGTGTGTTCATCTCCAGGAAGAAGAAGCTCTTGTCCTGCCCTGCGACGAACTCGACGGTGCCGGCGGAATCGTATTTCACCGCCTTGGCGAGTGCGACCGCCTGCTCGCCCATCTTGCGGCGGGTGGTCTCGTCGAGCAGCGGCGACGGCGCCTCCTCGATCACCTTCTGGTTGCGGCGCTGGATCGAGCATTCGCGCTCGCCGAGATAGATCACGTTGCCGTGCTTGTCGCCGAGCACCTGGATTTCGATATGGCGGGGATCGACGATGAATTTCTCGATGAAGACACGGTCGTCGCCGAACGAGGATTTGGCTTCGGCCTTGGCGAGATTGAAGCCTTCGGCGACCTCGGATTTCGAATGCGCGATCCGCATGCCCTTGCCGCCGCCGCCGGCGGAGGCCTTGATCATCACGGGATAGCCGATCTCGTCGGCGATCGTGACCGCGTGCTTTTCGTCCTCGATGACGCCGAGATGACCGGGAACGGTCGAGACTTTAGCCTTGGCGGCAGCCTTCTTGGATTCGATCTTGTCGCCCATCGCGGCGATGGCGCCGGGGTTGGGACCGATGAAGACGATACCTGCCTTTTCCAGCGCGCGCGGAAACGCCTCACGCTCGGACAGGAAGCCATAGCCGGGATGCACGGCTTCGGCCCCGGTCTGACGGCAGGCCTCGACGATCTTGTCGATCAGAAGATAGCTTTCGGCGGCCGCCGGCGGCCCGATCAGAACGGCCTCGTCGGCCATTTCGACGTGCAACGCATCACGGTCGGCCTCGGAATAGACGGCAACCGTCTCGATCCCCATGCGACGGGCGGTCTTGATGACCCGGCAGGCGATCTCGCCGCGATTGGCGATCAAAATTCGTTTGAACATGTTGTTGTTTGCTTAAACCTTTTGGGCGGGATCCCCCGTTTCCAATGTGGCATGGACGGAGGGCGGTAACAATTCGTCCTACAGCAAAACGGGCCGGAGGCAACGGGTTATGTCGGCCAAAACCGGGCTGGAGCCCCCCGAATCTGCCGGGGCGCCGGCCATCCGGGGTGCGAACATAACCGGTTCAAAGCCCGCGGGCCGTTCTTGTCCCATGGCCCCGGGTTCCCTAGCATGCCCTCAGCTTGTCTTGAGCTTTTCTTGGGGGCATGCGACGGGGGCTGACTATGAAGCACGACACGAACTTTAGCGTTCTGACGGGTAACAATATCGACACGCAATTCTTCAAGGCCGGGACCATCATTTTCCGCGAGGGCGACGAGGCCCACGAACTTTTCGTCGTCAAAAGCGGGGAAGTCCGAATCCAGATCGGCAACCGGACGGTCAGCGAGTTCTCGGCGGACCATATTTTCGGCGAGATGGCGCTGATCGACAACGAACCGCGCAGCGCCACCGCAATCGCCGTGACCGATGTGGAGCTGGTCGCGGTCACCGAAAAACAATTCCTGTTTCTGGTCGGCCAAACCCCCTATTTTGCACTGAAGGTGATGCGCGTTCTCGCCCAGCGCTTGCGGGTGACGAACAAGACGTTCGGCTGAGCGCAACGTTGGTATGGGTTTGGCGGCAAAGAACCGTGCCAGGCTCGTCGGATGTGAATAATGGGGCCGTCCGAGCCCCGCGGAACCACTGTAACAATTCTGTCACACAGCAAAACTAGACAAAACTGGACAGGGGTCGCGTTCGCGGCCCATCCGCCACCCAATTTGCCGCCCCGGGGGAATTCAATGCGCCGCTCACTGATGATGCTGTCTGCCGGCCTTGCCGCGCTGTCTCCGAGCATCGCCTGTTCAGGGACCGCCTTGGCGCAAAGCATGCCCCACAACATCATCCTGTTCGTCCCGGATGGCCTGCGCGGGCGGATCGTCACGCCGCAGAGCGCACCGGCCATGGCCGAGATCCGCGACAAGGGCGTCCATTTCAAGAATTCGCATTCGCTGTTTCCGACCTTCACCACCGCCAACGCCTCGGCGATCTCGACCGGGCATTACCTCGGCGACACCGGCGATTTCAGCAACACGATCTATACCGGCTATCCGGTCGCCGCCGCGGCCGGCACCGTTACCCCGTTCCTCGAATCCGATCCGGTGCTGCACGATGTCGACGAGCACTTCGGCGGCGACTATCTGAACGAGGAAACCGTGCTGAAGATGGCCCGCATCAAGGGCTACAGCACCGCGGCGATCGGCAAGCTCGGTCCAACCCTGATTTTCGATCATAACGACAAGATCGGCGCCGACGGTTTGCATTCAATCGTGATCGACGACTCCACCGGCTCCAAGAACGGCGTGCCGCTGTCGGACGAAATGAAGGCTGCGCTCGCCAAGGCCAACCTTGCGCTGGAAACGCCCTCGCGCGGCGAGAACGCCAAGGCCGGCGATTCCAAGACTGCCGGGACCACGGTGCCGAACATCGCACAGCAGGCCTATTTCACCGATGTCGCCACCAAGGTGGTACTGCCGATGTTCAAGGCGCGCAACAAGCCGTTCCTGTTGGTGGTGTGGTCGCGCGATCCCGACGGCAGCCAGCACAATAACGGCGACAGCCTCAACACCGTGACGCCCGGCATCAACGGTCCGACCTCGATGGCCGGCATCAAGAACGCCGACGACAATCTGGCGCAGCTGCGCAAGGCGCTCGACGATCTTGGGCTTGCGGCCACCACCAACGTCATCATCACCTCCGACCATGGCTTCTCGACGATTTCCAAGGAGAGCAAGACCAGCCCGTCGGTGAAAAACACCTACCCGGACACGCCGAAGGATTTCCTGCCGATGGGCTTTCTGGCGATCGATCTCGCCAAGGCGCTCGATTTGCCGTTGTTCGACCCCAACGACAAGAACGCGGCCGTGGCCGACAATGCCTATCCCAAGGCCGGTAACGGCCTGCTCGGCAAGGACCCGACCAAACCTGATCTGGTCGTCGCCACCAATGGCGGCTCGGACCTGATCTATCTGCCGAACCGGGACAAGAAACTGGCGGAGCGCACGGTCAAGGCACTGCTCGAGCAGGATTACGTCAGCGGCATCTTTGTGGACGACAAGCTCGGACGCTTCCCCGGCACGCTGGAAATGTCGCAGATCAACCTCAAGGGCAAGGCAGCGACGCCGACCCCGTCGATCGTGGTCAATTTCCGCTCTTACGCCGGCGGCTGCGACCAGCCGACCAACTGCTCGGTCGAAATCGCCGACACCGTGCTGCGGCAGGGCCAGGGCATGCATGGCAGTTTCGGACGCGGCGATACGCTGAATTTCACCGCCGCGATCGGACCGGACTTCAAGGCCGGCTATGTCGATGCACTGCCGGTCAGCAACGCCGATGTCGGCATGACGATCGCGCAACTGATGAGCCTGCACGCGACCGCCAATGGCGGTCTGCAAGGCCGCGTGATGTCGGAAGCCTTGCCGGGCGGCATCATCCCGAAGATGGCCGACGGCTCGATCGTCTCCAAGCCGGCTGCGAACGGGCTGAAAACCGTCGTGAAATACCAGCGCGTGCTGTCGCAGCGCTATTTCGATGTAGCGGGCTTTCCGGGCCGCACCGTCGGGCTGGATGCCGACAGCGGCAAACAAAAAACGGCGGGGAAATAACCTCGCCGCTTAAGCTGCAACACGGCTCGGCTTCACCAATAGATCAGCGGGGATTTTCCACGTTTCACTAATCTTGTGGATCATCTCAACCGTCAGAGGGCGCCGACGATTGAGCAATTCGGATGCGCGCGATCGGGAGCCCAGCAGTTCGGCAAGCTCGGCCTGCGAATGTCCCAACTCCTCGATCGCATAATTCAAAAGGTCGATCGGATCAGAGGCGTCGATATTGGGCCAGCGATGCTCCTCATATTTCTCAACAAGCGTTGACAGAATATCGAGCTTGTCGCCTTCCTCGGTCCCGTCGGCCGCGCCCCAAAGTTTCTCGATTTCCCGGATCGCCGCGACGTGATCATCGTCGTTTCGTATCGGATGAATTTCCATATTGCGCCTCTTAAAATAGCGAAACCGTCAAGGCATTGATCCTGCAAAACAAAAACGGCGGGGAAACAACCCCGCCGTCGTAAAGCCCGTGCATTGCCGGCCGGTTACATGCCGATGTCGAACACGTTCGGCAGGTGAACCAGCGGCAGCGAGGCCACGCCGACCAAGGTCGCAACCAGCCGCATCAGGGTGCCGTTGCTGCGGTGCTTGCCGCGCATCTGGCTTGCGATCCACTCCAGCACTTCGGTGTTGACACCGACCGACCGGGTGGGCGCCCAGCTTTCGATCGACGTTTCCGGCGACAGCGCAACGGTGCGCGGCGGCACCGGCAGGCCCGACGCGGAAGCTGCGTGATGCACCACGGCCTTGGCCAGGAGGTCGTCGAAGCGGCCATTGTCGCTGCGCTCGGCCGCGGCATCGTTGATCTCGAACAGGGCTTCGGCTTCGGCGCGGCTGACCGGCTGATGCTCGACGGCGGTCGCGGTCAGGATGCGGGCGCACCAGGCGGCGTCGGCGGCGTCCAGTTCGCGGGAAAAATGAACCCGGCCCTTGGTGGTGGGGCCTTCTCCGGTGATGACGCCATCGCGCACCACGGCCAAGGCTTGTGCCGCGGTGTCACGGCAGGAAATCTTCGAGGGTTCGACAGCGGAGACGGGTTCGACAAGTTCAACAGACGGGGCGGACATTCGAAGTTGCTCTTTTCAGTTTTTTGTTCTGGGCCAGCATTTCCATGCGGGCGTAAACGAGTGGTTAACGATTCGAAACTTGGATCGCGAGTTTTTTAAATGGTTGCCAATTGGTCGCTGTGACCTCTGTCACGGTTCATTGCTATAGCAAGCCGGCCGGTGGTGATGGGCGGCATAAGCGGCGATATCGGGGCATATCGCCGTTTTCGATCCATTGTGGCCATTTCGCCGCAGGCGGTCGGGACGACAGGAAGACGCCAGGAACACGCTGCCCCGTAGAAGGATTTTATCCTTTTTGAGAAAGCGTTCCGTTCGGCGATCTCTCCCCCTATAATCGAGCCGCCGATTTTACCTGTAACTTGAATGACATGAGGACAAGACATGGCTCTACAGATAGGCGCTATAGCCCCGGACTTCGAGGCCGAAACCACCGACGGGAAAATTAAATTCCACGACTGGATCGGCAGCAGTTGGGCGCTGTTGTTCTCGCATCCCAAGGATTTTACCCCCGTCTGCACCACCGAACTGGGCGCGCTGGCCAAGCTGAAACCGGAATTCGACAGACGCGGCGTCAAGCTGATCGGATTGAGCGTCGATCCCGTCGAGCGGCATGCGAAATGGTCGGAGGACATCAAGGAGACCCAAGGCGCCGCACCGAACTACCCGATGATCGGCGACACCGATTTCAACGTGTCGAAACTCTACGACATGCTGCCGGCCGCAACCTCCGGCGATGCCGCGACGCGTACCGCGGCCGACAACCAGACCGTCCGCAATGTCTTCATCATCGGGCCGGACAAGAAGATCAAACTGGTGCTGGTTTACCCGATGACCACGGGCCGCAATTTCCACGAAATATTGCGGGTGATCGATTCCCTGCAGCTGACCGCCAAACATCGGGTCGCCACCCCGGCCGACTGGAAACAGGGCGAGGACGTCATCATCGCCGGCTCCGTCAGCGACGAAGAAGCCAAGACGATCTACCCGCAGGGGTGGAAATCGCCGAAGCCCTACATCCGGATCGT
>Ga0302314_10022150_pt1 | contig 10430 bp, 10 predicted proteins | sample III_Palsa_N2_3_FD_200533 | JGI IMG/M metagenome (GOLD analysis project Ga0302314, IMG submission 200533) | Peat permafrost microbial communities from Stordalen Mire near Abisko, Sweden - III_Palsa_N2_3 | ecosystem: Environmental > Terrestrial > Soil > Palsa > Peat permafrost | place: Sweden... | reverse complement strand
GCTCCGGCGCTGCGAGTTCCAGACGCACGTTGGTCAACGAGATACCCTTCACATGGCGCAGATAAAACCCATAAGCAGGAAGGACCCCAAACATCGTATTGTCCGGATACATGTTTTCGTGCTCCGGGAGGTCGACCCGGCTTGCCTCTTCGCGGGTCCCGCCTCCGGGATAGGTCATGGTGACATTGTCGATGGTCAAGCCTTCAATGGGGTGTCCTGGAATGCCTGCAATCAGGCAGGTGTTTCCGCGGTGCCAACGTTCCGCCTCATTCGCGACGGTCGCTCGAATGCCGCTGATCACCACGTTCCTCAGCCGGGCGATGGGGCGTGGCAGCGGAAGATTCAACCCGGCCGATTCCGCGCGATTGCCGAGCAGGAACGTAATGGGTGCGGAGACGTTGTGCATGGTGATATTGCTTACGGTAACGTCTTCGAGGTCGCCCCCGTCGACAGCCTCGAACTTCAGGCCGCCGAGATCGCATTCATACAGCGCGCAGTTGGAGATGCTGATGTTCTGAAAACCGCCAACGGACTGCGAGCCGAATTTGATGGCCGTACAGCGGGTGGTCAAAGCGCAGTTGGAGATCGCGAGGTTCTTACACGCGCGCGGGAAGGTCGCCTTGATCACGATCGCGTCGTCCACTGTGCTGACGAAGCAGTCGCTGATGAAGCAATCCTGGCAGCTGTCGATATCGATGCCGTCCTGGTTGATGAATAGATCGCTGTAGACAGAGACCCCTTGAACAAAGACCTTATCGCACATCACCAGGTGGAGGGTCCAGCCGGAGGAGTTGCGCAACGTGATGTCCCGGAGCCGGACATAGAGACAGTTTTTCAGGTAGACGAGTCGCGGACGCATGCCCGTCGAAACGTCTGGATTGGGGACAGGGCGTTTGGGAAAGGTCTTGCCGTTGCCCTCGAGCGTGCCGGGCCCCGCAATGCCGATATTCTTTGCGCCGTCGGCATAAATCAACGCCTCGACTTCAAAGCCACCCGTGTCGCGGTTACGCGCAGGATAGGAGTACGCAGGATAGTCGACGGCGTTGGGACTGCCGAGCAAGGTCGCTTCCGGCGCGAAATACAGGGTCACATTGTCCTTCAAAACAATGGTGCCGGACAAAAAGCTCCCTTTAGGAAAGAATACGGAACCGCCGCCGCCTTGAGAGCAGGCATCTATGGCCGCTTGCAGGGCGACCGTGTTCATGGTTTTGCCGTCACCGAGGGCGCCATAATCGCGAACGTCCCACACCTGCATCGGCGTGTGAGGAGTGGGCTGTGCCATGGCGCTTTGCGGCATGGTAAGCGCCGTCAACCCTGCACTGGAAAGAGCAGTAGCAATCAGTTGTCTTCTATCCAACGCCGTTATCTCCTTACCGATTTATGTGTCCCGATCAGGCCGCGCCGGCGGCGAGGGTGCGATAGTAATTCTTCCCAGGTGCCGTCAGCGGTTGGAGATGATGGGGCTCTCGGCCACTCCGGAGGCGCCGACGGTGAGGGTACGGTGGAAGAGTTCAAGAGCGAGGCCGAACATGCTGCGGGCGTGTTCAGGGTCGTAGCGAATGCCTTCGTCGCGGAGGAAGGCGTGGGCGCCGTTGACCTCGTGCCAGTTGAGGCGAGCGCCGACTTCGTTGAGCCGGGCGAGGACCTTCATGCGGCCTTCGGTGGGGATGTGCGGGTCCTGGCGGCCCCAGACCATGAGGAGTTCTCCTTTGATCTCGCCGGCGCGCTCGTAGGAGTTGTCCTTCATACCGAGGCCGAGGCCGCCCTTGTGGATGTCGGTGGCGTAGAAGCAGACGGTGCCGGAGACTTCTGGATTCATGGCCGCGCGGAAGGCGAGATGGCCGCCGATGCAGATGCCCATCACGCCGACGCGTCCGGTGCAGTCAGGGCGGGAGGCGAGGTGCGCGAGGACGGTGCGGGCGTCGTCATCGTAAGCTTGCACGGGCTTGGTTGTCTTGAGGACGTTGCCGCGGTCGGAGCCGGCCTGGTCATAGGCGAGGACGGTGCCGAGGGGTTCGTACTCGTGATAGATCTCGGGGATGGCGACGATGTAGCCGTGGCCCGCCAATTGCACGGCGGTGCGATGGATGGGGGCGGTGACCTGGAATATCTCGGAGTAGAGCGTGATGCCGGGGTAACGGCCGGGTGCGGCGGGGCGGACGATGTGGGTGCGCATGGGGCCGGTGGGGGTTTCGAGGTCTACGTGCTCGGTGTCGATGACGACCATGGTTGGCTCCTATGCGGGTGTGGTGAGGACTGGTGTGACGTGGCGGTAGGTTGGCGTGAAGCCGAGGTCGCGGGCTACGGTGAGAATCTTATCGAAGTTGAGGCTGATAGTGGCGCCGGCTTTTTGGGTTACTTCGTCTTCTATAGGGAGATCGAAGTCGTCGGCGCCGTAGAGGAGGCCTTCGAGGGCGCGCTCGTTCTGGGTGAGGACGGAGGTGCGGATGCGGGGGACGTTGTCGAGGAAGATGCGGCTGAGAGCTAGGTGGCGGAGGTACTCGGCGGTGGTGATTTCGATGCCGCCGATTTGGGTGAAGTAGGGTTTGTAGGTCCAGCAGAGGAAGCTGGCGAGGCCGTTGGTTTCGTCTTGAAATTTGCGGGTGCGGTCGAGGTGTTCGATGCGCTCTTCGATGGTCTCGTCGAAGCCGATGACCATGGTGGCGGTGGTTTGGAGGCCGGCGGCGAGGATGGCGGCCTGGGCTTCGAAGTACTCGGCTACAGTGTATTTGAACTTGCTGTGGCGGCGACGGAAGTCTTCGGTGAGGATCTCGGAGCCGCCGCCGGTGATCCAGCGAACGCCCGCCTGCTTGAACTGCTGGGCTGCGGCGGCGTAGTTGAGTTTGGCGTGGTCGGCGAGGTACATGAACTCGGCGATGGTGAGGGCGTAGAACTCGAGGGTGTCACCGTAGCGGGCGCGGATGGCGGCGAAGAGGTCGCAGTAGTAGGCCAGCGGGAGATGCGGGTTGAAGCCGCCGTTGAAGGCCGCGAGATCGCCGCCGAGGGTGAGGAGTTCGTCGAGTTTGGCGAAGACTTCATCCTGCGAGAGGACGTAACCGCCGGACTCGCCGGGGAGCTTGTAGAAGGCGCAGTAGTCGCACTGCGCGACGCAGACGTTGGTGTAGTTGACGATGCGCATGACCATGTAGGTGCAGGCGGTGGGGGCGTGGAAGCGGGTTCGGACTTGCGTGGCGAGGGCGCGGAGTTCGGCGTCGGTGGCGTGGTGCCAGAGGTAGAGGGCGTCGGCGGGAGTGATGCGCTGGCCCGTGGCAACTTTTTCCTGGACTTCCTGCGAGATGGTGGTCTGGAGGCTCACTGGTCATAGTTTACTGCGCCGAGCCCGACGCAGTTGTGTGGAGTAGGTTCCTTTGTTAGTTTGACCATCATGCGGCAGAGCGTTCCCGAAGACCTCAGCAGAACCGTAGAGGCGCTTTACCGGACCGACTCGGGCCGGATTCTTGCTACGCTGGTGCGCCTGCTCGGCGATCTTGATGTTGCTGAAGAAGCCATGCACGAGGCCTTTGCCACTGCTTTGGACACGTGGGCTCAGACCGGCGTACCGGACAAGCCGCGCCCCTGGCTTATTTCAACCGCGCGCTTCAAAGCTATCGACGGAATGCGCCGGCGGGCGCGCTTCGACAACGCACAGAAAGACCTGGAGCTCTACCTCGAGGCTCGTGCCAACGAAACGCCTTACGAGGACGAGGAGATCGAGGACGACCGCCTCCGTCTCATCTTTACCTGCTGCCATCCCGCTCTGCCGCCGGAAGGACAGCTAGCGCTGACGTTGCGTGAGGTGTGCGGCCTGACAACAGAGGAGATTGCCCGGGCATTTCTCGTTGCTCCGGCGACGCTCGCACAGCGCATCGTGCGCGCAAAGGCCGTCATCCGGGACAAGGCGATTCCCTACCAGGTGCCCGCCTCGCAGGAGTTGCCAGAAAGGTTGGGAGCGGTACTTCAGGTCATATATCTCATATTTAACGAGGGATATTCGGCTGCGGCGGGAGCGGAGGTAACGCGGGCCGAGCTAACCGGCGAGGCCATTCGACTGGGCCGGTTGCTGACCGAACTCCGACCGGAGCCGGAGGTCATCGGGCTGCTTTCCCTGATGTTGCTGCAGGAATCCCGTCGCGCCGCGAGAACCTCTCGGACCGGAGGTCTGATTTTGCTGGAGAATCAAGACCGCAGCCTCTGGAACCGAAAGCAGATTGTGGAAGGAGTGGCATTGCTGGAGAAAGCCCTGAACTCCCGCCACTTCGGCTCTTACACACTGCAAGCTGCGATTGCGGCCGTTCATGCGCAGGCGGAATCGGTCGCTTTGACCGACTGGGGGCAGATTGTTGCGCTGTACGACCGATTGTTGCGAATTCAGCCTTCGCCGGTTGTGGAGCTGAATCGTGCCGTGGCCATTGCTATGCGCGATGGTCCAGAGGCCGGTCTGACGCATATCGACGCGGTGTTGAAACATGGCGAATTGGCAAATTATTACCTGGCTCATTCAGTACGTGCAGATATGTACCGCAGGCTTGGCAGGAAAACCGAGGCCCGGTCCTCTTACGAGAAGGCGCTGGCGCTGACCCAGCAGGAACCGGAGCGGCAATTCCTGCAAGAGCGCATTCGGCAGTTGAACTAAAGAAAATTAGTAAAAATCTCTTAAAGAGCTGTCGAATTCCGGTCCCGCCGTTCGACTATGTCGTGAAGGCAGGGAAACCGGCCCACTCGAAGACCGTTACAGGATTAAAGGAGAAATCATGCCACAATATTTGCTTGCTAACTACCTCCCCGACGACTTTGATCCGTCCACGATGACCGAAGAGACGATACGCGCTATCAATGATCTCAACGAGGAGTTGGAAGCTGCCGGTGCCAGGCTCATGGCTTGCGGCCTCAGCCCAGCCAGCCAGGCGAAGTCGCTGCGGGCGCAGCCCAATGGCGAACCGCTTATCACTGACGGCCCGTATCTGGAAGCCAAGGAGCACATTGGCGGATTTTGGATACTGGAAGCAACGGATATGGACGAAGCGCTGGCGTGGGCCCGCAAAGCTGCCTTCGATCCCCGGTCGCGGGGCGAGGTGCGCGAGATCCCTTACAGCAGTCTACCGGGCGGCACACCACACCCATCCCGGGTAAAGCCGTAAGCACTCCCATCGTCGAAACCGGCTCCTCCTCCTCCTGCCTCGACAACAGGGAAAGTGCTTTAACCCATTCTCAAGAGGGAAAACAATGCGGAAAAAGAAGGTTCACGCAATCGTAATCAAAAGCTTCGCGCTGCCTGTCCTGCTGGGTGTTGCCGTGCTCGGTACGGCCTGCCAGACGAGGTCACAGGATGCCATGACACCGTATCCGAAGATGGCTCCGGTCGACCAGTACCTCATGGCGGATCGAGCCGCGGAGATAGCCCTGGCGCGCAGTGCGGCGCCGGAGTCCATTTCCCATGACGCCGAGGTGCAGGTTCTTGGACGTCATGGCTTCGAAACAGCGGTCAAAGGCAAGAACGGTTTCGTGTGCATCGTGGGACGCGGATGGACTTCCGCAGCCGATCCTGACTTCTGGAATCCGAAGGTGCGCGTGCCCATATGTGTGAATGCGCCAGCCGCGCATTCCTATCTTGTGCACCTCACCAAAGAGACCGAGTGGGGACTGGCGGGACGTACGCAAGCACAGATCAATGAGGCCATCGCCGCTGCGATCGCCAGGAAAGAACTGCCGCCGATGGAGCCTGGGGCCATGTGCTACATGATGTCCAGGCAAGGATACGGCGGCGACAGCAACCCCCACTGGCCTTCGCACCTGATGTTTTTCTATACGGGCGCTGACCTCGCAACCTGGGGAGCAAATCTGCCGGGTTCCCCCGTCGTTGGTTTGCACGACCCCGTGGAGCACCTGACGCAGTTCGTGGTTCCAGTTCAAAAATGGTCAGACGGAACGGAATATCGCGAAGGCTCCATCGCGGAGCATCATCACTAGCAAAGTCCCGCTCGAAGACTTACAAGATTAAAGGAGAAAATCATGCCGCAGTATTTGGTTGCAATTCATCACCCCGACAACTACGACTCGTCCACAGAGGACGCAGCCATGATGCGCGATATCGACGTGCTTAATGAAGAGATGATGGCTGCCGGTGCCAGGTTTTTCGCTGGTGGCCTCGCAGCAGCCGGCGCCGCGAAGTCGCTGCGGGCGCAGCCCGGCGGCAAAGTCTTCGTCACCGACGGGCCGTATCTGGAGACCAAGGAGCACATAGGCGGTTTTTGGATCGTGGAAGCGCCAGACATGGACAAGGCACTGGAGTGGGGGCGCAAAGCCGTCGTCGCCTGCCGGGCGCCAGTAGAGGTGCGCGCGTTTTTGGCGATGCCGGAGTGACGGCCGGCATCGCGGCCTGCGTTAAAGATTCCGCTGCCGCCACAACCAGAGGGAAACAAGAGGAGACGAGCGATGAAATACATCTGTTTGGGATATATCGAGCCGGGAAAATTCGAAGGCATGACCGAGGATGAGCGAAATACAGTGCTCGACGAATGCTTTGAGTACAACGACCATCTGCGCGCCAACGGACATCTCGTTGCCGAAGTGGGTCTTCAGCCTCCGGAGACCGCGGTGACCCTGTACGGGAAAAACGGCAAAGTCGCGACGACCGACGGCCCCTATGCGGAGACCAAGGAACAGGTCGGCGGCCTTCAAATCCTTGAGGCGCGAGACCTCAATCACGCCATTCAGCTTGTCTCACAGCTTCCGGGCTTTAAGTATGGACTTGGACCGGTTGAGATACGGCCGGCTGCTGATTTGAATGAAGTCATCAAGCAAAGCGAGCAACGGCGGCGAAAGGATGCCTCACGATGAGGGCGTTTTGCCAGAGGCAGAGGGCGTCGTCGGTGGAGATGCGCTGGTGGGTGGCGATCTTTTGGTGGATCTCTTGCGCGCTGGTGGTGAGGGTTTGCACTGGGTTTAGTTTACTGCGGGTGTGGTGCGCAGGCGCGAACAAGGTTGTCTACAATAGTTCTCTGGGTCATTACAATCGCATTTATCAATCCTTATTGCGACTACCATCCCGATAACCTTGCGGCGTCTCAGGGCCTTGCGTATTTCAGGTAAAACTCATTCTCAAAAAGATTGTCCGGGTCATATTTTCTTTTAAGGTGGAAGAAATCTTCAGCCTGTGGGTATGCTGCCCGGAATTCATCGCCCGAGGCATGTAGACGGTAGGGCAGATAGTAACGACCATGCGAGTGCAATACGACGTCAATCAGTTCTCGGGTCATCTGGCCCATATCCTGGTCTGCGTCTACGGTGCGACGTTGATCAAAGAACATGACGAACGCGATCATCGGCTGGTCGGCATAGTTGAGAAAAGTGTCATTGTCTGTCTGAACTTCGCGAACGGTAACATTGAGCAAATCTTCATGATGCGCGCGAATAATTGTCCTTGCCTGTTTAAGGAATGGCACCGCCATGTCCGGCGGCAAAAAATATTCGTGGAGGATGTCTGTCGTGGCGTCAGAATGATCGAGAAACCAACCAGAAGATTCGTTCAACAGTTGATTTCGGGAGAAGGTGGTTCCAGCTAAAACCGGTGCGAGTTTCGTCTCTGCCTGCCAGCGCACTTCCTTGCCAAATTCACTGCCGACGGACCCACGAAAAAGAAGTTTTCGCAATCCGACCAGCTTGGGGCTTTTAAGTTTGGGAATATCTCCCTTTTCCGTATAGAAATTGGTGATGAGTACGTCGTCGAACATTCGATGAGGTGCGATATTGAGTCGTGCAAAAAACATGCGAGGTGTTCCGCGCTCGTGTAGTTTTCTGTCAAACAATGCCATCGCGTCATCGAGAGGCACAACAGCCTGCTCCATCTTGAGCCGTTCATTCCTAACTACGTGGAGGTCGGCGTCCAAAATAATTCCAAACAATCCATAGCCGCCTAGCGCAAGTGAAAAGAGTTCCTTGTTCTCGGTCCGACTGGAGCGCAGGACAGTACCATCCGCCGTCATGAGATGAAACGATTCAACGGTGGACGCAATGGGAGGGCGACCGTATTGCCATCCGTGACAGTTGACGCTGAGAGAGCCGCCAACCGTGAAATTATTATCCGATTGCATTACTTCTATAGACCTACCATAACGGTCAAGGTACGGAATTACGTCCGCCCATAAGGCACCTGCATCGACGTGAAGCAAATCCGTTTGCTCATTGAGCGTCATTGACTTCAACGGGAGCATGTTTATCCTGATTCCATCAGGCGCGATCGTTTGCCCGCCCATGCTGTGACGAGCGCCTGCAATCGAGACATGCAGTCGATGCTCTCTTGCATCCTGTAACAACGCGCGCAGGCCTGTTTGGGCATCGGCTTCATTGCCGGGAACGTCCCAGAGTTGACGAACGGGCGTTGCGTTCATACGGCTAATGTCATCGGCAACGGCTGGCTTCGTGTTCGCACCAAGACCGTCTGATTTCGTCTGAACCTGCGGATTAAGAGGAGAAATGAGAACAACTGACGCAAGTACCAAGCAAGACACGCTCAGCACATGATTGCGGCTTTTCAGGAGGTCGACCATGTATACGAGAATATGCAAAAAGTCATTCCCAATCGACCCAATTTGGCTTGGCTATCCTTAGAGGAGGGCGAAAATAGAGCTTACCCCAGCGGCTAAAGCCGTATTGCAAAGGGAGCGGTTACGGCACGGTTGAAACCGTGCCCTTCCGGGTGGACTTGTCCCAGCGGCTAAAGCCGTATTGCAATGATTGCTATATTGCTACGCTTGCAATATTATTCAAACTTGGAGATATCCGATGAACGGCATGACGTTGGCGAGTGCGCGGAGGGAGCGTGGGTTGACGCAGGAAGAGACCGCCGAGATGCTGAGTGTCTCCCAGCCGTTTCTTTCGCAGATGGAGCGGGGACAGCGGGCCGTGCATGAAGCGGTCGCGATGCGGGTGTTCGAGGTGTTTGGGGAGCCGACGTTTCTGCCTGTGGATGCGAATCGGCGTGAGGATGAGACGAGGCTTGCGGAGGAGCTGGGAGCGATGGGGTATCCCGGATTTGCGTATCTTGCGGAGACGCCGACTCGGAACCCGGCTGAGTTGCTACTGGATGCGCTGGACCGCCCCGATCTCTCCACCCGTGTTGCGGAGGGATTGCCGTGGGTGCCGCTTTGTTATCCAGATTTGGATTGGACTTGGCTTCTTTCTGAGATGAAGCTGCGCAATCGTCAGAACCGGCTGGGTTTTGTGGTGGGGCTCGCGCTACAGGTAGTGGAGCGTCTGCCGGAGCATTGTGGGGCGAAGTCGAGGTTGGAAGCGGTGGCACTGGAGTTGGAGAAGGCGCGACTTGCCAATCCGGGTACGTATTGCCATGACTCGTGGACGAAACGACAGAGAGAACAGACGGATAAGCGCCGCTCGGCTTTGGCGAGGCATTGGAATCTGACGACGGGGGTCAAGCTTGAGCATCTCGAACATTACTCTGCGTGAGCCTTGGCTATCGTTCCTAGGGGAGATCGATCGACGCATCGACGAAGTGACTGTGCTTCCCTGCCTGGGAGGGTTTGTGGTCACGGAATGCTATGGCAATTTGCGTGCGACAAATGACTTCGATGTGCTGGATGTCGCGCCGAAGCGTATGAGCGCAAGGCTGGCGGAGATCGCCGGGCGAGGCACGGAAGTTGCGCGCAAACATCGACTGTATATCGACATCGTCGGTGTGGCCTCTGTGCCATACGAATACGAATCGCGTCTGACCGATTTCTGTCCGGGGACCTTCGAGCGTCTTCACCTGCGGATCATGGACCCTTACGATGTTGCGCTCTCAAAACTTAGCCGCAATCTTGATCGTGACCATGACGATGTGATGTATTTGGCGCGGACAGTTCCCTTCGATCTCGATCTCTTTGAGGGACGCTACAACGAGGAATTACGTCCCTACCTCTTTGGCAATAAGGCGGAGAAGGACGATTGGTTTCAGGCTTGGCTGGAAGATATTCGGGACGAGCGGAAGACAGGCTTGAGGTAATGCAACCTGCGGCGGCGGATGACAGCAACATGACGGCGCGGCTTGTGCTATTTCTTTCTTCTATGGCAACCACAACGACCCGGGCCAGGCAATCGAAGTTGATGGAGGCTCTGGAGGCCAACTGGCAGACGGAGATGGAGGGTTATTTCACCTACACGGCGCTGTCGGATATGGAGACTGAGGCGTCACGGCACAATGCTCTGCGAGGGCTTGCGGCGGCGGAGAAGCATCATGCGGAGCTTTGGGCTGGGCGGATCAAGGCGCTGGGTGGAGCGGAGCCGGTGTATCGCGGCGGACCCAACGGGCAGGCGGATGAGTTGGCGGGGCGTGTGGGCGGGCCGGAGTTTGCGCTGCGGCGGCTGGAGATCGATGAGAGCCGCGATATTGCGCGGTATGGGAAGCAGCTTACCGAGTTTGGCGATGCGGAGAG
>Ga0302314_10022148_pt1 | contig 10430 bp, 8 predicted proteins | sample III_Palsa_N2_3_FD_200533 | JGI IMG/M metagenome (GOLD analysis project Ga0302314, IMG submission 200533) | Peat permafrost microbial communities from Stordalen Mire near Abisko, Sweden - III_Palsa_N2_3 | ecosystem: Environmental > Terrestrial > Soil > Palsa > Peat permafrost | place: Sweden... | reverse complement strand
CCGCTCGGCGAGTACGCCTTTCGTCTGAGCTGGCCGAGCTACCTCATCCACGGCACCAACAAGCCTTACGGGGTGGGTATGCGCTCGAGTCACGGATGCATGCGTCTTTACCCCGAGGACATCGCGGTCTTCTACGATCTGATCCCCATCGGCACCAAGGTCACCGTGGTCAACCAGCCCTACGCGTTCGGCTGGCGCGACGGCACCCTGTACATGCAGGCCTACGCGGTGATGGAGGACGACTCGCGCAACTGGGACAAGAACCGTAAGCGCTTGCTCGCCAACCTCATGAATCCGAAACAGCGGCAGAAAATCGGTCAGCGCATCGAGGGCGCGGACAACGACGTCGACTGGCAGCGAGTGGGCGACCTGGCGCATTCGCCGCGCGCCGTTCCGGTGCCGGTGACGGGCAATGAGCCCGGCATCGACACCGTGCTCGAAAGCTCGATGGTCGTGGAGAACACGCTGCCCGAAGGGTCCAACTGGGACGGCAAGACGGGTCTGCTGGTGGACGAGAAGACTTTCAACGATCTGGTGAACGGCAAGAGTCAGGCGCCGCCCGCCGCGTCCCCCGCCTCGCCGGCTTCCGCACCCGCATCGCCGGCCGCCGCGGCGGAGCCGGCGGGCACGCACTAACGCATGATCCCGCGCAGGACAACCGCGGGCCTGGTGCTCGCGATCACGAGCGGGGTCGCCGCTGGTATCGTTTTGGCGGCGGCGCCCGATGCTCCGGACGCGCCCGAGATGCCGCGTGCGCTCGCGGCCGCGCGCCCCGACCTCGCACCGCTGCAGAGCGGGCTCGATTACCATTCCTTCGCGAATATCGATCAGTTCCGCGTCACCCACGTCGATCTCGATCTGCGGGTCGATTTTCACAACAAGGTGCTGTTCGGCGAGGCGGCGCTCCAGGTGAAACGGCTCGATCCGAACGCCACCGAGCTCGTGCTCGATACCCAGGGACTCGATATCCGCGAAGTAAGCGAGCGACCCTCGAGTGTGATCGGGGCTCTGTCGAAGACCGAGACCACGTGGGTGAGCCGGCCGTTCCATCTCGACAAGGCCAACCCGATTCTCGGCAGCTCGCTGGTGATCGAGCTGCCTCCCCACAAGCGCTCCACCCAGACCATCAAAATCGAGTACGTGACCTCCCCGGAGGCAACCTCGCTGCACTGGATTGACGATGCGCATACCGCCGGCAAGCACCATCCCCTCATGTACACGCTCTCGGCGCCGATCGGCGCGCGCGCCTGGATTCCTCTGCAGGACAGCGCGCTGGTGCGCATCACGTACACGGCGATCATTCACACCGACGACGACCTGCTTGCGGTGATGAGCGCCCGCAACGACCCCGAAGTGAAGCGCAACGGCAATTACGCCTTCGTCGATCGCGACGCCATCCCCCCGAGCCGGATCGCGCTCGCCGTCGGCGACCTGCGCTTCAAGGCGACCGGTCCGCGCACGGGCGTGTATGCGGAAAAGCCCCTGGTCGACAGCGCGGCCAAGGAATTCGCCGATACCGAAAACCTGCTGAAAACCGCCGAGACGCTCTTCGGCCCCTATCGGTTCGAGCGCTGCGACCTCGTGGTGTTGCCTCCGCCGTTCCCGCTCGCCGAGATCGGCAATCCGCGGGCGCCTTTCATATCGTCGACCGTGGTCACCGGGGACCGCAGCGAAGAGTCCGTGGTGGCGCGCGCCGTGGCGCAGGCCTGGGCTGGGACCCTCGTCAGCGGTGCCACGCCGCGCGATGCCTGGATCGACGCGGGACTCGCGGTCTATATGCAGAATCGTCTCGTTCGCGACGTGTACGGTGAGACGCGCGCGACGGCGGATCGCGTGCTCGAGGAGCACACCGTGCGCGGAGATCTCGCGCAGATGGACCGGCCGGATCAGGCGCTCGCCGTCGATCAGCGTGATCGGGACCCCGCCGTCTTGCGGTCCGCGGCGGACGAAAAGGGCGGCCTGCTTTTCACTTTCCTCGACGGCAAGTTCGGCCGCGAGCGTCTCGATGCTTTCCTGCAGGGCTACTTCGATCACTTTGCGTTCAAGAGCATCACGACCGAGGAGTTTCTCGGTTACCTCAAGGAGAACCTGCTCGACCGCTTTCCGGGCATCGTCAACGCATCCGAAGTCGACGCCTGGGTCAAGGAGCCCGGTCTTCCGCAGCAGGCGCCGTTGCTCGCCGTCCATCTCTACGAATCGGTGGACGCGGCACGAAGTACGTGGCTCGCCGGCAAAACCCCCGCGAAGAAGCTCGACACACGCGCCTGGGTCACCCCGCAATGGACTTACTTTCTCGACGGCATGCCGGGACCGCTGCGCAGAGACCAGATGAACGAGCTGGATCAGACGTTCGGTTTCACGCGCGGCGCGAACGCCGAGATTGCCTCGAGCTGGTTCGTGCTGGTGATCAAGAGCGCCTACCAGCCGAGCTACGCACGTGTCGAGGAGTTCCTCAAGACCAATGGCCGCCTGACGCTGCTCGTCCCGCTGTATACCGAGCTCATGAAGACGCCGGGGGGCGAGGCGATGGCAAAGCGCGTGTTTGCGTTGGCGCGCCCGGTTTATCAAGCACGCACGGCCGCCGCGCTCGACGCCATCGTCAACTCGGGCTCCGATCGCGCCGATGACGAGTGAGTGGCTGAGGGTAATGCTCGACGAGATCGAGCGTAAGCGGATCGAAGAAGATCGGGCGCTGCTCGAGCAAAAGCGCCGCGAACAGGAGGCGGGCGCCGAGGCCGACGGGCGGCCTCCGCAGCCGGCCGATCGCCTCAAGGGATGATCCCTCTCCAAGACGATACGCCGTCAGCCACCGCGCCCTATGTCACTTACGCCTTGATCGCGGGTTGCGCGGCCACCTACTGCTGGCAATTCTCGCTCGACGCCGGGGCGGGGGAACGCGTCGTCGATGCGCTCGGCGCCATACCCGCGGTGTTGCTGACCGATGCGCGGCTGCCGCCCGAGCTGTCGTGGGTGCCTCGCTACGCCACACCGTTCACTTCGATGTTCCTGCATGCGAGCTGGACGCACCTGCTCGGCAACCTGCTGTTTCTTTGGATCTACGGCGACAATGTCGAGGATGCCTTGGGAAGTGCACGCTACGCGCTCTTCTACGTGGCCTGCGGCATCGTCGCCGTGTTCGCCCAGGCACTCGGCGAGCCACGCTCGGCATATCCCATCATCGGCGCGAGCGGCGCCATCTCCGGCGTGCTCGGCGCCTACTTGCTGTTGTTTCCTCGCGCTCGCGTGCTCACGCTCGTCTTGCTGCCGTTCTTTCTCACCACCGTGCGCGTACCGGCGATGCTGCTGTTGCTGTTGTGGTTCGCAGTTCAGCTGGTGAGCGATCTGGCTCTCGGAGGGGATGCGAGCGTCGCGTTTCGCGCGCACATCGGCGGCTTCGTGGCCGGCATGCTGCTCGTGCCGCTGCTCAAGCGGCGCGACGTACGCCTGTTCGCCGCGTAGGGCGCGCAAGACCCGGCGCGCGTGCGGCGTTGTGTTACAGTTGCTTGAGACCGCACCTTCGAAGGACGACATTTGGTCACGCCGGCCCTTGGGGTTGAGCTACAAGAAGAACGGGGTGCCGACCGCTCGATTGCGCGTTTGCATACCGCGCGTACGGCGTTCGTCGGCCGCACCTTACGGGGTCCACTCAACCGGCCGGTACTCGTCGCGAGCTTCGTGGAGTTTCAGCATACCTTCGGAGGACTGTGGCAACCGAGCCGGCTGTCCTACGCGGTCGAGCAGTTCTTTGAGAACGGCGGCGGCGAGGCGGTCATCGTACGGGTCGTCAATGGCGCCCGTGCCGCGACTCTCACCTTGCGTGCGGGCAAGGAGTTCCTCACCCTGCAGGCGGCGAGTCCCGGTACCCGCGAGTTCCTGCGGACGAGCGTCGATTACGACAATATTCCACCGCACGATGAGCTGCGGTTCAATCTCACGGTGCAGCGGGTGCGCGTCCCGGGCGGCAGCCACATCGAGGATCAAGAGATCTTCCCGCAGCTCTCCGTGCTGCCGGGCCATGAGCGCTACGTCGCCGATGTGCTGTCGCGCTCCGAGTTGATCCGAGTCCTCGGTCTCGTGCCCTCGCTGCGTCCCAACCGCACGCTTGATGCCGTGGGCAATCCGGCCTATGTGTCCTCCAACTCCGACGGCGACGACGGCGCACCGTTGAGCGACTACGATTTGATCGGCTCGGAGCTCGAGCGCACCGGCCTGTTCGCCCTCGAGAACTGCGCCTACTTCAACCTGCTGTGCATCCCGCCGCTCGCCCGCACCGAGGACGTCGGGCCCGCCGCGCTCATGGTGGCGGAGCGCTACTGCAAAGTCCGCGGCGCCCTGCTCGTCGTCGATCCGCCTTACGCGTGGCACACGGCCGACGACGCGCTGGCCGGCATGCGCGAGTGGGACGTCAAGTCGGAGAACGCGGTCATGTTCTTCCCGCGCGTTCTCGCGCACGACAAGCTGCGCGGCCACTTCGAATCGTTCGCCCCCTGCGGCGCAGTCGCCGGCATTCTCGCGCGCAGCGACGACACGCACCCGGTGTGGGGCGAGCCGCGCGCCGACGATGCCGTCCTTCGTCCCGGCTACCGGCCGGTATGCCTGGTGCCGGAAGATCGCCGCGCGCGGCTGTTGCTGCGCGGCGTGAATACGCTGCAATCCGTGCGTTCCGTGAGCCGCATCGGCACCAGGCCGCGCACCTTGGCGGCCGGCGCGGCGGGCGCCGCGGACTGGCAAAGTCTCGCCGCGCGGCGCCTTGCGCTGTTCATCATCAACTGCATCGAGCACGGGACCCGCTGGGTCGCGACCGCCGAGCCCTCGGCGGAGGTTGCCCAGATCGTCGCGACGCACGTGCGCGCGTTCTTCGAGCAGCTGCACGAGGACGGCGCCTTCGGGGTCCGCCGCCGCGAGCAGTCTTTTTTCGTCCTGTGCGATCGGCGCTTCAACGCGGCGGACGAGCGGCGCGGCGAATTTCAGTTCCTGGTCGGCTTCGCCGCCGCGCGCGCCGGAGAATTCCACACCTATCGGATTTGCCACTCCGCCGAGCACAGCCGCGTCACGCCGGCGAGCCTCAACCGCGCGAAGCTCGCCGAGCTCTGTCCGGAGGAGCTCAAGTGGGTGGACGCACTGGCTAGCCAGCTAGCGCCCTAGAGGCGATGCGCCGCTCGATCTCCGTCGACAGCGACGTCGGCGCGGCCGCCTTGGGGGCCGGCGCGAGCCGCGGCAGGTCCGGAAGCTCAGCGAGCGCGCGGCGGGTGTATTCGTAGCCGGCCTCGATCGCCCGATCGAACGCACGCCATTCGAGCAAGTCGATGCCCGCGAGCGGGGGCTTGAACAGAACGTCCGCGAGGCTGCGCTGCGCCGCTGCGCCCGACACACTGTTGACCATGCCCGCGCGCATCAGGATCTGGAAAATGCTGATGCGCCTTCCGCCGCGGGAAAAAAGCTTCCATAAGGGCGGGCCGTCGGCGAGGGTCGGGCGGGCGATACGGTGGTCGGCGCTCACGTCGCAACCGATCAACAGACCCGGTGCTCGGGCATGCATGACGTCGATGGGAAGATTGTTGATGGCGGCCCCGTCCACCAGGACGTCATCGCCTCGAAACACGGGCGGCATCATGCCGGGGATGGCGACTGCGGCGCGCAGCGCGCGCCATACCGTACCGTCGCGATGCTCGACGGCGCGCGCCGCGTTGAGATCGGCGCTCAGGCAGAAGAAGGGGGTGCGCAAATCCTCGATGAGCACGTCGCCGTACTCGCGCTCGAGGAGCCGCGCAACCTTGCGGCCGCGCGTGAGCGCGACCAGCGGGAAGGTATAGTCGTTCACGGGATTGCTATCGACGAAGCTGCGGCGGTAGCGCAGACGCATCTCTTCTTCGCCCCAGCCCATGGCGACGCCGGCGGCGATGACCGCACCGATGCTCGCGCCGCCGACGAAGTCGATAGGCACGCGAGCCTCGCGCAGCGCACGCACGACCCCGAGATGCGCGAAGCCGCGCGCGCCGCCGCCGGACAGCACCAAACCCACTCCACGCCGCGTGATCAGGCGCGCAGCGCGCCCGAGATCGCCGGCATCGGCAATGTGGTGATGTTGCGCGACCGGCAGGGTCTTCAGCCAGCGGCTCGCGGCGCCGGCGACGAAGGCGCCCTCATGCAGCAAGGCGAGTTCCACGCGGATGCCGCGTTCGGCCGCGGCGTACACCCCGGCGGGCCAGGGACGCGGCACGCTGCTTGCGCGCGCGATGGTGAGAATCAGGTCCGCTTGCCGGCAGCTCTGGCGCAGCCAGCCGCCTTCGCCGGGCCCGGCGGCATAGATGATGTAATCGTTCTGCTCCTCGAGACGCCCGAACCAGGCAGCGGTGTGCGTCTCGGCGCGCACGTCCCAGACCAGTTCCGTGCGGCCGGTCCGCCGCAGCTCGTCTGCGAGCCGCGCCGCGAAATCGATCGTGTCGATATCCTCGCTGTTCGGAACGAGAGCAAATACCCGCGCGCGGCGGGTATTGCGGTAGGCGGCGTTGCTGCGCCGGAGGCGCCGGGCGCAGAGCCGGGCCATGGCGAGCGCGAGCTCGCTCGAGCGCGCCGCGGCCTCCTCCAGCAGTGCGTGAGGCAGGAGCAAGAGTTCCGAGTCGCGCAGCGCGCTCACGGTGGCGCTGTGCGGCTCGCCGAGCAGCCAGCCGGCCTCGCCCACCAGCTCGCCGCGCTCGATCTCAGCCTTGAAGCCGGGGCCGGCCGTGCCGTTTACGCGGAGGCGTCCGCTCGCGAGCAGATATACTCCCTCGGGCGTGGAACCGGATTCGAACAGCACATCGCCCGCCGGCAGGGAGAAATGCACGGCGCCGGCCGCGAGCGCCTCGAGGGCCGCCCTCGGCAGGTTCTCGAGATCGACACTGCTTTCGAGACAATCGATGGCCCGGCGCAGTTCCTGCAGCGCGCCCGACGGTTCTTCCTCCAAGGCCATGGGCGGTTTAGCGGCCGGAGGCGCTTGATTCTTTAACATTAGCGGCGCGGAGCGCGACTTTATGTCAAGTTTGGTGTTCTCGCACGGCAAGGAAAGCGGGCCTTGGGGCCGCAAGATCACGGCCATGGCTGCGCTCGCCCGCGAGCTCGGTCTCGCCGTCGAATCGATCGACTATCGGGGCATGGACGACCCCGGCGCGCGGGTCGAGAAGCTGGTTGCCGCGACCGCCCGGTTGCCGAAACCGCTGGTCCTGGTGGGCTCGAGCCTGGGCGGCCACGTGTCGGCCGCGGCCGCCGGCCGCGTCGGGCCGCGGGGCCTTTTCCTGCTCGCACCCGCCTTCTACATGCCGGGGTACGAGTCTTATACGCCGCAGGATGTGCCCTGTCCGACGGCGATCGTGCACGGCTGGCACGACGACATCGTGCCCGTCGACAACGCCATCCGTTGGGCGCGCGAGCACCACGCCTCGCTGCACGTGCTCAATTCCGACCATCGGCTCGAGGATCGGATCGAATCGGTCTGCGCGCTGCTGCGCGGGTTTCTGGAGGACATCGGCCTCGTGGCGCGCGCGTGAGAGGTCCTCAGCGCTGAGGCACCGTGGGCTCAGGTGGCGCTGCCGGCATCCCAGGCGTTGGAACGGGCGGCGTCGCGGGAGCGTCCGACGGCGCAGACTCCGGCGCGGCGAGCGCATCCGGAGCCCGCTCGCTCGGACTGAGACTCGCCTGGGCGAGCTCGCGCAAGCTCTCGCCCAGCTGCTCGCCGGTGCGCGTGCCCATGGCGTCGTAACCCGCGCCCATCGCAGCGTTATAGGCGGTCACGTAGCGCGAGCCCGCGGGAGATTCGAGGAACGCGAGCAGATGCTTCAAGTCCGAATCGGAAAGATCGCGATACGAGTACGCAAGAAAACGCCGCATGGGCTCCCGCATGTCGTGTTCGAGGCCCGCGCGGCTCGCGTCGCCCGATTTTTGCGCTCGTTCGGCGACGCTCTTCTGATCCAACCCGGAGCCGATGGCGGTGCCGATCGCGACCGCTTGCCCCATCCCTAAGAAGATGTCCACCGTCGACTCGGTGGACCGCGTGGCGTGCTCCAACTTGTCGACGAGTGCGGCGCGCTTGGCCGTGAGCGGCACCGAAATCTCGCCGCTCATCACCTTGTCGATATTGGCCTCGCCCATGGTCGCGGAGGCGACGTCGTCGGCGACCATGCGCTTGCCGAGATCGCTTTGCAGGAATGCCTCGATTTTGGCAATGCCCGCCGCGTCGAGATTCCGGGCAAGCGCGTTCAGCGCGGGCGCCTCGAACACGTCGATGCGAAATCCGCGGGCCGCGGCCGCATCCACCGCGGCGAGCTGTTCGGCCGTAAGTCGGGTCGAGTCATCGCGGGAGAACATGTCGCGGATCTGCTTGGGCATCGCCACCAGCGAGGCGCGCACTTGATCGCGCACCGCGGCATCCTGATAGACCTTCGCTGCGGTGTCGATATCCACCGCGGGATCGGCTGCGAGGGCGTTGCCCGCCGCCAGCACGAGCAACAATGCGAAACGAGTCATGCACCGACCCCGACTGATTGTATATCCTTGGCGATTGTACACTTATGATCCTCAAGGCCGGCTGTTAACGAGGTAGCAAATGGGGATGCTCAGGCGTTCGACTCTGTGGCTCGGTATTTTGTTCATTCAGGCGTGCTCCTCGTCCACGCAGCCACCCGACCCGCCGGCGCCGCCGGCCAAGACGGTGTTCGATCCGCTCACCTCGGACCTGGACAAGGCCCGCTCGGTGCAGCAGACCGTCGACCGGAACAAGGAGGCGACGAAAAACGCAATCGACTCACAGGAACGCGGCGATTCCACGCAATAATCGCGGCGGATAGACCTCCCTTCCCATGAGCCCGTTCCGTGGCCTGACTCGGGCGTGGCGTTTTGCCTTTCGCAAGACTCTCGGTTTGCGGGTCAAGATGACCATCAAGCCCGACGAAATCGCCAGGTCGATCGCCGCGCGCGGCCGCCCGGTCTGCTACGTGCTCGAGAACGAGAGCCGCACCGATTTCGCGGTTCTCGACAACGCCTGCGCTGCGCTCGGCATCCCCGCACCCGGGCAATGGTTCGCACTGGTGCGCCAGGGCGCATTCCTCGGTGCGCGCCGCCGGCGGCATGCGCCCCGTCGGCTCGTGCAACTGGCCGAGCTCGCGAGCCGCGAGCCCTCGTTCGACATCGACCTCATTCCGGTGGCGATCTACCTGGGCCGGGCGCCCGAAAAGGAGCAAAGCCTGTGGCGGCTGGTGTTCACCGAGGACTGGGTGCTGCTCGGGCGCTTTCGCAAACTCTTGAACGTGATCTTCAACGGGCGCAACACCGTGGTGTATTTCGGCGAGCCGATCGCGCTGCGCGAGGCGTTGGCGGACCTTCCGCCGCAGCGCGGTGTGCGCCGGGCGATGCGCGCTTTGCGCGCCGGGTTCCGCGCCCAGCGCGCATCGACCATCGGACCGGATCTGTCGCACCGCCGGACCATGGTCGCGCACATCATGCGCACCCAGGCCGTGCGCCACGCCGTGCGCGCCGAGATGAACGTCCGGCTTGCGCGGGCTCGCGGGCTTCGAGGACGCGCGCATGCGCGTCAGCTCAAACGCGCGCGGCGGCGTGCGGTGCTGCGCACTGCGCGCAAGGACGCGATGGAGATCGCCGCCAACTATTCGCAAACCTTCATCACCATCATGGCCTCGGTCCTTGCGCGTCTGTGGACGCGCCTGTACGACGGAGTGGATCTCGAGCACGTGGAGAATCTGCATGACATCGGCGACGGCGCCGAGATCATCTACGTGCCGTGTCATCGCAGCCACATGGATTACCTGCTGCTCTCGTACGTGATTTATCGCAAGGGCTTCGCCGTGCCGCACGTGGCCGCGGGCGTCAATCTCAACCTGCCGGTGGTCGGGCACTTCCTGCGCAAGGGCGGCGCGTTTTTTCTGCGCCGCAGCTTCAAGGGAGATGCGCTGTACAGCGCCGTGTTCAGCAAATATCTGGGCTTCATGATGGCGCGCGGCCATCCCCTGGAGTACTTCATCGAGGGCGGCCGCAGCCGCACCGGACGCCTGCTCGCGCCGCGCACCGGCATGTTGTCGATGACGGTGCGCAGCTACCTGCGCGAGCCCAACCGGCCGGTCGTGTTCATGCCGGTGTACTTCGGCTATGAGCGTATCGTCGAGGGCCGCACCTACATCGGCGAGCTGTCGGGCGCTCCGAAGCGGAAGGAGAGCGTTCTCGGCCTGATCCGCTCCCTGTCGGTGTTGCGCAGCAAGTTCGGCACGGTGCACGTGAATCTCGGCGAGCCCATCGTCCTCGACGAGCTGCTCGCGAAGTACAACCCGGGTTGGCGCGATGCGCCGGGAGTGTTGGGCCGCGAGGAGGGCGGCGCGCCGGCAGGATGGATCGGCGATGCGATTCACGAGCTCGCGGAGCGCATCATCAGCGGCATCAACGCG
>Ga0302314_10022147_pt1 | contig 10430 bp, 7 predicted proteins | sample III_Palsa_N2_3_FD_200533 | JGI IMG/M metagenome (GOLD analysis project Ga0302314, IMG submission 200533) | Peat permafrost microbial communities from Stordalen Mire near Abisko, Sweden - III_Palsa_N2_3 | ecosystem: Environmental > Terrestrial > Soil > Palsa > Peat permafrost | place: Sweden... | reverse complement strand
GCAGCTGGCGGCGGAACTCGACGATGTTCGCCTCGGTGGTGACCCGGGGGTGGGTGCCGGTCTGCACCGCGTACTGCTCGGCCGGCAGGCCGAAGGCGTCGAAGCCCATGGTGTGCAGCACGTTGTGACCGGTCATCCGCATGTGGCGGGCGTAGACGTCGGTCGCGATGTAGCCCAGCGGGTGGCCGACGTGCAGGCCACTGCCCGAGGGGTACGGGAACATGTCCATGATGAAGGCGTGCGGACGGTCCGCGACGTCCGTGCCGTCGGCCAGGGTGCCGCTCGGGTTGGGGGCGTTGAAGACGCCCTCGCGCTCCCAGCGGTCCTGCCAGTGGCTCTCGATCCGCGCCGCCAGCGCGGGGGTGTAGCGGTACGCCTCGGGCGCCTCGGGTGTGGTCTCGCTCATCGTCCTCAAACTCCATCAGGGGTTCGGGCGGGCCGTACCAGACCCGTCCACCAGCAGAACCGTGCAGCCTCCGAGCTGCAGCCCTCTAAAACGCAGAAAGACCCCTCGCAGGAGGGGTCGCCACGCCGACTCCGACCCCACCGCCGGGGGTGGGTCGGTCCTTGTCAGCGCGGCAGGCTAAGGAGCAGGCTCGCGGTTCGCATGGCGACAGGTTACCGCAGCCCCGGCCTCCCCCGGACGGCAGTTTCGCGCCGGGGTCCGGCCGGGCCGGCCGCCCGGCGCTCCCCGGGATCGGGGCGGCGCCGGGCGGCCGTCGGTCAGCCCGCCGGGTGGGTGGCGGTGAAGTCCCGGAAGTACAGCTCCGAGTTGTCGACCCGGAGGCCGACGCCGCCCGGCCGGAGCAGCGGCCCCGGCGCGTGGTCCACCACCGTGAGGGCGGTTCGGCCGTTGATGCCCAGGGTGAGCAGCACCGTCCCGGCCGGGCCGTCCACCGCGCTCGCCGTGACCTGCTGCCAACTGCCGTAGGGCATGGCCAGGTTGGTCTGGGCCAGGGTGGTGTAGTCACCGCCGTCGACGGCGGCGGCGTCATGGGCGGCGATCTTGCGCTTGATCACCACGGCGCCGTCGCGCCGGCGGAAGCTCAGCGCGTACAGCTGCTGCGGGCTCTGGTAGCGGAGCCAGACGTGGCCGCCGTCCCAGTCCGAGACCGGGGTGCGCCTGGTGGTGATCGGCCGGTCGACCAGGACCGAGGTGGAGACCTGCACCGAGCCGAAGTCGCGGCGCCGGGTGACCAGGCGGAACACCGCCGAGTCGGTGTGCACCGCCGAGTCGGTCCCGGTCTCGCCGTCGTCCGGGACACCGGTCCAGCCCTCGCCGTCCTTGGCGAAGAGCGATCCGCTGGTGACGATCCAGTCCGCCGAGTCGTGCGCCAGCGGGCTGCTCGGCGAACGGTAGGCGTACTCGTTGGTGACCAGCCCGTTCTGCGGGAAGCTCGCGACGAAGGGCACGGTGCTGCCACCGTCGCCGCTGCCGTCGCCGCCGCTCGGACCGGAGGCTGCGGCCGAGTGGCCCCAGTCCTCCAGCGCGGCGACCGCGGCGGTGCCGGCGGCGGCCACGCCCAGGGCGAGGCCGCCGATCACCGCACGCCGTGAGGGGGTGCGACCGCTCATCCGGTCGCACCGCTCAGCTTCAGCCCGGTCACCGTCGGCCAGGAGCGCCTGGTCAGGTCCCGGTAGGCGGAGTAGGCGACCCCGCCGGTCTCCCCCTTGGCCAGCAGTGTCATGCGTACGGTTCCGTCCACGCTCACCAGCGTCTCGGTCGGGGTGACGGTGATCGACACCAGGTGGGTGGGCGAGGCCGCCAGGGTCCGGCTGCCGACCAGCTGCTGGCTGTCGGCGTTGCCCGAGAACACGTCCAGCTCGTTCCGGTAGACCTGGACGCTGATCGCCAGCGGGCTGCCGACCCTGACCCAGAGCGCGCCGCTGACGGCGGTGCTGGTGAGTCGGCCGACGGTGCCGCTGACGGTGTAGCCGGTCCAGTCGCCGGTCCGCGCGGGCTCGAAGGCGCCGTAGGCGGAGAGGCTCGCGCCCTGCGGCTCGATCTCGTTCGGGGTGATCCGGAAGGGCGCGGTCACCCCGGGGGCGGCCTGCCAGCTCGCCCCGGGGTCGAGCAGCACCGCCGAGCCGACGGACAGTTCGTCGGCGCCGGCGGTCCGGGAGACCGCGTCGACCGGCGAGATGCTGAGCGCGGTGAACGAGGGCCAGCTGATGCCGGCCCGGTTGATGCCGACCCGCAGCCCGATCCCGCCGGTGAGGGTGGAGGGGTCGGTCAGCTTCGAGGTGTAGCTGACGGTGGTGGTGCCGTCGATCACGGCGGTGGTGACCGGTCCCTCGACGGTGACCCGGATCGAGTGGGTGCTCGAGTCGGCCACCTTCTTCTGCACCACCACGTCCCCGGCGTGAGTGAGCGTCACCGTGCCCCGGCTGAGCCCGACGGCGATCTCGTCCGCGCTGTCGTTGCGCACCCCGACCGACACCTGGTTGGTGCCGTCGGTCAGTCCGGCGGCGGTCGCGTCGACCTGGTAGTCGTCCCAGTCCAGGCTGCTCATCGGGCGGAAGTCGGAGGCCGCGTAGTGGCTGCCCTCCGGGTAGGGGCCCTTCCCGGTGTACGGGCCGACACCGGTCTGCTTGGAGCCGTCGGTGCGGCTCCACAGGGCGGGCTCGGACAGCGGGGCCTGGTCGGACGGGGCGACCTGGGTCCAGGTCGCCAGCTCGCTCAGCAGCTCCGCGGGTGTGGTGGTCTTCAGCACCTCAAGACGCTGGACGTCGTGGACGCCGGCGGCCCGCCGACTCGCGGTCAGCGGCCGGGAGGAGACGTCGGACATGGTCGCGACGAAGTACTTCTGCAGGATCGTCTGGATGGTCGGACCCGGCTTGGGCAGGTTGGCCCGCTCGGTCGCCTCCGAGTAGGGGTAGGCGAAGAACAGCGGCTTGGGCAGCCCGTGGCTGGTGATCTCGTCGATCGACTTGGTGATGTCGTCGTTGACCCGGGTCTGGTACTCGTCGTAGGTCTCCAGCCGGCCCTCGGCGGGCAGCCAGATCCGGTTGGCGAGGGCCGAGGCCTGGTCCCCGGCCGCGTCGATGGCGGTCCGGTAGTGCAGGGCATTGGTGTGGTCCTGGAAGTCCCAGCGCCCCGAGGCGGCCATCCGGGTGATCTCGTTCCAGGTCAGGTAGTACGGACGGGAGTGGTCGACCCGGCCGGTGATCAGGAACGAGGTGCCGTGCATGTGGTACTTGGCCAGGATCCGGTCGCCGTAGACCCAGAGGCCGTTGGTGCCGTCGTCGAAGGTGATGAAGACCGAACGCGGCGGGGCCGGGCCGCCGCGCAGGTAGTCGGCGAACTCCTCGCTGGTCAGGCTGCGGTAGCCGGCCGCCTGGAGGGCCGCCATCTGGGCCGCGAAGGTGCTCGGGCTGACCACGTACGGGCTGTCGTTGGACGGACTGATGTCGTGGTAGGTCAACACGATCGGCGCGGAGGTCGCCGGCAGCGACTTCACCTGCCCCGACCAGGCCGCGGTCTGCTGCGAGTCGAGCTGCAACAAGGTGTCCGGGGCCTGCGGGGTCATGTACTTCTGGTACTGGTAGTACTCGGCCGCCGCGTAGAACGGCATGGCCAGGATCGCGAACGCGAGCGCCAGCAGCCCGAGTCGGGCGGCCCAGTGCCCGGAGCGGGCACCGCGCGCGGTGGCGTCGCGCCGGGCGGCGCGGACCTCGGCGGCGGCAGCCTCGGCGGCGCGCCGGGCGGTCTCCGCCGGGTCGGCCGGCAGGCCCGCCGCGGCGGCACCTGCCGCCGACGGGTCGGGATGGCCGGGATTGGGCCTGGTCACGGCAGGATGCTCCCTCTGCTGAGCACGATGGCGTAGATGCCGCAGACGACGGCGACGGAGATCAGGGCGGCCAGCAGCCGCCCCACGGCACGCAGGGCCTTCATCAGGTGGCGCTCCTCGACCAGACGCCGCGCCGGATGGTCGCGAAGGAGTAGGGCAGCAGCCAGGCCAGCAGCAGCGAGGAGAGCAGGCTCATCAGCGGCCGGTAGCGCCAGCGGGTGTCCCCGGGATTGTCGACCTTGAAGGCCAGCCCCCAGACGCAGCCCTTGAGGACCACGCCGCACAGGTACAGCAGGGTCAGGAAGGCCGCGCCGTTGGCGGGCGCCCAGATGATGTGACGGAACGCCATGATCGGTGCGGCGACCACCCAGAGCGCGTGGCCGTAGTAGAGCAGGGCGGGGCCGGGGCCGCGCCGCCACATGAAGGAGCCGGTGAAGAACATGTTCCGGATGAAGCTCTTCTTCCAGCGGATCTGCTGCTTCATGAACGGCCGGAACCTGGCCGGGACATTGGTCCACACCTTGGCCGACTGGACGTAGCCGATCCGCCACTTGCGCTCGGGGTAGTCCTGCGCGGTGACGAAGGGCGAGTCGGCGTACTGCTTCTTCAGGCCCTTGCCGCGCCAGCGCTGGCCCAGCACGTAGCCGGTGAGCTGGCGGTCGGTGGCGAAGCGGAAGGGCGCGCCCATGAACCGGTCACCGGCCCAGGCGGGCAGGTAGTTGTAGATCGCCTCGCGGCGGAACACCGCCAGCGGCCCGGAGACGCAGGTGACCGAGCCGAAGGTGGACTCGGCCGCCTTGGCCACCCGGAACTGTCCCTCGTACCAGACGTCCTGCATCTTGGTGAACATGGTGTCGCCGGCGTTGAGCGCCCGGGCGTGGCCGCTGACCGCGCCCAGCTCCGGGTGCGCGACCAGGGCCTCGACACAGCGGGAGAGCGCGTCGGGGGCCAGGATGCAGTCGGAGTCGGTGAACGCGATGATCTCGCCGTCGGCGATCTCGCAGGCCTTGACCAGGGCGTGCTTCTTGCCGAGGTTCTTCTCCAGGTAGAGCACGGTGATCCCGAGCTCCCCCTCCATCCGGCGCAGCACGTCCCGGGTGCCGTCCTCGGAGAGGTCGTCCACCACGATGATCTGGGTGTTCCGGTAGTCCCCCAGGGCCATCGAGCGCACGCACTCCTCGATGACGTCGACCTCGTCCTTGACCGCCAGCAGGAAGCTCACCCGGGGAGTGGCCGTGGCCACCGGGGGGAACTCCGCCAGGTCGCGCGGGCGCTTGCGCAGCGTCCGCTCGGACGGGTCGTCATAGCGGCTGTACGCGATGAAGAGCATGGATATGGTGCCGACCAGGACGGTGAAGCCGTAGCCCAGCACCAGCGGGCTCTGCTCCAGCCTGGGGGCCTCCCGGGCCAGGATCAGCAGCAGCGGGAGCAGGCAGAGCAGGGTCAGCACCCGGCGGGTGGCGTGCCGGACGGACGGGTGCATCCGGTCCAGGACGCGCCGCAGCGGACCCGGCGGCCGCTTCACCGCGGAGCGCAGCGGCGGGAGCGGCGGCGGCGCGGGACGGAAGGCGGGTCCGGCCGGGCGCGGCAGCGTCGCGGTCGCGGTCACGCCGCCGTCGTACCCGGCGGCACCGTCGAAGGCGGCGGCGCCGGCCAACGCGGCGCCGGCGAAGGCCGGTTCCTGCGGGTGGCCGTAGGGCTCGGCCGACTGCTGGTCCGCGTACGGGCGGTAGGGCCGGTAGGGCTCGTAGGCCGTCCGCGGCTGGTCACCGGCCGAGGGCTGACGCGGGGCCAGCGGCTGGTAGCCGGCGAACGGGTCCTCGACGACGGGCGGCTCGTAACCGCCCCGGGCTTCCTGGCCGTACTGCGGTTGGTAGCCGGCCTGGGTCTCGTAGCCGCCCTGGGCTTCGTGGTTGCCGAGCGGTTCGTAGCTGCCCAGCGGCCGGTAGGAGTCGGCCGGCGGGTACGGCTCGGTCGGCCGGTACGGCTCCGGCGGCCACTGTGCGTCGTGCGTTCCCTCGGTCACAGGATGGCCCTCGCCGGGAACGAGTCGAGGCGGTAGGTGGCGTCCAGGACGTTGGAGTGGTCGGCCAGCCAGCCGAGGTCGGTCCCGGCGTGGACGGTGTGCACCAGGACCAGGTCCCAGTCGCCGCGCTCGGGGGCGCTCTCGCTGCGGAGGACCTCGTCGCCGAGGCGCAGCGAGGGCACCAGCGCGTCGACGAAGCCGACCTTGGCGCCTTCCGCGGCCAACTCCTCGATGATCTCCAGGGCAGGCGATTCGCGCAGGTCGGCCACGCCCGGCTTGTAGGCCACGCCGATGACCAGGATCCGGGCGCCGGACACGCTGAGGCTGCGCTCGGAGAGCAGTTCGCGGACCCGGCCGACGACCTTGCGCGGACGGGTGGCGATCGCGGTCATGGCCGCGTCGATGAGCGGCGAGGAGATCCGCTTGGCCCGCAGCTGCCAGAGCAGGTAGTGCGGGTCGCAGGGGATGCAGTGGCCGCCGACGCCGGGGCCGGGGTAGAAGGGCATGAAGCCGTAGGGCTTGGTCGCCGCGGCGCCGATGATCGGCAGCGGGTCCAGGCCCAGACCGCGGCAGTCCTCGGCGAACTCGTTGGCGAGCGCGATGTTGACGGCCCGGAAGGTGTTCTCCCAGAGCTTGGTCATCTCGGCGTCCTCGGGCGAGGACAGCTCGTGGACCGAGGGCGCGGTGCGGCGCAGCACGGCGGCAGCGAGTCCGGCCGAGAGCGCCCCCGCGCCGCCCACGACCCGAGGGGTGCTGTCCTGCGTGTGGTGCGCGTTGCCGGGGTCGATCCGCTCCGGGGAGAAGGCGACGAAGACGTCCTCGCCGACCACCAGCCCACGTGCGGCCAGCGGCTTGACCAGCAGGTCCCCGGTGGTGCCGACATAGGTGGTGGAGGTGAGCACCAGCAGCTGGCCGGGGACCGCGTGAGCGACGGCGGTGGCGCAGGCGCCGGCCATGGCGGTGAGGTCGGGGACCTGGTGGCGGTCGACCGGCGTGGGCACGCAGATGATCACGGTGGCTGCCCGGGCGAGTTCGGCCGGGTCGTCGGTCAGGGTGAGGATCCGGCCGTCGAGGTGCTCGGCGAGCCGTTCGTGGTCGCTCGGCAGCAGGTCGACCTCGCGCCGCCGAATGGCTTCCAGGCGAGCACTGCTGACGTCGAGTCCGATCACCTCGTTCCCTGCGGCGAGCAGGGCCAAGGCGGTGGGCAGGCCCACATAGCCGAGACCGACCACGGCGACGGTCGCCTGCGCGTGCCGCTCTGGATCGGGGGAACCGACGCGGGACGACAGTATGCCGTCCACCGGTTCTGTGGGCGTGGGGAAGCGCATGAGCTCTCCGCGACAGGGTCGACGTTGGATGAGCGCTGACCGGTCGCACGCGAAATCCTCGCGGTTCTGACCGATGCTGACGACAAGTGCGGTGGTAAGGGTCGCCAGGCTGGGTCCAGCGGTGAGTAAGAGTCTGCTCAGCCGTGTTTGAAAGTCAAGCGACAGCAAAAGCACGGCACTTGACTCTTTTAACTGAGTACGTCCGCTATTGTCGTCGGGCCTGCCGGGGGTTTTGACGGTCTTTGTCCGACATTACCGCTACCTGCCTTGTGAAGAGATGGTGGTTATTACGTCATGAAACTGAGATGGTGATCGCCGATCACCATCGATCACTTTCAGTCACCCGCGGGCCCGGCGACGGACGGTGGCGCGGCCGACCGCCCGCCGCCGGGGCGTCACGGGCGCCGGGCGCCGGCCGGGCGTCCGCCCCGGCCCTGGAAACCGGTGAATCCAGGCCGGTAGGAGGCCAGGTAGCCGGGCGCCGGCGAGCCCACCCCGGTCACGTCGTCGAACCCCTGGGTCGCCCTGAGCGAGGAGTCGTGCCCCATGGTGCGCAGGCTGGTGTCGATCCCGTAGGCCGGGTCGACGCCGTCGTGGTAGTCCGCTCGGACCTGCGCCAACTGCGTTGCGGCGCCCAGCGGGTGGTCGGTCACGTCATGGAAGGCGGCGGTGCCGTAGCGCTCGTAGACGGCCGGGTTGGCGAAGCCCAGCGGCAGCCCCAGGGCCTGCTGCGCCAAGGCCTGGATGGCCGCGAACACCGGGCAGGCGACGCTGGTCCCGCCCTCGCGGAACTCGCCGTAGCGGGTGCTGCCGTCCGGCCAGGTCTGGGTCTGCCCGACCAGGAATCCGGTGCCGCTGTCCGCCACCGCGGCGACGTCGGGAACCACCCGCTTCCGGCCACCGTTGGCCTCGGCCAGGGCGTTCGGGACGACCGGGTACTGGTAGACCGGCTCGGGCACCCGGCTGCTGGTGCCGCCGCCACCGCCGCCCAGGAAGGTGCCCGGCAGCGGGCCCCAGCTGCGGCCGTCCGCCGACAGCGGGGAGCTGTCCGTCCCCCAGCCGGTCTCGAAGCGGTAGGCGCCGTTCTTGTCCAGCGCCAGCGAGGTCCCGCCGACGGCGGTCACCCACGGTAGTGAAACCGGCGAACCCACCGTCCTGGTCCCGCTCGCGGCGAGGTTGTCGCCGTCGTCGCCGCTGGAGAAGTAGAAGCCGATCCCCTCCACCGCACCGCGCATGAAGGTCTGGTCGTAGGCCGCGTCCATGGACGAGTCGGTCGCGCTCTCGGTGTCCCCCCAGGAGTCGCTGACGATGTCGGCGAGCCTGCCGTCGACCACCTTGTTCAGAGCGTCCATCAGGTCCGCGTCCTGGCAGGAGGAGGCGCCGACGTAGACCAGGTCCGCGTCCGGGGCGACCCCGTGCACCGCCTCCACGTCCAGGGTCTGCTCGCCGTACCAGCCCGAGGCCCCGCAGCCGCCCGGGAACTTGTCGCTGGGATCGACCGTGTCCGTCCAGACCGCCGGGTCGACCCGGGTCAACTGGGTTGCCCGGTACGGGGCGTCCCCGTGCGCGGCGGCATAGGTGGCGGTGTCCGGGCCGAGCGTCGGCGAGTCGTAGGCGTCCACGATCGCGACGGTGACATCGGCCCCGGTCAGTCCGGTGGCGTCGGCGCCGTAGGCGTGCCGGAGCTGCTTGGCGTCGAGCCCCTTGACCACGTACGGCTGGACCCGGCCGTAGGCCGGGGGCAGGCCGGTGGCCGGCCTGGCGCCGAAGTAGCCGGAGAACGGGCCGGAGTTGACGAAGGCCGGGGTGGGCGCCGGCAGGACGTCGCGGCGGCTGCCGTGCGCCGCCAGGTGCGGCGCGGTGTCCAGGCCGGTGACGGTCAGCACGTCGGCGGCGACCGAGGCCGGGGCGGAGGCCTCGGCGGCGGGCGCGAGATAGGTGTGCCCGCCCTTGCGGTAGCTGTGCAGCCGGACCGCGAAGGCCCGCTGCACGGCGTCGGCGTCGCCGCGGACGGTCAGGTAGTGGGCGTTGCTGCCGACCACCCGGAAGCCGGAGCCGGCCAGCCAGGTCCGGACCGCGGCCTGCTGCTTCCGGGTCGCCCCGAAGCGCCGGGTGACCTGGGCGGCGGTCAGGTAGTGGCCGTAGGAGGGCGAGGCCGGATCCGAGACCGTCTGCGCGAGCCGGGTCAGCCCCGCCCGGTCCCGGCCGGCCAGGTACACCCGGGCGGTGATCGGGGCGGCGGACGCGGCCTCGCCCTGGTCCGCCGCCTGCGCCGTCCAGCCGGGGACGGTGCCGGGCAGCGCCACCCGGGCCGACAGCGACTCGGCGCGGGCCGGGAGCCCGGCGGCCCCGGCCGCCAGCAGCAGCGGGACCGTCAGAAGTGCGGCCGTACCGACCTTGGGCCGTGACCAGCTGCGACGCATGGGACACCTCTCTGATAGCAGCGCGTTCATATGAAGAATGCGCAGCTCAGAACAGGTCTCCCCGGCCCCGCGCCGTCGGCGGCCCGGAGATCGGCTGATTATTCATCAGTTCGGGTGCACGCGCCGGCACTGGCGCGGGCAGTGGAGCCGGTGCGGGCGGCGGCGGTGCGCCAGGCCGCGGTGACCGCCTCGTGCGCCTGCGCCGCGGCCTCGGCCGGCGAGCCGCTGAGCCGGACCGGCGCGCCCAGGTGGACGTGCAGCCGGGGACGCCGCAGCGGCGCGGTCAGCAGCCCGGCGACCTGCTTCGGCCGGCTGCCGGAGGTGATCCGGCGGGCGCCGGCCTGGCCCAGCGGCACCACCGGGGCGCCGGTCGCCAGCGCCAGCCGGGCCACCCCGGTGCGGAAGTCCCGCGGTTCGCGGTCGCCCGAGTCGGACCAGTCCGGGATCCCGCCCTCCGGGTAGAGCACCACGATCCGGCCCCGGGCCAGTGCCTCGGCCGCCTGCTCCAGGCACTCCGCGGCCCGGCGGTCGCCCCGGCGGACGGCGATGTGGCCCTCGGCCCGGAGCCGCCGGCCGAGCACCGGGATCCGCCACAGTCCGGCGGCGGCCAGCACGATCGGCCGGTCGACCTGCCGGCGTGCCAGCGCGGCCAGCACCAGCCCCGGGTCGATCAGCGAGCTGTGGTTGGCGGCGACGATGGTGCCGGGCGCGAGGCCGTCCGGGTCGTCGGCGGTCACGTCGAGCCGGCCGAGGGCGGGCACGAGGCGCTGGGCGAGGTCGCTGAGCATGCGGCCATCCTCGCGCCGCGGTCCGGCGGGCACATGAGTACGGGTACTCGGTCGGCCCGATTGTCGGACCCGGG
>Ga0302314_10022145_pt1 | contig 10430 bp, 8 predicted proteins | sample III_Palsa_N2_3_FD_200533 | JGI IMG/M metagenome (GOLD analysis project Ga0302314, IMG submission 200533) | Peat permafrost microbial communities from Stordalen Mire near Abisko, Sweden - III_Palsa_N2_3 | ecosystem: Environmental > Terrestrial > Soil > Palsa > Peat permafrost | place: Sweden... | reverse complement strand
AGCTGGCGCGCGGACGCGACGGGCGGGCGCTGAAGCTGCGCCGGGACGACTTCCGGCAGCAGGTACGGGAGGGGCGCGAGGCCAATCTGGTGCTGTTCGTGGTGGACGCCTCGGGCTCGATGGCGGCACGGCAGCGGATGTCCGCCGTCAAGGGCGCGGTGCTGTCGCTGCTGATGGACGCCTACCAGCGGCGGGACAAGGTCGGCCTGATCACCTTCCGGGGCACCGAGGCGACCCTGGCGCTGCCGCCGACCTCCTCGGTGGAGGTCGGCGCGGCCCGGCTGGAGCAGTTGCCGACGGGCGGACGCACGCCGCTGGCGGCGGGGCTGCTGCGGGCGCACGAGACGCTGCGGCTGGAGCGGCTGCGCGATCCGCGCCGACGGGCGCTGCTGGTGGTGGTCACCGACGGCCGGGCCACCGGCCGCGCGGGCGGCGCCCCGGCCGCGCTGGCCGAGGCGCGGCGCGCGGCGCAGCTGCTGGCCGCGCAGGGCACGGCGGCGATCGTGGTGGACTGTGAGAGCGGTCCGGTACGGCTGGGCCTGGCGGCCGAGCTGGCCGGGCACCTGGACGGCACCGCCGTCCGGCTGGACGAGCTGGCCGCGGACAGCGTGACCGGCCTGGTTCGATCGATCCGGAAGGAGGCGGCGTAACCATGCCGCAGGGACAGCCGAGCAACGTTCCCGACGACGGTCTGACGACCCGTCAACGACGTACCCTGCCCGTGCTCGCGGTCCACACCGGGCCGGGCAAGGGCAAGTCCACGGCCGCCTTCGGGCTGGCCCTGCGGGCCTGGAACCAGGGCTGGCCGATCGGGGTGTTCCAGTTCGTCAAGTCCGCCAAGTGGAAGGTCGGCGAGGAGCACGCGCTGAAGGTGCTGGGGGCCAGCGGCGAGGGCGGCAGCGTGGCCTGGCACAAGATGGGCGAGGGCTGGTCCTGGGTGCAGCGCACCATCGCGGACAGCGAGGAGGCGGCCCGCGAGGGCTGGGCGCAGGTCCGCCGGGATCTGGCCGCCGAGACCTACCGGCTGTACGTGCTGGACGAGTTCACCTATCCGCTGCACTGGGGCTGGATCGACACCGAGGAGGTGCTGAGCGTGCTCAGGGACCGCCCGGGCAGCCAGCACGTGGTGATCACCGGCCGCAACGCGCCGCAGCCGCTGCTGGACGCGGCGGACCTGGTGACCGAGATGACCAAGGTGAAGCACCCGATGGACGCCGGCCGCAAGGGCCAGCCGGGCATCGAGTGGTGAACACCGCCCCGCCGAGCCCGGCGCCGTCGAGCCCCGCGAAGGACTGAACCCGTATGCAGCTCCCCCGTGTCGTGCTGGCCGCGCCCGCGTCCGGCAGCGGCAAGACGACTGTGGCCACCGGTCTGATGGCCGCGCTGACCGCGCGCGGGCTGGCGGTGTCGCCGCACAAGGTCGGCCCGGACTACATCGACCCGGGCTACCACGCGCTGGCCGCCGGGCGGCCGGGGCGGAACCTGGACGCCTTCCTGTCCGGTCCGGAGCGGCTGGCGCCGCTGCTGCTGCACGGCGCGGCGGGGGCGGACGTGGCGGTGGTCGAGGGCGTGATGGGGATGTTCGACGGGGCGGCCGGGCGCGGCGAGTTCGCCTCGACCGCGCATGTCGCCAAGCTGCTGCGGGCGCCGGTGGTGCTGGTGGTGGACGCCTCCTCGCAGAGCCGTTCGGTGGCGGCGCTGGTGCACGGCTTCGCCTCCTGGGATCCGCAGGTGCGGCTGGGCGGGGTGATCCTGAACCGGGTGGCCTCGGACCGGCACGAGCAGCTGCTGCGGGAGGCGCTGGAGGAGGGCGGCGGGGTGCAGGTGCTGGGCGCGGTGCGGCGGCGGCCCGAGGTGGCCACCCCGAGCCGCCATCTGGGCCTGGTCCCGGCGGCCGAGCGGGACGCGGAGGCGCTGCGGGCGGTCCGGGAGATGGGTGAACTGGTGGGCGCCGGTGTCGATCTGGACGCGCTGCTGGCGCTGGCCCGGTCCGCCCCGCCGCTGCCGGAGCGGCCGTGGAGCGCGGCGGAGGAGATCGCCGGGCGGGGCGGGCCGGTGGCCGGGCGTCCGGTGGTGGCGCTGGCCTCCGGCGCGGCCTTCTCGTTCTCCTACGCGGAGAACGCCGAACTGCTGGCGGCGGCGGGCGCGCGGGTGGCGCCGTTCGACCCGCTGCGCGACGAGGAGCTGCCGCCGGGGACGTCCGGGCTGGTCATCGGCGGCGGCTTCCCGGAGGTGTACGCGGAGCGGCTGTCGGCCAACGCGCCGCTGCGGGCGGCCGTGGCGGCGCTGGCGGCCACCGGCGCGCCGCTGGCCGCCGAGTGCGCCGGGCTGCTGTACCTGGGGCGCTCGCTGGACGGGCAGCCGATGTGCGGGGTGCTGGACGCGGAGGCCCGGATGACCGAGCGGCTGACGCTGGGCTACCGGGAGGCGGTGGCGCTGTCCGACAGCCCGCTGGCGGTCAGCGGCACCCGGGTGCACGGGCACGAGTTCCACCGGACGGTGTGCGAGCCCTCGGCCGGGCCCGCCGCCGCCTGGGGCTGGCGCGCGGCGGACGGCCCCCGGCTGGAGGGCTTCACCGGCCCGTCGGTGCACGCCTCCTACCTGCATCTGCACTGGACCGGCGCGCCGGAACTCCCGCTGCGGCTGGTCCGCCGGGCCGCCGCAGCCGCCGCGGCGGGCTGATCAGCCCGGGTCGGCGGCGGTCGCGGCCCGGCCCAGCAGCCGGCGGCCGCGGCGGGCCACCGCGTAGCCCCGGGTGAGCAGCCGGTCCCTGCCGTAGATCCGGGTCAGCGACTGGCCCTGGACCAGGGTGCAGAAGTCCTCAAGGCCGGTGCTGCGGCGCACGGTGAGCCGGGACAGCGCGTAGGGGCCCTGCCGGGGCTCGGCCATGGCGTTGGCCACCGCGCAGGCCCCGGCGTAGCCCCGGCCGCGTACCGCCCGGCGGACGGCGGCGTCGGAGTAGCCGAACGGGTAGCCGAAGGTGGCCAGCGGCCGCTGCAGCCGCTGCTCCAGCAGTTCCTGATTGCGTGTCAGTTCGTAGCGCAGCAGGCCCGGCGGCAGCTGGTCGAGCTGGGCGTGGCTGTGGCTGTGGCCGCCGATCTCGACGCCCTCGGCCGCCGCCTCGGCCAGCTGTCCCCAGCCGAGCATCGCCCCGAGCGGCCTGCCCGCGTGCTCGGCCCCGGCGTCGGCGAGCCAGCCGGTGGTGACGTACAGGCTGGCCGTGGCCCGGTGTTCGGCCAGCAGCGGCAGCACCGTGCCGTGGAAGTCCGCGTAGCCGTCGTCGAAGGTCAGCACGACCGGGCGGTCGGGCAGCCGCGGTGCGTCCAGGCCGAGCGCCAGCCGCCGCCAGTGCTCCACCAGGGTGGCCATGGTGACCGCGGTGAAGCCCATGTCGTACAGCACCGCGAGCTGGGCGGCGAAGGCGGCCGGGTGTACCGAGAGGGCCCTGGTGGCGGGTGTCGGCTCGGCGTGCACCGAGTGGTACATCAGTACCGGGACCCGCTCGTGGTGCGGACGGTCCGTCATCTTCTTTCTCTCCTCGTGCTGTTGCCGCGCAGCTTCCAAGAGCCCAGCGCGTACCCGATCGCGGTGATCAGCCCGCCGGAGGCGATCGCGGCGGCCCGGGCCAGCCCGGCGGCGTCCCCGCGCAGGGTCTCGCCGAGCCCGCGCAGGATCCCGGCCGGAAGCGTCCGGGAGACGTAGTGGCGCTCGCTGGACAGGCCGTCCCCGCTGCCGACCCGGTCGGCGATCTGGGCCTTGGAGAGGCCCTCGGCCCAGCAGCGGGTGCGGAAGTAGCCGAAGCGCTCGCGCTCCGCCGGGACCCGGTGGTGGATCACCGAGCGGTCGTCGAAGAGGAACACCGAGCCGGGGCGCTCCTGGTGGATCCGGATGCACAGCTCGGTCTCCTCGCCGCCCAGCGGCCTGACCGGTCCGCCGTCGCCCTCGGCGTCCGCGCCCCGGCCGATCCCGGCGCTGAACCCGCCGGCCACGTCGAAGGCGCTGCGGCGGAAGGAGGCGTTGCCGCCGAGCACGTTGCGCACCTGGGCCCGGCCGGTGGGCATGCCCCGGTAGGTCGCGCCGTGCACCCAGTCGAACTCCTGCGGGTACCAGCCGGGGCGGCGTCCCGAGGCCCAGACCGGCAGGGTCAGTCCGCCGACGCCCATCACCTCCGGCTCGGCGAAGCCGTCGGCGAACCAGCGCAGCCAGTCGCGTTCGGCGACCGCGTCGTCGTCCAGGAAGGCCAGGATCTGGCCACGGGCTGCGGCTATGCCGGTGTTGCGGCCGCCGGAGAGGCCCCTGGAGTGGCTGTTGGGCAGCACCTGCACCCGCTCGCTGCCTGCCAGCCGCACCCGCAGCCGGGTCAGCAGCCGGGGGTTGTGGTCGACCACCACCAGGACCTCCAGCGGCAGCAGGCTCTGTTTCAGGACGGAGTCCACCGCCGCGAGCAGATCGTCCCACCGGTCCTCGGTGTACACGCAGATGATCACTGATACGTCGTCCGAACCCATCGAGCCCCCCAGTACAGTCCGGGCGCACTGACCACCAGGACACCGTTCCGCCGCACGTCCCGTCGCCACCGGGACAGCAGGCCCCCCGCAGCAAAGGTTCCCGCTGCTTGGGACGTTAATCGGCGGCCCGCGGTTCGTCTGCCGGTTCGTCGGTATATCCGGGTAAGACCCGGCACGCTTGTCCGATTCACGGCAACTATTGAGGGTGGTTCAGGTTCGCTCCGGCATTTGGCTCCGTATGCTGTGGAGCAGGGGTGGGAAGCATGCCTATGGGGGGACGACGCATAGTGCAAGAGATCATTTCCGAGACACCCGAACGGCCGGGGGAACGGCCCGGTCCCGATGAACCGCTGACCCGGCTGACACTGACCGTAGTTGTCTGTGCGTATACGCTCGACCGCTGGGACGATATCGTCCGGTCCATCCAGTCACTCCGTGACCAGGAAAGGACACCGGAGCAGATCATCCTGGTGACCGACCACAACTCGGTACTCCAGGAACGGGCGTTCGAGCAGTTCCCGGATCTGGAGGTGATTCCCAACAGCGAGCGGCCCGGCCTGTCCGGCGCCCGCAACACCGGGATCGCCGCCGCCCGCGAGGACATCGTCGCCTTCCTCGACGACGACGCCGCCGCAGCGCCCGACTGGGCCGGCACCCTGATGTCCGGCTACCGGGACCCGAAGGTCATCGGTGTCGGCGGCTGGATAGAGCCCGCCTGGGAGGCCGGGCGCCCGGCCTGGTTCCCCACCGAGTTCGACTGGGTCGTCGGCTGCACCTACACCGGACTGCCCGAGGCCCCGGTCCCGATCCGGAACATGATCGGCGCCAACATGTCGCTGCGCCGCGAGGTCTTCGGCGCCGTCGGCGGCTTCAGCCACGACCTCGGCCGCACCGGCACGCTCCCGCTCGGCTGCGAGGAGACCGAGCTGTGCATCCGCGCCGGACGCCACTACCAGGACAGCGTCATCCTCTACCTGCCCGACGCCGTGGTCCGGCACCGGGTCGGCGCGCAGCGCGGCACCTGGCACTACTTCCTGGACCGCTGCCTGAAGGAGGGCCTGTCCAAGGCCGCCGTCAGCCGGATGACCGGCCCAGGGCCGGCGCTGGCGACCGAACGCGCCTACCTGCGCCGCACCATCCCGCGCGCGCTGCTGCGGACGGTGCGCCCCGGCGCCGGACGCTACCCGCTGTCCACCCTCCCGGCGCTGGTGCTCGGGGTGCTGCTGACCGGCTTCGGCTACCTCAACGGCCGGACCAGGCAGTTGTTCCTGCCCGGGGCGGACGGCGCGGCGGCCGCCGGTGACGCCCCCGCCGTCCGGCCGGGCCGGACCGCGCTCGGGCTGCTGCTGCCGCTGGCCGCCGCGCTGGGGCTGTGGGGCTGGTCGCTCCAGCACGTGGACGTCAGCGACCTGGGCGGCTTCGGGCTGCCCGCGCAACTGCCCTGGAGCTACTGGGCGGCGGTGGCACTGCTGCTGCTCGGCTTCGTCGGCGCGCTGCGGCGGCGCGGCCGCCACCCGGTGTGGCCCGCGGCGTACACGGTGGCGCTGCTGCTGGTGCAGCGGGCGACCTCGGCGCTGGTCTACCACACCCTGCTCTACGCCTGGACCTGGAAGCACATCGACATCATCGACCGGCTGCTCGCCAACGGCGGCCACGTCGAACTCGGCAACCAGCTGGGCGCGATGGCCCCCTACGACCAGTGGGTCGGCTTCTTCGCCGCCAACACCGCGCTGATCAGGATGCTCGGCCTGAACACCGCGCTCTCCTACGCCGCCTGGGCGCCCTTCGTCTCCAGCCTGGTGCTGATCGTCCCGCTGTACCTGGTCTTCCGCTGCTTCAGCCGGGACCAGCGGCTGGTCTGGACCGCGCTGTGGATCTTCTTCCTGGGCAACTGGGTGGGCCAGGACTACTTCTCGCCGCAGGCGTTCGCGTTCTTCCTCTACCTGGGCGTCCTGGCGGTGGTCTTCCGGCAGTTCGCCCGCGAGGGCCGCCCCGGGCTGCTCTCCTCGCTGGACGCCGGGTACCCGCTCGGCGCCGAGCCCAGGCGGCCGCTGGACCGGCGCAGCCGGCTGCTGTGGACGCTGCTGCTGCTCCCGGTGCTGGTCGCGATCGCCGCCGCGCACCAGCTCACCCCGGTGATGCTGGCGGTGGGGCTGGTCGCGCTGTGCCTCACCCGGCGCTACCGCAACCTCTGGCTGGCGCTGCTGGCCTGCGCCATTCCGGCGATCTGGGACTTCAGCTCCGCCCTGGCCTTCTTCCGGCTGCAACTCCCGCAGATGGCGCAGTCATTCGGCAATCTGCTGGCCAACTCCCAGGCCGGTGGCGGCACCACTCCCACCGGCCTGGGTCCGGTCACCATCTCCTACCTGGACCGGGGCCTGTCCGCCCTGGTGGCGCTGCTGGCCGTGGCCGGGCTGCTGCGGCACCCGCCGCTGCGCCGGGCCGGGCTGCCGATGCTGCTGCTGGGGGTCTCGCCGATACCGATGGCGGTGGCCAACAACTACGGCGGCGAGATGATCTTCCGGGTGTACATGTTCGCGCTGCCCGGGCTGGCCTTCTTCGCGGCCGCCGCGCTCCAGCCCAGCCCGGCCAACGGCCGTACCGTCTCCTGGGCCAGGCGGTCGGTCACCGCCGCGCTCCAGCGGCCGCGCACCGCGCTGCTGAACATCGCGGTGCTGGCGCTGCTGGCCGGGGCGTTCTTCCCCAGCTACTACGGCAAGGACCGGGTGAACTACTTCCCGACCGGCGAGATCCAGCTGGTCGACCGGCTCTACGCGATCGCGCCGCCGGGCTCGCAGATCATCGCGGCCACGCCCAACTTCCCCGACGCCTACCGGGACTACAACCAGTACACGCTGTGGTGGCTGTCCGACGACGACCAGGCCACCAACACCGCGCTGCTGGCCGATCCGGCGGGCTACCTCACCGGGCAGAAGCAGACCGGCTGGATCACCCAGCAGAACCCGCGCGCCTCCTCCTATGTGATCTTCACCCGGGCGCAGGAGGCGGACGTCTCCATGGACGGCCTGCTGCCGCCCGGTTCGATCCAGCGGATCGAGGCGTCGCTGGCCGCCTCGCCCCGGTTCCGGGTCGTCCTGCAGAACGCCGACGGCATCGTCTACCAGGTCCTGCCGGCCGACTCCGGCACCGGGAGCACCCCATGAGCCTGCTCACCCGCACCGGCCCGGCCGCCCTCGGCTGGATCGCGCTGCTGTTCGTCGACAACCTGGCCGCCGCCGCGCCGCTGCGGATCATCGCGGTCTCGGCCTTCCTGCTGCTCTGCCCCGGGCTGGCGCTGCTGCGGCCGCTGCGCCCGGCGCTGCGCGGCTCGCAGCCGCTGGAGGGACCCGCCGAGGAGGCGGGCGGGGACGGGCGCGGGGCGGTGGCCGCGCAGAACCTGCTGCTGGTGGTGATGCTGAGCCTGTCCGCGCTGGTCGCCGCGGCCACCGCGCTGATGCTGGCCGGGGCGTTCAGCGGCAGCGGCACCCTGGTCGTACTGGCCGCGCTGACCAGCGTGGCGACGCTCTGCCCGGCACTGCGGGCCGAGCGCCGCCCGCGGACGCCCGCGGGAACGCCCCCGGCGGCCGGCGGATGACCGGATCCCGGCACCGGCTGCGGCGTGCGGCCGGGGCCCGGTGGGCGCTGCCCGCGGCCGGGCTGGGGCTGGCGCTGCTGCTCGGGCTGCTGCTGTACCTGCCGCTGCCGGACCCGGGCGGCCGCCCGGCCCCCGCCTCCAGCTGCGCCGCCGACTCGCTGCTGGTGCCGCCCTGCGGGGCCTGGTGGGGCGCGTACGTCCCCACCGGGCCGGACGGGCTGACCGCCTCGGTCGCGGCGCTGGAGCAGCGGATCGGACGCCCGCTGGACCTGGTCTACACGTACCACGACATGGGCTCCGGGACCGACGGCCAGCTGCTGGACCCGGCCGAGCAGCAGCTGGGCCGGACCCATCTGCTGATGCTGTCCTGGGAGTCGGACGTCTGGTCCGACAACGGCGGCCCCTCGGTACCGCTCGGCTGGGCGAAGATCGCCGCCGGGGACTACGACACCAGCGTGATAGACCCGCAGGCGGAGCGGGTCAAGGCGTACGGGAGAACGGTGCTGATCTCGCTCGACCAGGAGATGGACTCCCGCACCCCGGCCGACGGCACCCCGGCCCAGTTCGTCGCCTCCTACCGTCATATCGTGGACCGGTTCCGGCAGTTGGGCGTGACCAACGTCCGCTGGGTGTGGACGATCACCGGCTACCTGGAGCACGCCGCGCTGTTCACCGAGATGTACCCGGGCGACGCCTATGTCGACTGGATCGCCTATGACCAGTACAACTACTACGGCTGCAGGCACGATCCGCACTGGCTGTCCTTCGCGCAGACCGAACTGCCCACCTACACCTGGCTGCGGACGCACATCTCGGCCACCAAGCCGCTGATGCTGGCGGAGTACAGCACGGCGGTGCGGGGCTCCGACCCGGCGGCGCAGCAGCAGTGGTACCAGCAGCTGCCGCAGGTGCTGGAGCAGCAGCTGCCGGGCATCAAGGCGGTGGTGCAGTGGGACTCGACCGTGCCCGGTCCCGACTGCGACCTGTCGCTGGACAACGGGCCGGCCCTCAGCGGCTTCACCGAGGCCGGCCGCAGCCCGTACTTCCATCAGCCGGTGCCCTGACCGCCCGGCGCCACCCCGGCGGCGGGCTCAGCCCGCGAAGACCGGGCCGTGCAGCATCGCCCTGGCCCGGCGGTAGGCCCGCCAGCCGAGGGTCTTCGGGCCGTCCGGGTAGGGGGCCACCGGGGCGCCCAGACCGGCCAGCCAGAAGGCGAGTTCGGCGGTGGTGTCGGTGCTGCGCAGCATCAGCCGGGCGATCCGGTAGGGGTCGTCCCGGGTGGAGCTGAGGGCGTTGCGGACCGCCGTGGCCGAGCTGTAGCCGGCCTCCCGGACGAGGGCGCGCACCGCCGGGCTGTTGTAGCCGTGCGGATAGGCGAAGGCCGGTACCGGCGTGCCCAGGGTGTCCTCCAACAGGGCTTTGGGGACCCGCAGTTCCTCCCGGACGGCGGCCCCGGACAGGGTGTCCAGCTGCGGGTGGGTGATCGTGTGCGCGCCCACCTCAAGTCCGCAGTCGGCCAGTTCCTGGATCTGCCGGAGCTTCATCATCGGTGCGGGCGGCAGCAGGCAGCGCGGATCGCGGCTCAGCGCACCGGTGGTGAGGTAGACGGTGGCGGGCAGCCCGCGCCGGGCCAGCTCCGGGGCGGTGAAGCCGGGCAGGTCCGCGAAGCCGTCGTCGATGGTGATCACCACCGGACGCTCCGGCAGCGGCGCCCGGCCCGCCAGCGCCTCGGTCAGGCCGGTCGCGGTGAGCGGGGTCCGCCCGCTGTCCCTGACCGCGTCCAGCTGCGCGGAGAACTCCTTCGGCCGGACCGTGAACTGCGCGATCCAGGCGGGCGGGTCCTCCATCACCGCGTGGTAGAGCAGCACCGGAATCCGCGCGCCCACCGGTATCCGTTCACCCGTCCCGGCCATCGCCGCCCCCCTTCAGTCGTGGTTCCCACGGCCGCCTCAGTGTTCCTCCTCCGCCCGTGCCCAGTCCCGCTGCTGGGAAATCGTCCGCAGCGGGACCGGCTCCGACCTGGGCGGGCGCGGCAGCCAGGAGTAGCGGAACACCAGCAGCGCGGCGGCCACCAGCACCTGGGTGACCAGCCAGGCCAGACCCATCCCGGACAGGCCGAACTCCGGTACGAAGACCTGGAAGAGACCGAACACCAGGACACAGGTGACGCCGTAGACCAGCACCACCATCGCCGCCTTGCGGCGCACCCGGTAGGCGGCCAGCGCGGTGGCGGTGATCAGGTTCGGCACCGAGGAGAGCGCCAGCAGCCGCAGCAGGGTGGTGGCGTGGCCCGGGTAGTCGGAGCCGAACAGCCGCAGCACCAGCGG
>Ga0302314_10022144_pt1 | contig 10431 bp, 11 predicted proteins | sample III_Palsa_N2_3_FD_200533 | JGI IMG/M metagenome (GOLD analysis project Ga0302314, IMG submission 200533) | Peat permafrost microbial communities from Stordalen Mire near Abisko, Sweden - III_Palsa_N2_3 | ecosystem: Environmental > Terrestrial > Soil > Palsa > Peat permafrost | place: Sweden... | reverse complement strand
AGCGTGGTGGCCCGGTCGACGAATTGGTGCCCGCCGCGGTGATGCGTTGCATTCGCCGCCGCAATCTGTACGCTGTCCACAGATGAGCGCCCTGCCGGCCGAGACCACGGAGCTGTCCCCGCGACCCCACGCGGTGCGCCCGGCGGCCGGCTTGCAGTTGCGTGCCGAACGGAGGGCCGGGCAGGCGCTGGCGCGCCGGGTGCGGGTTCGCTGGTCGGTCGTCGCCGTGGCCATCCTCAGCTGTTCATTCGCCCTCACCGTGGGAGTTCTGGACGTGCTCCATTGAGCCCAGGGCTCGAAGTCCACGTCCAACTCCCTGCGGCCGCGGCCACGGCGGCCGAGGCGGCCGACGCCAAGCTCGGGCAGGACACGGTTGTGCTGGCCATGACGGAGCTCTTCGGTGTCGTTGACGCGTTCGTGATCACCAGTGCACCGAACACCCGGCACGTCCGCACGTTGGTCGAAGAGATCGAGCGCCAGGTCAAGGAGGTCCACCACCTTGCCCCCGTCCGCGTGGAGGGATTGGCGGACGCCACCTGGGTCCTCATGGACTACGGCGACTTCATCGTGCACGTCTTCCTCCAGGAGACGCGTGAGTACTACGACCTCGAACATCTCTGGTCCGGCGCTCCCCGCGTGGAGTGGAGAGGCGCCGTCAAGCACGTCGGCTAACTCTTGGTGCTGCTCGGGATGACCTGCGACAGGTAGATCGGCCCCGAGACCTGCGCCCCGCTGGAGACCGGGACGCTCGTCGGTGCGCCGTCGATCTCGAAGAGCACGCCGGTGTCCAGCTTGCCCTGCGCCGCCACCACCGTGGCGACGACCTGGTACACCGCCAGCTCGGCGTCGCCGCCCGTTATCTGACCGAACGCATCGTTGAAGTTGACGGTGACCACCGACCCTTGCGGTGGTGCGGCAGCGGGGAGCACGGCGACGTCGCTGGGGATGGCCGTATAGACGCCGTCGTTCTCGTCAGCCTGGGTTGGTCCGGCCAGCAGGGCGGTGATGATCGAATTCAGCGGCGCCGGGACCTGGACGAACCGATGGGCGGGCGCCAGCGTGTCGTCGGCGTTGAGGAGGTAGATCGTCACCTGCACCTCAGATTTGGTGTTGGGCTGGGTGGTGGTGGTGCCCGACCCGCCAGGGCTGGCGAGAGCCAGGGGGACGCGGCTGGGCGAAATGGTGCTGGGCTGGTGTTGGGTGGGGATCCCGCAGGCGGCCAGGGCGAGCCCGCCCATGAGCAGCGCGCACAGTGCGCCCCGGCGCTTCACCATGCCGAGGAGTCGTTCTCGTCGAGGACGGGCAGTGCGATGACGAAGCGAGCCCCTCCGGTGGCAGACGACTCGGCCCAGGCCTCGCCGTGCATGAGCCGCATGTGTTCGGCCACCAGAGCCAGTCCGAGGCCGGTACCCGTACCGGTACCGCGCCGCCCCGAGGCCGAACCCCGGTAGAAGCGCTCGAAGACCTTGGTCCGTTCGCTGGGATCGATGCCCGGGCCCTCGTCCTCCACCGCGATCTGGATGGAGCGCTGTCCGGCTGTCCCGTTCGGCGCGGCGCCGACCGAGATGGCGACGGCGCCCCCGCCATAGTTCTCCGCGTTCTCCAAAAGGTTGGTCATGACCCGCTCGAACCGCCGCTTGTCCACGCCGACGTGGACCATCTCCGCGTCGGGGGTGATGTGCACGTGCGGGGCCGTGGCCCCCTCGCCGAGGGTCCGCACACCGGCCTCGACGGCGCGGCGCACCAACTCGCCCACGTTGACCTCGTCGAGGAAGACGTCCGTCGAACCGGCATCGGCCCGCGACATCTCGAGCAGGTCGCCGACCATGCGTTGGAACCGGCGTAGGTCCTCGCCCAGCAGCTGCAGGGCCCGCTGGGCCCGTGGGGGCAGCGCGGCCAGATCCCGCTCGAGGACCTCGAGCGACGCCGCCAAGGTGGTGAGGGGGGACCGCAACTCGTGGCTGACGTCGGAATTGAAGCGGGCCTCTCGCTCGATCCGGGACTGGATCTGGTCGACCATGGCGTTGAACGAGGTGGTCAGGCCCTCGAGGTCTGCGTCCGTGGTCTCCGAGGGCAGTCGGGTGTCGAGCTGGCCGCCGGCGATGGCCACCGCGGCCCGGGACACCGCGCTCAGCGGGCGGAGCAGGCGGCGGCTGGCGAAACGGCCGAGGGCGGCGCCGAGCACGGTGGTCACGACACCGGCCACGACGAGCGTGCCCTCGAGCACGCCCAGGGTGTGGCCGAGGTCGGAGAGGGAGAACACCTCGAAGTAGGCGGCGTGGATGGACGGGATCGGCACGCCCACCGCGATCTGGGGCTGGCCGTGCGGTCCCGTGACGTAGGTCTGCGTGGCCACCGTCCCGCCGACGACCTCGGCCCGCAGGCCGGCGGGAATGGAGGACTTGTTGGTGGAGATGGAGGAGGAGTAGGCGACGCCCTGGTGGATCAAGATGGAGTTCGAGTCCGACCCGGCGTCGAGCGAGGCCAGCAACGCCGCGTACCCCGTCTTCGGGGTCTGCCCGTACTGGATCTTGCTGAGCAGGGTCAGGGCGTTGGCGAAGGTCTGCGTCTGCGCCGCCGACTCGCGCTCGGCCAGGAGGAAGTGGCGGGTCGTGAAGTACGACAGACCTCCCATGCTGAAAGAGAGGAGAAGCGCCCCCAGGCCGAATATGGCCGTGATGCGGGCACCAATGCCCACCTAGGGCACCAGCTTGTAGCCCATGCCCCTCACGGTGAGAATGTGCTGGGGTAGCGCGGGGTCGGCTTCGACCTTGGTCCGCAAGCGCCGTATGTGCACGTCGACCAGACGCCCGTCCCCGAAGTAGTCGTACCCCCAGACCCGGTCGAGCAGCTGTTCGCGGCTCAGCACCTTGTTCGGGCTGGCGGCCAATTCGCAGAGCAGGCGGAACTCGGTCCGGGTGCAGTGCACCTCCGTCCCGTCGGCATGGCGCAGCACGCCCTGGTCGGGAAGGAGCTGCAGGTCCCCGAATGACAGCGCACCGGGGTCCTCCTCGGTCGGGCGGGCCCGCCGCAGCAGGGCGCGTATGCGGGCCGCCAGCTCCTTGGCCACGAAGGGCTTGGTCACGTAGTCGTCGGCCCCTGCCTCGAGCCCGGCCACGACGTCGTGGGTGTCGGCCCGCGCCGTCACGATGATGATGGGGACGGCGCTCTGGCGCCGGAGGGCCCGGCAGCACTCGAAGCCGTCCATCCCGGGCAACATGAGGTCGATCAGCGCCACGTCGGTGGGAGATTCGGCGAACAGCTCGAGTGCCTCCTCGCCGCTGGCGACGTCGAGGACGTCGTAGCCCTCACCCTCGAGAGCGAGGCGCATCGACGAACGGATTCGTTCGTCGTCCTCGACGACCAGAATACGTCCGCTCATCGCCGCTCAACTCAACCAGATCTGCGTCGGCCAGATGGAGCCGGCGATCATGCCGAAGGCCGGAGCACCGGTCGGGGTAGTGGGGTTGTTCCAGTTCTGCACCTTCAGCGTGCTCTCGACCGACCACACGGACCGGTCGAGCCACAGGTAAGGCAGGTCGATGGCGAGGCGCTTGTTGACCGTCTGGTAGGCGGAGGCGCGCGCGGAGGCGTCGGTGCTGGTGCGGCCGAGCTCGAGCGCGGCCTGGAGTTGGGGATCCTGGTTGCGGGCCATGTTGACGGACAGGGTGCTCGAGAGGATGGTGGTGCTGCTCCAAAAGATGTAGTTCAGGTCGGGATCGACGGCGCCGAACTGCCGCCATTCCAGGCACTCGAACGTCCCGGCGAGGGCGTCGTTCACGAGGTCGTTCTGCTCGACGATATTGGTCTTCACCATGAAGCCGACCTCTTGAAGGGCCTGCTGGAGGTACTCCTGTTCGCGCACGGCGGAGGGGCCGTTGGTGGAGCCGAAACTGAACGACACCGGCTTGCCCGTGCTCCTCTCCACCTGCTTGACCAATTTCTTGGCCTCGGTGGGGTTGTAGTTCGGGTAGGCCGTGGCTGAATAGTACGGCGATCCCGGGGTGAAGAGGCCGGGGCTCACCGGGAGCACGTTGTCGTCGATCTCCTTGACGTACTGCGTGCGGTTGATCGCCATGGCGGCGGCCCGCCGGACCGTGGGGTTGTTGAACGGCGCCGTGCCGCAGTTGAGGAGCAGGCAGCCCATGTCCGGCTCGCCGACGATGTGTGCGCTGTCGTCGATGTAGGCGTAGTCCTTGTTGCCCCGGAACTGGAGGATGATCTGCGGGGTGTCGGTGACCATGATGTCGATGGTGCCCGATTTGAGCGCTTCGGCGCGCGCGTTCTCATCGATGATCGGTTTGAACGTGATCTCGTCGAGATGGGGTAGCCCGGGCCGCCAGTAGTGGGGGTTGGCCGTGGCCGTGAAGTGGCTGTTGGGGACCCACTCCTTGAAGACGAACGGGCCAGTTCCGACCGGCTGGGTGGTCCCCCCGTTCTTGGCGGCCAACATGGAGGGGGCGCACATGTAGGCGGACTGCCCCCCGATACCGCCGGCCAGATACAGGGGGAACGAGACCCAGGGCGACTTCATGGTGATGGTCACCGCGAGTGGGCCCGCCTGCGTTACGGAGTCCACAATCGGTCCGAGGATGATGCCGAGGAGCAGCGAGGCCTTCTGCGCTTCGAAATTGGACGTGAGGGCGGCCCCGTCGCACGCGGTGCCGTCGTGGAACAAGACGTTGGGCCGGACCGTGATCGTCCAGGCTGTGTAGTCGGCGTTGGGGGTCACGGACTGGGCCAGGTACGGCTCCCAGGTGCCCTTGGCATTGATGATGGTCAGCGGGTCGAAGACCGTGCGGGCGTACATCACCCCGACCTCGTCGAACCTGGCCGTGATGGGATTGAACCCCGACTCCTCGGCGTCCACCCCGAACACGAGTGAGCCGCCCTTCTTGGGAGTGGCCTTCGAGATGCCGTTCCGCCCGGGCCCGTTGGTCGAGGCCGCGCCGGCCACGCCCAACCCGAGGGCGGATGCGCCCGCGAGCCCTGCCGCCGTGGCGCCGGCCCCGACGAGCAGCGTGCGACGATTGAACGGCTCGGCCATCGACCCTCCCTCCCTTCCATCTTGCACCACAAGACGGACGTTCCCCAGCGGACCCCCCTCTGGGTCTGTGCACGTTAGTGCCCGGGCCGATCACCCGGGGGCCGGTACGCTGGAATTCATGGCGACCAACAGGGGGAATCTCGCCCGCCCTGGTGCCGAAGTCGCCACAGACGACGCCGCGGACGCCGGCGCGGTCTCCGCCGTCACCGCCGCGTGGGACCTCGCCGGCTTCGGGGACTGGCTGAGCGGCCGTGCCGACGCCACCCGTCGGGCCTATGTCGGGGACCTGACGTCGTTCGCCCAGTGGATGGGGCGCAGCGACGTCACCCGGCCGGGCGAGGTCGACCGTCTCCACCTCCGCCGTTACCTGGCCTCCCTGGGCACGCGCCAGCTGGCCCGGGCCACCGTGGCCCGCAAAGCCGCCGCGCTGCGCTGCTACTTCGCCTGGGCGCTACGAGAGGGCCTCGTGGCGGCCGACCCCGCCCGCACCCTGCGGGCCCCGTCGGGGAAGGGCCGGTTGCCCCGCGTCCTTTCCAGCGGGGAGATCGGGACGCTCCTCGACGGCGCGGGCACCTCCACCATCGACCAGCGCGACCGGGCGGTACTCGAACTGCTCTACGCCGCCGGCCTGCGGGTCTCCGAGCTCTGCGGACTCGACCGCCGGGGTGTCGATCTGGCCGGCCGCACGGTCACGGTCCTGGGCAAGGGGGGAAAGGAGCGACGCGTCCCCATCCACGATCGGGCCGCCGCCGCCCTGGGAGAGTGGCTGCGCAGCGGGCGGCCCACCATGCCCGGCCCCCGCGAGGCGGTCTTCGTGAACCGGCGGGGCTCCCGCTTGGGACCACGCGACGTCCGGCGGATCCTCGACCGCCTCGCCGCCGCCCCTACGCATCCCCATGCGCTCCGCCACACCTTCGCCACCCACCTCCTCGACGGGGGGGCCGATCTGCGCGTGGTCCAGGAGCTCCTCGGGCATGCCAGCCTGGCCACCACGCAGATCTACACGCACGTGAGCAAGGAGCGCCTGCGCGCCGTGTACGAGGGAACGCACCCTCGGGCCTGACGGGGCCCGGGCCGTGACCGGCTACAATGGAACGGCCCGCCGAGCGGTGGGCGGCACCACTGACCAACACGCACCTTGGCGCGAACACCGGTCGCCCCGCATCTTTGGGGTGCTGCGCCCTGGGGAGCAACCGAACGGAGGAACACCTTATGGCCGTCGTTTCCATGCGACAGCTGCTGGAAGCCGGAGTCCATTTCGGCCACCAGACGCGCCGATGGAACCCGAAGATGAAGCGCTTCATTCTAGGGGAGCGCAACGGGATCTATCTCATCGACCTGCGCAAGACCCTGACCGGGGTCGAATCCGCCTACTCCTTTGTCCGCGACCTCGTCGCCGGGGGCGGGACCATCCTGTTCGTCGGGACCAAGAAGCAGACCCAGGGACCGGTGGCCGAGTACGCCGAGGCCTGCGGCATGCCCTTCGTCAACCAGCGTTGGCTGGGCGGCATGCTCACCAACTTCTCGACCGTGTCCGGGCGGGTCAAGCGCATGCAGGAGCTGCGCACGATGGAGGCGGCCGGAGACTTCGAGGGCATGCCCAAGCGTGAGGCGTTGCAGCACACCCGCGAGCTGGAGAAGCTCAGCCGGAACCTCGGCGGCATCGCCAACCTGGAGCGGCTTCCCAACGCCATCTTCGTGATCGACACCAAGAAGGAGCACATCGCGGTGACCGAGGCGCGCAAGCTGGGCCTCCCGGTCGTCGCGGTCGTGGACACCAACTGTGACCCCGACGTCATCGACTACGTCATCCCCGGCAACGACGATGCCATCCGTTCTGGTTCGCTCATGTGCCGGGTGCTGGCGGACGCGGTGGTCGAGGGCCGGTTCATCGCCGACTTCCGGCGCAAGAACGCGCCGCCGCCACCCGAAGAGGTGAGCTCGGGACCTTCACCCCGCCCGCGCCGCCCGCCTGCTCCACCTGCGCCCACTCCGGCGGAGCCCGAGGCATCCGCGCCCGCAGAGGCCGCGCCTGCCGGGGCCACGCCCGACTCGCCCGACACGCCCGAAGCGGCCGATGGTGAGTTGGCCGAGGTGGCCACCGGCGCCGCAGCGGAGGCCTGATCGTGGCCAACTTCACCGCGAAAGACATCCAGCGACTGCGCCAGGCCACCGGGGCCGGCATGCTCGACGTCAAGAAGGCGCTCGAGGAGACGGACGGCGACTACGATGCCGCCTTGCAGAATTTGCGACTGAAGGGCCTGGCGGGCGCGGCCAAGCGGGCCGACCGCGAGGCGAGCGAGGGTGCCGTGACCGCCGTGCGGGCCGGCGATGCCGCCGCCGTGGTCGAGCTCCGCTGCGAGACCGACTTCGTGGCCAAGGCCGACGAGTTCGTGGCCTTCACCGACGAGCTCGGGGCACTGGTGGCCGCCAAGGGTGAGGGGGCGGTCGACGAGCTGAGCGACGAGGTCGACCGGCTCCGCACGACGCTGAAGGAGAACATCTCAATCGGCCAGGTGCACCGGCTGGTAGCCGGGCCGGGCCAGGTGGTGGACACGTACACCCACCTGCAGGCGGGCCGGGGCGTCAACGCGGTCGCGGTGGTCGTCGAAGGAGGCACCGATGAGCTGGCCCACAACCTGGCCGTGCACATCGCCTTCACCAAGCCGGCCTACCTGAGTCGCGACGACGTCCCCGAAGCGGACATCGAGGCCGAGCGGGCCACCGTGGCCGAGATCAGCCGCAACGAGGGCAAGCCCGAGGCCGCATTGGACAAGATCGTCGACGGTCGCATGAACGGGTGGTTCAAGGACCGCGTCCTGCTCGACCAGTCCTACGTCAGGGACGAGAAGCAGACGATCGCGGGGATGCTCGGTTCGGCACGGATCGTTGCGTTCGCTCAGGTCGTCATCGGCGCCTGAGGCGTAGCGCAGAGGTGGGAGAACCGCGGCGGATCGTCCTCAAGATGTCGGGAGAAGCACTCGCCTCTGCCGCGTCCGACGAGACCATCGACGCCGCGACCGTCGAGCGCATGGCCAAGGAGATGGCGCGGGCGATGGAGGGTGGCGCGCTCGAGCTGGCCGTGGTCGTCGGGGGCGGGAATATCTGGCGTGGCACGACAGGGGAGAGTGGCGGCATGGACCGCGCCACCTCCGACACCATGGGCATGCTGGGGACCGTGATCAACGCGCTGGCGCTCCAGGACGCCCTCGAGCAGCAGAACCAGCCGACCCGGGTGCTGAGCGCACTCAGCATGGCCGAGGTGGCGGAGCCCTACATCCGCCGCCGGGCCATCCGGCACCTGGAGAAGGGCCGCATCGTGGTCTTCGCCGCCGGCATGGGCAACCCGTTCTTCACCACGGACACCCCGGCGGCACTGCGGGCCGCCGAGATCGGCGCCGAGCTCTTGTGCAAGGGCACCCACTCGGGCGTCGACGGCGTCTACTCGGCCGATCCCAAGCTCGATCCCGACGCCACCCGCTACGACGAGATCTCCTTCATGGAGGTGATCAACCGGGACCTGCGGGTGATGGATCTCACCGCGATCACTTTCTGCAAGGACAACGACCTCCCCATTAGGGTGTTCGACCTGATGATCCCGGGGAACATCCCTCGTGCGCTCAGCGGCGAGCCCATCGGTACGCTGGTCCGCTGATGGGCGAGAAGATCGGTACGCTGGTCCGCTAATGGCCGACGACGACGACCTGGCTGCCCTGGTGATCGAGGACACCCGGGACAAGATGCACAAGGCCATCGACCACCTTCGTTCCGAGATGAGCAACGTGCGCACGGGCCGGGCCTCGTCCGCCCTCCTCGAGCCCCTGATCATCGACTACTACGGCACGCCGACCGTCCTGCGCCAGCTGGCCGGCTTCAGCGTGCCCGACGCCATGCTGCTGGTCATCACGCCGTACGACAGGAACTCCCTCGGCGCCATCGAGAAGGCGATCATGGTCTCGGACCTGGGTATCAACCCGACGAACGACGGAAACGTCATCCGGCTGGCCTTCCCACCACTGACGGAGGAACGGCGCAAGGAGCTGGTCAAGGTGGTGCGCCACAAAGCCGAGGAAGCCAAGGTCGCCGTCCGCAACCTGCGTCGCTCCGGGCGCCATGAGCTCGATGCGCTGCAGAAAGACGGATCGCTCTCGACCGATGAGCTGGAAAGGGTAGAAAAGGAGCTGGAAAAGATCACCCACGAGCAGGTGAGCGCCATCGATCAGCTGCTGGCGCAAAAAGAGCGCGAGCTCCTGCAGGTTTGAGGGGGCGAGATATGGCCGACGACAAAGAAGGATCCGGAGAAGAGGGTGATGTCAGCAGTGAGGTGCCCGCCGGATTCGAGGCCGACCCGCCCAGCTACCGATCGGGGAGGGTCCGCATAATCGGCGCGGAGCCCGCCGGCAATGCCGTCCACGAGGTGACGGGACCGGTGATCGAGGAGAACCCCGACATGCCGCACTGGAACGACGCGCCGACCGGCCAGGTCCCCGCCATCCTCGACCGGGGCAACGGGGACGAGCAGGCGCTCGCCCCGCCCAGTTGGCGTGAGGAGGATTCGGACTGGGCGGCCCACGAGGAGCTCTTCGAGCCGTCGATGCTCTCCGACGAGGCCCCTCCGGTGGGTTCGATGATGAACGACAACAACGACATCGTCGACATGGAGCGCCAACCCTGGCTGTTCGACACGGGCGACCTGGCCGACGACGACACCTTGGTCATTGAGCCCGATCGTCCCCCGGACCCCCCGTCGTACCCTCCGTCTTCGCGCGTCGCCCCGGCTGCCCCCTACTCCGCCGCGGTTGCACCGTCGGCGACACCGTCGGGATCCGCGCCGTTCGGATCCGCGCCGCCCGGGCCGACACCCTTCGAGCCCGCGCCGTTCGGGACGGCACCGGGCTCGCCCGCACCGGTCGGGCCCTCACCCGCACCGGCCGGGCCCTCGCCCGCCGGACACGCACCCGCCGGACGCGTCCCAATCCGGCCTTCGCCGACGACATCCGTCCCGGTCGTGTCCATCACCACCGCGTCGCTCGACGCCGAAGCGGCGTTCGGCGAGGCCCGCCTGGAGCCTCCGCTGCCGCCGCAACCCCGGGTGCGGGCACCGCGCACGACGCGTCTCAACGAAGAGAGCCCCAACGCCAACGTCGGTGGGACCGCCGGGCGCAACATGCAGCTGGCGTGGGGGTCGGGAATTCTCCTCGGCGTCGCCGCCTTGCTCTGCGCCAAGTTCGGCAGCGTGTCCTCCCTGGTCATCATCACCGTTGTGGTGCTCTTCGCCGCCGCAGAGGGCTTCGCCGCCTTCCGCACCGCCCGGTACCACCCGGCCACGCTGCTCGGGCTGGTGGCGATCCTCTCGCTCATGATCGAGACGTACAACAAGGGCG
>Ga0302314_10022142_pt1 | contig 10432 bp, 9 predicted proteins | sample III_Palsa_N2_3_FD_200533 | JGI IMG/M metagenome (GOLD analysis project Ga0302314, IMG submission 200533) | Peat permafrost microbial communities from Stordalen Mire near Abisko, Sweden - III_Palsa_N2_3 | ecosystem: Environmental > Terrestrial > Soil > Palsa > Peat permafrost | place: Sweden... | reverse complement strand
GCGCCTGGATAGAGTTTCCGGTCGCCGGGACGGGCGGTGAACGCCACGAACAGGATCAGCGCCACGATCAGGACGACGGCGAGGATCAGGCCGAACGGCGGCGACGGCGGTTTGGCCTCGGAGGCCCGAGGAACGATCAGAGGTTTGATCTTGGGCGGCGGGGTGGACACCTAGCGCCTCACCGCCTCGTACCGGCCTTTTGGGCCTATGAACCAGGATCCGATCCATCCCGTCAGCCCAACGACGATCGATCCCAGGATCGCGGCAATCAGGCCATGCACGTAAAAGCCGTGCAGGAAAAAGGCCACCAGCTCCAACATCAGCCCGTTGATCACCAACAGGAACAGGCCGAGCGTGATGATGGTGAAGGGCAGCGTCAGAATGATCAGGATGGGCCGCACGATGGCGTTCACCAGGCCGAGCAACAGTGCGGCGAACAGCAGCGTCCACCAGGAATCGACCTCGATGCCAGGCACGATCCTGGCCGCGATCCACAGGCCGACCGCGGCGATCAACGCCCGCAGGATGAAGCCCACCATGCCCGGTCCCCCTTGTCCCTTGCGCCGGAGCTTAGTCGAAAGCACCAATACGCCAAGCCTTGGTCGCGCCCCAAGGCCCAGCTTAATTGCCTTGATACGTTGCGGCAGCCGGACTGGACCTCCCGAAAGATGCGACTTCTCACTTTCACCGCGGCGCTCCCGCGCGCTATGACGATCAGGCATGTCCAGCAAGACCGAAACCCCCACGGAAACCTTTAAGCGCGCGCTGACCCACGCGGTGCGCTCGCTGGCCGAAACGGCGGACCTGGAGGTCACCTTTTCCGGCGACGGACCGCAGCTGACCGGCAAGCACGCAGTGCTGCCGCATCCGCCGCGCGACCTGTCGGGCAAGGAGACCACCCGCATCCGCGGCCTGGCCGACCAGATGGCGCTGAGGATGGCGCACCATGACGAGGCCCAGCACGCGCGGCTGCGGCCCCAGTCGTTGCAGGCCAAGGCGATCTTCGAGGCGGTCGAACAGGCGCGCATCGAGGCGATCGGATCGAACGCCCTGGGCGGGGTCCGCGCCAACCTGAACGCGGTTCTGGAATCCTCCCTGGAGCGCAAGGGCCTGAACCGGCTGGGCGACAGCCACGCCGCGCCGATCGCCGACATCCTCGCCCTGCTGGTGCGCGAGCGGCTGACCGGCGATGCGCCGCCGGACGCCGCCAAGCTGGTGGTTGACCGTCACCGCGAGGAGATCGAGGCCAAGGCCGGCTCGGATTTGGACCGTCTGGTCGACTCTATCGAGAATCAGGCCGCCTTCGCCCGCGTAGCCCGCACCATCATCCGCGACCTGGATCTGGGCGAGGACATGGGCGACGACGCCGAGGACAGCGACGACGGCGACAGCGACACGCCGGAGATGCCCAAGGACATCAATGACGACGAGGGCGAAGGCGAGGACCAGGACGGCGAAGGCGCTGAGCCTGACCCCAGCAAGACCTCCGAGCGCGACAGCGACGGGTCCGAAGAACGCACCGAGGCCGAGGACGACCCCGACGCCGAGCCCAGCGACGAAGAGCCGGAAATGGGTGAAGGCGACAAGCCCGCTCGCCCCGACATCAAGGACCCAGGCACGCCCGAGCCGCCTTACAAGGTCTTCACCACCGCCCATGATGAGGTGGTCGGGGCCGAGGAGCTGTGCGATGCCGAAGAGCTGACGCGGCTGCGCGCCTACCTGGACCAGCAGCTGGCCAGCCTGTCGAATGTCGTCTCGCGCCTGGCCAACCGGCTGCAGCGGCGGCTGATGGCCAAGCAGAACCGCTCCTGGACCTTCGATCTGGAAGAAGGGATGCTGGACGTGGCGCGCTTGACCCGGGTGATCATCGACCCGACCGCGCCGCTTTCGTTCAAACAGGAAGAGGACACCGAGTTTCGCGACACGGTGGTCTCGCTCTTGATCGACAATTCCGGATCGATGCGCGGCCGGCCGATCATGGTCGCGGCGGTTTGCGCCGACATCCTGGCCCGCACGCTGGAGCGCTGCGCGGTCAAGGTCGAGATCCTGGGCTTCACCACACGCGCCTGGAAGGGCGGCCAGTCCCGCGAGGAGTGGTTGAAATCCGGCAAGCCGGCGGCGCCCGGGCGACTGAATGATCTGCGCCACATCGTCTACAAGGCTGCCGACGCGCCCTGGCGGCGGGCGCGCAAGAATCTCGGCCTGATGATGCGCGAGGGCCTGCTCAAGGAGAACATCGACGGCGAGGCGTTGATCTGGGCGCACCAGCGCCTGGTGAATCGCACGGAACAGCGGCGGATCCTGATGGTCATCTCAGATGGCGCGCCGGTGGACGATTCCACCCTGTCGGTGAATTCCGGCCACTATCTGGAACGCCACCTGCGCACGGTGATCAATGAGATCGAGAACGCCTCCCCTGTCGAGCTGATCGCCATCGGCATCGGCCACGACGTGCGCCGCTATTATCGCCGCGCGGTCACCATCGTCGATGTGGAGCAGCTGGGCGGCGCCATCACCGACCAATTGGCCGAACTGTTCGACGAAGAGCCTCGCTCGGCCAAGGGGCGCGTCTCGCCGACACTGCAGGCCCCGCCGACCGTGCAGGGCCCAAAGCCCATCGCCGCCGCGCGCCGCTCGACCATGCAACACGTGGCCGAGACGCTTCGATAAACACAAGCAAAGTCCGCGGGAAAAGCGGGGTATCAGTTGGGAGTAGCGCCATGAGCCGGACCGAGATCGCCCTAAAGACCGACGACGGCGACGCGCGCGCCTTTGTGTTCAAGCCGGACGAAGGCAAGGGGCCCTGGCCTGGCGTGATCTTCTTCATGGACGCGCCCGCGATCCGCCCGGCGATGTTCGAGATGTGCGAGCGGCTGGCCTCGAACGGCTACTACGTGCTGCTGCCGGACATGTTCTGGCGCGCCGGACCCTATGAGCCGATCAACATCGCGGCGGTGTTCGGCGACGAGGCCAAGCGCCGGGAGGTGTTCGGCAAGCTCATGAGCAGCACCGACGCGGCAAAGGCCAACACCGACACCAAGGCCTGCCTCGACTTCCTGGCCCAACAGCCGGATGTTGCGGGGACCAAGGTCGGCGTCACCGGCTATTGCATGGGCGGCGGACTGGCGCTGAGAGCGGCGGGGAATTTCCCGGACCGGGTGGCCGCGGCGGGCGCCTTCCACGGCGGACGGCTGGCGACGGATGCGCCGGACAGCCCCCACCTGCTGGCGCCCAGGATCAAGGCCAAGGTCTATGTCGGCGGCGCGGACGAGGACGCAGGCTTTCCGCCCGAACAGGCCGACCGCCTGCGCGAGGCCCTGACCGTCGCGGGGGTGGAGAACATCGTCGAGATCTACGAAGGCGCCCGCCATGGCTACGCACCGCCGGACATGCCGGTCTATGACGAGGCGGCGTCGGAGCGGCACTGGCGGGCGTTACTGGGGCTGTTGGACGGGACGTTGAAGGTCGCGGCCTAGCGGTCAGCCCATACCGTTCAGTCACCCCAACAATCCGCTCATCCCGGCGACTGCGAAGCAGAGGCGCTTAGCAGCCAATGCCGGGACCCGGATCGTAAAACGCAAATCCTGGAACCAGCATCCCGCCCGGCACTCACCGTGCGTCATGGCGCGGCTTTCTTGTCCGGTACCGGTCATTCCCAATGGGAGGGATGGGACGAAAGCGGAAATAGCGCCGGAGTTGAACAAAGATTGTTTGCGCAACTTGACGCCCGTAAGCTGGGCCAATGATCGAGCGTATGGCCAGCAAATCTCGCCGACCTAGCGGTCGGAAAGCCATCTCGAGTGTCTGGGCGGAGTGGGACTATGTGCAGGCGAATGATTGGGCAGGACGCAACGATTGGATAGGGCCCGAAGGCGAAGCCGTCGCCGAGGACGTAAAGGAGGCAATCGCATTACGCGCGTCTGACCCTGAGAAATCGCTTCAAGCATTGCTTGCATTCGCGGAGCGCGGGTCCGTCTGGAGCATGATCCAAGTGGCGCACAGCTACAAGGTTGGATGGGGGACGCCCGTTGACCCGTTAAGGGAGGAAGATTGGTACCGCCGCGCATTTGAGGCTGGCTCAGAGCGCGCGCTCCTCGACTACGGCGCAATACTTTTCTCGCGTGGCGCGCTCGACCTTGCCGAAGCGGTGTACGAAGCCGGAGCTGGCAAAGGTTGGGCCCCGGCGATGTGCCATCTCGCGCGACTTCGGCTGAAACGTCCGGCGTCGCGCGAAGGTCATTTGGCGATCTATTCGTTGTTGGAGAGCGCCCGCGAGCAGGGAAGCCCAGCGGCCCTATGGTTTCTGGCGCGATATATGGCTCGCGGTTACTTCGGGGTGCACAATATCCCGAAGGGAGTCGCGCTTGCTTTCAAGGCTGGAGAGACCATGCGGGAACTCGTTGACGGCGAGACACCGATCAAAAGGGCGTGGACTTCCATGAGGGCAGGCACCGCATGAAAACCGACCAAACACCCGACTAGGGTCGACACCAGTCCCCTATCCGCTTCGCTAAGCCAACGCGAATTTCGCTTCGCGGACTTCCGCAATGACTTTAGCCACGCGCTCATGGCCGGGAAGCGGACGTTCGCCAGCGTGGCGCGCCGATCGTCCGCCCGCCCACTCTGGCGCTCAAGTGCCAGATTTTGACCGCTAGATATGTTCCGGATTATTCCCGCAAACACCGAGATTTTTTGATCTGGGTCCCGGCATTCGCCGGGATGAGCGGAATTTCGGAAAGGCCTACGCCGCGGGCTGCGCCGCCTGCTTGGCCTTGACCTGCTTCTTGATCTTCTGGGCGCGGGGCGACAGGATCTCGTCGCTGGCCTTGACCAGATAGGTGTCCAGGCCGCCGCGGAAGTCGAGGGTGCGCAGGGCGGCGTTGGTGATCCGCAGGTTGAAAGTCTGGCCCAGGGATTCCGATTGCAGACGGATGGCCCTCAGCGCGGGCAGGAAGCGGCGCTTGGACTTGTGGTTCGAGTGGCTCACATTGTTGCCGACCATCGGTCCGACACCAGTGAGTTCGCAACGGCGCGACATCGCGGAAACCTTCATTGACAAGCCAGCCCGCGCGAGGCGGTCCGGCGCGAGAGCGGGGCATATAGGCGAAGGGTGCTTGACGCGTCAAGTCCGCCCGGGCGAATGACCCGGGCGCGAGGCGCCGAGACGCCACGGGTTCGCCGTCATTGGCGGGTCTTTGGGGCGGGTCTTTGGGAAGAAATAACGACGGAGCGGGATGGATGAAGTCTGGATTGGCGGTCGTGGCCGCGCTTGTTCTGTTGGTCGCCGCTCCCGTCCATGCCCAAACTTCCCAGGAAAGGGCGGCCGCGGACGAGACACGTCTGTCGTTGGCCTATGACGGGCGTCTGATCCTGAAGGTGCTCGACATTCAGGTGGAGCAGCGGCTATCGCCCTCCAGCTTCGGCGCCAGCGCCCAGTTGGCCAGCTTCGGCGCCCTGGCCCTGTTCAAAACATTCGATGTCAGGGCGACCACCGAGGGCCGCATCGAAGACGGCGAGGCCCGCCCCGGAGTCTTTCACTATGAAAACAAGGACGGCCGGCGCGACCGGCACGTAACGGCGACCTGGACCGGATCGGAGGTCGCGGTGACCTCGACCCCGCCCTACGGCGACCTCGGGCACCCGGCCGCCAGCCACGCACAGAAGCTCGCCGCCACCGACCCGCTGACCCAGCTCATGCGAATGACCCTGGCCTCGAACCAGGCCAACCCCTGCGGCGGCGGCGCGCACCTGTTCTTCGACGGCAAGCAGCTCTACGCCCTGGATTTCGGCCAAGGAGTGACAGGGGGCGGACTTTTGTCCAACCAGGACCATCTCGGCCTGGCCAATCTGGTCCGCTGCTCGGTGAGGTACCGCGAGGTGGCCGGATTCAAGGCCAAGCCACCGGGTCAGCGCGACCAGGGCCTGAAGCGCGCCATCGACGTGACCTTCGCCCAGGTAGGGTCCGGGGGTCCCTGGGTGATGGCCCTGATGCAGGCCGATACGCCGCTGGGGCCGGCCTATGTGGAGCTGCGCCATATACGAATGGTCAAGCCGAAAGCTTGACAACGGCCTTGTGAAACCGGCGCTCCGAGCTACCATATCTAGTAGGGAACAAAGACTGAATCGGTGGGTGTCACTGATTCGGTCCCGATTCGTTTCGTGCTCGTTCGCGCCCGTTAACCTTGACTGTTAAGGCGTGTTTTTCTGGTCGATCGATGCTTGCCGCATCGCGCTGAATCCCCCACTTTCAAACCATGAGTGATCGCCCGACGGGGGTCGGCCCCTCGCGTCTTGTAGCCGTTCTGGGGCCGACCAATACCGGCAAGACCCACCTGGCGGTGGAACGCATGCTGGGGCACGCCTCCGGCATGATCGGCCTGCCGCTGCGGCTTCTGGCGCGGGAGATCTACGACCGCATCGTCAAGCTTCGCGGCGCCCGCTCGGTGGCCCTGATCACCGGCGAGGAGAAGATCGTCCCGCCGCGCGCGCAGTATTTCGTCTGCACCGTCGAAGCCATGCCGCTGAACCGCGAGGTCGAATTCCTGGCGGTGGACGAGATCCAGCTGTGCGCCGACCCCGAGCGCGGCCACGTCTTCACGCATCGCCTGCTGCACGCGCGCGGGAAATTCGAGACCATGCTGCTGGGCGCGGCGACCATGGCCCCGCTGATCCGCCGCCTGACCCCCGACGCCGAGATCGTGTTCCGCGAGCGGTTCTCGCGCCTGAGCTATGACGGCTCAAAAAAGCTGACCCGCCTGCCGCGGCGCAGCGCCGTGGTCGCCTTCTCGGCCGAGGCGGTCTACGCCATCGCCGAGCTGATCCGCCGCCAGCGTGGCGGGGCGGCGGTGGTGATGGGCTCATTGAGCCCGCGCACCCGCAACGCGCAGGTGGACCTGTTCCAGTCCGGCGAGGTCGACTTCCTGGTAGCCACCGACGCCATCGGCATGGGCCTGAACATGGATGTCGACCATGTGGCCTTCGCCGGCCTGCGCAAGTTCGACGGCAAGCGCACCCGCTGGCTCTACGCCCAGGAGATCGGCCAGATCGCCGGCCGCGCCGGTCGCTATCGCCGCGACGGGACCTTCGGCATAACCGGCGACTGTCCGGAAATGGACTCCGACCTGGTCGGCGCCGTCGAGACGCACCACTTCGACCAGGTCCCGGCCGCGGAATGGCGCAACGGCCGGCTGGACTTCCAGTCCCTGCACGGCCTGCTCAGATCCTTGTCGCAACCGCCGCCGGTTTCCGGCCTTAAACTCTCGGAGGAGGGTCTGGACGAGAGGGTGCTTCGTCAGCTGGCCGGCGATGAAGACATCGCCCGGCGCTGCCGCGACCGCACGAACCTCTTTCGCCTCTGGGAGGTCTGCCAGACCCCCGACTTCCGCAAGACCACGCTGGAGGACCACGTCCGGTTCGTCCGCACGACCTTCGGCCATCTGACCGAACGCGACCGGCGACTGCCGGCCGAGTGGCTGGATGGACAGTTCCGCGCTCTGGACCGCGTCGATGGCGACATCGACGCCCTGTCGGCGCGCCTGGCCAGCGTGCGGACCCTGGCCTACGTCGCCAACCGCGCCGACTGGCTGGCCGACCCGGTCCATTGGCAAGGCCGCACGCGCGCCCTGGAGGACCGGCTGTCGGACACCCTGCACGAACGGCTGATGCAGCGGTTCATCGACCGGCGCACCAGCGCGCTGATGCGGGGCCTGAACGTGGGCGCGACCTTGCTGGCCGGCGTCGGCGGCGACGGGGCCGTCACGGTGGAGGGGCATTTTGTCGGCCGCCTGGAAGGCGCGCGGTTCGAGCCGGCGCGCGGCGCCTCGGCGCTGGAGGATCGCGCCCTGCGCGCAGCCGCCGAACGCGCCGTTGGCACGGAGATCGCCAGGCGGCTGGGCCGGCTGGCCGCCGAGCCGGATGACGCCTTCGCCCTGCTGCCCGATGGCCTGGTGCTGTGGCGGGGAGAGGCGGCCGGCCAGTTGACCGGCGGCGGCCCGTTCTCGCCGCGGGTGCGTTTGTTCGGCGAAATGGGCCCCACGCCGGTGCGCGAGCGCGCGGCGCGCCGGCTGGAGGCCTTCATCGCCGCCGAGGCCAGCCGCCGGCTGGCGCGGCTGCGCGCCCTGAAGGCCGCCGTGGCGGAAGGTCGCATCAGGGGTCTGGCGCGGGGACTGGCCTACCGCCTGACCGAGGCCGGCGGGGTGATGAACCGCCGTCCGGTCGAGGCCGATGTCCGCGCGCTCAGTCACGGCGAGCGGCGCATGCTCAAGAGCCTGGGCGTGCGCTTCGGCGCGTTCAGCCTCTATCTGCCGGATCTGCTGACGCCCGAGGCCCAGAGCTTCGCTCGGGCCTTCGCCCAGCTTTCCGCGCCTGCCTGGCGGCCGAAATCCGACGCACCCACCCCGTTGCCCGAACCGACGCCCCCGGCCACGGCCCTGGCGGCCTGGGGCCTGCGCGCGGTCGCCGGACTGGCCGTTCCGGTCGAGGCGCTGGAGCAACTGGACGGCCTGATCCGCGCCGCGCCGCGAAAGGCCGGCGGCGCGTTGCTGGAGCCGGCCACCCTGGCGAGCCTCGGCTGGCCTCCCGAACAGACCGACCGGATCCTGCGCGGGTTGGGTTTCACCCCGGCGGAAAAACCGGCGGCTGGTCAGCCGGTCCTGTGGCGGCGTCGGCAGGCCAGGACGACGACCGGCGCGTCGCCCAAGGCGGGGTCGGCGTCGCCCTTCGCCGCGCTGGCTGAGCTCGCGCCCGTATCCCAGGCCGCACGGCGCCCCCGGAGGCGCAGGACGGGTCCGCGAGTCGCACGGCAGGCCTCATGAGCGAGGTCTCATGAGCGAGGGAGGGGGATGCCGGATCGATGTCTGGCTCTGGCGCGCCAGGTTCTTCAAGAGCCGCTCGCTGGCCGCCAAATTCGTCGAAGACGGCAAGGTGCGCCTGTCGCGCGCCGGGGCCGAAACCCGCCTCGACAAGGCCAGCCGTGCGATCAGGCCAGGCGATGGGCTGGTTTTCGCCCTGGGCGGCCGGCTGATCGCGGTCCGGGTCGGAGAACTGGGCGAACGTCGCGGTCCGGCGAGCGAGGCCCGCGGCCTTTACGCGCCCTTGCAGGACATCTCGCCCGGCGCATAGAGCCTCCAGCTTCGGATGGTTTCATCTGAAGCGGCGGAAAAGGCTCTGACTTTTCGACCTTGGAGCGCGACGGTCGCTTTAGCCGGCCACCACCTGAAGCTGTCACGCTCCAGAACGGCCAGGATTGACAAGCGGCGCGGAGACCTCAAATAAAGCGCCGCCGCCCCATGCGGGCCGCGCCGCCGCCTAAGAGTTCTTGATGACCTACATCGTCACCGACGCCTGCATCAAATGTAAGTACATGGACTGCGTGGAGGTGTGTCCCGTCGACTGTTTCTACGAGGGCGAGAATTTCCTGGCCATCAGTCCTGACGAGTGCATCGATTGCGGCGTCTGCGAACCCGAATGTCCGGTCGACGCGATCAAGCCCGACACGGAGGACGAACCCGACGGCAAGTGGCTGAAGGTCAACTCCGAATTCGCCAAAGTCTGGCCGAACATCACGGTCAAGGGCCAGCCGCCCGCCGACGCCGACGATTTCGAGCGCGAGACCGGCAAATTCGAAAAATACTTCAGCGAAAAGCCCGGCCGAGGCTCCTGAGCGGGCCGCAAATTCCTGTCAGGGCCTGCAACCCTTTCATCGCGTTCATTTTTGTGATAGTGTCGTGAGCGACAGGGAGGCGCTCCCGGCGCCTGTCATGTCATGGTGAAGATGAAGCCGTCCTGACCGACGCGCGCCTGACCGAAGGCAAAGGTGTCTTAGGCAATATTTGGAGATTGGGCTTTTCTCACCCGCCGTTCCGCGGGGCGGGATTTTTTTGGCCCAGCGCGGCGTCTGGCGGATCCGCCCCAATAGGGGCACGAACGACAAAAAAGGAATACCTCATGAACAAGAGCGCTCACGATTTCTCCATCGGCGATCATGTCGTCTACCCGGCCCATGGGGTTGGATCGGTGGCCGGGATCGAGCACCAGGAAGTCGCGGGCCTGTCTCTTGAGGTTTACGTGATCACCTTCGACCATGAGAAGATGACCCTCCGAGTACCGACCAAAAAGGCCAAGACCGCGGGCCTGCGTCCGCTGGCGGCGACCACGGTGGTCAGCCAGGCATTGACCACGCTGAAGGGTCGCGCGCGCGTCAAGCGCACCATGTGGAGCCGCCGCGCCCAGGAATACGAGGCCAAGATCAATTCCGGCGACCTGATCTCGATCGCCGAGGTGGTGCGTGATCTGCACCGAGCCGACAACCAGCCGGAACAGTCCTATTCCGAGCGTCAGCTCTATGAATCGGCGCTGGACCGCATGGCCCGCGAAGTCGCCGCGATCGAACAGATCGACCGCGACGCCGCCATCGGCATCCTGAACAAGTCGC
>Ga0302314_10022141_pt1 | contig 10432 bp, 7 predicted proteins | sample III_Palsa_N2_3_FD_200533 | JGI IMG/M metagenome (GOLD analysis project Ga0302314, IMG submission 200533) | Peat permafrost microbial communities from Stordalen Mire near Abisko, Sweden - III_Palsa_N2_3 | ecosystem: Environmental > Terrestrial > Soil > Palsa > Peat permafrost | place: Sweden... | reverse complement strand
ACATCAAGCCGGCCCGCGTCCGCGGTGAATTGCGGGAATCGCTGCCGGAGTTCCGCTGCCGAGAGGGCCGCCCGGCGCAGTTGCAGCTGCGCCAGGATGGCAAAGCTGCGCACCGCGTAGCTACTGGCAAGATCGGGAGTAATGCTGTCCTTGAAGAGATTCAGGCAGCCGCAGTCGATCAGCAGCGGCTCACTGGACAGCGCCTGGAGTTCCAGCCAGAGCCGCCGCGACTCGTAAGCAAGCCGCGAGTACTCCGGATCCAGGTAGTCGTTGCGGACCGACCGCGTGAGGCAGAACGACGCGGTCTCGGGATCACCCACCCGGGTCCGTTCCAGGACCGTGACGGTTTCAGCGAATGGCGCGGCGTAGTAGGCCGTCATGAGTCCCATGACCCCGCCGCCGATGACCGTCAGCCGCCTCCCCCCGGACTCGGCCATGACCACGCTCCTTCCGCGTAACAGCCGGCAGGCAAGGGCGCAAGCACGGCGGCCCGTCGTCCTGAGCAGTCTAGATTCAGGAACGCGCTAGTTATCGCTGGCGTGCTGATCCCCGCGCGTATCGCTAAGCGCGGTCAGCGATACCTGTTTGCCGGATGCTGTCAGGGGCCCGGGCCGCGCCGGAAAAGCTGAGTGCTCGGGCACCAGTTGTTCACTCAGCGGTGCTGTCCTGGTCATCGACACGCGCCGCCGCGGATGTTGTGTCACGGCCTCCGGCGTACCAGAGTTGATCGCGAATGGTTCCGCCAGCTGTGCGCTTCATGTTCGCGGCCCCGCTTGCCGCCTTCCGACCTGTCGCGTCCGTGCCCTGACGCCACGCCGACGCGACGCCGCCGATCACCCGCCTTTCGAGGAGCAGGACCGTGCCACGCACCGAACTGACGCCGGCCCGTACCTACAGCCAGCACGACATGGAGCTGATCCACGCCTACTGGCGGGCGGCGAACTACCTGTCCGTGGGCCAGATCTACCTGATGGACAACCCGCTGCTGCGAGAACCGCTGAAAGCCGAGCACGTCAAGCCCCGGCTGCTCGGGCACTGGGGCACGACGCCCGGGCTCAACCTGCTGTACGCGCACATGAACCGGGTCATCTCCGAACGCGACCTCGAGGCGCTGTACGTCACGGGCCCCGGTCACGGCGGGCCGGGACTGGTGGCCAACGCGTACCTGGAGGGCACCTACAGCGAGGTCTACTCCTCGATCGGCCAGGACGAGGACGGGATCCGGGCGCTGTTCCGGCAGTTCTCCTTCCCCGGCGGCATCCCCAGCCACGTGGCGCCGGAGACGCCCGGGTCCATCCATGAGGGCGGCGAGCTCGGCTACGCGCTGGTGCACGCATACGGCGCCGCATTCGACAACCCTGACCTGATGGTGCTGTGCGTGGTCGGCGACGGCGAGGCGGAGACCGGCCCGCTGGCCGCCAGCTGGCACTCGAACAAGTTCCTCAACCCGGTGACCGACGGCGCGGTGCTGCCGGTGCTGCACCTCAACGGCTACAAGATCGCGAACCCGACCGTGCTGGCCCGCATCCCGGAGGACGAACTCGCCGACCTGATGCGCGGTTACGGCTACGATCCGCATTTCGTCACCAGTGACGATCCCGTCGCGGTCCATCAGGAGCTCGCTGCCACGCTCGATGAGGTGCTGGACTCCATCGCTGCCATCCAGCACGACGCCCGCGCAGGTAACCGCCACGATGCCAGCCACGCCAGCGATGGCCGCGATGCCGGCGATGGCGCGGGCCCCGGCGGGGCCGGGCCGCCGCCGTCCCGCCCGCTATGGCCGATGATCGTGCTGCGGACGCCGAAAGGCTGGACCGGGCCGAAGGTGGTCGACGGCCTCCCGGTCGAGGGCACCTGGCGCGCTCACCAGGTCCCGCTGGCCGAGACCCGCACCAATGCCCGGCACCGCGAGCAGCTGGAACAGTGGATGCGCAGCTACCGGCCCGAGGAGCTGTTCGACGAGGCCGGGCAGCTGATCCCGCAGCTGCGGGCGCTCGCGCCGCAGGGATCCCGGCGGATGAGCGCCAGCCCGCATGCCAACGGCGGGCTGCTGCTGCGCGATCTCGCCATGCCGGACTTCCGCGCCTACGCCGTGCCTGCCGAGCACCCTGCTACCGAGTTCAGCGAGGCGACCCGGGTGCTGGGCTCGTTCCTGCGCGACATCATCGCCCGCAACCCCGACCGGTTCCGCCTGATGGGCCCGGACGAGACGGTGTCCAACCGGCTGACGGCCGTATTCGAGAAGGCCAACCGTGCCTGGGACGCGATCACGCTGCCCGGCGACGATCACCTGGCGCCGGACGGGCGGGTGATGGAGGTGCTGTCCGAGCACCTGTGCCAGGGGTGGCTGGAGGGCTACCTGCTGACCGGGCGGCACGGCCTGTTCAACTGCTACGAGGCGTTCATCCACATCATCGACTCGATGTTCAACCAGCACGCGAAGTGGCTCAAGGTGACGCGGGGCATCCCGTGGCGGGCGCCGATCGCGTCACTGAACTACCTGCTGTCCTCGCACGTCTGGCGCCAGGACAACAACGGCTTCTCCCACCAGGATCCGGGCTTCATCGACCACGTGATCAACAAGAAGGCCGAGATCGTCCGGGTGTACCTGCCGCCGGATACCAACACCCTGCTGTCGGTGGCCGATCACTGCCTGCGCAGCAGGAACTACGTCAACGTCATCGTGGCCGGCAAGCAGCCGGCGCTGAACTACCTGAGCATGGACCAGGCGATCGCGCACTGCACCCGCGGGCTGGGGATCTGGCCGTGGGCCAGCACCACTGACGGCGAGCCTGACGTCGTGCTCGCCTGCGCCGGCGACATCCCGACGCTGGAGACGCTGGCCGCGGCGGACCTGCTGCGCACCCATCTGCCCGAGCTGAAGGTCCGGGTCATCAACGTGGTGGACATCATGCGGCTGGAGCCGGATACCGAGCACCCGCACGGGCTGTCCGACCTTGACTTCGATTCGCTGTTCACCGCCGACAAGCCGGTGATCTTTGCCTACCACGGCTATCCGTGGCTCATCCACCGGCTCACCTACCGCCGTAACAACCACCGGAACCTGCATGTTCGGGGATACAAGGAAGAGGGCACCACCACTACCCCGTTCGATATGGTTATGCTTAATGATCTTGACCGATTCCATCTCGTGATGGATGTCATCGACCGCGTCCCGTCCATCGGAACCCGCGCAGCGACGTTGCGGCAGGAGATGTCCGACGCCCGCCTTGCCGCCCGTGCCTACACCCGCGAGCATGGCGAGGACGACCCGGCGATCTCCGGCTGGACCTGGCCGGGACGGGACTGACGGTGCGGGTGCTGGTCGTCAACGCCGGGTCCTCCAGCCTCAAGCTGCGCCTGCTCGATGCGCAGGACACCATCGAGCAGAGCGCGGACCTGCCCGCCGGGCCGGACGGGCTAGATACGTCCGGCCTTGCCAGGGTCCTGGACGGCTGGGGCAAGCCCGACGTGGCCGGTCACCGCATTGTGCATGGCGGGACGGCCTTCACCGGCCCGGCCCTGATCGACGACTCCGTTCGGGAGCAGCTGCTGGGCCTGACCGACCTGGCCCCGCTGCACCAGCCCAAGTCCCTGGCCGCGCTCGACGCGGTCACCGCGGAGCTGCCCGGGGTTGCCGCGGTGGCCTGCTTCGACACCGCGTTCCACACGACCATCCCGGCCGCCGCGGCAACCTACGCGGTGCCGCGCGAATGGCGGCAGCGCTACGCGATCCGCCGGTACGGCTTCCACGGGCTGTCGCACGCGTATTGCTCGCGGCGCGCTGCGCAGATGGCCGGCCAGCCGCTGGCGGGGCTGCGGATCGTCACCTGCCATCTCGGCGCGGGCGCGTCGCTCGCGGCCGTGCTCGACGGCCGCAGCATCGACACCACGATGGGCTTCACCCCGCTGGAAGGGCTGGTGATGGCTACCCGGTCCGGCACCGTCGATCCCGGTCTCGTGCTCTGGCTCGAGGAGCACGAGCACCTCTCGCCGCACGAGGTCGCCACCGCCCTGGAATCACGCTCCGGGCTGCTCGCGCTGGCCGGAACCGGTGACATGCGCGAGGTCGAGGCTGCCGCGGACCGCGGCGAGCCGGACGCCCGGCTCGCGATCGACGTCTATACCCACCGGCTGGCGGCCGGCATCGCGGCGATGAGCGCGGCAACCGGGGGCGTGGACGTGCTCGCCTTCACCGGCGGCGTGGGCGAGCACTCCGCCACGGTGCGGCGGCGGGCGGCCGAGCGCCTGGCGTTCCTCGGCGTGGCCATCGACGGCCAGCGCAACGACACGGCCGGCCAGGACGGCGGCGACGGCAGCAGCGTTGACAGCGACATCACGGCCGCCGGCGCGGCCGTCCGGACCCTGGTGATCACCGCGCGGGAAGACCTGCAGATCGCCCGCGAAGCACGCCGGCTGCTCGGCACCCGGTAGCCGCAGCCGAAACATCACGGCCACACCACCTGATCAAGAAATTGCTCCACGGCAGTCATTACCTGCCGAGCGACTTCCCGATCACCACTGGCGCCGTTACCCCGGTGACTGCCGCTGCCTCATTGATAGCGACCGCGACCTGGGAGGCCACCCAGGCATGGCTCTCGGTCCAGGTTTCCGGCGGAGTCCACGCGATACGGTTGCGAAGCCAGCACTACTGCGGGTGGCGTGCTAGCGCCCTGGCCGGGAGCCCGAGCCGGAAAGTAGCTTGCCAGCGTGAGCGACCACGGGCACCGCGCCGCCGGTGCGGACGGCGGCCGCCCGGCCTCGCAGGCCGAGGCCAGCCAGTGGCGGGCGGTCTGGCGGCGAGCGCTGCGGAACCGGCAGCTCCGCCGCCTGTCGCTCGCGTTCCTTGCGTTCAATGCGGCCGAGTATGGCGAGTGGATCGCGGTCCTGGTCTACGCCTACGCCCGTGGCGGGGCGGCAACTGCCGGGGAGGTCGCCGCGGTGCAGCTAGTCCCCTGCGGGCTGCTGGCACCGGTGCTCGCCGGGCTGGCTGACCGGATGCCTCCCGAGCGGCTGCTGCGCCTCTCCTATCTCGCCCAGGCCGCCGCGATGCTGATCGTCGCAGCCGCCATCGCAGCGCACGCGCCGCCTTTCGCTGTCTATGCCGCCGGGGCGCTGGCCGCGATCCCGTTCACCGTTCCCCGGCCGGTGCAGGCCGTGGCCTTGCCTGCCGTCAGCGTCTCCGGCACCGACCTGACTGCCGCGAACGTGGTGAGCGGGTGGATGCAGAGCGTGGGCATGATCGTCGGCCCAGCGGTGACGGCGCTGCTGATCGGGCCGGCCGGAAGCGCCGGGGTACTGGTCTTCTTCGCGGTATCCGCGACCGGATCGTGCTTCCTCGTTCCCCGGCTCGGCACGACCCTAGCGGCAGCGGCGACCGCGCCAGGCGAGGAGCAGGAGCGGGAGCAGAAGCAGAAGCAGAAGCAGAAGCAGAAGCAGGCCGGGACGACGATCGCGGCGTCGCTCGGGCAGACGCTGCGAGTGGTGCGGCGCAATGCGAGTCTCGTCGTCTTGCTGGTCGGCGCCTTCGCGCACTTCGTCGTCCTGGGCGCGCTTGACGTGCTGTACCTCGTGCTGGCGATCTCGCTGCTGCAGAGCGGCCAGCCCGGTGTCGGCTACCTCAATGCTGCATTCGGCGCGGGCAGCGTGCTCAGTGTCCTCCTTACCGCGCGCCTGGTGGGACGACCACGATTTGCTCCTCCTATGATCATCGCGGCTGTGCTGTGGGGTATCGCCTTCGCGCTGCTCGCGACGGCGCACGCGATGCTCACCGCGATCCTGCTGCTGGCCGCGGCCGCGGTGATGAGCACGGTAATAGAGGTGTGCGGGAGAAGCCTGCTGCAGCGGGTCGCGCCAGCCGAGCTGCAGGCCTGCATCTTCGGCCTGCTCGAAGGCGCGTCGATGGCCGCGTTCGCGCTCGGGTCGCTGCTGGTGCCCGGCCTTATCTGGTTGCTCGGAGACCGCGGCGCCGTGGCCGCCACGGGGCTGATCCTTCCGGTCCTGGTGCTGAGCATGCTGCCCTGGCTGCGCCGGACCGACCAGCGCGCGACCGTGCCCGTGGTCGAGGTCAGCTTGCTGCGCCGGGTCCCGGCGTTCGCGGCGCTCCCCCCGCCGGAGATCGAGGGCCTCGCCCGGATGCTCCAGCCCGTGCATGCCCCGGCCGGCCACGTCATACTCCGCCAGGGCGAAGCAGGCAACTGCCTGTATGTGATCGCGGACGGAATCGTCAGAGTCAGCCGGGACCATGCCCCCCTGGTAACGATGGGGCGCGGCGCCATATTCGGCGAGATCGCGCTGCTCACTGGCTCGCCGCGCTCCGCCGACGTGACGGCGGCAACAGATGCCGAACTCTACGCACTCGACGAGGCGCCGTTCATCGCGGCTCTGACCGGCCACGCGCCTGCCCGCCGCATCGCCTACGCGCTGGCGAACCGGCGGATCACCGAACCGGGAAGCGGCTGACGGCGCTGCCGCCGCCAGCGCGGTGCCGCGAAGCGCCGCGTTGCGTGATCACGAAGGATCCGGCGCGTCAGGGCGCGCGGATCCTTCGTGATCACGGATCACGCGGTGAGGCCGGCTCGGCGCCCGGCTCAGCGGGAGCTGTACATCAGCGATCCAGGCGTGGTGAGCAGCTTGCCTGTCTCGAGCCACGTCTTCAGGCCGGAGAGGATCATCGGCCAGCCGCCGTAGAGCTGGTCGTTCGCGCCTTCGCGAAGCTGGTCGTGGGTGACGGTCAGGCGGCAGGAGTCGCCGACCGGCTGAATCTCCCAGGTGACCCTGGAGGTTCCCTCGCTCTTCACGTCGTCGCCCCAGAGGGCAACCATGCTCTGCACGAGCCGGCGGGGCGGGTCCACCTCAAGGTTCTCCCCCTCCCCCAGCAGCCCGGGGGCGCCCGGGTGCCCCATCTCGTAGCGCGAGCCGGGCGTCCAGTCCGAGCTGATCCGCATGCCGAACTGGTACTTGCCCCTGATCTCGCCGTCGGTGATCGCCTCCCAGAGGCGCTCCGGGGTGGTGCGGATGTAGATCTCGAAAACCTTCTCCATCGAATTCTCCAGTCTGTGCTTGAGGTCGCTGAGCCCGGCGGTCCATGGCTCGGCGTACTTGCTGACCCAGCGGTCGTGGACGAGGCGGATCGGGACCGGGTTCAGGAAGTGGAGCTTCTCGCGGCCGCGCCGGCTGGTGACCACCAGGCCCGCCTCCTCGAGCTGCTTCAGGTGCTTCATCACGCCGAAGCGGGTCATCGAGAAGCGCTCTTCGAGCGCGCTCAGCGTCTGCCCGTCTTCGCGGAAGAGCTCGTCGAGCAGGCTGCGCCGGGTCGGGTCGGCGAGGGCCTTGAATACTTCGTCCACGCCCCGAATATTAGGTGACTATTTAGTCACATGTCAAGTGCTGCGGTCGCGGTGGTCTCGTCCGGCGGCGTGGCCGACGGGGTGGCCGGCGGCGTGGCCGGCGCCGCGGCGTCGCCTGGGCGGTTCTCCGTGATCCACGTGTCGATGCGCTCCCACCAGTCATAGAGCCACTGCACCTGGGCCTCGTGATCGACAGAGCGCGGTACCTCGTCGTATGGCACCCGCCACCATTTCGCCCGGACGACCTGGTCCATCGGCACGCTCCGCCAGACATCACCGACGCTGACCAGCCTGTCCAGCCCGGCATGGGCCACGAAGATCACGTCGGCTTCAGGGCAGGCGGTGATGGCCGCGAGCGCTCCCCCGGTCCGCGGCGCGAGCACGTTGGGCATCTCCCGTGCGCGCGCGGCCAGGTCGCGCCGACCCAGCCGCTCCAGCCGCTGGATGCCGCGCCGCCACCGGCCTGGCGTCCAGTTGCCGCCCTCCGGGAAGATCACCAGCGCGCCGGTCGGATCGAGCCCCCTGGCCAGCCGCTCGATCTGCTCGATGAAGGTCTTCTCGCCGGTCCGGCGGCGGGAGATGAAGACGTTGGGCAGGCGGTTGGCCATCACGTCCAGGCCGGGATCAAGCTGCATCGTCGCCTTCATGACAACCCGCGGCCGCCGCCCGTAGACGGTGAGAAGCTGGCGAACGAGCAGAAACGAGTCACCTGGCCCGGCGTGCCGGCTGAGCACGATGACCGGACGGGCCAGCCGGGCCAGCCGCTCCTCGGCGGTCAGTTCCGGCTCATCGACCTCGACCCGCACGCCGAAGGTTCTGGTGGCCGCGTTGTAGAGCAGGTCCAGGAACCATCGCATGATCGCGTAGTGGCGGCTCTGATACGGCTCGGTGCGCAGCCGGCCGCCGAACCCGCTCGCCACCCACAAGCCCAGGCACATGAACAGTGCCGCCGTCTCCGCCGCGAGCCAGATGAGCGTGAAGTACAGCAGGCGCGTGCCGCGCATGCGGCCGGGGCGCGCATGCCCGACCAGCCCGAACACCACCGTCACCGCGGCGAGCAGCGGCGACAGGACGACAACGGCGACCGCGATGACGACCGCGAGGGGCGCCAGCACGAAACGGCGCACCAGCCTGGGTGGGAGCATGACCGGCTCCTCCCGTCATCGGTGCCGGGTCAGTTTCCGGCAAACTCGGCGAGATAGCTCGCGGACGCCGCGTATGCACGCTCGATACTCGCTCCGACCTTAGTCTTGTCGCGGTATCGCAGCTGGGATAGATCTGGCGGCCGCTGATCCCCGCCGGCCGGCAGGACATGTACGCGCACGTCTGCGGGCAGCGCCGACATCTCCTCGTGGAACCGATGCCGGCGGGCGATCTCGAAGGCGACAAGGCCCACCTGCCACGGACGGCGGGGTACGGTCAGCGGGCGGTCGATCCGGCCTACCTGCAGGACATAGACAGTGGTGGCACCCAGGGCGACGGCCCGCCCGACCGGAATCGAATCGACGAGGCCGCCGTCGAAGTAGTGCTCGCCGTCGACTTCAACAGGCGGCAGCAGCCCGGGTACGGCGCACGAGGCCAGCACCGCGGGCACGATCGGACCGTTGCTGAACCAGCGCGCGCTGGCGTGCTCGATGCTGGCCGCAACGCACTGAAAGGGCAGCTCAAGGTCGGCGAAGTCGTGCACGGGAAGCATGTCGTCCAGCATGCTGCGCAGCGGCTCGATCGAGTGCAGGTGCGTGCCAGAACGCGCCAGCCGGGCAGCGCGGCCCAAGAGAGACTCGCTGAATGCCTCCTGCAAGGCAGCGCCTTGCCACAGCTGGTCCAGCCGCGCCGCCGCGCCCGCCGGGTCGGCTGCCACGAACGCGCCGTTGATCGCGCCCACCGACGTGCCGACGATCACGTCGGGCCGGATGCCGGCCTGCGACAGCGCCCGGAGCATGCCGACCTCGTGAGCGCCGAGCACACCGCCGCCGCCGAGCACGAACGCCGTCTTCACCCGCCAGCCTCCCTGCGGTCAAGCTAAGCAGACCGCGCCCCGGCGGAACGCAGCGGTAGCAGACGCACAGCGCCGCGGCGGAACGCAGACGCATAGCGCCGCGGCGAAACGCGGCGGTAGCGGGCGCACAGCGCCGCGGCGGAATACGCCGATGCAGCGCGACGGCAACCGTAAGCCGGGGCGCGCGGCGGTCCGGGCCATCGTGAGATGGTGGTCCCTGGCTTGCGAGGGAAGGACGGCAAGTGGATTCCAAGACGGTCACCATTGGCTCTCAGGAGATCGCCTTCCTGCAGAGCGAGGGCAGCCAGCGCACGGTCATTTTCGTGCATGGCAATTCCTCCTCCGCCCGGACCTGGCGTCCGCTGATGGCGGGCCCGTTCGGGCAGCGCTTCCGGTGCCTGGCGCTCGACCTTCCAGGGCACGGGCGGTCTGCCGCAGCCAGTGATCACTCGGCCTACTCCCTGCCCGGCTACGCCGCCACGCTGGCCGGGTTCGCCAGGGCTCTCGCCGCGGATGACGCGGTGATCGTCGGGTGGAGCCTGGGCGGCCACGTCGCGATCGAGTCAGCGCCGGACCTGCCCGCGGCGGCCGGATTCCTCGTCTTCGGCACCCCGCCGGTGGCCTCGGCAGCGCAGATGGCCCAGGCATTCCTGCCCAATCCCGCGATGAACGCCGCCTTCAGCGCCAGCATCAGCCCCGCAGAGGCCCTGGCCTTCGCCTCAAGTTTCGTTGCCCCTGGGTCGGCATTGCCGCTGGACGAGTTCACGGCGGACATCCTGGGCACCGACGGCGCGGCGCGTGCGGGCCTCTTCGCGAGCATCGGCGAGGGCAGGTTCGCCGACGAGGTGGATATAGTCGCCGCGCTCGGCCGGCCGCTGGCTATCCTGCAGGGCGATGGCGAGCAACTGATCAACCTGGACTACCTGCGGCGGCTGACCATTCCCAGCCTCTGGCGCGGCGCAGTGCAGATCGTCGCGGGGGCCGGGCATGCCCCGCACGAAGAGGTACCGGATGAGTTCACCGGGCTGCTTGAGCAGTTCATCGCCGACCTGGACTGACCAACACTGCCGGAGGCGATCGTCAC
>Ga0302314_10022139_pt1 | contig 10434 bp, 8 predicted proteins | sample III_Palsa_N2_3_FD_200533 | JGI IMG/M metagenome (GOLD analysis project Ga0302314, IMG submission 200533) | Peat permafrost microbial communities from Stordalen Mire near Abisko, Sweden - III_Palsa_N2_3 | ecosystem: Environmental > Terrestrial > Soil > Palsa > Peat permafrost | place: Sweden... | reverse complement strand
CATGATCTTGAGCTGGTCCGGGCGGCGGCCGAAACGCGCCATGCGCGATTTGATGTCGCGATAGAAACGCTGAGCCTCGCCGATCGCGGTCGATTTGCCGAACATCACGTCGGCATATTCGGCCGCCAGGTTCCAGCCGGCATCCGAGCCCCCCGCCTGGCAGATGACCGGGTAGCCCTGCGGCGGGCGTGTGAGGTTCAAGGGCCCACGCACCTTGAAGTGCGGCCCGGCATGGTTCAACCGATGAACCCGCGCGGGGTCGAAGAAGCGGCCGGTCGCCTTGTCGCGCAGAACCGCATCGTCTTCCCAGCTGTCCCACAGGTCGAACACCGTCTCCAGGCACTCGCGGGCGCGCTCATAGCGGATGGGACCGTCGACCTGGGCGTCATAGCCGAAATTCAGCGCCTCCGACGTCTGGCCGGAGGTGATGAGGTTCCAGCCCGCCCGCCCCTTGCTGATATGGTCGACGGTCGCGAGCTGCCGCGCCAGATGATAGGGGTGGTTGTAGGTGGTGGAGGCCGTGGCCGCGATCCCGATATGGCTCGTCACCGCCGCCAGCGCCGCGATGATCGTCATGCCGTCGAAATAGGCGGCCGTGCCGGTGTGGCTGACATTCTCGATACCCATGCCGTCATCGCGCAATGCCACGCTGTCGGCGCAGAAGATAAGGTCGAGCAGACCGCGCTCCGCTTCCTGCGCGATGTGACGGAAATGGTCGAAATCATGGTCGGATTCGGCATAGGCGCCGGGATAGCGCCAGGAAAACGGCGTCTCCTTGGGGATGACGCCCAGCGCGATATTGCCTTTCCGCTTCATGCCAGCCGCACCTCTCAGCCCGTCACGTTCATCAGCACCAGATAGACCCCGAGGATCGCGTCGAGGCCGATCACCATCGGCGTCAGCGCCTGCCACTGCCGGCGGGCGATGACGATCAGGCTGTAGGCGAAGCAGCCGAGGCAGAGCGCCATCATCAGGTCGGAGGTGACGACCGAGACCAGCATCATCAGCAGCGGCGGGACCATGCCCTCAGGCGTCGAGGCGTCGATCGTGGCGACGATATCCAGCATCAGTATGCCGGTGATCACCAAAGCGGGCGCTGTGGCTTCCTGCGGGATGGCGCCGATCAGCGGCCAGGCGACAAGCGACACCGCGAACAGGACGGCGACGACCATCGCGGTGAGGCCGGTGCGTCCCCCCGCCTCCACTCCGGCCGCGGATTCGACATAGGCGCCGACCGCGCAGCTGCCCAACGCCGCGCCGAGGACCGAGGCGACGGCATCGGCCGAATAGGCCCGGCGCTCATAGATGATCGTGCCGTTGCGGCCGTTCAGATTGCCGCGCCTCAGAACCGTGATCAGCGTGGAGCCGGTGTAGAAGAAGCCGGAAATCAGAAAATAGAAGGTGATCGGCAGCAGCTTGCCGAAATTGCGGAAATAGTCGCCGAAATCCAGGTTCAGGAACAGCTCGGTCGGGATGCGCGGCAGGTCGAAATACTGCGCCGGCAGCGCGGTCATCGGCTTGCCGCCGGCATGGCTGACGAACAGGCCGGCGGCGGCCGTGGCGGCGATCGACAGCAGCAGCGCCGCCGGCACCCTGGCGGCGAGCAGCACGGGCGTCAGCAGCACGCCCACGGTCACCAGCACGACCACGGGATCGTGCAGGCTGCCGAATTGCGGCCCGGCGGCCGAGTTGACCACCAGCCCGCCATTGGCGAGGCCGAGATAGGCGATGAACAGGCCGAGCCCGCCCTGCATGCCGATCAGCACCGGCTCGGGGAAGGCCTGCATGATCCTGGCCCGCCAGCGCGTGACCGCCAGGGCCAGGAACAGGGCACCGCTGATGAAGATGACGACCAGGGCGGTCGGGTATGGCACGCCCATCTTGACCACGATCGTCTGGGCGAAGACCGCGTTCATCCCCATGCCCGGCGCCAACGCCACCGGCAGATCCGCGAGCAGCGCCATGATCAGCGTGCCCAACATGCTGACCAGCGCGGTGATGACGATCAGCGAGCGGACATCCGGCCCCGCGACGGTGACGATGGCCGGGTTGACGACGATGACATAGCTGACCGCGCCGAATGTCGTCAGGCCGGCGATGAATTCGCGCGCCGGCGTGGTGCCCGCCCTGGCCAGCCCGGCGCGCGTCCAGCGGCGCAGCAGCGGCGGCGGGCGAACCGCGAGCGGCCCTGGAATGACCTGCCCGACATGCGACGGCGCGCCTTCTTCCGGCTGGACGAAATCCAACCGGCTTTCAGCGACCGCGACGCCGTCTCTAGGCGACAACGGGATCGATCTCGCAGGTGCGAATGGTCATCAGCCCCTCCACATCGCGACCGGCCGGAACCGGTTTAAAATGCTGGATTTCGGTATCACATTGTGGCTCTCGCAACTGCGATACGAAAAGACTCAAAATGGGTGACTGCCGGTTCTCGCGACGAGAACATTCAGCCGCGACCCCGATCGCGTGACTTTGGCGCGAATGCAATGGATAATGCATGCGTCTGCACGCGCATTCGCAACGGACATTGAACGACGTGTTTCTCGCACCCCTGACGGCAGCCTGCCTCGCGGCCTCCGCGCATGCCTATCACCTGCCAGAGCTTTATCTTCACGCCATCCTGAAGACCGAGGGCGGACAGGTCGGCCAGCAGGTGCACAATACCAACGGCACCTATGACCTCGGCCCGTTCCAGATCAACACCGTCTGGGGGCCGGCGATCGGCCGGTACTGGCACATCGCGGTCCCGCGCGCCCTTGAGCGCGTGCGCGACGACGGCTGCGCCAACGCGCTTATCGCCTCGGCGATCCTCAAAAAGCTGCTGATCGAAACCAGGGGCGACTTCCCCAAGGCGATCGGATTCTACCACTCCCATACCGCCGCGCGCGCCGCGACCTATCGCGACGCCGTGCTGGATGCTGCGGTGAAATTCAGCAAGGGCGCGGCGAAGTCCGGCCCGGGAAAACGTTAGGAGGAAGTCAGATGCCAGATTACTCCATGGACGATGATCCGGATTATTGGCAGGCGCCGGAGCGGTTTCGCGCGCTGTTCGAGAAGATGCATTCGCTCGGTGTCAGAGTCTCATATTTTCCGCTGGGCAACGCCGGCAACGACGCAACGCCGGTGGCGGTGGTCGTCGAAATGCAGCCCGGCTTTGTGATCATGCGTCATGCCCATCCCTGCGACCGCTTCGAGGTGATCGTTCGCGGCACACTCGAGGCGGAAGACCGCGTTCTGCATGTGGGCGATGTGATGACGTCGGCGGCCGGCGAACTTTATGGGCCCAAGAAGGCCGGCAAGGACGGGTGCACGACCATCGAGGTGTTTGGGACTGCCGCGGGGGTCACCCAGCGCATAGAGGAGCGCGCCGACGGCAGCACGGTAACCGTCGATCTCCAGCAATTCGACGTCGCCTTCAAGCATCTGGCCCGGCGCTGATTGCGGCTAGGATCGGGGATACGATCGGTGCCATAAAGGCGGCGAAACCCGAAGCGACGGAAGATCGCCCGAGGTCGAAAGCGGGGAGACGCATGGCGAAGCTTTATGACCAGGATGGCGGCATCGCGAGATTCTATAATCTGATCGATGGAACACGCCGGTCCGCGCGATCGAACGACTGGATCGACAGTATAAATCCCGCCACCGGCCAAATCTGGGCGCAGGTCCCGGCCGGAGACGCAGCGGATATCGACGCAGCAGTCGCCGCCGCGCACCGGGCCTTCCGCGGCCCTTGGCGCAAGATGCCGGCGATGCAGCGGGCGGCGCTGCTCAGAAAGATCGGCGACCTGATCGCGACGCATGCGGACGAACTTGCCCGGATCGAGACGGCCGACAACGGTAAGCTGCTCACCGAGACGACCGCCGGCGACCTGCCGGCGGTGACGCTGATGTTCCAGTATTGGGCGGGCGCCGCCGACAAGCTGCACGGCGAGACCGTCGAAATTTCCCCGGCCAGCCTCAACTATATCCGTCGCGAGCCGATCGGCGTCGTCGGCATCGTCATTCCCTGGAATTCTCCGATTTCGGTCTTCACCGCCAAGGTGGGCGCGGCGCTCGCCGCCGGCAACACGGTGGTCGTGAAGCCGGCGGAAGCGGCGAGCTGCTCGGTTCTGGCCACCGCGCAGCTGTTTGCCGAGGCCGGATTTCCGCCCGGCGTGGTCAATGTCGTGGCCGGGCTGGGCCCGACCGCCGGCGACGCGCTCGCCGGCCATCCGGACGTCGGCAAGATCACCCTGACCGGCTCGACGGCGACCGCGCGGGCGATCACCCGCAGGTCGGCCGACGCGATCAAGCCCTTGAGTTTCGAGCTCGGCGGCAAGTCGGCCAATATCGTCTTCGCCGATGCCGATCTGGACGCCGCCGCCATCGGCACGACGACGAACGCGGTATTTACCGGCGCGGCCGGCCAATCCTGCATCGCCGGCTCGCGGATTCTGGTGCAGTCCCGAATCTATGACGAAATGGTCGAGCGAATGACCGCGATCGCCAAGACGATCCGTGTCGGCGACCCGATGGACAAGGCCACCGGCATGGGCCCGATTGCGCTTGCCCCGCAGTTCGACAAGGTGCGCTCCTATATCGAACTCGGCCGATCGGAAGGCGGCGAGGTTCTGTTCGGTGGCCGCAACGGCGCGGCGCTGTTCGACGCCGGATCGCCCTTTGCCCACGGCTATTTCGTCGAGCCGACCCTGTTCGCCGGCCTCGACAACCAGGCCCGGACGAGCCGCGAGGAGATATTCGGCCCGGTCGCCTGCATCATGCCGTTCGAGGACGAGGAAGAGGCGCTCGCTATCGCCAACGATTCGCCCTACGGGCTGGTGTGCGGCCTGTGGACCAATGATCTGAAGCGCGCCCACCGCATGGCCGCGGCGGTCGATGTCGGCGCGGTCTGGGTCAACACTTACCGCAAGATCCATTGGGCGCTGCCGTTCGGCGGCACCAAGGATAGCGGCTACGGCCGCGACAGCGGGCTGGAGAGCCTCGAAGGCTATATGAAAGGCAAGGCGGTCTGGATCGATCTGACATGAGACGCGGACTATGACCGACCGGTCGCTCGTCGCCCCGCTCATGCCCGAGGTCGATTTCGGGGTCGATCCGATCGAGGATTTCTATGAGCGAACCGCGGCGCTTCAGGCCACGGGTCGCCGGGTGGCGCCGGTTCGCTTCAATGGCGGGTTGGCCTGGCTGATCCTGAAACATGCCGATCTGGCCGAGGCCTATAGCGACGAGGAAGGGCTTCCCGCCGCGCCCGCCTATGAGCGGCACACGGTTCCGATTGAGGGCCGCACGCTGCTGGCGATGACCGGTGAGGAGCACCGGATCCAGCGCGCCTTGGTTTCGGCCGTGTTCCAGCCCGCCGCGATCCGCCGGCTGGTCGACCGCATCCTGGTGCCGGTGGCCAACGCCCTGATCGACAGGTTTCAGGGCCAAAAACAAGTCGATCTCGCCACCGCTTTCGCGCGGCTCTACCCGTTCAGCGTCATCAGCCACATGCTGACCATCCCGATCGACGACGAGCAGCAGGTCATCGACTGGGTGTTCATGATGCTCCGCTATTTCTGGGAGCCGGAAAAGGCGATGGCCGCGCGCGCCGAACTCGACGCCTATGTGCAGCCGATCGTCGAAGCCCGCCGCCGCGATCCGGGGGACGACATCATTTCCCGGCTGACCGTCGCCGAGGTCGAGGGGCACCGGCTGACCGAGGATCAGATCCTGACCTTCGTCCGCGTGCTCTACCCGGCCGGGGCCGAGACCACCTTTCTGGCGATCAGCGGCATGATGTTCGAGATCCTGTCGAACCCGGAGGTCCTCGGACGGTTGCGCGCCCGGCCCCAGGGCCGGCCGGCCGCGGTGGAGGAATCGCTGCGCAAGGCCGGCCCGCTGGCCGTCCTGCCGCGTTTCACCGAAGCGGCGGTGACCATCGCCGGCGTCGATATCCCCGCCAACAGCTGGCTGCTTTACGGCAACGGCCCGGCCGGTCACGACGCGGATCAGTTCCGCGACCCGGAAATCTTCTCGCTCGACCGCGCCGGTAACCGTCACCTCGCCTTCGGTAAGGGCCCGCACTTCTGCATCGGCGCCCACCTTGCCCGTGAGGAGATGCGCATAGCGCTGTCCTTGCTGCTCGACCGGCTGCCTGGATTGCGGCTGGTCGAGGGCGAAACCGTCAAGATCACCGGCACCGGCGGCATTCTGCGCGGCGCCTATCGGCTGCCGGTGACATTCGACGCCGTGCTGCCGGCGATGGACTACACCCAGCCGGAGAAGAAATGGCAGGTCGGGGCTTCAGGTTGACCGCGAGTCCATTTAGGTCCGGGCCGGAATGACGCGCCAGGGTTTGCCGCACGAAGCGTACGACTACATCATCGTGGGCGCCGGGACGGCCGGGTGCCTGCTGGCCAATCGGCTGAGCCGCGATCCGGGCAAGCGGGTTCTGCTGCTGGAGGCGGGCAAGCGCGACACATACCCGTGGATTCATATCCCCGTCGGCTATCTCTATTGCATCGGCAATCCGCGCACGGACTGGCTGTATCAGACCGAGGCGGAGCCGGGGCTGGGCGGGCGCAGCGTCCGCTATCCGCGGGGCAAGGGGCTGGGCGGCTGCTCGTCGATCAACGGCATGATCTATATGCGCGGACAGGCGCGCGACTATGACGGCTGGGCCGCGCTGACCGGCGAGGTCGCCTGGTCGTGGGCCAACCTGCTGCCGGACTTCAAGGCGCATGAGGATCATTACCGGCTGGACCGCGGCGCCGACCCGGTGGTGAGCGACAACGAACGTTTTTCCGATTTCCACGGAAACCGCGGCGAGTGGCGGGTCGAGAAGCAGCGCCTGCGCTGGGACATATTGGATTCGTTCGCCGAGGCCGCGGCCCAAGCCGGCTTCGCCCCCATCGATGACTTCAATGCCGGCGACAATGAAGGCGTTGCTTATTTCGAGGTAAACCAGAAATCCGGCTGGCGCTGGAACGCGTCGCGCGCCTTTCTCGGGCCCATCCGGCGCCGGCCCAACCTGACGGTGTGGACGGAATCCCAGGTCGAGCGGCTGGTCTTCGACCGCACCCCGGCCGGGCGGGTGCGCTGCGCCGGCGCTGTGGTCCGCCAAGGCCGGGAGGCGGTGACCGTCGCCGCGCGCGGCGAGGTGATCCTCTCGACCGGCGCCGTCGCCACGCCCCAGATCCTCCTCCTGTCGGGCATCGGCCCGGCGGATCAGCTTCGCACCCATGGGATAGAGGTGGTGCGCGACCTGGCCGGAGTGGGCGGCAACCTGCAAGACCATCTGCAGATCCGCGCCGTCTTCAAGGTCGAGGGTGCGCGGACGCTCAATACCGTCGCCGGAACCTTACGTGGCAAGGCCGCGATCGGCCTGGAATATGCGCTGAAGCGGTCCGGCCCGATGAGCATGGCGCCAAGCCAGCTTGGCGCCTTCACCCGCTCCGACCCGGCGCGTCCACATGCCAACCTCGAATACCATGTCCAGCCGCTCAGCCTCGATGCGTTCGGCGAACCCCTGCACGGCTTCGCCGCCTTCACCGCCAGCGTTTGCAACCTGAACCCGACCAGCAGGGGCGCCGTCACGCTGCGCTCCAGCCGCTTCGACGATGCGCCCAGGATCGCTCCGAACTACCTCTCGACCGAGGAGGATCGCCAGGTCGCGGTCGACAGTCTCCGCCAGGTCCGCAAGATCGCGGCCCAACCCGCGCTGGCCAGGTTCAAACCGGCCGAATGGCGGCCCGGTGCCGAATTCCAGACCGACGCGGAACTCGCGAGTCTCGCCGGGGAAATCGCGACCACCATCTTCCACCCCGTCGGCACGGCCAGGATGGGATGCGACGACGACCCCTCGGCCGTGGTCGATCCGCGCCTGCGCGTCCGCGGAATAGACGGGCTGCGCGTCGTCGACGCCAGCATCATGCCGACCATCACCAGCGGCAACACCAACGCCCCGACATTGGCAATCGCGGAGAAGGCGGCGCGGTGGATCGTGGAGGAAGGCCGAGCAAGATGATCGGAAGAAATCTTCCGATTTTCTTCGCTATTGCAGGCCCATAAAGCTGGGCTATCGTGCGTCCGAATTTCCGGGCCGGCCCGTGCGGCAACAAAACAACGAGGGGAAGGAAACACCATGCGCGAATTCAACGGCCGGGTCGCTGTCATCACCGGGGGCGCCAGCGGGATCGGGCTCGCGCTCGCGCACCGGTTCGGGGCCGAGGGGATGAGACTGGTGATCGCCGATGTCGACGAGCCGGCGCTGAAGGCCGCCGCCGCCGCGCTCGAAGGCGCGGGCTATCAGGTGCTGGCGAAGCGGACGGACGTGTCGAAGGCCGAGGATGTCCAGGCGCTGGCCGACGCCGCGGTCGCGCGGTTCGGAGCGGTGCATGTGCTGTGCAACAATGCCGGGATCGGCGGCTTCCAGCATTTCGGCACTACGAGTGCAGCGACCTGGGAATGGACCATCGGAGTCAACTTATTCGGCGTCATCCATGGCTGCCGGATTTTCCTGCCGATCCTTGAGGCCCAGGACGAAGCGCATATCGTCAACACCGCCTCGGTCGCGGGCATCTATTCCTACACCTACCTGCACCCCTACAACGCGGCCAAGGCGGCGGTCGTCGCGCTGACCGAGGGGATGTGGCGCGAGTTCGGGGCCGAGAAGCCGAATGTCGGCATGTCGGTGGTGCTGCCGGGTTCGATCGCGACGGCGATCACCGACGACGAGCGCAACGCGCCGGCCGGCCATGTCCGCCGGTCGGATGCCGATCCGGCGCTGGCCGAATTCCGCAAGATGTACATGGCCGGCATCGCCGCCGGCATGAGCCCCGCCGACGTCGCCGAACTGGTGCTGACCGGCATCCGCGAGCGCCAACTCCACATCTTTACCCATCCGGAGATGAAGGCGCTGGTGGTGCAAAGAGCCGAGGACATCGCCGCCGGCAAACCGCTACGTGACATGTTCGGGAATGCGCCTTAGGGCGGCGTCCCCTCAGATAAAGCCGAGCTTCGGGTAGGTCGTCCCCAGCACCGTCTTCGCGTTGCCGCCCATCGCCTGGATGACGTCGGACAGCATGTTGCGGAAATCGACATTCACCACGAGGTTTCCGTTGGTATCGAATTTCGTCAGGCTGGGATAGTCGCCGTAGACGCCGCCTTTGACCATGTCGCCGAGCACGAAGGCGACCGAGGCGGCGCCGTGGTCGGTGCCGAGGCTGAGATTGGCATGCGGCGTCCGCCCGAAGTCGGAGATCGTGACGATCAAGACGTTCGACGACAGCTTCTTCTGCTGCAGATAGGTATAGAACTGCTGCAGCGAGGTGCTGAAATCCTGCACCAGGCCGGGGTGGGAGTTGTTCTGGCCGCTATGCGTGTCGAAACCGTAGGTGACGGCGACATAGCCGCGTATCCCGGACTTCCCCATGATCATTTGGGTGATGGCCTGGAGTTGCTGGCCCAGATCGGACAATTGCGAGGGATAGTCGCTCGCCAACTGGGCATAGCTCTGCATGGCGCCGACGGCGTTCACAGTGGCGTTCGTCACCGTCAGAGCCTGGGTCGCGACGGTGGTCGCCGGCCGCAGGCTCAGCATCTTCTGGAACGCCTCGCCCAGTTGGAACTGCGGGATGTAATAGGGAATATTGAGGTTGAAATCCCCCGGACTGCCGACCACGAGACCCTCGCTGGCCGTCGAACTGGTGACGAGTTCGCCGCCCGCGACCGAGGCGGTGGCGCCGAGCGGACCGGCGGAGCTGGAGGCCAGCGCGGCGCCCAGCCACCCGGGCGGAATCGCCGCAGCGTTGACATTGATCCGGCCGGTCGACCAGTCGCTCCAGCCGTTGAAATGGCTGAGCGGCGCCAGCTCGGCATTCGGCAGGCCGATACCGGTAAGGACCGCCAGCTTGCCGGTGGCGTATAGCTGACGCATCGGCACCATCGACGGGGCGAAAGCGAACTGGGTCGACTGGTTCGGCGCATGGGCGGGCGTGCTGTCGAACGCGGTCAGGGACAGCTGCGGCTGCGTATAGGCGATCGACCCGCCGGATCCCGCCGGGGAGCGGAGCGCGTTATAGGCGGCGAACTGCTTCAGCGGGATGACGGTGTTCAGCCCGTCATTGCCGCCATTCAGCCCGATCACGACCACGATCGTGTCGTTGGCCGCCGCCTCGGCGGACATGGCTTCGAGGAAAATCGGCGTGCAGGCCGCGCCGGCAAGGCTCTTCAGAACCGAACGTCGCTTGATCAGCATGTCAGTTCACCGCGTAGTCTGGAGAGTTGAGGATAAGCCAGATGGCGCCTTGGACGGTGGCGTTGCTGGGAGCAGTGCCGAGATAGTTGAAGATCACGCTGCGCAGCCCGGCGGAGCCGCCATCGACCAGCGCATCCAGCAGGTAATTGCCGATCGTATGACCGTTCGTACTGTCGATGGTCGTCATCAAGGTC
>Ga0302314_10022138_pt1 | contig 10434 bp, 9 predicted proteins | sample III_Palsa_N2_3_FD_200533 | JGI IMG/M metagenome (GOLD analysis project Ga0302314, IMG submission 200533) | Peat permafrost microbial communities from Stordalen Mire near Abisko, Sweden - III_Palsa_N2_3 | ecosystem: Environmental > Terrestrial > Soil > Palsa > Peat permafrost | place: Sweden... | reverse complement strand
CAGTCCATTATCCGATGACTAGCCGCCTGCTAGGCCGGGACGATGGCCTGCGGGAAGTTGAACAGCCGGGTCGGGTCGTAGGTCTTCTTGACCTTCTGGAGCTGGGCGTAGTTCTGGGCGTAGTAGGCCGCGGACCAGTTGGTCAGGTCCGGGTCGATGTAGTTCTGGTAGGCCTGCCCGTTGGCGTAGGGCTGCATGGAGGACCAGAACGAGCGGAGCCAGGCGTGCTGGTTGTTGATCCCGGCCGCGGCGGCGCCGTTGTTCCAGTCGGTCGTGTACTGGGCGCCGAACAGGGCGTTCCTGTGGACGAAGGCGGTCGCGGTGGGCGAGACCCGGTTGACCTGGCCGCCCAGCGCGTCGAAGGCCACTCCCCCGACGCCGCCGGCCGCGCCCCGCACCGACTGCAGGTTGGTGACGCCGCGGAGCAGGGTGGCGATCCCGGCGCTGGACAGCGGCTTGGAGAAGTAGGCCGACTTGGCGAACTGGGGCTGCCGGGTGAGCGTGCCGCCGCTCTGGTACCAGGGCAGGTGACAGGCGGTCAGGCCGTTCTTGCAGCCGGCCTCGAACAGCATCGCGTTCAGGTACGAGTACTGGTTGAGGTGGTAGCCGGTGGCGTTCGAGCCGACCTTCCCGTACAGCTGCTCGATCAGGTTGTGCGCGCCGGTGATGCTGCCCAGGTAGCAGCCGCCGACCTGGATGGTGGGCGTGCGCCCGCCGGGCGCGGCCGCCAGGTGCAGGTTCGACCAGAGCGCGTCGGGCGCGTTCGGGGCCCAGGACTGCCACGCGGCGATCACCTTGGCCGCCTTCGACCACGGCCAGGAGAGGAAGAACAGCACCGGCGACGGGGCCGGCACGGTGTTGAACTGGAACCAGGTGGCGATGCCGAAGTTCCCGCCGCCACCGCCCCGGCAGGCCCAGTAGAGGTCCGAGTGCGAACTCGGGCTGGCCGTCAGCGCCTGGCCGTTGGCCGTGATGATGTTCAGCGACGCCAGCTTGTCGCAGGTCAGCCCGTACGCGCGGGCGGTCACGCCGACGCCGCCGCCGAGCACCAGGCCGGCGATGCCGACGGTCGGGCAGGAGCCGCCGGGGATCGCCCGGCCCTTGGCCGCGAGCTCGCTGTAGAAGTCGATCAGCCGGGTGCCCGCGCCCACGTTGGCGGTCGTGCCCGAGACCTGCACACCCTTGAGGTTCTCGACGTCGATGATCAGGCCGGTGCTCGACGAGTAGCCGGCGTAGCTGTGGCCGCCCGAGCGGGCCGCGAACTTGATCCCGAACCGGCGGACGAACGCCAGGCAGGTGCCCACGTCGTGCGCGTTGTCGACGTAGGCGATCCCAGCCGGGTGGATCCCGTCGAACCTCGGGTCGAACAGGTAGCTGTCGACCGTGTAGCTGCGATCGCCCGGCCGGACGAGCGAGCCCTGCAGGTCATGGCCGAGCGCCGTCCAGTCGGCCGGCGTGGGGCCGGATGACGGGGCGCCGATCGGGCGCGGGCGGGATCGGATCGGGCCGCGCGGACGGGGCACGGCGGCCTGGGCGACTCCCGGGATGGCGACCGCGGCGACGCCGCCCGCGGCCGCGCCAAGGAACGCCCGGCGCTTCACAGAAGGTTCTGATGAGGTATCGGTCACATCGGTAAGGACGCCGGGACAACTCAGACGGTTGCCCGGAATCCCGTGTCGGTCGAAGTCTTGAACCGCAGACCAGGGCATATACGGAATACCTGGTCAGGCCGCGCCCGGTTGCGTCCGGGTTGGGCGATGAGTTCGCGGGGGTTCGGACGTCACATCTGGGGAGGCTAGAGCGTCTCCTCTAGGTGAGCGGAAAAAAACGAGAAAAGTTGGCGGGGGTAGGAATTGCTTGAGTAGCTCAACTGTTTAGCTAGTCATGAGCATAGGAGTGCAGGGGTCGGGTGAGACCGGGGCGGACGCGCCCGCGGTCAACCGCGACATCCTGGACACGCTCACCGGGCTGGTCAAGCTGGTCGGGGGGGTGGGCCAGGGGATCGCGGCGGAGTTCGGCATCGCCCCGCACGATCTGCTGGCGATGTTCAAGCTGGACGATGCCATGTCCATGAAGGAGCTGGCGCAGCACATGGGGTGCGACGCGTCGTTCGTCACGAGCGTCGCCGACACCCTGGAGCGTCGCGGGTTCGCCAAGCGCGCGCCGAGCCAGCGGGACCGGCGGGTCAAGAACCTTGTCCTCACCGAGGAGGGCATCGCCGCGAAGGAGCGGCTGATGCGGGAGCTCGCGGAGAAGATGCCGTGGAGCTACGCGCTCGACGACACCGAGCGGCACTGCTTCCTCGGGCTGCTGAAGAAAGTGCTCGACGGCGCCCGATCGGCCGTCTGCCTCGATGACGAGACTCGGACGGGTGACACGAAGTCACGCGACCGTTCGGAACATCTTTAAAGATTTCAAAAGACTTTAAAAAGACGAGACGTAGTAAGTCCGTGGGTGAAACGCGCCCAAAACCAGGTAAGGGGAACCACAGTGTCCACAACCTCAGGCCAGACGGGGAGCGCTCCCGTCGCGGTCGGCGGCGGGGTCACCAGCGCGACGTCCAGCGGGCAGGCGGCGCCGCGGCGGCTCGGGCTCGCGCTCGTGGTCATCGCGGCCGCGCAGTTGATGGTCGTGCTCGACGCGACCATCGTCAACGTCGCATTGCCGCACATTCAGAACGCGCTGCACTTCTCCGGCACGAACCTTGAGTGGGTCGTCAATGCCTACACGCTCGCCTTCGGCGGGCTGCTGCTGCTCGGCGGCCGGATGGGCGACCTGCTCGGACGGCGCCGGATCTTCATCGCGGGCATCGCCCTGTTCGCGCTCGCCTCGCTGGCCGGCGGGTTCGCCACCGACCAGGGCTGGCTGCTCACCGCCCGGGTCGTCCAGGGCATCGGCGGCGCGCTGGCCGCGCCCGCCTCGCTGTCGCTGATCGCCGTCACCTTCCCCGAGGGCAAGGAGCGGAACCGGGCGATGGGCGTGTACGCGGGCGTGTCGATCTCCGGCGCGGCGATCGGGCTGATCGCCGGCGGACTGCTGACCAGCTACCTCGACTGGCGCTGGGTGTTCTTCGTCAACGTGCCGATCGGCCTCGTCCTGGTGCTGCTCGCGCCCCGGGTCATCGGCGAGTCGGACCGAGTGCGCGGCAAGTTCGACCTGCCCGGTGCGATCACCGGCTCGCTCGGCCTGGGCGCCCTCGTCTACGGGCTGTCCGAGGCGGCGACCACGTTCAGCAACGGCCAGGCGACCGGGCACTGGGGGAGCACCAAGGTCATCGCGTCGCTAGTGGCGGCGGTGGTGCTTCTCGGCACGTTCGCGTTCATCGAGGCACGGTCGCGGCACGCGCTGGTGCCGCCGCGGGTGCTGAAGTCCCGCGACCGGACCGCGGCCTACCTGATCAGCCTGTGCATCGGCACGGCGGTCTTCGGGATGTTCTTCTTCATGACGCTCTTCGTGCAGGAGGTCTGGCATTACTCTCCGGTCCGCTCGGGGATCGCGTACCTGCCGATGGTCGGCCTGATCGTGGTCGGGGCGGCGCTCTCCTCCCAGTTGGTCGGGCGGATCGGCGCGCGGCCGCTGATCACCTTCGGGCCGCTGCTGGCGGCGGGCGGCCTGTTCTGGCTGTCGCGGATCACCGAGCAGAGCACGTACGCCGGGGGCCTGCTCGGGCCGATGATGCTGACCGGCCTCGGCATGGGGCTGACGTTCGTGCCGCTGTCGCTGGTGGCGCTGGCGAAGGTGCCGAACAAGGACACCGGGGTGGCGTCGTCGCTGCTGAACACCGGGCAGCAGGTCGGCGGGTCGATCGGCCTGGCGATCCTGGGCACGGTGGCCTGGTCGGCGGTGGCGTCGAGCACCAAGTCGGCCGTCGCCGCCACGCACGGGGCGCACCTGTCGACGGCGGCGCAGACCGTGATCAGCAACCACGCGCTGGCCTACGGGTTCAGCAAGGGGTACCTGGTGTCGGCCGGGATCTCGCTGCTGGCCGTGGTCATCGCGCTGGTGATGATCCGGATCAAGCGGGAGGACATGGAGGGCATCGACCCGATGGCGGCGCCGGTGTAGCCGGTTCTCCGCGACGGCCCGCCGCCCCGATATCGGGGCGGCGGGCCGTTTCTATGCGTGGTCGATTGCGCAGTCGACCTGCTGGGGCGGGCGTGATCGCTATCGCTGACAGCACGTGTCAGCGATGGGTGCGTAGGCTTCGCTGCATGCGCGCCGATCGGCTGGTCTCGCTCGCCCTGCTGCTGCAGGCGCGCGGGCGGATGTCCGCCCGCGGCCTCGCGGCCGAGCTCGAGGTATCGGTCCGCACCGTCTACCGTGACATCGCGGCGCTGAACCTGGCCGGGGTGCCGGTCGTCACCGAATCGGGTCCCGGCGGCGGCTGCTGGCTGCTCGAGGGCTACCGGTTCCCGCTGCGGGGGCTGTCGGGCGACGAGGCGGAGGCGCTGCTGGTGCTTGGCGTGCCCGCGGCGGTCGCTGAACTGGGGCTCGCGGACGCGCTCGCCGCCGCGCAGCAGAAGATTCGCGTGACTGCGCGCGCTGCTGGGTCGCTTGGGACGTTCGGGGCGTCTGATGCCCGCGGCGGGGCCGGCGGGGCCGCCGGCGCCAGCGGGGCTGGCGGGGGGCCGGTGCCCGCGCTCGTCCATCTCGACCTGCCGCGCTGGTTCGGCGGGAGCGAGCCGGTGCCGTGGCTGCGGACGCTGGCGACGGCGGTGCGCGGTCGGCGGCGGCTGCGGATCGGCTACCGGCGCGGCGAGCGGGACGGCGAGCGGGGGGCCGAGAGCAGCCGGGTGGTCTGCCCGCTCGGGCTGGTGAACAAGGCCGGGATCTGGTACCTGGTGGCCGCGTCCGGGGAGCGGCCGGGGCCGGCCCCGGGGCCGGCCGACTCCGGCCGGGAGCCGACGGTCTTCCGCGTTGGGCGGGTCACGTCGGCGCTGGCGCTGACCGATGGGTTCGACCGGCCGCCGGACTTCGAGCTTGGGGCGTTCTGGAGCGCCTGGTCGGCCTCGTTCGTGACCAGCCGGCCGAGGCTCGAGGTGCGCGTACGGGCGTCAGCTGACGCGATCGCGGTGTTCCCCGAGGTGTTCGGCGACGCGGTCCGGCCGGCCCTGGACGCGGCCCCGCCCGCCGATGAGCGCGGGTTCCGTGACGTCGCGCTGACCTTCGAGCACGAGGCCGCCGCGGTGCAGCGCCTGGCCGGGTTCGGCGGGCAGGTTGAGGTACTGTCCCCGCCGGCCGTGCGGGCCCGGCTCATCGCGACGGCGCGGGCGCTGCTCGGGCGCTACGAAGCGGGCGAGTGAGCCCTTTCGCACCGCCGGCTGCGGGCGGGTGGTACGGTCGTCGGCCGTGGCTGAAGAGATCTACGTAGGGAACGCCGCGACCGACGCCGCCGCCCGCGGCTGGCTGCTGGGGCATTTCATACCCCCGGGCGACCCGCGCCACAGCGACGACGTGGAGATCAAGTGGGGCGTCCACCCGGCGGGCGAAAGACGGCCGGGATGGGTCACCGACGATCCCCGCTCGATACTGTCCGTGCTGGTCAGCGGGCGGTTCCGGATCGACCTGCCGGACCGCTCGGTGGTGCTTGCCGAGCAGGGCGACTACATCGTGTTCCACGGCGTGAACCACACCTGGCAGGCCGAGGAGGCCTCGGTGGTGGTCTCGGTCCGCTGGCCGTCCCTGCCCGGCTTCGATCCGGGCGACGTCACGGAAAAGGCGTAGCGGTCTAGCCGACCGAGGCGTGGTGATGGTGCCGATGCCGGTGACCGCCGGTCGATCCGGTGGTGCCGGTGGTGCCGGTGGTGCCGGTCGCGCCGTTGCCGTCGGTGGTGACGGTGAATTCGTCGCCGTCGGTCAGGGCCGACGGGGTGGCCTCGGCGACGTTGCCGGCCGACTCCATCGTGACCTCGGCCGTGTTCAGGGTGCCGATCGCGTGGGTGTCGATCAGCGTGTCGGTGAACGTCACCGCGCCGAAGTCCGACAGCGGCAGCACGTCCCCGTTCCCGTCGCTCGGCGCCTCGGCGATGATCTCGGCCGACCCGAGTTGCGCGGTGTCCGACGTCTCGTCGGTGACCTTGATCCACCCCTGGGTCAAGTCTGTGAGCGTCAGCGTGAACGAGCCGCCGCCGTTGGCGACGACCGACGCGCTCATCGCGTCGCCCGGCCGCACCGTTTCGCTGAAGAACACCGGGGCGGCCGGGAACATCTCGAACCAGCCCTGGTAGCTGGCGGCGCCGTCGGCGCAGTCGGCCTCGGTGCCGGTCTGCTCGACGGTGCTGGTGCCGTCGCCGTCGAGGCCGACCCAGAAGCTGGAGAAGGTCTGGCCGGCGCTGCAGGTGACGGCCGGCTCCGCCCACGACGCCGACACCTGGGTGAAGGTGCCGGCCGTGCCCGCGGCCGCGTAGCCCGCCCAGTTCTCACTGACCGCGGCGGTGACCGTGTTCCTCGCGACCCCGGACTCGGCCGACGATGAGCCGGCCGACGATGAGCCGGCCGGGCCGGGCATCATCGTGTATCCGCCCTTCCCCCAGCCGCCGGCTCGCGCGGTGTGGCCGTACGCGGGCTGCAGGCCCGCCCCGGTCACGTCGGCGGTATCGACCGCGCGCCCGTCGTGCGTCGTGGTGAGGGCGTAAGCGATGATCAGAACCGGGACGCTGGCTGCGGCCGCGACCAGCAGCAGGCGCCGCCGCGCGGCGCGCCGCGGTCCATACGAATAACGACGTCGGCGGGGGGCTTTGCGAGGGAACATCAGGCCGAATTCCTCTCTTCGCTCACTCGATGGCGTTTCGACGAGAAATCAGACATTCGCCGCGTTACACGTTAGAGATATGCGTAGCCCGAGATGCCGACGATAGGATTTCGTCATATTTACTAAAGAGGAGACCGATGAATCAGCAGGCAAATAACGGCTCGGGCGCGCCGCCTGAGGCGATCTACATCATCCGGCACGGCGAGAAACCGGCTGATCCGGAGCCATCCGGCCACGGGAAGTCCGCCGATGCGCCGTTCGGGGTCGACCTTGAGGGCAAGCAGAGCCCGCATTCCCTGGTGCCCAGGGGGTGGCAGCGCGCAGGCGGACTCGTCGCCCTTTTCGATCCTGCCAGCGGGGGAGCGAAATCAGGATTGCAAACCCCCACCGTCCTGATCTCGCCGGTTCACGGCGGCCCCGGCAAGAACGCCGGGCACCGGACGTACCAGACCATTGAGGCCCTCGGCAGCCGCCTCGGGATCACGATTGACTCGGCCTTCGCCGTGGGCCAGGAGTCCAAGCTCGCCGCCAGCGTCGTCAACGACCACTCCGGCGTCGTGCTGATCTGCTGGGAGCACCACCACATCCCCACGATCGCCTCGGCCCTGCCGGTCGTCAGCGGAACCGTCATCCCCTCGGGGTGGCCGAAGCACCGCTTCGACGTCATCTGGACCTTCACCCGCGTCCCGGACGCCGCCACCACCCAGTACGCCTTCGGGCAGATCCCGCAGCTCCTGCTGTCCGGCGACGCCCACACCGTGATCCCGGCGTAGGGCGCCTGTTGCTGCACCGGACGGGAGGGTGCGACCTCTTGCGTGTTATCACATATCGCAGTTAGGGTGACGGCCAAGACCCGAGGGATCGAGGAGTCACAGATGACGCAGCCACGACGCACCGTCGCGTTCGAGGTGGACGGCAAGGCCATCGCCGGACTGGCGGCAGGCCCCGAGTCCGCCGCAGGCAGGCCTTTGATCGCCGCGCTGCACGGCGGCACCTACAACGCGCGCTACTTCGATGTGGCGGGCTCCGACGCCGGCACGTTCATGGATCTCGCGGCGGCGGGCGGCTACCCGGTCGTCAGCTTCGACCGGCCCGGCTACGGCGCCAGCTTCACCCCGGAGCCCGCCGACAACACGTTCGAGCTGCACGCCCGGGTGCTGGCCGACGTGATCGGGCAGGCCGCGCGGGAAGCCGGCGCGGACAGCGTGTTCCTGGTCGGCCACTCGATCGGCGGCATGATCGCGCTCATGATCGCCGCCGGGGAGGTGGACTTCCGCCTCATCGGCGCGTCCGTCACCGGCATGGGAGCCGTCATCCGACGCGGCGGCGCGGCCGGCGCGCTGGCGTCGCTGCCGCCGGACGCGACCGTCGACCTGCCTTACGACCAGCGCGACCAGGTCATGTTCGGGCCGGAGTTCACCCGCACGCCCGAGGGGATCGAGGCGGCGCACGCGTCGTACGCGCCGGTTCCGGTGCGCGAGCTCGTGCAGGCGCCGCAGTGGCCGGACGACCACCTGCCCGGCCTCGCGCCGCGACTGACCGTGCCGGTACACAACGCGCTGGCCGAGTTCGACGCGCTGTGGGACAGCACCCCGGCCAACGTCGAGCAGTTCGCCAAGCTGCTGACGGCGGCGCCGTTCGTCGACGCCGGCATCGCCCGGTCGACCGGCCACAGCATCGACCACCACATCCTCGGTCACGCCCTGCATCTGCGGCAGCTCGCGTTCGCGGCCGACTGCGCGTTGTGGGCGACGCAGAACGCGGCGTCTTAGCCGACCGCGGCGCCGGGCCCGTCCAGGGCCAGCAGCGCCGTCGCCTCATTGCGCGACAGGTGCCGGTCCACGGCGCTCGCGGCGGCCTCGGGATCGCGCTGGCGGAACGCCGCCACCAGCTCGAGGTGGTGCGCCTCGCGGCGGCGGTGCTCGTTCGGGTCGGGGTCGAGCTTGCCCCACCCGATGCGGATGTACCGCTCGGACGCCCGCCACAGGGTGGACAGGATGCGCAGGTCCCAGCTGGTCGCGGCCGGGGCCAGCAGCGCGAGGTGGAACTCGTGGTGACCTTCGTAGATCTGGTTCATGGTGAGCTGCTCGGCCCCGAACTCGACCGCGCGCTTGTCCAGCCGGTCGAGCTCGCCGTCGGAGATCAGGCGGCACGAGCGCTGCCCGATCTCCGGCTCGAGGCGGCGGCGCAGCCGGTAGATGCTCTGCAGCTCGCCCAGGTCGAGCGGGGCGACGGTCGCGCTGCGGCCCGGGCGCATCTGCACCAGGCCCTGGTTCTCCAGACTGCGCAGCGCCTCGCGCACCGGGATGATGCTGACCTGCAGCATCTCGGCCAGCTCGCGGAGCGAGAACTCCCGCCCGGGCTCGAGCGCCCCGCCCAGGATCGACCGACGGAGCTCGAGCATGACCTGGTCGGCGACCGAGCGTGACTCGATCGGGCGGACCCCGGGGGCCGCGGACGATTCCACCAGCGCCTCGCCTTCGGTAGCTGCGGTCATCGCGATGTCATCGAATATACCGAGCGCGCCATTTCCCGCCGCCGAAGCCGTCACCCGCCGTCAGATCAAAATCGTTATCCCGAACGGACCTCGGGTGACTCCAGACCCAGCACTTGGACCAGCCTCAGTTGCTGGCGTCCTCAAGCTCTGGTGCTGGCGGGGCGGGCTCGGTCGCCCGCTGGTGGCGCGGCCACATCCCGGCCCGGCCGGTCAGCGCGACCAGGCTCGGCACCAGCAGCGACCGGACGACGACGGTGTCGAGGACGACGCCGACGGCCATGAAGATCGCCAGCTGCCGGAACTGCTCCAGGGGGATCAGCGCGAGCAGGCCGAAGCTGGCCGCCAGCGCGATCCCGGCGGTGGTGATCGCGCGGGAGGCGCGCGGGGCGGCGACGGCGACCGCGTCCCTGGCCGAGCGCGTCCGCGCCTCTTCCCAGATGCGCCCGACGACGAAGACGTTGTAGTCCGACCCGAGCGATACCAGCAGCACCCCGGCCGCGAACGGCACGAAGAACACCAGGTCGGCCGATCCGAACAGCGCGTCGCAGATCACCACGGTGAGCCCGAGCGTGGCTAGCACCGCCAGCAGGCTGGCGGCGAGCAGGTAGACCGGGGCGAGCAGCGACCGCAGGAACAGGATAAGGAGCAACAGCGTCACCGCGACGATCGTCAGCCCGACCCGCCACAGATCGGACGCGGTCCCGTTGATGGCGTCGCCGGTCAGGGCGGTCTCCCCGCCGACCTGGTACTGGACGCCGGTCAGGCCGGCCGCCCGGCCGAGTGCGGGCAGCCGCGCGGTCAGCGTCCGGACCTGCCCGATCGCGGTGGCGTTGAGCGGGTCGGTGTCGTAGACCAGCGCGAAGCGGACCGCTCCGCCGCCCTTGGCGATCATCGGATTCTGGGAGGACGGGGGGACGACGGAACCGGTGAGAACCGACGGCCCGACCACGCTGGCCACGCCGGGCTGGTGGCGGAGCGCCTCGGCCAGGCGGCGGTCCGCCGCCACCTGCGTTCCGGCCCCGGGCCCGATCGCCAGTACCTCGGTCGGCGCGAGGATGCCGGGCGCGAAACCGGCCGACGCGGCGGCGCTGGCCCGGGCGACCGACGACTGCGACGGCATCTCGCCGATCAGCGGCGAGCCCAGGCCCAGTCCGCTGGCGGCCCAGGCCGCGATCCCGAGTCCCGC
>Ga0302314_10022136_pt1 | contig 10435 bp, 12 predicted proteins | sample III_Palsa_N2_3_FD_200533 | JGI IMG/M metagenome (GOLD analysis project Ga0302314, IMG submission 200533) | Peat permafrost microbial communities from Stordalen Mire near Abisko, Sweden - III_Palsa_N2_3 | ecosystem: Environmental > Terrestrial > Soil > Palsa > Peat permafrost | place: Sweden... | reverse complement strand
GGTGAAAAACCCTGAGTCGACCGCCCAGTTGGTCGCCCAAGGTGTCGCCGAGCAGCTGAGCAACCGGGTGGCGTTCCGCCGCGCGATGCGTAAGGCCATCCAGTCGGCGATGCGTCAGCCCAACGTCAAGGGCATCCGGGTACAGTGCTCCGGTCGCCTCGGCGGCGCGGAGATGAGCCGCTCGGAGTTCTACCGCGAAGGCCGGGTGCCGCTGCACACGCTGCGCGCCGACATCGACTACGGCCTGTACGAGGCCAAGACCACCTTCGGCCGTATCGGCGTGAAGGTGTGGATCTACAAGGGCGACATCGTCGGTGGCAAGCGCGAACTCGTCGCGCCGTCGGCCGGTGCAGAACGTCCGCGCCGCGAACGCCCGTCGGGCGCCCGTCCGCGTCGGAGCGGTTCCGCCGGAACCACGGCGACCAGCACCGAGGCCGGGCGCGCCGCGTCGAGCGCCGAGGACACTTCTGCCCCGTCGGCCGCGGCACCTGTTGAGGCGCCTGCTGTTGAGACGCAGAGTACGGAGAGCTGAGTCATGTTGATTCCCCGCAGAGTCAAGCACCGCAAGCAGCACCACCCGCGGCAACGCGGCATCGCCAGCGGCGGTACGTCGGTGAGCTTCGGTGACTACGGCATCCAGGCGCTGGAGCACGCCTACGTCACCAACCGGCAGATCGAGTCCGCTCGTATCGCCATCAACCGGCACATCAAGCGTGGCGGCAAAGTGTGGATCAACATCTTCCCGGACCGTCCGCTGACCAAGAAGCCCGCCGAAACCCGCATGGGTTCCGGAAAGGGTTCGCCGGAATGGTGGATCGCCAACGTCAAACCGGGACGGGTGCTCTTCGAGCTCAGCTACCCCAACGAGCAGACCGCCCGGGAGGCGCTGACCCGAGCGATCCACAAGCTGCCGATCAAGGCACGCATCGTGACCAGAGAGGACCAGTTCTGATGGCAGTGGGAATTTCGCCGGGCGAACTGCGCGAGCTCAACGACGAAGAGCTGATCGAGAAGTTGCGCGAGCACAAGGAAGAGCTGTTCAACCTGCGCTTCCAGATGGCGACCGGCCAACTCAACAACAATCGTCGACTTCGCCTGGTGCGGCAGGAGATCGCACGGATCTACACCGTGCTACGTGAACGTGAACTCGGCCTTGCATCGGGCCCCCTTGGTGCTGAAGATGGAGATTCGTAATGGCAGAGGCAAAGACCACCGCTTCTAAGGCGGCGCCGAAGGCTGCAGGCGCAAAAGAGGATTCCGGCAAAGCCAAGGGACCCAGCCACACCCCCGCCAGCCCGAAGCCGCGCCGTCGGCGTAAGACCCGCATCGGCTATGTGGTCAGTGACAAGATGCAGAAGACCATCGTGGTCGAGCTGGAAGACCGTATGCGCCACCCGAAGTACGGCAAGATCATCCGGACCACCAAGAAGGTCAAGGTGCACGACGAGCACGGCGACGCCGGCACCGGCGACCGGGTTTCGTTGATGGAGACTCGTCCGCTGTCGGCAACGAAGCGCTGGCGCCTGGTCGAAATCCTCGAGAAGGCTAAGTAGTAACCTCGTCTGCCCGTGAGCTCGCGAGCTCACGGTACGCAGGGTCCAAGCGGCGCACGGCGACGATGAACGCCAGCGCGATCAGGGGTCCGATAATCCCGTAGACAGTCGCGGGCATAGCCATTTCTGCGTTGTTCAGCAACTGCGGGCTTAGCGCAATGCCAATCGCAACGACGGCATTATGCAATCCGATCTCCAGGCTGACGGCGATTGCCTGCGGCGGCCGCAGTTGCATCCGGCGCGAAACCAGGTAACCGACGGTCAGACTGACCGCGCAAAAGGATGCGACAGCTGCGCTGATCACGCCGAAGTCCTTCCACAGCGTCGACTGGCCGCTGGCGATCCCGCCGACGACAGCGAGAATCAATAACACCGCCGCGGCAACCTTGACGAACTTCTGTAGCCGCCGGGCGAAATCCGGAAAGCGGTGACGTATCGCCACCCCGATCGCGACGGGCACCAGGACCATCGCGAACACGCCAAAGAATTTGTCGAATTGCAGTGGGATGAAACGTCCTTCGCCGAGGAACCAGGTCAACGAGAACGCGAGTATCGCCGGTATGGTGAAGATCGACAGCGCTGCGTTGATGGCCGTCACCGTCAGATTGAGAGCCAGGTCTCCACGGGCGAGATGACTGACGATGTTTGCCAGCATCCCGCCCGGAGTAGCGGCCATCAGCATCAGCCCGACCGCCAAATTCGGCGTCAGGTGCAGCGACTCCGCGATCACCCAGCACAGCGCGGGTAACACCAGTGACTGGCACACCAACGCGATCGCCAGTGGGCGACGCACCGTGGCCGCCCGACGGAAGTCGCCGACGGTGAGCGTCAGTCCGAGAGCCAGCATGACGGCCCCGACGACGATCGGCAAGAACCGGTTGTCCATAACACTCCAAGGTGGTTGGCGATGGTGCGATAAGTAGTTAGCCCGGCTTACATGGCTGAAAGGTTAGTCCATCGCCGGGCGGGGCCGCGCGCCGATTCCGTCGCGCCGGGTGTTGGCCGGCAGTACGGCCGAGCGGTGTACTCTGCATCCGACGTCCCGGGGGTCCACTACGAGAGTGAGGCCAGCGATGGCTACCGAGTTCAACGGCAAGATCGAGCTGGATATCCGTGATTCGGAACCGGATTGGGGTCCATACGCTGCGCCGACCGCTCCGGAGGGCGCGCCCAACGTGCTGTATCTGGTGTGGGACGACACCGGCATCGCGACCTGGGACTGCTTCGGTGGCCTGGTGGAGATGCCGGCGATGTCGCGTATCGCCGAACGGGGTGTGCGGCTGTCGCAGTTCCACACCACCGCGCTGTGTTCCCCGACCAGGGCGTCGCTGTTGACCGGTCGCAATGCCACCACCGTGGGCATGGCGACGATCGAAGAGTTCACCGAAGGCTTCCCGAATGCCAACGGCCGAATCCCATTTGAAACCGCCTTGCTCCCTGAGGTTTTGGCTGAGCAGGGCTACAACACGTATTGCGTCGGCAAGTGGCACCTGACTCCGCTGGAAGAATCCAATCTGGCTGCAACCAAGCGGCACTGGCCGACATCGCGCGGGTTCGAACGCTTCTACGGCTTCATGGGCGGCGAGACCGACCAGTGGTATCCGGACCTGGTCTACGACAACCACCCGGTCACCCCGCCGGCCACCCCCGAGGACGGCTACCATCTGTCGAAAGACCTTGCGGACAAGACAATCGAGTTCATCCGTGACGCCAAGGTGATCGCACCGGACAAACCGTGGTTCAGCTACGTGTGCCCCGGCGCCGGGCATGCCCCACACCATGTCTTCAAGGAGTGGGCGGACCGCTACGCCGGCACGTTCGACTCGGGCTACGAGCACTACCGCGAGGTCGTGCTGGAGCGGCAGAAGACGCTGGGCATCGTGCCGCAGGACACCGAGTTGTCACCGATCAACCCCTATCTCGACGTCAAGGGTCCCGACGGACAACAGTGGCCGCTGCAGGACACCGTGCGGCCCTGGGACTCGCTGAACGACGAAGAGAAGAAGTTGTTCAGCAGGTTCGCGGAGGTGTTCGCCGGCTTTCTCAGCTACACCGACGCCCAGATCGGCCGGATCCTGGACTATCTCGAGGAATCCGGGCAACTGGACAACACCATCATCGTGGTGATCTCCGATAACGGCGCCAGCGGTGAGGGCGGCCCGAACGGATCGGTCAACGAAGGCAAGTTCTTCAACGGCTACATCGACACCGTCGAAGAAAGCATGAAGCTCTTCGACCACATCGGCGGGCCCGAGACCTACAACCACTACCCGATCGGGTGGGCGATGGCCTTCAACACGCCCTACAAGCTCTTCAAGAGGTATGCCTCGCATGAGGGCGGGATCGCGGACAGTGCAATCATCTCGTGGCCCAACGGACTTGCGGCGCACGGCGAGGTCCGCGACAACTACGTCAACGTCTCCGATATCACCCCGACCGTCTACGACCTGCTGAACATCGAGCCGCCGTCGACGGTGAGAGGGATCGCGCAGAAACCGCTGGACGGAGTGAGTTTCAAAGCTGTTCTTGCTGATCCGTCAGCCGACACCGGCAAGACGACCCAGTTCTACACCATGCTGGGTACCCGCGGGATCTGGCACAACGGCTGGTTCGCCAACACCGTCCACGCCGCCACGCCCGCGGGCTGGGGGCATTTCGATGCCGATCGCTGGGAGCTCTTCCACATCGAGACCGACCGCAGCCAGAGCCACGATCTTGCCGGCGAGCATCCCGAGAAGCTGGAAGAGCTGAAGGCACTGTGGTTTTCGGAGGCCGCCAAGTACAACGGGCTGCCGTTGGCCGACCTCAACATCCTCGAGACATTGACGCGCTCACGGCCGTTGCTGTCCGGTGACCGGGACAGCTACACCTACTATCCCGATTGCGCCGACGTCGGGATAGGCGCCGGCGCCGAACTCCGCGGCCGATCGTTCGTCGTACTCGCCGACGTCACCGTCGACACCACCGGCGCCGAGGGCGTGCTGTTCAAGCAGGGCGGGGCGCACGGCGGTCACGTGCTGTTCATCCAGGACGGTCGGCTGCACTACGCCTACAACTTCCTCGGTGAGCGACTGCAGGAGGTTGCCTCGCCGGCCGCAATACCGTTGGGCCGGCACGTGTTCGGCGTCCGCTATGCCCGCACCGGCACGGTGCAGAACAGCCACACGCCACTCGGCGATGTCACATTGTTCATCGACGACGAGACCGTCGGCTCATTGGCGGATGTCCAGTCGCACCCAGGGACCTTCGGCTTGGCCGGGGCCGGTATCACCGTCGGGCGCAACGGCGGTTCGGCGGTGTCCAGCCGGTATAAGGCGCCGTTCCGGTTCACCGGTGGCGTCATCGCCCAGGTGACCATCGACCTGTCCGGCCGTCCCTATGAAGACGTGGAAAAAGAACTGGCGCTGGCCTTTTCGCGTGACTGATTCGCCGCCGAGCCGGGTTCGTGCCGCGTTGGGAGCTGCCTGCCTGACGGCGATCGCCGCGCTGCCCGGGTGCGTCAGGACCACCGACGGGGTGCCGGCCTGGACCGGCGAGCCGGCGAACTCGACAGCGCCACGGTCCCCGGCGAGCAACAGCGCACCGGTTCCCGGGATCGAGACCACGCTGCCGGACAGTATGCCGCCCGATGCTTTCGCATGCTTGCCGAATCACGCCGGGATCGGCATCGGCACCGTCGCTCTGATTTCCGATCCGGCCGCACCGAGGATCACCGTCACACGACCCGACGGGTGGACGAGTGAGTCCGGTCAACGTGACGTGGCGTTGACGCTTGCCGGGCCCGACGGTCTCGCCGGGGCGGTGACGATCGCCACGACCAAGCTCGACCCGGCGGCGGCCTTCGCCGACTACGCCGCCATGCTGACGCGCTCCAGGCCCGACCTGCATGTCGACACCGTGGGCGCCCCGTTCTGCGGATACAGCAGTCAGAAGCTGAGCGGCAGCTACCTCGGACCACCAGGCACGCTCGATTTCGCCGACCGCATCACCCACATCTGGACCAATACCGAGAAATACTTGGTCACCATCCACCTCGAAGGGCCGGTCGACGCTCCGGGCATCGATGCGGCGAAAACCGCGTTGATGCAAGACTTCGCGGTGGTCATACCCTGAAGTCATGCCCACCGAGCTGGTTGAACTGCCGTCCGGATCCTTCCGGATGGGATCGACGAGCTTCTATGCCGAGGAAGCGCCGATCCACACGGTGAGCGTCGGTGCGTTCGCGGTGGAACGGCATCCGGTGACTAACGCGCAGTTCGCTGACTTCGTCCAGGCGACGGGATATCTGACCGTCGCCGAGCGGCCCATCGACCCCGCGTTGTATCCAGGGGCCGACGTGGATGAGTTACAGCCGGGCGCAATGGTTTTCCGTGCAACGACGGGTCCGGTCGACCTTCGCGACTGGCGGCAGTGGTGGATGTGGGCGCCAGGTGCCAGCTGGCGGCATCCGTTCGGACCGGGCAGCGGCATCGCCGATCGCGCGGATCATCCGGTCGTGCAGGTGGCCTATCCGGATGCCGCGGCGTATGCGCGCTGGGTCGGTCGGCGGCTGCCGACCGAGTCGGAATGGGAGTACGCCGCACGCGGCGGAGCCGGCACGACTTACGCGTGGGGCGATGAGGAGAAGCCCGGCGGGCAACTGATGGCCAACACCTGGCAGGGCAGATTTCCGTATCGCAATGACGGCGCGCTCAAGTGGGTGGGTACCTCACCGGTGGCCGCATTCCCGCCGAACGGGTTCAGACTCTGCGACATGATCGGCAATGTCTGGGAATGGACGACCACCGAATTCTCGGCCCATCACCGGCTGGAGGACGATCCGCCCAAAACTTGCTGTGCGCCAACGGGACCCGCAGACCCGTCGATCATGCAGACGCTCAAGGGCGGTTCGCACCTGTGCGCGCCGGAATACTGCCACCGGTATCGGCCCGCGGCGCGTTCGCCGCAATCACAGGACACCGCGACCACGCACATCGGGTTCCGGTGCGTGAGCGATGTGCCCGTCAGCTGATGGCGTCGACCGCGGCGGAGACTTTCGCTTGGAAGTCGGGCGGCAGCGGGATGTAACCGTTCTTGTCGAGGTCGATCTGGCCGGGCCCGAGGGTCGCTTGGAGCGCGGCTTTGACCGCCGCGCCGACCTGCGGGTCGGGGTATTTGGAGCAGACGATCTCGTATGTCGCCATCACGATCGGATACACGTCGTCCTGGGTGGGGTTGTAGAACGACGTGAGGTCGAGCACCAGGTCGTTGCCCTTGCCGACGAATTTGGCTCCGGCGATGGTCTTTCCGACCGAGTCGGTGCCGATGCGCACCGGGCGTCGCGACTTACGACTGGCCGGGGTTTTGATCTCCGCGGCGTAGAGCCCTTCCTCCATCGCGAACGACAACTCGTTGTAGGTGATGGCGCCCTCGGTGCTCTTCACCAGGGACGAGGTGCCGTCGTTGCCCTTGGCGCCGGTTCCGATATTGCCTTTGAACTCCTTGCCCGTCCCCTGGGTCCACACCCCGGGGGCCGCGGCCTGCAGGTAGGCCTGGAAGTTGGCCGTGCTGCCGGAGTTGTCACTGCGGTGGACGACGTGGATGTCCTCCGGTGGCATGGACGCGTTGAGCGCGCTGATCGCCGGGTCGTCCCAGCGGGTGATGCTGCCGTTGAAGATCCCGGCAATCGTCTGCGCGTCTAGCACCAAGAAGTCGACGGGCAGGTTGTAGGTGATCGCCAGCGGGCCGAACACCACCGGCAGATTCCAGGCCGGCGCGCCGCCGCATCGCTTCGCGGCTTCATCCGCCTTGTCGTCACCGAGAGGCGTGTCCGATCCAGCGAAATCACTCTTGCCGGCGAGGAAATCACTGATTCCGGTGCCCGAACCGTTGGCCGTGTAGTTGAGCGTGTGCCCAGGGCAGGACTTGCCGTAGGCGCTGACGAACCGCTTCATCGCGTTGGCTTGTGCGGTCGACCCGCTGGCGGATATCGCCGGCTTGCCGCCACAGTTGACGACCACGCTGGCGTAGGCCGTGCTGGTATGTGGAACCTCGCATCCCGACAGCACTACCGCACCCGCTGCCAGCAAACTTATCGCCGCGACTAGACGACTGTGCTTCATGTTGACTGCCTCACCCCGGACTTCGACACAAATTTGCGAACTACTGCTCACGATTCGGCCTCGCGGACCGACATCAGATTAGCGGGTCGATAGCCGAACTGTCCCGCCCCAACATGGAATTCATATATACCGATACCGATCCTGAACTGCGCGTTGCCGTCGGGTGGCCAGCGGGTGACGAATCCCTGTCACTGCGATCAGCGTGATTCTTTCGGCGCGCGATCGGCAGGTGGATTCGCTAACCTGACCCCGTGTTGCGCCGACAGGACGACGTTGTGCTTTTAGTTCCAGTCCACTTCCGGCAGGCTGCCGGATCGGGTGGCGAGCAATGACCACCGAGGCTCCGCCGACAACCCCGGAGTCGCGCGAGGAGAAGCGACAACGCCGGCGCATCCCGATCGTGGTCATCGTCCTGACGGGCTTTGTCATCGCCTACGTTCTGTCACTGATCGGTGTCCACCTGCTGCAGAAATCGGAGGGTCCGCTTCCGCCGCTGGACCTCAGCCAGGCCGGCCCCGACGAAACCGTCGTGCAGATCAGCCTTGAAGAGCTCAAAGCCACGACCAATCGCCTCACCGTGAATGTGCTCATCTACCCCGGTGAGTCGTTGTACGACAAGCGTTTCGACGAGCTGAACACCGACATCTCGGTGCGGTTGTATCCGCCGAACGACCTCGGCGACCTGACCTACCCGAAAGGCAAGGCGCCGGCCCAAGTCACCACCACGATCAAGGCCCACGGCAATCCCGGCACCTGGCCGTTCGACTCCTACCGCACCGAACCGCTGTCGGCTGACGTGTTCGTCGGAACGGGCGCCGAGCGCAAACGAATACCCGCTCTCGTCGAGGTCACCGGAGCAATGGACGGCTGGGACGCCAGCGTCCAACGCAACACCGACAGCAGCGAGACCGGAAACCACAACACCAGCAATGTGGTCGTCACCCTGCACCGGGCCAAGGGCCCGCTGATCTTCGACCTGGGCATCATCCTGGTCTTGATCAGCCTGCCGACGTTGGCGCTGCTGGTAGCCATCCCGATGGCTTTGGGCAGAAGGAAATTCGTGCCACCGTTCGCCACCTGGTACGCCGCGAACCTGTTCGCGATCGTCCCGCTGCGAAATATTCTGCCGGGCGCTCCGCCGCCCGGCTCGTTGATAGACCAGGCCCTGGTGCAATGGGTGCTGCTCGCCCTGGCCACCGCGATGGCGCTGTACGTCTTTTCCTGGGTTCGGCAAGGCGACTAATCAGCCCCGATTGCGGCCCGCGCAACGGGCGGTGGAGGCTGTTGACCAGCAATTTGGCGCTGAGCAGGTCTTCACCTAGACTCTAGAGGTTGCCGTGGGCAGACCTCGGCTGGCATCTACAAGCATGACCCGTCAGCCCCGCGTGCCTTTCGACGACAAAGACCATGCACGGCAGGTCGGTGGACTATGCACTTCAGCGTCCGCTTGCCCTTCTGCGCATTTGTGAACCAGGTCAGGAGATCTAGTGATTCAGCAGGAATCGCGGCTAAAGGTGGCCGATAACACCGGTGCCAAGGAGATCTTGTGCATCCGCGTGCTCGGCGGCTCGTCGCGACGCTATGCCGGCATCGGCGATGTCATCGTGGCGACGGTCAAAGACGCCATCCCCGGCGGCAACGTCAAGCGCGGCGATGTGGTCAAGGCCGTGGTGGTGCGCACCGTCAAGGAGCGCCGCCGCCCCGACGGCAGCTACATCAAGTTCGACGAGAACGCCGCCGTCATCATCAAGCCCGACAACGACCCGCGTGGAACCCGCATCTTCGGGCCGGTCGGCCGCGAACTGCGGGAGAAGCGCTTCATGAAGATCGTCTCGCTGGCCCCGGAGGTGCTGTAAATGAAGGTGCACAAGGGCGACACCGTCCTGGTCATCTCGGGCAAGGACAAGGGCGCCAAGGGCAAAGTGATCCAGGCGTACCCGACCCGCAACAAGGTGCTCGTTCAGGGCGTCAACCGGATCAAGAAACACACCGCGGTTTCGAGCAACGAGCGCGGAGCCCAGTCCGGCGGGATTGTCACGCAGGAAGCCCCCATCCACGTCTCCAACGTGATGGTGGTCGACTCGGACGGCAACCCCAGTCGGGTCGGCTACCGGACCGATGAGGAATCCGGCAAGCGGGTTCGTATCTCGAAGCGCAACAACGAGGACATCTGAGGGCATGACAACGACAGAGCAAGTGAAGGTGCAGCCGCGGCTGAAGGCGCGCTACCGCGAGGAGATCCGCGACGCGCTCAACCAAGAGTTCAAGTACGCCAACGTCATGCAGATCCCGACCGTGGTGAAGGTCGTGGTCAACATGGGCGTGGGCGACGCTGCACGGGACGCCAAGCTGATCAACGGCGCAGTCAGCGACTTGGCCCTGATCACCGGGCAGCGGCCGGAAATCCGCAAGGCGCGCAAGTCGATTGCGCAGTTCAAGCTGCGCGAGGGCATGCCGATCGGTGCGCGAGTCACGCTGCGCAACGACCGGATGTGGGAGTTCCTCGACCGGCTCACCTCGATCGCGCTGCCGCGTATCCGCGACTTCCGCGGGCTGTCGCCCAAGCAGTTCGACGGCTCCGGCAACTACACCTTTGGGCTGAACGAGCAGTCGGTGTTCCACGAGATCGATGTGGACGCCATCGACCGGCCCCGCGGAATGGACATCACGGTCGTCACCTCGGCGACCAACGACGCCGAAGGACGGGCGTTGTTGCGCAGCCTCGGCTTCCCGTTCAAGGAGAACTGACCAGATGGCGAAAAAGGCACTAGTCAACAAGAG
>Ga0302314_10022135_pt1 | contig 10435 bp, 10 predicted proteins | sample III_Palsa_N2_3_FD_200533 | JGI IMG/M metagenome (GOLD analysis project Ga0302314, IMG submission 200533) | Peat permafrost microbial communities from Stordalen Mire near Abisko, Sweden - III_Palsa_N2_3 | ecosystem: Environmental > Terrestrial > Soil > Palsa > Peat permafrost | place: Sweden... | reverse complement strand
AAGCATGGCGTGCCGCATACTGTGATCGTCGATAATCTGGGCGGCCATCTGATGCAGCACGGCATGGTCGATCTGGCCATCGTCGGCACCGATCGCACAACCTCTCAGGGCGATGTCGCCAACAAGATCGGGACCTATCTCAAGGCATTGGCCGCGCACGACAATGGCGTGCCCTTCTATGTGGCGCTGCCCTCGCCGACGATCGACTGGCAGCTCGGGGACGGAGTCAAGGAGATCCCGATCGAACAGCGCGACACGGCCGAAGTGACTCATATTTCCGGGCGCCTGCCCGATGGACGGATCGCTTCGGTGCGGGTGACGCCAGAGGGCAGTCCGGCCGCCAATTACGGCTTCGACGTCACGCCGGCGCGGCTGGTGACGGCGCTCATCACCGAACGCGGGGCTTGCGCCGCCTCGCATGAGGGGCTGCTGGGCTTGTTTCCGGAGCGGCGGATGGCCCATGCCGGCGAGTAGGACATGATGCAGGATTCACCCAATCTGCGCCGGATGCTGATCCATTATGCCCGGCAATTGACCGAAACCGGCCTGACCCGCAACACCTCGGGCAATCTCAGCCACCGTGTCGAAACCGGCATGCTGGTGACGCCGAGCGGCATGGATTATGCCAAGCTCGATCCTGATGACATCGTCCTGGTCGATCATGACGGCGAGCCCCGGGGCCGGCGGCTGCCCTCTTCGGAATGGCACTTCCATCAGGATATTCTGCGCGAGCGCCCGGAAATCGAGGTCGTGCTGCACGCGCATTCGCCCTTCGCGACCAGCATCGCCTGCCTGCGCCAGGGCATCCCGGCCTTTCACTACATGGTCGCGGTCGCCGGTGGCGATGACATACGCTGCAGCCCCTATGCCACCTTCGGCACCGCGGAACTCTCGCGCCATGCCGTGCAGGCGCTGGCCGGACGCAAGGCCTGCCTGCTGGCCAATCACGGCATGATCGCGCTCGGCAGCGACTTCGAAGTGACGCTGAAGCTGGCGGTCGAAGTCGAGACCCTGGCCGAGATGTATTGGCGCGCCCGCCAGATGGGCGAGCCGGTGATCCTCGACCACGCCGAGATGGCCCGCGTCATCGAGAAGTTCCGCGACTACGGCAAGCAGCCATCGCTAGAGCCCGATGGTTTCGTTCCGAAACCTGAATCGGGCTCTAATTATACGAAGTAGAGAAAGATTCAGATTTTGCGTCTGCAAAATCATCTTGCTCTACGGCCGAACAGCGATAGGGGAGCACCATGGCGCATGGCATCACCGGCATCGACCATACCCTGGTCGGCGTCCGCGATCTCGAGGCGGCCCGCATGCACTGGACCCGGCTGGGTTTCGAGCTGAGCCCGCGCGGCCGGCACTTCGGCTGGGGCACGGCGAATTACTGCATCATGTTCCAGGATGCCTATATCGAGCTGCTGGGCATCGTCGAGCCGGACCAGCCGAACTTCGATCTCGATGCCTTCCTGGCCCAGCGTCAAGGCCTGATGGGTGTGGCCTGGGGCACGGCCGACTGCGGCGCCACCGCGGCCTCGCTCAACGCTGCCAAGCTCGAATGCAGCCCGGCCCGCGATCTGGCGCGCCAATTGGAACTGCCGGAGGCGACGGTGCTGCTGCGCTTCAAGCTCGGCTATCTGCCGGCCCATGTGACACCCGGAATCGCTAGCTTCGTCTGTCAGCATGTTACGCCAGAGAAGTTGCGCCAGCCACAATGGCTGCAGCACCCGAATGGCGCCGTGGCGATGAAGGGCATCACCATCGCCGTCGAGAACGCACCGGCTTTGACCGCCGCCTATGACGCCCTGTTCGGCGGCCACAATGTGAACCGGACCGACAATGTGCTGACGGTGCATGCCGGACGGCAGACGCTGGTCTTCGCCACGCCGGACGATCTCTCGGCGCTGCAGCCGGATCTCGACGAGGCGGATATCCCGCCGCCGCCGGCGATCGTGCTGATGACGCTCGCCTCGGCCGATCTCGACCGGACGGCCGATTATCTGACGCAATGGCAGATCGAGCATGAGGCCCATGGCAGCCACTCGATCGTGGTGCCGCCGGCGCAGGCGACCGGGGTCGCGTTGGAGTTCGTGGTGGCTTAGCCCGGCCGCTTCGGCGGCAGCACCAGCGCGTCGCCGTCGATGACCACGAGATCGCCGACGCTGCAGGTCGTGGTCAGCACCACCCGGTTCTTCTCGGCGATGATCTCGGCCACGGTGACCTTGGCCTCGACGATGTCGCCGATGCGGACCGGCGCGCAGAATTTCAGATTCTGTTTCAGATAGATCGTGCCCGGCCCGGGCAGCTTGGCGGCGATCGCCGCCGAGATCAGCCCGGCCGATAGGATGCCATGGACGATCCGGCCGCCGAAATTGGTGAGACGGGCATATTCTTCGTCGAGATGCACGGGATTGTCGTCGCCCGAGACCTCGGCGAATTTGATGACGTCGGCCTCGCCGATGCGCCGGGCGAAGACCGCGCTCATGCCAATGCTGAGTTCATCGATGAAATAGCCCTGGCGGGGGGTGGTCAGGCTGAGAAGGGCCATGAGACGGAAAGTTCCTCGGCGGTTGATGCTGCAGATGCGAACAACAATTGAGACGGGGGTTTTGTTCGCCCGTGCCGCTCCTGCGAAATCAAAGTCACATATGGTCGGCGTATTTTGAAACAAAAATACGTTTTGTGGCAGCACAGAGTACAATTGCGAAAAATGCAACGCTCGGCTCGAGACGACGGTTCGCGCCCGCAGCATTGATGTGGGCGGGTTTGTCGTCGTCGCGGCGGGGCGGCGAAAGTGCTGCATGATTGCCATCGCGCCACCGACCGTGCCAAATGCCGTGGCCCGACTCCGACGGAAGCCTGCCGACAGAAATGAACGAGATTGCCGAGTCCCGCCTGTCGGCGCCAGCACCACGGCAGCGCCTGCCCAGGCTGTCCTGGCCCGTGATCATCGGTCTCCTGGGCTTTGCGCTGCCCTTGCTCAATCCGTTGGCTTTGCTGCGCGATCCCGACACCTATCTACATATCGCGGTTGGGCGCTGGATCATCGAGCATGGGGCGCTGCCGTTTCAGGACCCGTTCTCGAACTCTATGCCGGGCGCCGCCTGGGTCCCGCATGAATGGCTGGCCGAGACCGTGCTCGCCGCCCTCTATGGCGCCGGCGGCTGGGGCGCCTTGATCCTGGTGACCAATGCCTGCTTCGGGTTGAGCCTGGGGCTCTTTGCCCGCCGGCTGCTCGCCCATTGCGAGCCCTTCACCCTGCTGATCATGGTGACGCTGACCGGCTGGATGGCCTATTCGCATCTGCTGGTGCGGCCGCATGTCCTCACATTTCCCCTGCTCGTGGCCTGGTCCGGCGCCTTGATCGATGCCCGCGATGCGGGGAGGGCGCCGTCGCTCTGGCTGCTGCCGCTGATGGTGCTCTGGGCCAATCTCCATGGCGGCTTCATGTTCGGCCTGGCCCTCGCGGCCTATCTGGGCGCCGAAGCCGTGTTCTGTGCCGGCGATGCCGCTGCGCGCCGCCAGGCGCTTCGGCATTGGGGTGCGTTTCTGATCTTGGCCGGTCTGGCCGGGCTCGCGACGCCGAACGGCGTGGCGGGCTTCCTGCAGCCGTTTCGCCTCCTGGATATGCCGACCCTGCACGCTGTGTTCGGCGAGTGGCGGCCGTCCAATCTGCGCGACGACCGGCTGTTGGCGGTCTGGGTCCTGGGGGCACCCGCCCTGGCCTTCGGTCTTGGTCTCAGAGTGCCGGCCACGCGTCTCGTCCTGCTGCTCGGGCTGTTCTATGAGGCCTTCCAGAGCAGCCGGCACACCGATCTCCTGTGTTGGGTCGGGCCGCTCGCGGTTGCCGCCGCGCTCGGCCCGCAGCTCGCCGCCCGGATCCGGACCGAGCCGCCATCAGGGTTGGCGCGCTGGCTGGCGCAACGGGCGCAGCCAGGCAACCGGCTCGGCATCGCCTTGGCAATCCTCTTGGCCTTCGCGGTAGGCTTCGCGACGATCTGGCTTCGACCGGCGCCGAGTGATCGGGGCCCGGCCCCGGTCGCCGCCGTGGCGGCGGCGCGCGCCATGCATCTGGCCGGGTCGGTCCTCAATGAAGAGGGTTTCGGCGGTTACCTGATCTTCGCCGGCATCCCGCCCTTCATCGATGGCCGGATCGAGATGTATGGCGATGCCTTCCTCGCCCGATGGGTGGACGCATCAATCGGCCGCCGCGCCGTCCTGACGGCATTGCTCGAGCAATACCACATCGCGTGGACGCTGTTCCCGCCAGACAGCGGCGCCGTCGAGATCCTGGATCTGCTGCCCGGCTGGCGTCGGGTCTATAGCGACCGCGACGCCGTCATTCATGTCCGGGTCGAGCCGGGTTCGGCGGTCCCGATCCCCGCCGAATAGGCCCGAAGCTCAATCCCAGTGCGCGTTCTCGATCCGGCGAATGGCCCGGCGCAGCGCGTCATGCGGGGCGGCGAGGCCGAGACGGTCGATCCCGTCCGACCAGCGCTCGACCAGATCGCCGATTTGGGTGGCGAGTTCGCTGTCGCCCTTGGCGTCGGCCCAGGATTGCAGCCCGCGCGAGGCGAAGAGCGCCAGCACCAGGGCCGTGATCGCGACACCGATCAACACCTGGCGTGGCGTGCCTTGCGCCATTGGTGCGCTGCTGATGCCGTCGGCGATCCGGGGCGTGGCATCGAGTTCGCTCATCGCGTCAGAACTGGAAATAGATGAAGGGGGCGACGCCGTCCGGTCCGAGTGCGTCGATCAGTGCAATCGTGCAGCCGGCCAGTACGCCCTGGCTCCAGACCGGCATGCCGGCGATTGCCGTGCCGAACCGCTCGCCCAGATCGCGCGGGATGAATTGGCAGGTGGCGCCGAACAGGATCAACCCAAGGGTAAAGGGCGTGGTCTGGACGAAGCCGTCGCTCCAGCCGGTGCCGAGGCCGCCCAGATAGAGCCAGGCCGTCTCGAAGCTGTCGGCGCGGAAGAACACCCAGCCCAGGCAGACGATGTGGAACACGATCAGGGTCGAGATCACCCGGCCGGCCAGGCTCTGCGGCATCCGCCCGATCATGGGCTCGATGGCGCGCTCGATTGCCAGCCCGCCGCCATGCAGGGCGCCCCAAAACACGAATTTCCAGGCCGCACCATGCCAGATGCCGCCCAACAGCATGGTGATCGCCAGGTTCAGATAGGTCCGCCAGGGCCCGCGGCGATTGCCGCCGAGCGGCTTGTAGAGATAGTCGCGCAGCCAGGAGGAGAGCGAGATGTGCCAGCGCTGCCAAAACTCGCGCAGCCGCTGCGCGCGGTAGGGCTGGTCGAAATTGCGGGGAAAGCGAAAGCCCAGCAGGGCGGCGAAGCCGATCGCCATGTCGCTATAGGCGCTGAAGTCGCAATAGATCTGGATCGCATAGCCATAGACGGCGAACAGCAGATCCAGGCCGCTTTGCGAAGTCGGCGCGGCGAAGACCGGGTCGACCAGGTCGGTCGCCAGGTAGTTCGCTACGACGACCTTCTTGAAGAAGCCGCCCAGGATCAGCACCACGGCCGGCCCGATCGGCACGCGCGCGGTGCCGGGCCCGGCGAGCTGGGGCAGGAAATACGAGGCCCGCACGATCGGCCCCGCCACCAGCTGCGGGAAGAACGAGATGTAGAGCAGCATGTCGGTGAAACGCCGACAGACCCGAACATCGCCGCGATAGACATCGACCAGATAGGAGATGCCGTGAAAGGTGAAGAACGAGATCCCGACCGGCAGGATGATCTCGACGAACGGCAGCTCGAGCTGCAATCCCAGGGAATGCGCCAGCTCATTGGCCGAGCCGATGAAGAAATCGCAGTATTTGAAGATCCCGAGCACGCACAGATGCAGGCCGACGGCGCCGGCCAGCAGGCGCTTGCGGATGCGGGCATCGGGATTATTGGCGATCAGCCAACCGGCGCTGTAGCTCAGCACCGAACTGCCGAACAGCAGGAAGCAGAAGCGCCAATTCCATTGTGCGTAAAAGAAGTAGCTGGCCGCGACCAGGAACAGCTTGCGCGCCTCGAAGCGGTCCTGGAGCAGCCAGCCGGCGGCCGCCACGACCAGGAAGAACAGCAGAAAATCGAGCGTCGGGAACAGCATCGCCGCCGTGCCTCAGCGTAGCGCCGCCGAGGATGGGTGTGCCGTCCGCAGGCCCCGATAGCGGTCATACTGTGCCATCAGCTCGGCGAAGAGCTGCTGGGCACCCGTCCGGTAGCCATCGGCCCGGAGATGAACATGGTCGTCGAAACCGAGCGGCGGATCCGCATCGACCCAGCGCTGCATGGCACAGCTGCCGCCCATCGCCGCCGACCAGTCCCAGAAATACCAGCCGAGATCGGCGGCGGCCTGGCGTTCGGCCTGCCGGACCTTCGCGAGGGCCGGCGGCGGCGCCCAGATCGTGCCGCGGCCGGCTTTCAGATTGGCCTGCTTGGTGGTCGAGGCGACCGATACCGCGTCGTCAGCGATTTTGGCGGTGCAGCTGCCGGTCTGGCCGGCAGTGCGGCGATAGAGGCGATTGCCGTCGGGCGGGCCGATGATCACGATCGCCGCGCTGGGTGCTGCCTCGCGCAGATCCTGCACGCGCTCGATGAAATCTTTTTGATAGGCGGCGGGATCGGGCAGGTGCTCGAAGCCCTCATTGGTGCCGAAGGCGATCAGGATCAGCGCCGGATCGCGACGGGCAAGCTCGGTCTTGATGATCGACTTGTCCCAGCGGCCCATGATGTCGATCGTGGCGCCGATCGTGCCGAAATTCTCGTAGAGCACACCAGGGCCGGGCCGCTCGGTGTCCCAGGACAGCATGTCGACCGGCCCGTCGCCATGGGGCGAGGCGCTCAGCGTGTGGCTGCCCGGTGCCGCCGGCAGGTCGATCCAATCGGCGCGCTGCTCGGGCCCGTCGGTCGGCACGGTATGGACCGGCCCGTTGTCGATCTGGATATCGACGGCGCCGGCGCCGGGGCGGCGCAGCACTTCGATCGCGGCATGGGAGAAGCCGGCCTCCTCGGTCGAGGTCAGCAGCATGCGCTCGGAGGGCCGGCTGCCATGCTCGCGCGTCCCGGCCAGGCCAAACGGACCTTCGGCGCTGGCGCGAAAGCTGTTGGACAAGGTCCAGCGAGCATTCTCGCTGACCGTGGTCAGCAGCGGATGGTAATAGTCGAAGGGCAGGCCGGGCTGCAGCATGCCGCGCCCGGCGGCGCCGAAGCGCTCCTGGAACAATTCCCGCATGCGGCCGGCAAAGGCACCATTGGCGGTGTGGCTGTCGCCGATCTGGAGGATATCGATCGGATGTGTGGTCTTGCCGGTCTCGATGTCCTCGAGCGCCACCAGCAGCGGCAGCAGCCGACGGGCCGGATCGCCGAGTGCCCCCAGCAGACGCGGGTCATCGGGGATGGCACGGGGCACGCGGAAGGCGACGTCCTGGCTGCCCGGGATAGTGCCGCGCGGGGTGTGACCGGACTCTGCGGCACCGTTCGATTCCCGGCACCCGGTCAAGCCCATCAAGCCCGCGCAAACGATCAGGGCCGCCATGCGGCGACCGCGCTGCTTTCTCATGAATGCGCCGAGCTGTCGGCGGCCGACGGCGCCGGAGGGGCGGGGGCGGGCGGTGCCGGCCCGCCGGACGCGGCGGGCATGGCCGCCTCCGTGTTGGCGGGTTTTGCCAACAGCGCATCGATCTGCGCCTTCACCTTGACGGCGATGATGTCGTAGCCGGCCGGCGTGAAATGGACGCCGTCATCCTGGCGCAGGCGCTTGGTTTCGCCGTCGAGCGCCTTGCCATAGGCGGTGTAATTGCCGGTGTCATCGGCGATGACGGTCCAGAGCGGCAGGTAGTCGGCACCCGCCGCCGGCACGACTTCTTCGAAGATGCCGTTCAGATAGGCCATGTCGCCGGCATAATCGCTCTCGCGCGCGACGGGCTGGCCGAGCCAGACGACCGGCACTTTGGCCTTCGCCATCAGGTCGAGCACGCCGTTCAGGCGTTGGCTGTACATCTGCTTCCAGGGCTCGCTCTTATAGGTGATGGCATGGCCACCGGCTTCGAGCCGAACCGCCAGGCGGTCATTGCCGCCGAACATCACGATCGCGACATCGGCATGCTCGCTGGCCAGCCATTGCTCGATCGTGCCGACCCAGTCGTATTGCTGTTTCTGGCTGAGTGCCGTGCCGGGAACGGTCTTGTCGACGACATGGGTGCTGCGGTCGCGCAGGAACATGCGCTGCAGCGCGCCGGCCACGCCCTGGGCCTGGGAATCGCCGAAGACCACGATGGTCCGGACCGGCGCTGGTGGTGCGGCCGGGCCGGCTTCGGCAGAGCCGGTGAGAGCCAGCAGGAACCCGAACACGGAGACGAAGGCAAGGCGCGTGGCGAGACAGCGAAGCATGGGACCAACGAGGCGCAGTGACGCGCCGCTCCAGACAAAGGCGGGGCAGAATTGACTGGGTCTACCATCCGCCGGGTCGCGGCGCAACGCGTCGGGCTCGGGGGGATCGCAATCGCTGCCGGGTGTGTGCAGCGCACAACACCCTGAGCGCTTAGGATCAGACGTTGAAGCGGAAATGGAAGATATCGCCGTCCCGCACCAGATATTCCGAGCCTTCGAGCCGCATCTTGCCGGCATCCTTGGCACCCTGCTCGCCGTTGCAGGCGACAAAATCGTCATACGCGATGGTCTCGGCCCGGATGAAGCCCTTCTCGAAATCGGTATGGATGACGCCGGCCGCCTGCGGTGCCTTGGCGCCCTTCTCGACGGTCCAGGCCCGTGCCTCCTTGGGGCCGACGGTGAAGAAAGTGAGCAATCCCAGCAGCCCATAGCCGGCGCCGATGACACGGGTAAGACCGGTTTCCGCCAGCCCCAGCGTCTCGAGGAATTCCTGTTTCTCGGCCTCGTCGGCCAGCTGCGCCACCTCGGATTCGATCGCCGCCGAGATCACCACCGAGGCCGCTCCCTGCGCCTTGGCAAAGGCCACGACTTTGGCCGAGAATTCATTGCCGGTCGCGGCCGAACCCTCATCGACGTTGCAGACATAGAGCACGGGCTTGGCCGTGATCAGGTTGAGCGATTTCAGCACGAGTTGCTGATCGTGATCGAATTTGACGGCGCGGGCCGGTTTGCCCTCGCGCAGTGCCGCCAGCACCGGCTCCATCACTTCGAGCTGGATCTTGGCTTCCTTGTCGTTGCCGCGCAGTTTCTTCTGGGCGGCGACGACCCGCCGTTCCAGGCTGTCGAGATCGGCCAGCATCAGCTCGGTCTCGACCGTCTCGGCATCGCGCACCGGATCGACCGAGCCCTCGACATGGGTAATGTTGCTGTCTTCGAAGCAGCGCAGCACATGGGCGATGGCGTCGACCTCGCGGATATGGGCCAGGAACTGATTGCCCAGCCCCTCGCCGCGCGAGGCGCCGCGGACCAGCCCGGCGATGTCGACGAATTCCAGCTGAGTCGGGATGATCTTCTGCGACTTGGCCAGCTTGGCCAGCAGATCGAGCCGTGCATCCGGCACGGCGACCCGACCGGTATTGGGTTCGATCGTGCAGAAGGGATAATTTGCCGCCTCGGCCGCGGCGGTCGCCGTCAGCGCGTTGAACAGCGTCGACTTGCCGACATTGGGCAGGCCGACAATGCCGCAATTGAAGCCCATGGCTTGAACTCTACCTTTCGCGTGTTACGAGCCGCGGCGCGGGATTGCGCGCCGGCGGTGGATCGATCAGCAACGCCACCTTGCTCATGAAGGCGGAATCCTGGCCGGTGAGCAGCAAGGGCAATGCCTCGGCCAGGGCCGGCACCAGCTTGTCCAGCCAGATCGTCTCTTCCGGCAGGAAATTCTGCAGGACATAGGTCAGCACCAGATCCTTGCGCCCGGGATGGCCGATGCCGAGGCGCATGCGCCAGTAATCCGCGCCCAGATGGGCGTCGATCGAGCGCAAGCCGTTGTGCCCGGCGCTGCCGCCGCCGCGCTTGACCCGCAGCTTGCCGTCGGCCAGGTCCAGCTCGTCATGGATGACGATGACATCCGCAGGCTCGATCTTGTAGAAGCGCGCGGCCGGAGCCACGCTCTCGCCGGAATTGTTCATGAAGGTCATCGGCTTCAAGGCGATGACCCGCTCGCCGTCGATTTCGCCTTCGCAGATCAGCCCGTTGAACTTCTCGCGCGGCGGCCGGAAGCCGTGGCGGCGCGAGATCTCGTCGACCGCCATGAAGCCGATATTGTGCCGCGTCCGCTCGTATCGCGGACCCGGATTGCCCAGACCGACGACGAGCTTCACGGGTGGCACCCTCACGATCAAACAATATTGCCCCTCGCCTGCAGCGTGGGCGAGGGGGCTTTTACTACCCTTACGCCGCCGGGGTTTCGGCTGCGGCGTCGTCGCCGCGGACGGTCGGCGGCACGATGGTCGCGATGGTGAAATCTCGATCGGTGATG
>Ga0302314_10022134_pt1 | contig 10436 bp, 7 predicted proteins | sample III_Palsa_N2_3_FD_200533 | JGI IMG/M metagenome (GOLD analysis project Ga0302314, IMG submission 200533) | Peat permafrost microbial communities from Stordalen Mire near Abisko, Sweden - III_Palsa_N2_3 | ecosystem: Environmental > Terrestrial > Soil > Palsa > Peat permafrost | place: Sweden... | reverse complement strand
TCCTCGCTTTCGCTCAGAAAACCGGCGCCCGATCACCTGTCGCCCTCTGGGGAGCCGGACTGGCGGCGGGTGGGGCGCTTGCCGGGCTGTGGCTTCCCTTGAGCGTCGGACTCATGGCCTACCTCTACAGTCGCCTTCCGGCGAGCCCGTGACCCCGTGTGACATGACCGCTTTCGCCCCCACCACCGCAGCTCTCGAGGGTTTCCGCCTCATCCGTCGGGAGCCACGGGCGGCGCTGGTATGGATGCTGCTCTGGTTGGCGGTCGTCATGGCGACGACGCTGGCCGTCGCCACGGGGCCGCCGGTCGTTCTCTCGCACGGCCGAGCCTACAGCAGCCCCGGCGAGATCGTCCGCAAGTTCGGTCCGTTCGCGCCGGTGCTGATCTTGCTCTTCCTGGTTGTGTGGGCGACCACGACGGTGGCGGCGTACCGGAGTGTGCTCCGGCCCCAGGGCCGGAAGTATTTCTTCCTGCGCCTGGGCGTCGACGAGCTGCGTCTGGCGATCATGACCGTCGCGTCCGCCATCCTCATCCTGGTGTTCGGCGGCGCACCGGCCTACCTGCTGCTGGTGCTGGCCGACCCGCTGATGCGCGCCATGCCCGCCCTGGCGCGCGACATCGCCCGGATCGGCGCGCTGTTGACTGTCTGCATCGACGTCTGGCTGGGCGTGCGGCTGTCGCTGATCGCCGTCGAGACGGTCGCCGAGCGGCGCTTCCACCTGAGCGCCTACTGGCCGCTCACGCGGGGTCGGTTCTGGTATCTGCTCGCCTGTTACGTCGTGTGCTTCCTGATGGTGTTCGGCCTGACCACCGCACTTTTCGTGGCCGGTGGGGTGCTGGTCGGACTGGCGCACCTCGACGTGGCCGCCGGCAATCTCTGGCGGCGCACGAGCGTGCTCGGGATCGCGGCCCTGCTCGCCGTGTTGACGGCCGGGTTCTTGATGCTGTCGTTGACAATCTTTTGCGCCTGCCAAGCCTACGCGTTCCGCGTCATTGCCGCCGAGGGCAAGGCAGGCGTGGTGATCTCCTGAACCACGGCGCGAGCTTGCCCTCCCGACTGCGCCCGCGTCCACGCGGCGCGCTAGGCGCGAGCGTTATCGATTGTACCGCCACCAGTTTGGTACATGATGACGGATTGCATCGGAACAACCGGGAGAAACGCATGGCGGCATGGCGTCCGGAGATCACGTCGGGATCCCGGCCCGTCTATGAGCGCCTGGTCGACGCCCTCGAACGTGATGTGACGACGGGGAGGCTCACCGAAGGCGCCCGCCTGCCGCCGCACCGGGAACTGGCCTATACTCTGGGCGTCGGGGTTGGGACGGTGACACGCGCCTACGTTGAGGCCGAGCGCCGCGGTCTGATCACCGCCCACGTCGGTCGCGGGTCGTTCGTCAGGTCCAGCGACGCGCAGACCGTGCCCGGCGACGCGCCCGCCAGCGACACGATGATCGACCTCGCCCGGAACATGCCCCCGATGGCGGCGACCGCGAGGGAGATCGCCGAAGCGCTGGCTAGGCTGCGACTCCGGCCGGACATCGACGCCTGCGCGGGCTACGGGCCGGCGGAGGGCCTGGAGCGTGTAAGGCGGGCGGGGTCGGAGTGGCTGCGGCGACGCTACGGCGTCGAGCGCAGCGCCCCCGACCTCATCCAGTGCGCCGGCGGCCAGCAGGGCATCGCACTGGCGTTCGGCGCCGCGTGCCGCCCTGGGGATACGATCCTTTGCGAGGGTTCGACGTTTCTGGGGATCAAGGCTGCGGCGGAATACCTCTCCTGCGCGTGCCATGGCGTCGCCATGGAAGGGGAGGGACTGTCGCCCGAAGCGCTGGACCGGGCGGCGGCGAGCACCGGGGCAAAGGCCGTTGTTCTGCAGCCGACCCTGCACAACCCGACCACCCGCACAATGACCCTGGCGCGGCGGCGTGAGGTGGTCGAGGTGGCCCGGCTCCGGGACCTGGCGATCATCGAGGACGCCGCCTACGAGGCGTATGCCGATCCGGAACGCCGCGCACCCGCGCTGATCGACCTCGCGCCCGAGCGGACGTTCTACATCTTCAGCACGTCGAAGGCCTTGGCGACAGGCTTGCGGGTAGGCTTCATCCTGCCGCCCAATCCGGTCGGACGCGCCGGCGTGCTTCGCGGGGTCAGGGCGATGGGCTATAGCCCGCCCGGGCTCGAGGCTCTGGTGTTCGCGGAGTGGGTCGAGAACGGGACGGCCGACGCCGTCGCAAATCGGATCCTGGCTGAGGCCGATGCACGGTTGGATATCGCCCGTGGGATCCTGGGACGCTTCATGGAGTCCCCTGGTGGGCCGCATACGCCCCACCTCTGGCTGCCGATGCCGGCGCTGGAGGCCGAACGTCTGGCCGCGCGCGCTTTCCGCAGGGGTGTGGAAGTGACACCCCCCGATGCGCCGGCCGCCGCGCCCTGCGACGTGAGCGGGGTCAGGGTCTGCCTTGGCGCCACGGCCGACCGCGGCGTTCTCGAGCAGGCGCTGACCACCGTCGAGTCCATCCTCGCCGACGGCGCGCCGCCGGACGACCGGGCCATCGTCTGAGTTCAGGCCGCCGCGCTCGGCCGGGACGTGACGCGCGCATGCCAGGCGGCCACGTTCTTCCGCTCTGGATCGAGGGCGAGGCCGATCCAGGCGGCGAAGTCCACGGTCGAGAGGGCGCAGATGTCGGCCATGCTGAACGCCTCGCCGGCCAGGAACGACCGGTCGGCCAGCTCGCCGTCCAGCCACTGCTGGGCGCGCGCGTAAGCGCCGGCGTTGGATTCGCCGAAGTCCTTGTACTGGGTGAGGAGGGCCGCGGTGCGGGGGTGGAAGTGCCGCCAATAGTTGCTCACCGGCGCGGTGAGCTGGAACTCCACGCGGCGCACCCACATGTCGACGCGAGCCTTCTCGACCGGCGTGCGGCCGAACAGGGACGGCTCCGGCTGTTTCTCCTCGAAGTAACGGCAGATGGCGGTGGTCTCGGAGATCATCTCGCCGTCGTCGAGCTCTAGCGTTGGCACCTGGCCGAGGGAGTTGCGCGCCAGGTGTTCGGGCGCCTTGTGCTCCCGCTTGCCCAGGTCGATCCGGGACTCCGGCAGGTCGATGCCCTTCTCGGCCAGGAAAATGCGCACGCGGCGCGGATTGGGCGCCGGCGTCGGCGAGCCGTAGAGCTTCATGAAGTCCTCCCCTGGATGTACCGGACAAAGCTCGATCTTGGTGAGATCGGCAAGGGTCCGAGCCCACAATTCGCGATGACGGAGGTCGCCGTCGGTCAGTCGGCCGTCATCAGGCTCTAGGCTTCGGCTCGCACCCGTCCACGCTTCGCTTTGCCCGCCGTCGTGCTGTTCGCCGCCGCCTGGCGGCGGTTGCGGGCCAGCACCTCGGCGAGGTAGCGGCCGGTCCAGCTGTCCGGGTTGGCGGCGATCTGCTCAGGCGTTCCGGTGGCGACGATCTCGCCACCGCCATCGCCCCCCTCGGGCCCGAAATCGAGAACCCAGTCGGCGGTCTTCACCACGTCCAGGTTGTGCTCGATCACCACCACCGTGTTCCCCTGATCGACCAGTTCGTGCAAGACTTCCAAGAGCTTGCGCACGTCCTCGAAGTGTAGGCCGGTGGTCGGCTCGTCCAGGATATAGAGCGTGCGGCCGGTGGCCCGGCGCGACAGTTCCTTGGAGAGCTTCACGCGCTGCGCCTCGCCGCCAGACAGGGTGGTGGCCTGCTGTCCGACCTTGACGTAGCCGAGGCCCACGCGCTCAAGGGTCAGCATCTTGTCGCGGATCGGCGGCACGGCCTTGAACATCTCGGCCGCCTCCACGACCGTCATGTCCAGCACGTCGGCGATGCTTTTGCCGCGGAACACGATTTCCAGGGTTTCGCGGTTGTATCGCTTGCCCCTGCAGACGTCGCAGGTGACGTACACGTCCGGGAGGAAGTGCATCTCGATCTTGATCAGGCCGTCGCCTTGGCAGGCCTCGCAGCGGCCTCCCTTGACGTTGAAGCTGAACCGACCCGGGCCGTAGCCCCGCGCCTTGGCCTCGGGGAGGGCGGCGAACCAGTCGCGGATCGCGGTGAACGCGCCGGTATAGGTGGCCGGATTCGACCTTGGCGTACGCCCGATCGGGCTCTGGTCGATGTCGATGACCTTGTCGAAATTCTCCAGGCCCTCGATCCGCTCATGGGGCGCGGGCACGTCGGAGGCGTTGTTCAGCCGCCGGGCCGCGGCCTTGTAGAGCGTCTCGACCGTGAAGGTCGACTTGCCGCCGCCAGAGACGCCGGTGATGCAGGTGAAGGTCCCCACCGGGATCTCGCCCGTGGCGCTCTTGAGGTTATTGCCGGTCGCGCCGACCACGCGCACCATCCGCTTCCTGGAGAAGGGCCGACGATCGGCCGGTATTTCGATCCGCCTCATGCCGGTCAGGTATTGGCCCGTCAGGCTGCGCGGGCTGTCCATGATGTCCCGAGGCTTGCCCTCGGCCACCACTTCGCCGCCATGGACGCCGGCCGCCGGGCCCATGTCGATGACGTGGTCAGCCGTCAGGATGGCCTCTTCGTCGTGCTCCACCACCAGCACCGAATTCCCCAGGTCGCGCAGGCCCTTGAGGCTGGTGAGCAGGCGGGCGTTATCGCGCTGATGCAGGCCGATGGAAGGCTCGTCGAGGACGTAGAGTACGCCGGTGAGCCCGGAGCCGATCTGGCTGGCGAGGCGGATGCGCTGGCTCTCGCCCCCCGACAGCGTGCCAGACCCCCGCGACAGGTTCAGGTATTCCAGGCCGACGTCGACAAGGAACCGCAGGCGGTCGTTGATTTCCTTCAGGATCCGCCGGGCGATCTCCATTTGCTTTTCGGTGAGCTGATGCTCGAGGGAGGTGAACCAGTCGCGCGCCGGCCGGATCGCAAGGCTGGAGGCTTCCGCGATATTCTTGCCGCCTATCTTTACGGAGAGGGCCTCGGGTTTGAGGCGAGCGCCGCCGCAGACGGGGCACGGCGTTTCCGACTGGTAGCGGCCCAGTTCCTCGCGCACCCAGGCCGAGTCGGTCTCGCGCCAGCGGCGCTCCAGGTTCGGGAGCACGCCTTCGAACGTCTTGGTGACCTCGTACTTGCGGGCGTTGTCATCGTAGACGAACTTGATCTTGTCCTTGCCCGAGCCGTTCAGGACGATGTCCCTGGCTCTGTCGCCGAGCTTCCACCAGGGCTCGTCCATCGAGAAGCCGTAGTGCCGCGCCAGGGCCTGCAGCGTTTGCGTGTAAAGAGGCGAGGGGCCCTTGGACCAGGTCGCGATCGCCCCCTTGTGCAGGCTGCGGTCCTTGTCCGGAACCACGAGGTCGGGGTCGAAACCGAGCTTGACGCCCAGGCCATCGCAGGCGGGGCAGGCGCCCGCCGGGTTGTTGAACGAGAACAGACGGGGCTCGATCTCGGCTATCGAGAAGCCGGACACCGGGCAGGCGAACTTCTCGGAGAAGATCAGCCGCCGCGGTTCGTCCTCACCGGGAGCGGCGCTGGCCCACTCGGCTACGGCGATGCCGTCGGCCAGGCGCAGCGCGCTCTCCAGGCTGTCGGCGTAGCGGCTCTCCAGCCCGGTCTTGGTCACCAGCCTGTCGACCACGACGTCGATGTCGTGCTTGAAGGTCTTCTCCAGCGTTGGCGCGTCCTCGATCGGATAGAAGGTCCCGTCGATCTTCAGACGCTGAAAGCCGAGCTTCTGCCACTCGGCGATCTCCTTGCGGTATTCGCCCTTGCGGCCGCGGATCACGGGAGCCAGCAGATAGAGCCGCTCACCGTCCGGCAAAGCAGTCAGCTTGTCGACCATCTGGCTGACGGTCTGGCTGACGATAGGCAGGCCGGTGACCGGAGAATAGGGGATCCCCACCCGCGCCCACAGGAGGCGCATGTAGTCATGGATCTCGGTGACGGTGCCGACCGTGGACCGCGGGTTGCGGCTGGTGGTCTTCTGCTCGATGGAGATCGCCGGCGACAAGCCCTCGATCAGGTCGACGTCCGGCTTGCTCATCAGCTCGAGGAATTGCCGGGCGTAGGCCGAAAGGCTTTCGACATAGCGGCGCTGGCCCTCGGCGTAGATGGTGTCGAAGGCCAGGCTGCTCTTGCCCGACCCTGACAGCCCGGTGATCACCACCAGTTCGCCGCGCGGGATGTCGACGCTCACGTCCTTGAGGTTGTGCTCACGCGCGCCGCGGACGCGGATGAAATTGGACTGTTCGTGCATGCCCGTCGCTTGGAATGAGCCCCCCACGCGGCGCGCAGGGCAACCTCTTCCATTTAGTACAGAGAGTCGTTCTTACGACAAGAACAAATCACGAACAACCGCAGCTCTCGCAGATCAGCGCCTGACCCTTGCGGACCCGGGCCAGGTCGCCGCAGGCCGGGCAGATATCGGCCACGGCCACGGCCACGGTGGCGGCGCCGCCGGTAGCGCGGTGGGGCACGGGCAGGAACACAAGGTTGTCGGGCGCCGCCCCGCGAGAGAATCCTTTGGAGATGAACCGGGCCACGGGCTGGGGGCCCTCCGCCTCGCCCCGACCCAGGCCGTCGGCGTTCAGTTCGCCGGGATCGAGGTTGGCGAGGTCCCGCCGGTCGAGGTACGAGACGCCCAGCTCACGGAACACATAGTCCAGGATCGAGGTCGCCGAGCGGATTGAATCGTTGCCGGTCACCGGGCCGGCCGGCTCGAACCGGGTGAACACGAAAGCTTCGACGAACTCCTCAAGAGGTACGCCGTATTGCAGGCCGATGGAGATCGCGATCGCGAAGTTGTTCATCAGCGAGCGGAAGGCTGCACCCTCCTTGTGCATGTCGATGAAGATCTCGCCGAGTTCGCCATCGTCGTACTCGCCCGTGTGCAGATAGAGCTTGTGGCCGCCGATGGTCGCCTTCTGGATGTAACCCTTGCGGCGATCGGGCAGGCGTTGGCGCGTGCGTCCGACCTCGACGATGCGCTCCACCACGCGCTCCCGGGGAGGCAGCGTGGCGGGCCTGACGTCTACTGCCGCCAGGTCGGGGAGGGCCAGGGTGAAGGACGCCGGAGCCGGCGCCCGGGCCAGCCGAACGGCGCGGACGCCGGCTCCAGCGGCGCGCGACTGCAGGGCCGCGGCGGTTTCCGGGCCGTCGGCGAAGACAAGACGCAGCGGCGTCGCCAGGGGCGCGCAGGTGAAGGTCTCCACCGCGACGGTCATGGCGATACGCGCCTCGACGCCCGTATCCGGCCCGCCGAGGAACACCGCTTGAGCGCCCTCGTCGAGGAAGGGGGCGTCGGATAGCGCGCCAGCTCCCATCGCCCAGATCTCCGCCTCCGAGATCTCCGCTGGCGTGAACCCGGCGGCGGCCAGGGTGTCGAAGTCCGGCGCCTCGGCCGCGTCGCTGGAGGCGCCCAGCACATCGCAGACGAAACCCACCCCCACGACGGTCGGAGAAAAAGCCGCACTTAGACTGGCCGCAGCTGGCAGGACCGCCTCTACGGCGGCGATTTCGTGATCGGTAAAGCCGCGTGACGAGAGGGAGACGGGGTTGACGGTGGGCGCCCCCTCCAGCGCCCGACGGCCGAGGACATGGACGCAGGCCGCGTCCGCATCGGCGCCCAGCGCGGCCAGACCCCTGAGCGCGGCCTCGTCGAGGGTCGGCAGGATCGCGCCGTCGGCCGTCTCGGCAAGCCCGATGGGTCCGCGCCATGGGACGGCGTCCGGCGAGAGGCCGCTCAGCCGCAGGGCCAGCTCCGCGTCCGCGGCGGCGCCGGTGACCTCGGCATTTCGGAGCCCGCTCTCACCGATTCTCCCGCGGGCCTTGGCGAAGAACAGGCGGGCCTGGCGGGCGGTCGGGCCGTCCGGCAGTGCGTTGGCCAGGCCGAGCCTACGTTCCAGGTCGGCGAGCTTCGCCTCGCGTTCACCGTCGAAAGCCGGGTAGGCGCCGAGGGCTTCTGCGAGCTCGCCGGACACATCGAGGGCGGCGGCGGCGGCGAGCGCCTGGAGCGTGGCGGCGCGGGCGCGCCCAGCCGACGAGCCAAAGGCCAGACCCTCGGCGACCAGACGCTCGCCGAGGCCGCCGAGCGCCAGGGTCACCGCGCGATGTTCGCGCCGGCGGTGAGCGTCGGCGGCCTCGTGGCAAAAGCCTGCCGAGGCCTCGATGTCGAGCGCGACGACGAGCAGACGGACGACGGCGGTAAGGTCCCGATCGTCTGTGACGGTGGTGACGTCAATGGCCGCCTTGGGCGCGACGGCGGCGCGTTCCAGAGCCCTGGCGTCCGGCTCGGCGAAGGCCAGGGTGAGGTCCGCACCACTCCAGGCCGACAAGGCGGCCAGGTAGGGAGCACGCGCCTCGGCGAGGGCGGCCGTCCGGTCGGCGAAGAGGATCGCCGTCGCCGGCAACGGCGGTCCATCGGCGCCCGCTCGGCCGATGGCGATGGCGTCCTGGATCGCGTCATCGGCCGCGCCGGCTTCGCGCGCCGCCCAGGCCGCCCGGGCGAGAACCTGGTTGGCGGTCGGATCGGCGCAGGCGTCCGCGTCGCCGTGACAGCGCCGCACGGCGTCGCTCACCGCCGCAAGCCGTCGGGCCAGAACGTCGGGCGATGGGGTGCGCCAAGCCGCGGACGCGTCGACATGGCGCGGCGGCGTAGTCGGCGCCCGAGCTGGATCGCTCGCCAGAGGATGCAGCCGGGCGCCGAAGGAGAGCGACGGCCCGGGCGCTGCAAGGCCGCTGCCCCAGAGATCGAGCAGCGCATCGGCGAAGGCCTCGGCCTCGCCGCCGTCCCGGAAGTGTCCCAGGCAAAGCCCCCAAGCCGCCAGCCGGCGGGCGTGGCGAGCGGGGCCGCCGGCGAGCAGCGGATCGGCCGGGACGTCCGGCCTGAGTGCGGGCGGCAGGTCTCCGTGGGGATAGTCGTCCGGCAGGGAGTCGCCCCAGTCGAGCCAAGCTTCGACCCGCGCAGTCGGCCAGGCCGTAGGCGCGTGGACCTCGCGTTCGCCTCGGAGCGTTTCGATTCGCCGGGGTCCGACGGCGAGGCGCACGCCAATCCTGGACCAGGGAGTCTCGAAGAGCATGACCGTCCTTTCCGTCAGCGAGCAGAGGCTAGGACGCGAGCGGAGGCAGCGCAATAGATGTTGGGGCGCATCTGCCTTCTACCCCCAAGATGTTGCGTCCATCTGAATGGCCACGGCGGGCCTCGACGGGCGGCCGGGGGGCGCCTATAAGAACGCCGTGCTCAAGGACATCTTCACTTGGTGGTTTGGCGCCACGATCGGCGCGCGCAACCAGATCCGCCGGGGAAGCCGGCTCGTCGGCGAGGACGAAGCCGGCAACACGTACTATGAGACGATCGAACGCCGGTTCGACTATGACGGCCACAACCGCCGGTTCGTGATCTACAACGGCTATGCCGACGCCTCGCGGGTATCTCCTGACTGGCACGGATGGCTGCACCACACCTTCGCCGAGCCCCCGACGCGGCAGCCGCTGCCCCGGCGATCATGGGAGAAGGACCACCGGCCGAACCTCACGGGGACGATCTGGGCTTGGCGTCCCAAGGGCTCCATCGCGCGGGGCGGTGACCGTGCGGAGGCCACCGGCGACTACGAACCGTGGAAACCGGACTAGGGCGTTCGCTGGTCGGGCGGGCGCCGGCGGCGCGTCGCGTCGGCTTCGCAGTGATCGCAGCCTCGAGCTGGCTGACCGTCGGCCCGACCGGAGCCCAGGATGTCGCGCAGCCCGCCTCGCCTTCGGCTGCGCCTTCCGGCGGACTGCCTACGTCGTCGCCCGCGACGCCTTCGGCCGTAACCGGCGGGACGCCTTCGGGTCTACCCGGTCCGGTGGCGGCCGCGCCCAAGGTGGCGCCGCCCGCGGCGGTGAACATCGAGGCCGTCCCGCCGCCACCCTCGCCGGAAGCCGAACTGGAACCCTCCAAGCCCAAGGCGCTGGCGCTCGAGCCGCCGCTGCCCGCGCGCGCACCGGCCGCGGTCTTGCGCGTTCTCGACAAGGTGACCGCCGAGACCATGGCGTTCGAGGCGCCGGTCGGAAAGCGGGTGCGCTACAAAAGCCTGGTCTTCGAGGTGAAAGCCTGCGTCACACGCGCGGCCACTGACCCCGAGCCGCAACCCTCGGTCTACCTGCTGATTACCTCGGACGCGGGCGTCGCTTCCGGCGCCGCCTTCGCGCCGCGACAGGTGTTCAAAGGCTGGATGTTCGCCAATGCCCCCGGCGTCCACGCTCTGCAACACCCGGTCTACGACGCCTGGCTGGTGGCCTGCAACGCGGCGGCGCCGTCGATATAGAGGGGGGTGGATGTCAGATCGGCGATCTGGCCCAGGGCGTCGGCGAGTCTGCAGCGATAGTCGGCCTTGGCGATTTCGACGGCTCCGAAACTTGCCAGGTGATCGGTGATGAACTGGGCGTCCAGCAGGGTGAACCCCGCGAGTCGTAGCCGCGCCACCAGATGGACGAGGGCC
>Ga0302314_10022133_pt1 | contig 10436 bp, 7 predicted proteins | sample III_Palsa_N2_3_FD_200533 | JGI IMG/M metagenome (GOLD analysis project Ga0302314, IMG submission 200533) | Peat permafrost microbial communities from Stordalen Mire near Abisko, Sweden - III_Palsa_N2_3 | ecosystem: Environmental > Terrestrial > Soil > Palsa > Peat permafrost | place: Sweden... | reverse complement strand
GGGCACGATCGTCATGGATCTCTTGCGCCGCGGCGTGCGCCCGAAGGACATCCTGACCCGGGATGCCTTCGAAAACGCGATCGCGGCCGCCGCCGGGACCGGGGGTTCAACCAATAGCGTGCTGCACTTGCTTGCGCTCGCGCGCGAAGCCGGTGTCCCGCTCGAGATCGACGATTTCGATACGATCAGCCGCCGCACGCCGATCATCGCCGACCTTCGGCCAGGCGGGAAGTACGTCGCGCTCGACGTCGACCGCGCCGGCGGAATCCAGTTGATCGCCAAGCGCATGGTCGAAGCGCAACTCGTTCACGCGGGCGCACAAACCGTCACCGGCCGTACGCTCGGAGAAGAAGCCCAAGATGCTGTCGAGACGCCGGGGCAGCCGGTCATCGCGAGCGCCGAGCATCCGTTCAAAACGAGTGGAGGCCTCGTTATCTTACGCGGCAACCTCGCGCCCGACGGCGCAGTAGCGAAGATCGCGGGCCACGAGCGCCCGTACCATCGCGGCCCCGCGCGCATCTACGATCGTGAAGAAGATGCGATGCGCGCGATCGAGCGGGGCGCGATCGTTGCAGGCGACGTGCTCGTGATTCGGTACGAGGGTCCGCGCGGCGGCCCCGGTATGCGCGAGATGCTCGGGATCACGGGTGCAATCGTCGGCGCCGGGCTCGGTGAGACGGTCGCGCTCCTGACCGACGGCCGCTTCTCCGGCGGTACCCACGGCCTCATGATCGGCCACATAGCGCCCGAAGCCGCCCTCGGCGGCCCGCTCGCCGCCCTGCGCGACGGCGACATCGTCATCATCGACATCGACCGCCGCCGTATCGACAGCGAAGTCCCTGCCGCGGAACTCGCGCAACGCCTCGAGAGCTGGACCGCGCCGAAGCCGCACTACACGAGCGGCGTCTTCGCGAAATACGCCGCACTCGTATCGTCGGCGTCCGACGGTGCGATTACGACGACGAAGATGATCGCGACCCGTTAGGTAGTCCCGCCCGAACCAGCGTGATGTCGAATGATCCCGGCCCTTATGCGACCGACATCAACGTCATCCAGAACGTCTTCCCCCTCGCTGCACCACTGAGCGTTGACGTCGCTGCGCGACCGTTAGTCCGTTAGCGAAACCACGAGCGTCTGCGGGGTCGGTTTCAGCGCGAACGCCGTGTTGCGCGAGAAACCGGCGTCTTCGAGCAGCTCGAGAAGTTCCGGGAGCGTGTACGTCCGGCCGGCCGGCGTCATCGTGAGCATGACGAGTCCGAACATCGCGGGCCATGCGGGCGACACGCGGTCGTCGTTCGGAACGAACTCGACGGTTGCAAGACGGCCGCCCGGCACGAGCGCCGCGTGAAGCTTGCGTAGCAGCCGCGCGCAGACGTCCGGCGCGAAATGGTGCACGAAGTTGGGCAGCAAGATCAGATCGTACGAGCCCTCGAGCGGGAGCTCGAAGATGTCGCCCGGCACCGCCCGAAAGCGGCTCCCGATCCCGGCGGCGTCGGCTCGGCGTTCGGCGACCGAAAGCACCGCCGGCCAATCGACGGCATCGATCGATGCTTGCAGATTCGCGCGTGCGATTGCAATGCCGAACTCTCCGTGCCCGGCGGCAACGTCGAGCACGCGCAGCGGTCCGGCGCTGGAGGCGCCAAGGTATTGCGCGACCAAGCCGGCGACCGGGCCGACGACCGGCAGCATCGTCTCGGCGAAGCTCACCCACGCCGCCGCGTCGGGAACGAGCGCGTCGTTGCGCTCGGCGCCGCCGCGACGCACCGCGTCGCCGATCCGCGCCGAGGCTTCGATCCGCCCGGGTCCCGAGAGAAAGGCGGCTACCGAACCGGCGTACGCGGGCGAATGGCGATCCAAGAAGACGCGGGCTTCGTCGCGCAATTCATATGCATCACCGGTGCGAGCGAGAAACCCGTCGACGCAGAGAAAATCGCACAGGACGGCGAGCCCGCGCGCGTCGGCGCCGCAGCGCGACGCCAACTCCGCCGGGCGACGCGCGCCTTCAGCGATCGCGGTAAACACGTCGAGATCGATCGCCGCTTTGAGCGCATCGGCGCGCATGCGGCCGTACAGCAGCGTTTCGAAGATACGCTGCGGTGTGACGGCGGTAGCCGTCTCTAAGTTCGTCACGAGCAGATCCTCCAGATTCGGTCGAGATTTGCCCCGACTATATGCGCGACTCGTCCACGCAGCGTCCAGCCGGCAGGAGAACCCGCCTTGCGAAGCCGGAGTTGTCGGTCCCGTGACTCTTGCAGGTTCCGCGGCCGTATCGGTCCGCGTCGTCCTCTTTGGAAGTCCGCACCTCATCGTCGACGGGGTGAGGGCTCCGTTGCTCGCCCCGCCGCGCACGGCGCCGCTGCTCGCGATCCTCGCGCTGCGCGGCTCGGTCGCGCGTGAACGTCTGGCCGCGCTCCTGTGGCCGGACGACGACGACATCACCGCGCGGGCAAACCTGCGCCGCCACCTCCATCGGCTTACCAAGGCCCTGCCGGAGAGCGAAATGCCCTACGTCAGCACCGAAGGGACGACCGTCTCGTGGAACGCTCCGGCGCACTGCGAGATCGACGTCCTCGCGTTCGAGGAGGCTCGGGCGGCCGAACGGTGGGAGGCCGCCTCGCGGCTCTACGGCGGCGATTTGCTGGCGGGTAACGAGGAGGAATGGGTCGTCGCGGAACGCGAGCGCTTGCGCGAGGCCTTCGTCGCCGCAACCTTGCGCGCCGCTTCGGATGCGGCCGCGCGCTTCGACCATGCGGAGGTTGAGACGCTGGCGCTGCGGCTCCTCGAGCACGATCCGTGGCGCGAGGACGCGCTGCGCCGTCTCATGACGGCGCGCTACGAGCGTGCCGATCGCGCCGGAGCACTCGCTGCCTTCGACGCGTTCGCGCAGCGCCTTCATGACGAACTCGGCGTCGGTCCGGCTCCCGAGACGGACGCACTCGCCGGGATGATTCGTCGCGAGCGGCCGCTGCACGTCCAGCGAAGCGAGGCCGCGCGTCCGGCGCGCATGCCGTTCACCGGCCGCGACCGCGACCTTGCAACCATCACGGCGCGTTGGGAAGCTGCGCGCGCAGGGAACGGGTGTGCTTTGGCCATCCGCGGCGAACCCGGTATCGGCAAATCGCGGCTCGTCTTCGAAGGCGGCACGCTCATTGCGGCGCAGGGTGCACGCGTTCTTGCCGGCGGCACGTCGGCTCCCGAGGCCCGGCCATATCAAGCGGTCGTTGAGGCGTTGCGCGCCGCGCTTGCGCCGCTGCTCGCCAACGACTCCGATCCTCCGTGGCTCGCGGCGCTGGCGACGCTCGTCCCGGAGATTGCCGCCGAGCGCCGCGCGCTTGGCGCACCGGTACCGCTCGACGCAGCCCGCGAGCGCAGCCGGCTCTTCGATGCGGTCGGCAATGCCTTTGCGTATCTGGCGCGTTCCCGTCCGCTTGCGGTGATTCTCGAGGACCTGCATTGGGCCGGCGACGGAACGCTCGACCTCGTCGAGTTGCTCGTGCGCCGCGCGCCGGGACTGCCGCTGCTGCTAGTCGCGACCCTGCGCACGACTGAAGCGCCGCGTGCGTCACAACGCATACGGCGGCTCGAGGCCGACGGCACATGCACGGCGATAGCGCTCGGCCCGCTTTCGCGCGAGGACGTGCACCGCATCGCTGCGCGCGTGCATCCGGCGGCCGAAGCTGCCGCCGAAGAGCTGTACGCGCAGAGCGAAGGCAACCCGTTGTTTCTCACCGAGGCGATCCGGGATTTCGTCGAGCGTCCGAGCGGCGCGCGTCCCGCGTCGGACGTCGGCAAGACGATCGGTGCGCGGCTCGATCGTCTCGACGAGAACGTTCGAACGCTTCTGGATGCCGCGGCCGTCTGCGGGAAAGGCTTCGATCTCGACACGCTTTGCGCGGCCGGCGGCTGGAGCGAAGCGCGCGTCCTCGATGATCTCGACGTGCTGCTCGATCATGGCCTCGTGCGGCTCTCAACGGCGCGGGACCGAACGCGCTATACGTTCGCCCACGATCTCATTCGTGCGACCGCATATGACTCCGTGGAGGCCGGCAGGCGCCGGATACTGCACCGCCGCGTGGCCCGAGCGCTTGCCGCGCAAGCGGGCACGCGCGAAGAGGACGCGGCACCGATCGCTGCTCATTTCGACGCGGCCGGCCGCGCCCAGGAGGCAGCTGAATACTATTTGCGGGCGGCGCGCCGTGCATCGAACGTCTATGCGAATGCCGACGTCGCTCCGCTTGTCGCCCGTGCGCTCGATCTCGAACGGGACGAGGACCAGCGCTTCGAGCTGTATGCGATCGGCGAGGAGGCGGCCCGCCGCTTGGGCGATCGCGAAGCGCAATTGCATGCGAGCGCCGCGATGCTGACACTAGCCGAGCACCTGAACGCGGAGCGACTTGCGGACGCGCTTCATCGGCGGATCGCTACGTTGCGCGCGACCGGCCGGCGCGACGAGGCCACGACCGCAATCGATCGGCTCGCCGCGATCGACGACTTCGCGGCTGCGATCGAGCGCGTGCGGTCGGCTCATACCGAGGTGGCCCACGAAGAGGCACTTCGACTGAGTGCGGCGGCCCTTGAGCTCGCCGGGCAACGCGGCGACCCGCGCGCGCTCGCCGCCGCGCGAATCGAACACGCCAAGAATTGCGCGGTCGGCGGCATGACGGAGCAAACCGAGACGATGATCGAGGCCGCGCTCGCGGCTGCCCGGAGCACCGGCGACATCGCGCTCCTACAGGAAACGCTGCACGCCGGATCCGGCGCCGCCTTCAATGCGGAACTGCTCGACCTGGCCGTAAGCCTAAGCGAGGAATCCCGTACGATCGCCGTCGCCGCCGGCGATACCGTCGGCGAAGCGATCGCGTTGCTGCGACGCGGCACCGTCGCGCTGCGCCGCGACCACGTCCTCATCGCCAATGCCATCGCGGACTTCGAAAAGGCCGCGAACGCGTTCGCGCGCAGCGGAGAGGTTCATCGGACTGCCGACGTCGAGGTCAACCTCGGTGTCGCGTACAGCTTGATCGGCGACTGGCAGCGCGCCTATCATGCCTCCGAGCGCGCGATCGCAGCGCTGCGCGAACTTGGCGACCTGCGCCGGCTTGCGATCGCGACCTTCAACTTCGCAAGTTCCTCGTTCGAGCTGGGAAAGCTCGACCAAGCCGACCGCGTCTGCGACGAAGCGCTCGCGCTCGCGCACGACGCCGGCATCGAACCGGTCGTCGCTTCGGCTTACGGCCTGCGCGGGACGATCGCTCATGAGCGCGGCGATCTCGAGCGGTCGATCGCGGCTTTGCGGACGTGCGTCGAGATGGAACGAACGCTCGCCAACGCGTATGACCGGGCGAACAACGTCGCGGAGTTCGCCCTCTCCCTCGTGGCCGCTAACCGGCTCGACGAGGTTCCACCGTTGCTGGCCGAACTCGATGCCGTCCCGGCAGAGCAGTATCGTAAAATGCAGTGGCCGCAGACGATCCCCTACGCCCGTTTTCGCTACTTCGAAGCGCTCGGCGACCGGGCTGCGGCCGCCCGCGAGCTCGCCGAAGCGGAACGAATCCGCCGCGAGCGAGCCGCAGGCTTGCCGCGCGCCGATTGGCGCGCGACCTTCGCCCGATCGCTCGCCAATCGGCGCATTGTCGCGACGGTCGAAAGCGCCGCACCGGCCGGTTAACGCTCAACCGTTCTTATCGAGGATCGCTTGCGCGAGCGTCTTCGCGACCCCGAGCTTTTGCGGCAAGAACGCGACCGAGACGATCGTGTCGCCGTGCAGCGCGATCACATACGCCAAGGTTACGTTGTCCTCGGTGAACGAGGTCAAGTACGCGCGCTCGCCGACGCCGCCTAGCGGCTTAAACGGCGTGAACCGCGTACTGCTCCGCTGCGGCAGTGCGTCGAACATCGCCCGCGCACTGCTCGGCGCGGGCCCGGTCTCGTTGAACATCGAGCGCGCAATGCTGACTGCGGAAGCCGGGTCGTGCAGATCGTTCGTCGTGACCGTCGAGACGATCCACTCTGATTTTTCGCCGCCCGGTTGCACGAACATGCAGAGGTGGCCGAATGGCTGACCGTGGACGCTTTGGCCGACGATGCGCGATGCACTCGCATCGTCGATGGGACAGTGGCCGCGAAGATAGGCCGGCATGCCGTGATCGGCCGCTGGAGCCGCAAGCGGAGCGAGAACGAGCGCGGCGCACGCAAAGAAGCGTTTCATGGGGGTTTCCCTTTCAAGCATGAAGCGCCGGTCGGCGGCAGCTTCGGAAACTACCGCCACAATAGGCCCGGGTCGTCCATCGAGCGTCCACCCCCGATGCCGGAACTATGCCCCTCGAGGACGACGAATCAGCGTTCGACCATCGCTGCCATCGGCGGCGTGTAGCGCTCGCCCGAAACGCGCTCCGCGAGGCCGCCGAGTTGGCGCAGGTCGTCGCCGTCGAGCTTGACCTCGAGTGCGCCGACGTTGTCCTCGAGATAACGCACGCGCTTGGTGCCGGGGATCGGCACGAGGTCGGGACCTTGCGCGAGTACCCATGCCAGCGCCACGCGTGCGGGCGTCGTCCCGTGACGCGTCGCGATCTCGCGCACGACCTCGACCAGCGCTTCGTTGCGCTGCGCGTTTTCGGCGCTGAACCGCGGATTGGTGCGCCGCCAATCGTCCGCCTCGAGATTTTCCGTTTTTACGGTGCCCGTCAGGAAGCCGCGACCGAGTGGGCTATAGGGCACGAATCCGATCCCAAGCTCGCGCGCCGTCGGCAGGATCTCGGCTTCAACGCCGCGCTCCCAGAGCGAATACTCGCTTTGCAGGGCGCTGATCGGGTGCACGGCGTTTGCGCGACGGAGCGTCTGCGCGCCGACCTCCGAGAGGCCGAGATAGCGGACTTTCCCGGCTTCAACGAGTTCCTTCATCGCGCCGACCGTCTCTTCGATCGGAACGTCGGGGTCGCGCCGGTGCTGGTAATAGAGATCGATAACGTCGACCTTCAAACGCTGCAGCGATCCCTCGGCGGCGCGTTTGACGTTGGCCGGCGAACCGTCGACGCCGCGAGGTCCCTCGGGCGCGACTTTGAAGCCGAATTTTGTTGCGACGACGACCTGCTCGCGCCGGCCCTCAATCGCGCGGCCGACGAGTTCTTCGTTCGTATACGGCCCGTAGATCTCGGCCGTGTCGAGAAAATTGACCCCGAGTTCGATAGCGCGGTGTATCGTGGCGATGGCTTCGCCTTCGTCGGCGCTGCCGTACGCCCAGGTCATGCCCATGCACCCCAGGCCGAGCGCCGAGACCGTGAGTCCTTGGGTTCCGAGTTTGCGTTGTTCCATAAGACCGAGGATACCCAAGAAGGCGGCGCGCGACTACCTCGCGCCCGCGTTCCGCCCGTTTGCCGCCCGGCGGCGCTCCAGGCGTGATCCGGGCGGGGCGCCAATACGGACGCGATGCACCTCGTCTGTAGCGAATGCACGGTCGTGGCGGCGGCCGATCGCCTCTTTTGCGACGACTGCGGCGGGCTGCTTGCGTTTGAACTCAACCTGGCGCCGCAGAGCGAGCGGCTGCGTGAAGTGTTCGCGGGGCGCCGCGCCTCGAACGATCCGCTCGACCAAAGCGGCGTATGGCGCTTTCGCGAACTCCTGCCGCCGTTCGATCCGGCGAATGTCGTTACGCTGCGCGAGAATGTCCTGCCGCTCTACCACGCGCGGATCGGAGCGGAGTATACCGACGCAGCGAACGTCACGTACCTGCACCTCGGAATGAACCCGACGGCGTCGTTCAAGGACGCCGGCATGACGGTTGCGATCACGCACGCCAAAGCCCGCGGCGCGCGGATTGCGGTCTGCGCGAGCACCGGCAACACCGCGGCGTCGATGGCCGCGTACGCGGCGCGCGCCGGAATCGCGGCGCTCGTGCTCGTCCCGGCGGGCGGGGTCAGCGACGCGAAGATGGCGCAAACGCTCGACTACGGCGCGGTCGTCGCGGCGATCGACGGCGACTTCGATCGGGCACTCGAGCTCGTGCGCGGCCTCGACCCGACGCGCGTCGCAATCGTCAACAGTGTCAACCCATATCGGATCGAAGGCCAGAAGTGCGCGGCCTTCGCGTTGCTCGAAGCGCGCGATTGGGAAGCGCCCGAGTGGCTCGTATTGCCGGGCGGGAATCTCGGCAATGCAAGCGCCTTCGGCAAGGGATTCCGCGAGGCGCGTGCGCTCGGCCTCATCGACCGCATCCCGCGAATCGCCGTCGTCCAAGCGTCGGGTGCGGCACCGTTTGCGCGGCTGTTTCGCGACGGCGGCGAACTCGTGCCGGTGCACGCACAAACCGCTGCCACGGCAATTAAGATCGGAGCACCGGCTTCGTGGCGTAAAGCCCTCGCCGAAGTGCGCGCCTCGAACGGCACCGTACTCGACGTCTCCGACGATGCGATCGCCGAGGCGCGCGCGGTGATCGGTCGCGACGGCGTCGGCTGCGAGCCGGCGTCGGCCGCCTCGCTTGCCGGCCTGTGCGCGCTGCGCGACGACGGCACGATCGCGGCGGAGGCGGACGTGGTCCTCGTGCTGACCGGACACGTCCTGAAAGATGGCGCCTACGCCGCAGCCTATCACGCCTCGAATGCGCACTACGCAAATGCCATTCGAAGCGCCCCGACGGACGCCGCGCTACGGACACTGATCGAAGAGGCCTCGGTTATGGTCGGTGGCGCCCATGTCTAGCGACGCGTCGCTGCTCGGCTGACGATGTACGTCCCGACGCATTTCCGGCAAGACGACCCCGCGAAGCTGCACGCCCTGATCGAGGCGATGCCGTTCGCGACGCTCGTTACGGTGGAAGAAGGCCGTCCGGTCGCAAGCCACGTGCCGATATTGCTCGACGCGGACCGCGGCGCGAAGGGGACGCTGGTCTGCCACGTGGCTCGCGCCAATCCGCAGTGGCGAGCGATAACCCCGCAAACCGTAGCGCTTGCAATCTTTCTTGGACCCGATGCATACGTCTCGCCGAACTGGTACGCGAGCAAACGCGAACACGGCAGGGTCGTGCCGACGTGGAATTACGTGGCGGTACACGTCTGGGGACCGGTTCGCCTGGTCGAAGACCCGAGCGAGTTGCGGGCGCTCGTCACCCGTCTCACGCGCCGCCACGAGGCGAGCCTGCCCAATCCCTGGACGGTGGAAGACGCACCGGAATCGTACGTGCGCGATCAGCTGCGGGGAATCGTCGGTCTCGAAATTGCGATCGAGCGCATCAAAGGTAAGTGGAAGCTCAGCCAAAACCGGCCGCGCAACGATATCGAGGGCGCGATCGACGGGTTGGAATCTTCCGGCAGTCCGGCCGACCGCGCAACGGCGGCGGCGATGCGCTCCTCATTAGACGAAGGCAGGCGGGATGTCTAGCGACGCGTTCGTCGTCACCGTCCCCGCCTCGAGCGCGAACCTCGGTCCGGGCTTCGATGCGATTGGTTTAGCACTAGACCTTTGGGTGCGCGCGACCGTGCAACCCGCAATGCATTTTTCCGTCTCGTTCAAAGCCGGCACGTACGTGCCGACCAACGCCGGGTTCGAAAACGAGATCGTGCGCGGGATGGACCGCATCTTGGGCGGCGCGCGCCCCGACGTCTCGATCCTCGTCGAAAACGCGATTCCGCTCGGCAAAGGCCTCGGGGCGAGCGCCGCGGGTTCGGTGCTCGGCCTCACGATCGGCGCGGAACTGGCCGAGCAGCGGCCTTTGCTCGGCGTGCTTGCTCGCCATGCGGCCGAACTCGAAGGCCATCCCGATAATGCGCTGCCCGCCCTCGTCGGCGGGGTTGTCATCGCTGCGATGCCGGAGGGCCAGGAGCCGGCCTACCTGCGCTTCGACCCCCCGCCCGGGCTCGGGGCCGTCGTCGTTACCCCGCGCATCGTTTTGCCGACCGCCGCCGCCCGCGCGCTCTTGCCGGCTGCCTACGAGCGCAAGGACGTCGTCTTTAACCTGCAGCGTGCGGCCTTGCTTGCCGCGTCGCTTGCGAGCGGCGATCTCTCGCAGCTGCGGGTGGCGAGCGCCGACCGCATCCACCAGCCGTACCGCGCGCCCCTGGTCCCCGGCTTCGAGGAGATGCTCGGCTTCGAGATGCCGGGGCTGCTCGCGCTCGCGCTTTCGGGAGCCGGGCCGAGTGTCATCGCGCTGGTATCGGGTGAACACGGCGGGGTCGGCGAGGCGATGCAAGCGGCCTTTGCCCGTGAAGCGATCGATAGCGACGTTTTCCATTTGGGGATCTGCACCCGAGGCGCTACCGTCGAACCACTAGCCGCGGCCGGAAAGACCTCCGGCCGCACCTGAACCGTCGTAAAGGGGAACACATTGGCGCAGTCTGCCGTCGAAACCAAATACCGGCTCTCCACCGAATCGAAGCTGAAAAGCTTTGTTACCGAAGTACTGACGAAAGTCGGCGTCGCGAAACCCGATGCCGAGACGGTCGCCGACG